>OIUY01000016.1_pt1 | contig 55467 bp, 58 predicted proteins | sample 1587171 | NCBI WGS metagenome assembly OIUY01 (sample SAMN02675046, study PRJEB24791) | human gut metagenome, SKBSTL021 | isolation source: stool | host: Homo sapiens | place: USA
CATGGGCTAGTAACTTTTATCGATTATTTATTGGCCAAGGGCTAGCTACTATTATTTCAGAAACTGTCAATTATAGTTTGCTTTTTTATCTTACCTCAATTTCGAAATCAGCCACTATTTTATCTATTTCTGAAATAATTTCTTTATTACCAATCGCATTATTTGCTCCCTTCGCTGGCGTAATGGCAGATAGAGTTAGTAAGAAAAAGATACTTATTTTTTCTGATACAATCAGCCTTATTGTTACTCTTTTACTATTTTTGCAGGCAATCAATAGCCACAATAATCTAACGATTGATCTAATTCTGATTTCAAATTTACTTAGATCAACTACTATTAGTATTCAGAATCCGACTATTCAATCTGCTGTACCTGAACTTGTACCTGATGATAAGCTTTTAAAAATAAATGGGCAATATAGTTCGCTTCAAGCACTTAATCAATTCTTTCCGCCGATTTTAGGTGGAATATTATATGGATTGCTGCCAGTAGACTATATTCTTTTACTATCAGGACTTGCAAACGTAATAGGTATTTGTGCCGTAATAATTACATGCTTTCCGAGGAATGAAGTTAATAATGCAAATCAACGAGGCTTTCACCTTCTGTTCGAATTAAAACAAGGTCTTCATAGTATTATTCAAGTTACTGGCCTGAATAGGGTGATTATTTACAAGGCTTTTTCCGTAGCTATTATTGTGCCATCAACTGCTTTATATCCACTTATGACTAGTGAACATTTTCATGGATCTTTAAAATTTGATGCGCCGTTAGTGGAAGTTTCAATTGCATTAGGTATGGCATTAAGTGGTCTGTGTATGGGAAATTTAAATAATTTATCACATCGACTTACACCTGCAGGTATTGGAGTGCTAGGAATCGGATTAAGTTTGTTTATTTTTGGTATACTTCCCGGCAATCATTATGGTTTTATAATCTTTATTATTATTAATTTTATTGCTGGGTTATGTATTCCTTGGATTGATGCACCTGTTCAAACATTGCTTCAAGATAAGATTGAACATAAAAACTTAGGAAAGGTAATTAGTTTTTATTTAATGATGATCGGATTGGCCGGACCTGCGGGTCTAAGTTTAAGTAGTGTGATAAGTAAATTTATGTCTACTGCTGAGATTTTTATTGGATCAGGAATACTACTTATTTTGATGCTTTTAGTTGCTTTATTTGATAGGAAGCTTAGAAGTATTTAAGCTAGTTGAATATATGAATTTAACTAACTACATAATTTATTTCTCTTCTAGATATGGAAACTTACTTACATTCATTGTCTTTTTACTTTTATTCAGAGATTAGGAGTAACCAAATAATCAAATTAGAAAAAGCGAGCAATGCATTTTAAAATTGAAAATCATTGCTCGCTTTTATAAACTAGAAACTTTTTTAGATACTTTTAGGTATAGCTATTTCTTGAAATTTTGATATCCGGCTTCGATAAATTTATTTAATAATTTTACATCATGAGACCATTTCTGATCTTTAACAAAATGATGGGCACGGTTAACTGCAAATGAACCATGAATAATATAAAGGAAAATATTGTTTTAGCTTTCTTTGTAGGTTTATTTTTAGGAGCCATTTCAATCTTTCTGGCTATTGGTGGTGGACCACTTAATGTATCTCTATTCGTAATAATTTTTCACTTCACAATGAAGCAATCGTCGGTTTATTCAATTGCAACGATCTTTTTCTCACAAATTACCAAAATCATTTCGATTGTTGCTAGTGCACAATATCAGATGTTTGATATGAAAATGATTCCTATGTTGATCATTCTTCAATTATTGGCGGTTATATTGGTACAGTTTGGAACCAGAAAATTTCATCAGCAAAATTGGAAAGTTTTTATACAGTTTTCATGATTGCTATTACAGCAATTACTGGATTTAATGTAATTCATTTTATATAAAAAAGCAGGTAATAAACCTGCTTCAATTAACTATCTATTTTTGTGGCTCTTTACAAAACGCGTAACAGTAATTATTCAGCAAATTACGAGCTAAGGAATTAACACTACCAGCAATCCCTAAGAATTGCTGGTCAACGGAAGACATAATAACTGAATTGTTTGGCGATTGGAAGAGTCCCATTCTGACTCCGTAAAATAAGGAAGTAACTACGAAGAGCCAAAGTGGTGAATTTAAGTTAAAGGAAGTCATAAAGGTAAAAATCGCAATTGCAATTAAAGCAGCAATTCGTTTGTTTTTCATGAAATTATCTCTTTCCTACTTTTACAAGTTACAGATGAATGGTAATATTTACGTTTACAGATGTCAACATTAATTTGATTTTTGTCCATTAGTTTTGAGCAAAATATGATGGATATTAAATAATAAGTGTTACCATTAAAACTGTAAAGAAGAAACTATTGTGTTAGGAGGATTTTATGGATAAACGTAAAATTGTAATTGTTGGTGCTTCACATGGTGGTCATGAATCAGCAATTGAGCTGTTAGATAAATATAATGATGTAGATGTAACTGTTTATGAAGCTGGCGACTTTATTTCATTTATGTCCTGTGGGATGCAGTTGTACTTAGAAAATAAAGTTACAGCAGAAGATGACGTTAGAAACTTTGCCCCAGAAGATGTTGAAAAGAAGGGCGGTCATGTTTATGCCAACCATGAAGTAACTGCTATTCATCCTGAAAATAAGACTGTTACAGTTAAGGACTTAACTAATAATTCTGAAGAAGAAGTCCAATATGATAGGTTGATTCTTTCTTCAGGCGTAACTCCTAAAGTTTTACCTGTGCCAGGTAATGATCTCAAGAATATCTATTTGATGCGTGGACGTGACTGGGCTTCTAAGTTGATGAGTGCTGTTAACGATCCAGCAATTAAAAATGTTGCTATTGTTGGTGCTGGTTATATCGGTACCGAAGCTAGCGAAGTATTTGCTAAAGCTGGCAAGCATGTAACCTTAATGGATATGATTGATCGCCCATTAGGAACCTATCTTAATTCTGAATTACTCGATGTTTTGGAACCTACCTTTAAGAAAAATATGGACTTGAAGATGGGTGTCAAGATCGAAGGCTTTAACGGCAAGGGAAAAGTTGAAAGCGTAAAAACCGATCAAGGCGATGTACCAGCTGACCTAGTTGTCGTTTCAGCAGGTGTAATGCCTAACACTGATTGGCTAAAGGGCGTAGTTGACTTAGATCAAAGAGGCTGGATTAAGACTGATCCATACTTGAGAACTAATGTGAAGGACGTTTACGCCATTGGAGATGCAATTTTGCCACTTTCAATTCCAGCTGGTAAACCAATGCCAATTGCCTTAGCCACTACTACTAGAAGAGAAGCTCAATATGTGGTCGATCATATCTTCGAGGATAAGCCAGACCGTGCCTTCAAAGGTGTTATTGGTGCCTCAGCATTAAGTGTATTTGACTATCATTTTGCTACAGCTGGATTAAATCAATTCTCAGCAGCCAAGAATAAGCTTGATTACCAAACTAGTTTCTATGAAGATAACATGCGTCCAGCTTATGTTCCAGAAGCAGATAATCCTAAGGTATATGTCAGCTTAACCTTTAATCCATACACTCACCAAATCTTAGGTGGTGCAGTACTTTCCAAGTATGATATTACTGCTCAAGGCAATGTTTTAGCTTTAGCAATTAGTCATAAGATGCGTTTGGAAGACTTAGCTGAACAAGACTTCTTCTTCCAACCAGGATTTGATCGTCAATGGAGTTTGCTTAACTTAGCTGCACAACATGCCTTAGGTATGGCAAGATTCTAATTTAGTCATTAATAAAGATAAGTTATCAAGAAAAACTAGTCATGTTTTTACAACATGGCTAGTTTTTTTGTTGGATTTAGTTGTGTTTGGATAAAATAGTTAGTAATTACAATTGCTCATTGAGGGAGATCATTTCAAGTAAACTTTGGGCAGTAGAAGAGCCTTCGTTGCCTGCTTTTAAGCCCGCCCTTTGCAAAGCTTGTTCAATATTTTCTGTAGTTAAAATACCAAAAGTGACTGAAATTTTAGCTTGTAAATTCATCTGCATAATCGCATTAGTTACGTTTTGAATAATCATGGCATAATGATCAGTTTCACCCTTGATTACTGCACCGAGAGTCATAATTCCAGCATATTTATCAGATTTAATTAGTTTTTGAGCAGTGAAGCCTATTTCAAATGCTCCTGGTACCCAGATGACATCAATTTCATCGTCTTGGATTCCGAATTGATGAAGTGTTTCTTTAGCACCGCGAACCAAATTTTTAGTAACAATTTCATTAAATTTAGCTACGACAATCGCGATTTTTCCATGAGTATTAGTGAAGTTTCCAGTATATTCAGTCTCCTTGAGTTCTAATAAATGATGAAATCTCTTTTTCTTAGTTTGTAGGTAAAAACGATCAACATCATTAGGTGCAATTTCTAATGGAATACGTTTATTAATCTTAATACCGTAATCGTTTAATTGGTCAATTTTATCAGGATTATTAGTTAGCAAATTGATTTCTTTGATCTTCAATTCTTTGACAATCACAGCACCAACCAAAGGATTCTTCCAAGTTTGGAAGCGTCCTTTTTTAGCTTCTTGTAAAGCTAAATTCATATAATATTGGTCTTTTTCCATTTAAATCACTTCCTAACAGAACAAAAAAAGAACCTCGAAGCTAAACTTCGAGGTTCAGAAATAGTATGCAAGTTAAAAAATAATTCAAGTACGCAAATAAGCGTAGATTAAAATTATCCTTCTTCCATCTAGACTATAACTATCGGTACCATTAAGAGTTCAACCGCTTGCGCGGGTTGCGGACTTTATCGCCGGTCGGGAATTTCACCCTGCCTCGAAGAATATTTATTTAATTCTCATTCGGCATAAAGCTGCTTTTCTTTTTTGTCAAATGATATTTATAGGGCTCTTTTAAAGAATTTTCTGAAAAGTAAAGCAACGATTGTTTTTATTGCACATAACTTCAATGAAGGGATGCGTAAATTATTCGACCGTGAAATTCGTCTGGTAAAAGAATAAACAAAACATCACAAATTTCGGTGGATTGATACTGGAATTTATGATGTTTCTTTATGTATAAAATTTGAAATTAATTATTGATTTTGATTATTCTTATCAATTTAACTGCTAAAACTCAAACTTTCTCATAAAGATTGGGTGAGTTCGGTGGTCTAGGTAACTAGCGGTTTTAGGCGTGATTTCTAAAACACCTAAATCTTTTTTTGCTGCCTCAACATTGTCAACGTAAATTTCATTTAAATGAAAATTTTTGATTGCTGGTTTGTTTAGTTAAAATATCTACCATAGTATGACCTTCCTTGTCCTGAACGCCTACCAGCTTTATTATAGAATAAAAGACTGACATTTTTTGACAGGAAAGCTTGCACAACTATGAAAAAATCTGAACGACTTAATCAAGAACTACTATACTTAACCGATAAAAAGATCTTTCATTTAAAAGAACTAGAAGAAAAATTTGCAATTTCTGAACGAACAGCTTTGCGAGATATTACCGATCTAGAGCAGTTAGGCTTAGCTTTTTATAGTGAAACTGGGCGTAGTGGTGGTTATTACATTACTAATAGTAAGTTACTATTGCCCATCCGTTTTAATACGCAAGAGATCAACGCTATCTTTTTCGCTTTACAGGCAATAAAAAATCTTAGTGAAACGCCATACAGTAATGAATATCAAAAGATTCAGACTAAATTACTAAAGAATCTACCTCAAAAATTACAAAACCAAATTAGTCTTCAAAAAGAATTTGTTCACTATATTAGTCAGCCAAGCTTGAATGAAGTACCTTTTTTTACTTTGCTACTTAAAGCTTGTCTGAATAATAGCGTAATTTTAGCGCGAAATTTTCAGTTTATTAAAGAAGAACAAAAATTGCAGTTGCTTGATATATTCTACCAAGCAGGGAATTGGTTTTGTCATGCTTATAATTTGGATTTAAAACGTTGGTTTGTCTTGCGGCTTGATAAATTTGAAACAGTAAAGCTACTAAATACTAAACAATCGGTGATGAATAAAGAGCAATTACTTGATAGCTTCCGGCAATATGAACGGGAGCATTATTGCATCCCTTATCAATGTCAGTTAACCCAAATCGGTGAACAAAAAGTTGAGTATAATTCATACCCAATCATGCAAATTGACCATAAGCATGGAAAAATATATCTGAATGGTAAATATAACAAGGAAGAACTACATTATTTAGTCGACTATTTGATATCTCTGGGTTCTGAAGTAAAAGTATTAAAGCCAAAAGAATTAAAGGATAGCTATTTGGAAAAGTTAAATGAAATAATTCAGCAATATTAATTTGCTAATTCTGACATAGTTTGTCAGGATTAAGGAATAAAATAAAACTGAAAGGTTTTAGGAGGTAGAATTTATGACAAAGATAATGAACGAAGATTTTTTAGACGTTTTAGAAGATAAAGGACCAGCAACGATTATTTCCATCAATGGCAATCCAGCTAGTGTGGTTAATACTTGGTCACAATATATTAATGTGGTTGCGGATGATACTATTTTGATTCCGGCTGCTGGGATGCATTCAATTGAACAGGATTTCAAGAAAGATCCTAAGCATGAATTAACGATTACGATTGGTTCTTATAATTATCAAGGAACCGCTGGTATGGGTCGCGGGTATCATATTCACGGTAGTGGTCAATTTATTAATGAAGGCGCATATTTTGATCAAATGAAAGCACAATTTGATTGGATTCGAGCAGTATTAGTGGTTAAAATTCATGATGTTGAACAGAAAATATAGTAAAAAGTTTGGAGATTAGCTCCAAACTTTTATTTTTTACGCTTTTTCACTTAAATCTTGATTATGCAAAAGTACTATAATTGAAAGAAAAGATTTAAAGAAATAATCAATGACAATAATTGAACTGAAAAACGTTAATTATCAAGTGGGAAAACGAACTATTTTAAATAATCTATCTTTTGGGATAAAAAATGGTGACTTTTTAACTTTAATTGGTCCACGGGAGCGGGAAAAGTACAATTCTAAAATTAATTGCGAACTTAATCAGTCCCAGTTTGGGCACTATTTTTTATCATGGTAGCGATATTCAAAAATTAGACCCAATTAAGTATCGTCGACAAGTAATGTACTGCTTTCAGCAGCCGGTTCTTTTTGGCAAAACTGTTAAAGATAATTTATCTTTTCCCTATCAAATCAGAAATAAAGAAGTAGATTTAGTCAGGCTAGATTCATTATTAAAGATTGTAGATTTACCAGCTGAATTTTTAAATAAAGAAATAAATTCTTTGTCAGGCGGTGAAAAACAAAGAGTTGCTGTAATTCGAAGTATTGTCTTCTTACCCAAAGTGCTATTACTTGATGAAGTTACAACGGGATTAGATGGAAAAAGTAAAGAAATAGTTCATCGTTTGATTGAATCTGTCCATCGACAAGGGACAACTATTGTACAAGTGACTCATGATCAGAGTGAAATTCAAGTAGCTAAAAATGTTTTAGAAATTAAAAGTAGGGGCTTAGTAAATGAAAAATGTAACGGTTAGCAACTTATCCTTAGTTTTAGCTTTTGCGCTAGTATTAGTATCAATTGCAATTTCCGCAAAAGAAAATCTGGGATTAACCAAAGATATTTTAATTAGCGTAATTCGGGCAATCGTGCAATTAGTGATTATCGGTTTTGTTTTAAAATTTATTTTTCATATAGATACCCTTTGGTTAACGGCTGTTTCGATAAATAGTGTTTTTATCGTCTTCATTTGCAGTGATTTGATTGGCGAATTAAGTTTTCTATTTAAAACGGACTTATCGTATTTACTAGCATTTATTTTTCATCTTATTGGAACCCTTGCATTATTTTCAATAATGATGTTTTTAAATAATTGGTTGATTAATTGGCAAACTTTATTTATTTTTATCCTTGCTTACGCGATGATTTGGTTAGTCATTAGATTGACGCAGGGACGCGATATTAGGCGAATAAATCAAGAAGCGTAATAAACAAAAAGTTAAATTCAAATAATCTTACTAAAAGTACGAGCACTTAATTTACAATATTAAGTGCTTTTTCTTGATGGTTATCAATTTTTGTAAAACTCATTTCTCCTAAACTAAAACATGTAAAACAAAGGAGAATGTAAATGGTAAAGATTCAACAATTTTTTGTTAAACATCAAAAGATAATTTTGGCACTTAATACTGTGCTGATTTTATTTGCGGAAACAGCTAAGTGATTATTCCATATCAATGCTGCTTATCAAGTTTTGATGCTAATAGTAGGAATTATTGGCTTAATTCCAATTTTGTTAACAGCTATTTCATCATTAAAAGTAAAATTAGTTTCTATTGATGTCTTAGTATCGTTAGCAGTAATTGGTGCTATTGTTATTGGCGAATTTAATGAAGCGGCGATTGTTACCTGGCTTTTTGCATTAGGTGATGTTCTAGAAGAACTTACTCTTAAAAAGACTCGTAAAGCTGTGTCTGATTTAACTAAAATGGCGCCAAAAACTGCGTTGGTTTTGCAAGATGACGGAGCAACGGAAGAAGAGGACATAGATTTTATTGATCTTGGTGAAAAGATTTTGATTAAAACCGGCGATCAAGTCCCAGTTGATGGAGAAATTGTCGCAGGTTCAGGCTATTTAAATGAAGCCAATGTTAATGGTGAGTCAAAACCAGCTGATAAAAAACAAGGTGATCAAGTCTATGCCGGAACAATTCTAGAAGATGGTACCTTGACGGTAGAAACTACAGCAGCTGGAAACGATACTACCTTTGGTAAAATTATCGAAATGGTAGAAGAAGCTCAAGATTCTAAGTCTCATACTGAAAAATTAATCAATCGTTTTTCTAAATACTATACTCCAGCGGTATTAGTGATTGCGATTATCGTAGGCTTAATTACTAGAGACTTCAAATTAACGATTACAGTAATGGTTCTAGGCTGTCCCGGTGCTTTGGTTATTGGCGTTCCCGTTTCAACTGTCGCTGGTATCGGTAATGGGGCTAAGAACGGCGTGATGTTTAAAGGCTCACAAGTAATGGATGCGGCTCGTAAAGTTGATGAGATTGCCTTTGATAAAACCGGTACGTTAACAGTTGGCCATCCTGAGGTAAATAAAATTGAAGTTTTGAGTGGTAATAAGGATGAAATTATTAATCTTGCTGCCAATATTGAATCTCAAAGTAATCACCCGTTAGCCAAAGCAATGGCTAAACTAAGTGAGCAGAAGATTGATCAAATCGAGACTAAGACAGTTAAGGGCAACGGGATGATAGCTGACTTGGATCGAGAAAAATATTATTTAGGGAATTTAGCTTTAATTGAGGAAAATACCTTTGCTAATTCTAAATTAACTCAAGTGGTTAATAAATTAAGTAATTTGGGAAACTCTGTTGTAGTCTTAGCTAATAGTAATCAAAGTAAATTGGCTGTTTTCGGCATTAAAGATCGTCTTCGCCCAGAAGCAGAAACTGCATTAAGGCAATTGAAGCAACTAGGTATTAAGAAGTTGATTATGCTTTCAGGTGATAATCAAGAAACTGCTCAACAAATTGCGGCTGATTTGCCAATTGATGAAATTCATGGGCAAATGTTGCCAGCAGATAAGGCACAATTTGTTAAGAAGGAACAAGAAAATGGTCATCATGTTGCCTTTATCGGTGACGGCATCAATGATAGTCCGGCGTTAGCTAATGCCGATATTGCTATTGCGATCGGTAGCGGTACGGACGTTGCAGTCGATGTTTCAGATATTGTTTTAGTTAAAAATGATTTGCGTAAAATTGCCGATGCTTTATCAATTTCTAAACGAACGGTTTTAAATATGAATGAAAATATTGGGATTGCATTGTTAACTGTGTTGTTATTGTTTATTGGATTATTTACAGGTTATGTCGAGATGGCTAATGGCATGTTTATTCATGAATTCAGTATCTTGGTCGTAATCTTAAACGGCATGCGTTTAATTAAAAATCATCGAAAAGTTGACGGTCATCAATTTTCTGATAAAGAAAAAGATTTAGCATTAAACATGTAAGGAATAAGAAAGGAAGATTTTTATGCAAAAAGTAATGATGAAGTTAGGTGGCATGACTTGCCCATCTTGTTTAACCAAGATTGAAAAGGCAGTTGAAGATGTCGATGGTACAGATCAAATCAAGGTATTATTTAATGCCGGTAAGTTAAAGTTCATGATGAATACTGATAAGGCTAATGTTGACGATGTTAAAACAGCAATCGAAAAGATGGGCTATGAAGTCAAGGGTGTAAAGGCAAAGGAGCTAGCCTAATGAAGGCTGAGGAAGCATACAAGGCAGAATTAAAGCAAAGTGATATTGATCATCATACGCCTACAGCGGGTGCAATGGTGGATCACATTATTGCTAATTTATTAATCCATACTTTGAAAATAGATCAAGCTAAGTTCTTCGCCAAGGGGTCGGCTAGTTTATTTTTAGAACAGCGTGCTGATGAGTGGATCAGATATGAACAGAATGAGTTTAACCAGTTAAATCAAATTTTAGTTAATAACGGCGAAAGTATTCCTACCACTACTGATCAATTTAAAGAATATACTATGCTTGAGGAGAATGGAGCAAGTAAGTACGAAAATGGTCAAGATCAACTTTTCGCTTTAGTAAAAGACTTTGATACACAAATTTTATTTATTACTAAAGCAATTGCCTTAACTCAAAAAGAAACTTGGCCAGAATTGAGTGCTAATTTGATTGAACTGCTAGCCTGGATTAAGGAACAAATCCGTCAATCGCAAAACTTTTTAGGTCATGAATTGCGTGAAAGATTATATACTGAAGAAGATGATGACGACGATGATTTTTAACTAAAGGAAGTTTTTAGATGGCAGAGTTATGTGTACATTTAGTTCCATTATTTAATGCATTACCAATAAATGATCAAATGCAAATAGAAGAACTAGTTCACCATCAAAATTATCAAAATGGTGAATTAGTAATGGATCCTACTTCAAGTAATAATTTAGTAATTGTTGCTCATGGTGGTGCCCGCCTTTATACTTTAGACGAAAATGGCCGTGAAAATATTACCCAGATTTTAAAGACGGGTGATTATGCGGGTGAAAACTGGTTATTTGGTGAAGCAAATACGAATACTTATGTGGAAGCTACAGAAAATAGTGATATTTGTTTACTCAACCGAAATGATTTTTTAGCTTTAATGAAAAAGAAGCCAGAATTAAGTATTCAACTCTTAGAACAAAATATTATTAAAGTACGTGCTATGCATAAGCAAATTCAATTATTAAGTTTGCCTAAGGTAGAAGATCGACTATTGAGTTATTTACAGGCTTATGCAAAACAAGTGAATAAAAATTCATTTACTTTGCCCTTAAAAATGAAAGATTTAGCCTTGTATTTAGGCACTACTCCCGAAACTTTATCGCGTAAATTTGTACTGTTAGAGAAGCAGGGGAGCTTAAAACGAAAACTACGTCATATTGATTTATTATAGTTATTAAAGATCTACGAACTAACTGGTTCGTGGATTTTTTGATTATCGGAAATTAATAAAGAGTAGTTTTTAAATTCAAAAAGGAGATGCTCCTTTAATAAAATTTTATTAAAGGAGGGAGACAATATGTCACTAATTTATATTCGTCAAGCAGCCAAAAATGACCTTGAACAAATCATGCCGATTATTGATGAGGCAAAAAAGTTTTTAAAAGAAGAGGAAAATCCGCAATGGCAAAGTGGTTATCCCAATGTTGAGACTATTACAGCCGATATTAAAGACGGGGCCGCTTGGGTCTTAATCGTTGATCAGAAAATTGCTGTTTATACTGCAATTACGGATGGACCTGATCCTAATTACAAGCAGATTGATGGTAAATGGAAGAATGATCTTGATCCTTATGTGACCATTCATCGCGTTGCAATTTCTGATAAGTATCGCGGGATGCATCTTGCTAGCTATTTAATGAGCAGTTTGATTTCAATGCACTATGCGGAAGGCATAAGGAATTATCGCGTTGATACTTTTCGAACTAACGACGTAGTTTGGCATATTGTTGAAAACGCTGGCTTTGTAAAACGTGGCAATATTAAGAATATGGATCCAATTGATCCATACCGTGTTGCTTTTGAATTAAATTTATAGTTTTAGAATGAATAGAGGGGGCTTAATTGCATCCCTCTTTTTTAGTAGCATCTAATTAAATAGATTGTTAATTAAAGGAAACAAAAATTATGAAAATTGGATTTATCGGTATCGGTGTAATGGGTACAGGGATTATTAATAACTTACGGAAAAATAATTATGATGTAACTGTCTATAATAGAACAAAAGCTCATGCGCAAAAAGTTTTGGATAATGGGGCTAAATGGGCGGACAATCCAGCTGAACTAACTAAAAAAGTTGATATTTTATTCACTATGGTTGGCTTTCCAAAAGATGTTGAAGATATTTATTTTGGTCAGGATGGTATCTTGATTGTCGCCAAAGCTGGTCAATATGTTGTCGATATGACCACGAGTAAACCTAGTCTGGCACAAAAGATTGATCAAATTGGTGAAGAAAAAGGCTTACATATCTTAGACGCTCTGGTTTCTGATGGGGATATTGGCGCCAAAAATGGAACTTTAACGGCCATGATCGGTGGCCATAAAGAAGACCTTAATCATTTGCATGATTTATTCATAACCTTTGCTAGGAAATTAAATTATTTTGGCAGTTATGGTAGTGGACAACATGCTAAGATGGCTAATCAAATTATGATTGCTGGAGAACCATGACTGGCATGACCGAAATGCTGGTATATGCTAAAGCGGCACATTTAAATTTAGAACAAATTTGTCAAACCTTGCAGTCTGGTGCAGCAGAAAATTTTAGTCTAGATTCATATGGTCCAAAAATATTGCAGGGTGATTATACACCTGTTTTTTTTGCTAAACATTTTTTAAAAGATTTGCGTATTGCCTTATAAGAAGCTGATAAGATGCAGTTAGATCTGCCTGCGACTGAAGAAGCAAGGCATTTATATGAAATCTTGGTTGACCAAAAGAAATTGGGCAATGATGGAACACAAGCTTTGATTAAGTTGTGGTGGAAGTAATGAGTTTCAGAACATCATTAGCTGATAAAATGCGGCAGCTGCTGTGGTTTCACTAATTTGTTTTGTACTCACTTTTATCTTAAAAAATAGAACTAAACCAGAATTATAGTGAGATCAATGAAAATATATGATTACATCAATAAAGTTAAAAAATTAGATATTCTTTTGTCAAAGGAGATTGCTCAAATATTATTACGACAGGGCGTTCCTTTTACTAAATCACAAATTGAAGTAGTTATGTATTTATATCATCATCAAGATCAAGTTGTGTATCAGCGTGACTTGCCAGATGTTTTGGGAATTACGCGACCAATGGCTAATGGATTAGTAAAACATCTGATTCAGAAAAATGCTGTAAAATTAATCGAAGATTCAGATGATTCAAGATTAAAGCGTATTAAATTAATGCCAGTAGTAATAGCGGATATTGATTCTCGAACTGCTGCTTTTGCTAAAGAATTTAACCAAATGGAAGGTAAGATGACCAAAGGCTTTACTCAGAAGCAGCGTGATGAGTTCGATCAATTGTTGGTAAGAGCTATTAAAAATTTAGAAGAAAAGTAGGAAAATGAGCTTCATTTTTTGGTGTAAAGCTCATTTTTCTTTTTTATGATAATTTTTGATATTAAAATGATATTTTAATTATCTAAATCACGTATCACTATTAATGGAAAGAGGTGGTAAAATGCAAAAAATTGCTTATTATAATTCTCCTGTTGGTCAAATTTTACTAGCTAGTGATGAGCAAGGCTTAACTGGCTTGTGGCTTCGTATTGATCGCTTTTATGCTGATAATTTAGCTAAAGATCATCAACTTGGTAAAAATAAATATTTAGATGATGCTATTAGATGGCTTGATCTCTATTTTGAAGGAAAGAATCCTAAGTTTTTACCTAAATTACATTTAATTGGAACAAATTTTCAAAATCAGGTCTGGTTAGCCTTACTAGAAATTCCTTACGGTGAAGTTACTACTTATAAAAAAATTGCAGAAAAAGTAGCTGGGCGAGCAGATCATTTACCCATTCGAGCAGTAGAGAGTGCAGTAGGTAGAAATCATATTGCTTTAATTGTACCTTGCCATCGTGTAATTGGTAGTAATGGCAATCTTACCGGTTATAGTGGGGGAATTGACAAAAAAATCCAACTTTTGCAGTTGGAAGGAATTGATATTAGTAAGTTTTCACTACCGGCTAACTATAAATGACGACTTTGTTTAAGCGGTAGTTACGCTAGTTTAAGAATTTTCATTCGAGTCGAGGTAAATGTAGTAAATAAAGGTAATAGATATTCATTAATTGTGTGATTTTGCTTGGAACCAAGTTGATAATCAGCTAAATGTGCACCGGTACTGACTGCAACTAGCACTTCCTTGTTATCAAGTGCGTGGCCTTTACTACCATAAGCCCAGCCATGTTCAAGAACCAAATCAAACCACTTTTTCATAAGTGGGGGGGGAACGCTGTACCAGTACATTGGAAACTGAAAAATGATCCGGTCACTTTTTAATAGGGCATCTTGTTCTGCTTTAATGTTGATATTTTCATCTGGGTAAAGTTCATAAATATTCCTAACTTCTGTTGTTATATCTTTAATTAGCGCTTGGTTTACACTGGACTCTTTTAAGTCGGGGTGAAATAGAAAAATTGTTATTTTCATTTTGTTATCTCTCCTAATTCAATTTTAGTCAGTATAAAGTGCAACGTTGCGTTATAGTCAAGAGAGTAATAAATAAATATTATTTTTAATGTCCAGCAGTAGTTTTAATTCCGATAATTGAAACAATTAATAAAATGACAAAAATCCATGTCATCATATTCATTTGATCATGAAATAAGAATACACCAACTAGTACTGATCCAACAGCTCCAATTCCTGTCCAAACTGGATACGCGATTCCAATTGGTAAATGTTTCGTTGCTATAATTAACCCTGCAAAACTAGCTATCATCCCAATAATTGTTACAATTGCCCAACCAATTTTAGTAAATCCTTGGCTCAATTTCATCGTCGTTGACCATGCAACTTCGAAAATTCCTGCAATTACTAAATAAATCCAAGTCATATAAATTCCTCCAAAAGAAAAGAGCAATTGTATATCTCTTCAAAGGCCTAATGAGATATATAATTACTCTAATTCTTTTGACTCAAGATCCAGGAAGTTATGATGATAATGGTGTTAAACAAATTAACGTGATTGATTGGTTGTTAAAGAGCTGATACATAAGATGTCTATATTTACATATATTTCCGTGTAAATATAGACGTTTTTTCATCTCTTGCATTTCAAAAAATCATATGCTATTATTTTTCTTACTAAAAGTAAGTAAATTTAGGAGTTGATAAAAATGAATATTGAATTAGCTATCTCATCATTTGGTGAAACTACACCATTAGAAGAAACAGGAAAAGCAATTAGTCATGACCAAAGAATCAGAGATTTATTAGAAGGAATTATTCTTGCAGATAAATTGAATATTGATGCATTTGCAATCGGTGAACATCACCGCAAAGATTTCGCTGTTTCAGCACCAGAAATTATTTTAGCGGCAGCCGCTTCGAAAACTAAGCAAATTCATCTTTCAAGTGCTACTACAAATCTACCAACAATTAATCCAATTAGAGTTTACGAACAATACGCAACAATGGATGCAATTGCACCAGGTAGAGTTGAAATTATGGCAGGAAGAGGTTCATTTACTGAGGCATTTGATCTATTCGGATATGATTTAGAAAATTACGATGAACTTTTTATTGAAAAACTCGAAATGCTGCTTAAAATGGACAAAGAGGAAATTCTTGATTGGCCAAAAGGGAAATTTACACTTAGAGTTGACCATAAAGGAATTTATCCGCGTACAAAAAAGCCAATTCCTATTTCTGTTGCTACTGGTGGAAGCATAGAATCGACTATTCGCACTGCAGAGTTAGGTTTGCCAATCGTTTATGCGATAATTGGCGGTGATCCTTTGCACTTTAAACCACTAATTAAGTTGTACAGAAGAGTTGCAGAAAAAGTTGGCAATGATTTAACGAAGATGCCGATTGCTGCCCATTCTTGGGGTTGGTTAGATCAAGATAAAGAAAAAGCCATTAAAGATTATTTCTATCCTACTAAATTGTTAGTTGCTCAAATTAGTACGGAAAGACCGCAATGGAACGGAATGACGTATGAGCAATATCTTGAATCGGTCGGAGAAAATGGTGCAATTTTTGTTGGTGATAGCGAAACTGTTGCAAACAAGATTATCAAAGTAATGGAAGAGCTTGGTTTGACTCGATTCTATCTTCATTTACCGATTGCTTCAATGCCACATGAAGATGTTATGAACGCAATTAGAATTTATGGAGAAGAAGTAGTTCCTAGAGTTAAGACGTATTTTCGAGAAAAAGATGAAAAAGAACGTCTCAGATTGAAGTGGAAGAATAATAAGTAAAGCTACGCTGTAACAAGATCTCGTTTTGCTGAGCTACCAATGGTAGAATTATCATAATAAATAGAAATAATGGGCGAAAGCAAAGAGGATATAACTGTCGTGGATAAACTAGAGATTAGAGAATATCATGAAGTTGATTTTGATAGGTTATGTCAGATTCATGATCAAGCAAGAAAACAAGAATTAGAAGCTGCTAATTTAAGTGGGCTTTTAAACCTTTAAAAATTGCAGCATATGAAGAAGATCTATTTTCGTATAATATTTATGTTGGACAAAAGGATAAAAAAGTTATTGGTTTTGTAGCGTTTAGTGATGATGAATTTGCTTGGCTTTACGTAGATCCAAGTTTTCAAAAACAAGGAGTTGGGAGTAAGTTAATAGAGTTTTCATTAAATAAAATGAAACGGCCAGTTTATTTAGAAGTATTAACGGGTAATCCCGCAAAAGAATTATATTTGCACAAGGGATTTAAGTTCTGTAAACACGAATCAGGAAAGATGCCAGGAAACGAAGCTTTTAAAGTTGAAGTGAATTTATTAGTTTACAGGTAGAAAAAAAGAGTTAAAGATATTTATTAGACATAATGAGCTACAAGAGTTACTAACTTTTGTAGCTTTTTTATATTGCAGATAAAACAAGATGATGATATTTTTTAATTAAAAGATAGGAAGAAGTGAATACCATGATTATTCGTAGAGTAACGATGGATGATTTAGGAGAAGTAGTAAATCTAGAATCTGCTGCATTTAAGATGACCAAGGAACAAACCAGAAATGATATGGTTGGAAGAATTGAAAATTATCCTGATACTTTTTTGGTAGCACAAGAAGATGGCAAAGTAATTGGTCATATTTTTGGTCCTACTTTTAATAAACGCTATATTGAAGATGAATTATATTTTGAAAATCATCCTAATCAAAAAGATGATCGCTATCAAATGGTCTTGAGTTTAGCGGTCTTGCCTGAATACCGCAAACAAGGCGTAGCGACAAAATTAATTGAAGCAATGACGCAAGAGGCCAGAAAGCAAAATCGTCAAGCTATATCTTTAACTTGTTTACCGAAATTGATTAAATTTTATGAAAAACGTGGTTTTCATAATGAAGGAAAAACTAGTGATGATATTCCAGATCCAACTGGTGTTACTAGTGTAAATATGATAAGGGCTTTATAAAATGACTAAATTAACTGAAGAAATGTATGCAATTTTTGATCGTGACGAATTTTCTTTTAAAAAGCTGAAAGAGGAATATTCTGAAGAGGAGCTAGCGCAAATAAAAGCAAGTTTTAAAGATGTTTGGCAAACATGGAAAAAGGTAAATCTTAGTGTTTATCTAAAATTACCACAAAATAAATTTGCTAAAGTTCATGTCGAAAGTTGGACAAATGGTTGGAACTTGCGCGATCATTATTGGGCAGCTTATCGTTTAAATACTTTGGCTGATAAAAGCCCCTGCATCGGTGTAATGCTTGATAAAAAGCAATTGCAAGTTTATTTAATGTTTCAACATTATAAGAGTGAAAAACGTGGTGACAGTTCTGAACAATATAATAAATTATTAGCTGATATTCCAACTTGGGCAAAGAATCGCAAAATTAGTAACTGGTACTTATGGGACAAAAATGAGATGGAATTTGTAGATCATTTGTCCTTGAATGATTATTTAAAAGACACACAAAAGCAAACTACATTTAATGAAGAAGCCATCAAAACAAGTTTCTTGCTGGGCAAGTTTGCTTTTAGAAATCAAGATCAAGTTGAAAATATGGAAGAATTTATTTTGGATGGGATTAAGCAATTATTGCCGTTATATGAAAAAATAGAGCGTTAGATAAATTTGTCTAAAACCAGCAACTGTGCTAATAATTAGGGTGAGATTTAATTTACTATAAGTAAGCGAGTGAATTTTATGCCAATAAGAAAGCCATTAGCAGACTTAATCAGGCCTAAAGATTTATCACAGTTTGTAGGTCAAAAAGATTTAATTGAAGAGGGACGTCCCCTTTATCAAATTATTAAAAAACATGTGCCAATCTCACTGCTTCTCTGGGGACCACCAGGAACAGGAAAGACTAGTTTAGCTCAAATTATTGCTCGTGAATTTGACTATCCATTGGCAACTTTTAATGCTTCAATTGATAATAAGGCTAAGCTTACACAGATCATTAATACATATCCTTATCAATCTTTTGTTTTATTAATTGATGAGATTCACCGGATGACCACTACGCTGCAAGATTTTCTGCTGCCTTATTTAGAAAATGGACGTATTCTTTTAATTGGGGCAACTACTGAAAATCCTATTATGTCGATTGTGCCAGCAGTGCGATCACGGTGTCAGATTTTTGAATTCAAAACGTTAAGTGATGAAGATATTGAACAAGTTTTAGTCCGTGCTTTAAAAGAAGTCTTTCATTTTAAAGATGAAAATATTGACCGAAAAGCAGTTAAGATTATTGCAATTTCTGCCGATGGCGATTTACGAGTTGCATTAAATCTTTTAGAAACTATTCATGCAGTTAATGAAGACCTTTCAGTTGAAGAAGTAACGCAATTTGTAAAAGGACAACATTTTGCCTATGACCGAAAAGCAACTAAGCACTATGATTACTTAGCTGCTTATTCCGATTCTATGGCCGGTTCTGACACAGACGCAGCTTTATATTATTTAGCAGTTTTACTTAAAAATGGTGATTTACCTTCAGTAGTCAGGCGTCTGCGTGAGATTCCATATACTTACATTGGTTTAGCTAATCCTGAGCAAGCTACGCAGATTGTGATTGCAGCTAATCAAGCAGAAAAAATTGGGATGCCTAAGGCAAAATATCCCTTGATGTTTGCAACAATGCTGATGTGTTTATCGCCAAAGTCAGGTGTTTTTGATGAAATCTGGCAAAAATTAGACGAAGATACTGATCATCCAAGTAAGCATCCCATGCCACGAGGACTTCGTGATATGCACTATAAACATTCTGAAGAAATAACTGGTGGTGGACTAATTGACAATCCATTTGTGCAGCCCTTTCAGATCGCAAAGCAAAATTACATGCCTAAAGGGCTTGAAGGAAAAAGATATTATTTTGCCAAAGATAACGCAAGTGAGAAAAAGTTTGAACAGCAGTATTTGAAGCTGCATCGATATATTTATGGTAAGGATTATGATAAAGAAGGTAATAACTATGAAAATTGATGCGTTTGCACATATTTTAACGCCGTAATTTTATCAAGCAATGCTTGATATTGATGCGACAATTCCGCAAAAGTATCCTTTTATTAAGATAGAAACTTTAGTTAATTTAGATGAAAGAATAGCCAAGTGGCCTAATAAAAATACTAAGCAAGTTGTTTCTTTTGCAAATATTAATCCAGAAGACTTTGTTGACGGAGACGAGGCAAGTAAGATTGCCCAATATGCTAATCAAGAATTAGCTGGTATTGTTGCAAATCATCCAAAGTATTTTGAAGCTGGAGTAGGGATGCTAGCTATGAATAACATCCCTGCCTCACTTAAGATTCTAGAGAATATTGAGAAAAGTCCTTATTTAGTGGGAGCACAAATTTTCACACGTCATTTAGGAAAAAGCATTGCTGATCTGGAATTTGAACCTATTTTATTAAAAGCAGCAAAACTAAATCTTCCGTTATGGCTTCATCCTGTATTTGATAATCGTAAGCCTGATAATAATTTAGTCTTTTCTTGGGAATATGAATTATCGCAAGCAATGCTGCAGCTAGTTCAAAGTGATATTTTCAAAAAAGCACCCGACTTAAAGATTCTGGCTCATCACGCTGGCGCAATGGTGCCGTTCTTTAGTGGTAGAATTGATCATATTTTAGATCAAGAGCATGCAGAAATGTTTAAGAATTTCTATGTAGATACAGCTATCTTAGGTAATACTCCTGCCTTACAATTAGCACTTGATTATTTTGGTATTAATCATGTTTTGTTTGGAACTGATGCACCATTTGCAGTTATGCCAGCAGGTGCTGATAAGATAGTCACTGATGCAATTGAGAATCTTAATATTTCCGATTTATATGATAAGAAGATCTTTGAGACAAATTACCAACATATGATTAAATAACCTGTTCGTTTATGCAAGACTGAGTGGCTAAAGAACTGCTCAGTCTTTTTATTACAAAAATTTTATAATACATTTCTTTTTTCTTTGTTCTGACTAAGTGCTACATTTAAGATGAAGAGTAGAGATTGGAGGATGTATTATGTATAACTTTGATCAAGAACCAGAACGCCGGCACTTAGTCGATGAATCTGGCCTAAATACATTTCTAAGTAAACTATATGGTTTAATGGCTTTAGCAGTTTTAGTTTCTGCTTTAAGTTCATACTTAACAATGACTGTTTTTGCTAGACAGATGCTTAACTTAATGAATAATCATCCGTGGACAATGTGGTTTTTATTACTTTTACCAATAGCATTGACTTTAATTATTAATTTCAATGCTACTAGAAGTCCAGGAATGAGTTTTGTTTTACTAATGCTGACGGCAATTATTTATGGAGTAACTTTTGCCTTCATTGCGGGAGCTTATACTGGTGAAGATATTGCTTCAGCCTTTGTAGCTTCAGCAAGTGTCTTTATTGTAATGGCTATTCTAGGAACAGTAACAAAACGTGACTTAAGTAGAATTGGATCCTATGCATCAGCAGCCTTAATTGGCTTAATAGTAGCCATGCTCATCAACCTTTTCTTAAAAAATCCAACAATAGATTATATTTTCTCTTTTATTGCAGTTATTATTTTTACTATTTTAACTGCCTGGGATGCTCAAAGAATGAAGAATATCTATTTGCAGTTTGATGGAGAGCTTTCAACAAATGGTTTAGCAGTACTAGGAGCGCTTCAATTATATTTGGATTTTGTTAACTTGTTTCTACAGTTCCTAGATATTTTTGGTTCTAATGATAATAATTAGTCTTTAGCGTTCAAGCTTAATAACTTGAACGTTTTTTTACTTTTAATAAATGTTTTTGAAAATTAAACGATTTGTCGTTAAAATATCACTAATTGAAAGAAAGGAAAAAATAAAAATGACAGCAAATGAGAAGATTATCGCCTTAGTTAAGCCAGAATACTTAAAGAAAATACCAGCTATTTTTCGTAAACATGCCACTGAAGGAACTTGTAAACTAATTGCTAGAGAGCATCCCGATTTATATAGCGCTTTTGAAAAAGGTGTTGAACCAACCGAAGAAGAAAAACAAGAAATGGCAAATTTAGTAAATGGTATCTTTGAAGAGAGAATGAAAAAGCATAAGATGTTGTAAAAATATCTTTCCATTCGCTAGGAAGTGAAAACTATGGAAATTGGCACGATGTTAAGAAATAAGCGAAAAATATTAGGACTAACGCAAGATCAGTTTATTCACGGAATCATTAGTAAATCTTTTTATTCTAAAGTTGAACGAGGATTAAATGAAATTAGCGCAAAGGACTTGTTTGCGATTTTAGAAGCAAATAATATTAACCTAAATGATTTCATAAATAATGCAGGTTCTACTAGTAAAAGCGATAGATTAAAAGTGGAAATTTTAGTTGCTTTTAATAATAAAAATAAACATGAGGTACAAGAATTAAATAAAAAAATACAAGTATCAAATTGTGATCAAACAATCAAACTATCTTCACTTTTGATCAACGCTATATTAAATAATCAATTAGATAAAATAAATTTAAATACTCGTAATGAAATAAAAAAGAAATTATTTGATGTAGAAAAATGGTGGAATAACGTTTACACGCTTCAGTTGTTTTGTAATTCAATGCTTATTTTTAGTTTTGACGATTTAACCTTTTATATACAGCAACTCACAAAGCAAAAGAATATAAATTCTTTGTCCTTTGATGTACAACGGTTGATTGGTTCTATCTGTATAAATTATTTCCATAACTGCTATAAAAATCATCAAACTGATTGTGCCAAATGGGGCTATCAGATAATTGATAGTTTAGCTAAACTTCCTGATTTAGCCATTTATAGGATTATTAAAAACTATTATCAAAATTTTTTTACTGGTAATCAAAAAGAAGCTGGTAAAATCATAGACTTTTTTAAAGATTATGATCTTAAAGAGATATACACGGTCTTACCTTAACTTATGCTTAAGTGTTTCAAATATGAAACATTTAAGCATTTTTTTATTTTCCATTCATACTAATACTTAAAATAAATTTTAAGAAGTGTTACAGATGAACCCAACATATCTCAAATCAAACCTATTAATTGGTTTAAAGTCTAAGAAAAATCAACTTCTCATTATACTACTCGTGCTGTTTATTATCTTTTCTTTATTTATAGTTGAAAAACAAAAGATAGGAGACGGGGCAAAAAGCTGGGAGAATTATGGTCAGTCTCTTCAAGCAAATGCAAATTATTTTGATAGCGAAATGCTAAAAAGACCGACTTATAAAAGCACATATGATAACTTAAACAAGCAGTCACAAGAGCTAGCTAGTCTACAAAATAGTCAAGTTTTTGTAGATCCTGTTCAATATCTGACTAGTTATCGCAACTTATTAAATACTATGCAAGCTGGTTATCACAACCACTACGCAGGCGCTAAAACTTTAAACGTACCATCACAATTCTTTATCAAGCAAGAATTGAATAAAACAGATTACCTAATTAAGCATAAAATTCCAATTTTTATGAATAATGAAAGTTCTGCGACATATCTAATTTATATTTTGTCGGTTTTACGAACTATTATATTTTTTTATCTTTCTTTTATTTCAAGTGATAGTTGGATTATTGATTTACGACATCAGTCTATCTTAAAAAATATTCCTTATCGTTTTAAAGATGAAGTATTTGGAAAAATTATTATTAATTCTACATTAGTTTTTTTGCCGCTTTTATTAGGGATGATACTAGCATATATATTTGCTGGCTTACGTCATGGGTTTGTTACTTTGAATTATCCAGTGATTTTTTATTCTACTAGTATATTAGCTATTCCTCTATGGCTATATTGCTTTTTATTCTTAGTATATCTTTCAGGCCTAATAATCTTTACTACTAGTTTGAGCCTATTTTTAAATCAGTTAACTAAAAATGTTTATCTAACGATTTTTATTGAAGTTATTCTTTATGCCTTATTGTTTTTACCTAAGGCTACTCTAAAATGGCTAGTATTTTTGCCTTTTCCATACCTAAATTTAACTGATTTACTAAATGGCAATTTGGCCAATAAACTAAATTTAAATAGCATTAATTTATTAACAGGATATTGCGTTTTATTAATATGGTCGATATTTTTACTTATCTTATTTAAATATTTGGCAGCAGGGAGGAAAAAGCAATGAAGAAGCAGTATTTTTTATTTCAATTAAAACGTTTTTTCACAAACCCTAAAAATATTGGCTTATTTGCTTTAACTTTTATCCTTTCTCTATATTTTAGATTAGTTAGCGTGCCCAATCGTCAATTAATTGAAAAGGTCGATCCCTATGCCATTAACGGAGAGTATCGTAGATATACATTATTCTTAAATAAAGCAACAACTAAAATAAAGGAAATGTAAGAATCTAAGAATACTCATGAAGTACCTAATGAAGGATATGTTAATGCAATCAAAACGTATCCAGATATTTTAAATTTTGATAAGCATCGAATTAATGGAATTAAGGCAAACAACTGGAAAGAATATGTAATTTACTCAAGTAAGTGGTACAAATACGTTGATCACTTGATTTTTGTAGATGAAAATCAGCAGTTCTTATATCCCGTTCAGTACTATCAGAATGATAATTACCGTGAAGATGGACACTTTGCTTATCAACGAACAGCTCATTTTTATGATGCACTAGCTAAAAGCAAACAGCCACTAACTAAAAATATTGTTGAAGAGAAAACGACTTTACAAATATTACAAAATTCTATTTCTGGTTGGACAACATTAATTCTAATTATTTTTGTAGTTCTTTTTGCAGCTGATATCGTAACTAATGATCGCAAATACTATTCAGTGTTGAAAGATATCCCATTAAGCAAAAATACTATTCTCTGGATTAAAACTGGGGTAGTTGAAATAGGTGTACTTTTCAACTACTTACTAGCTTTTATCGTGGTTACTTTGTGTACTGCACCTCGATATGGTTTTGGTTCATTTAAGCTAAGGACAACATTTTATACTGGAAGACTATATTTTATTCAGCCCTTTTAATATCCAACGCTTGGTAATTACTTTATTCAGTTTGGAACATTTGCTATTTTAATTGTTTTTCTATTTATTAGACTTACTATTTTACTTTCAATTATTTTTAAAAATGAATATGTAGCCGAATTATTAGCAAGCGTCTTTGCAATAAGTGGGAAAGTTCTATATTTCTCTTTAGGTATGGGATTTGTCTACCCAATTTTACAAAGTTTACCAATGACTTATTTTACTATTGGAGAAAGCTTGTCCGGAAATTTGTCCTATCTAATGGATTCACCAGGATGGGGATTTAATTCCGGTATAGTTCCACTAATGTTGTCAATTGTAATTATTGAAATTTTTATGTTAATTATTAGTAGGTCAAAGAGAATTAAACTGATAAGGAGATGAGATTAAATGCTTGAATTAAAAAATATTAAATTATCATTTGGGAATCATATAGTCTTAGATAATTTAAATTATAATTTTCAAAGTGGTAAGATTTATGGATTAGTTGCACCAAATGGCACAGGAAAATCCACTTTAATGAATGTCATCTTAAATAATTTGAAACCGCAGAATGGATATATTGCGTACGATAATTTGCAATACAAGAATGAGAAGACAATTGTTAGATTACACAAAAAAATTTGTGCTTTTCCTGATCAAAGTGACTTATTTCCTTTTATGACTGGTAAAGATCATTTAAAACTCTATGCTAATTTATGGAAAAATAATCCTGAAAGTATTGAAAAGATTATTTCTACTCTTAAAATGGAAAGCTACGTCAGTCGAAAAGTTGAAACTTATTCATTAGGAATGAAACAACGTTTATGCTTTGCAATGGTAGTGGCAGCCAACACTCCAGTGATGCTTTTAGATGAAGTTATGAATGGCCTTGATCAACAGAATGTCCAATTGATTTCACAAGTTTTATTGGATTTGCGGTCGCAAAACAAGCTAATAATTATGGCATCCCACTTATTGCAAAATCTCCAACAATATGCGGACCAAGTCTTATTTTTAAAAGATGGGAAGATAATTGAAGACTTTAATAACAAGGCAGAAACTGAGCAGTACTTAGAATTTAAGAGTTCAACTCTACTTACTGATATTCTGAACAATGTTGAAGTTCAAACTTTACCAAATAAAACTAGTCTTATAGCAATTGATAATATAAATCAAGAAACATTTAATCAAATAACGAATTATTTGATTAAAAATAATATTTCATTTTCAGTTACGAAAATGTCTTTAGAAAATCTATTTAATAAATTCTATGGTTAATTTATAGCTCCTTAGCTAGTGGTCGATTGGCACATCCATTTGGTACGCAAACTGTTAGAAGAAAACAAGATCTTTTTTCAGAAAAAGATAAGTATGGTAAAACTGTCAATATTGATCGCACAATTATTGATGAAGTAGAGAAAATAGCTCGAAATCGCAACACTTCAATGGCCGCAATTGCTCTTGCTTGGCTCAAAACAAAGGTGACTGCTCCGATTGTTGGGGCTACAAAGGTACACCACTTAGATGCCTTAGAAGAAGCTATCAAGATTAATTTAAATAAAGAAGAAGTCCATGCGCTCGAGGCGCCATATAAAGCGCATGACCTAGAAGGCGTGATGGCTGATAACCGTAATCGTGAACATAATTGGACTCAGTATTTAATTAATGACTCTGAAAAATAGTCTTATTTATTTTATTTATTACTTTTCTAGCACTAAAATGAAGTTGTTAGAAAAAGGAGGACTATACTATGACAGAAGTTCCAACAATTACATTAAATGATGGTAATAAAATGCCTCAGTTAGGTTTAGGCGTGTTTAGAATTCCGGACCATGAAAAAGCAAGACAAACAGTAGAAATGGCTTTAGCAAATGGGTATAGAATGATTGATACTGCTGAGGCATATGACAACCAAATTGCAGTCGGTGAAGCTATTGCTGAGAGTGCTGTTAATAGAGATGACATCTTTTTAACTACTAAGATTTGGGTTTCAAATATGTCGTATGAAAAGGCTACAAAGGCAATTGATCATGACTTAAAAGAATTAGGTACTGATTACATCGATTTGGTATTACTTCACCAACCCTATGGCGATACTTTTGGTGCTTGGGATGCTTTAGCAGCCGCTAAGCGCGCAGGTAAAATTCGCTCAATTGGTTTATCAAATTTTTATCCTGATCAATATATGAACTTGGAATTAGCTCATAAAGATAAGCCAGCAATTAATCAAATTGAAATTAGTCCTTGGTTCCAGCAAACTAATGATGTTAAGTTCTTCCAAGGAAGAGACGTAGCAGTTGAGGCTTGGGCACAATTTGCAAATGGTAAGCACGACATTTTCAATAATAAAGTTTTGAAAGAAATTGCTGAGAATCATCATAAAACTGTTGGACAAGTTATCTTACGTTGGTTAACTCAAAAGAGCATCGTAGTTATTCCCAAGGCTGTTCATGATGAACATCAAAAAGAGAATATTAATATCTTTGACTTTAAACTAACACAAGATGAAATGGCAAAGATTAAGGAACTAGACAAGGGCGAAAGTCAATTCTTCGACCACCGTGATCCAGCTGCTATTGATAACATCTTTGGTGAAAGTTTGAGACAACTTCGTGATTCAGAATAATTAGGTCAATCTAATACAAAAGAGGCTAGCTTAGTACTAGTCTCTTTTACTTTGCAATTACTAAATGATAATCACCTAAAAAGGTGCTTTCAAAATCTTTTGGAAGTTTATATTGCTGGTTAAATATAACAATCATCGCATGAAAGTTCTGATAATTACGCAGTGTAAAATGATCGACATTAGCTTCAACTAAATCTTTTGCCTTTTGATAAGAAACTGGAAGTTGGTAATCTAAACAATTAAATAATCGTCTAGCATATTTATCAACGACGAACTCGCCTTTCTGAATACCATACATTAAGATTACATCTGCTGTTTCTGGACCAATTCCTTTAATGCTAAGCAGTTCAGAACGTAACTGGTCTTTAGATAATTGGCGACATTTATCTAGGTCAAAATCATATTTCTGAAAGTAGGTTGCTAATCTTTTCAGAGTAGCAGCTTTTCTAGTATAGAAGCCAGCAGAAGCAATGGCCCTTTCTAATTTATCATCGGGCGTCTTTAAGATGTTCTCTGGCCAGAAATTAGTGGCTTGGTACAGAGTTGCTAAGGCCTTATCAACATTTTTCCAATTAGTATTTTGAATCAAAATTGTTGACCAAATTACTTGCCAGTCGCTTCGCCCAGGCCACCAGCCATTAGGATCTAGGTGGTCGTACATTAAGTCATAGAGTTCATTCAAATTGATCTTTTTCATTATTATTCCTCCACTAACTAATTAATTATCATAATCTTAAGCATTCAATTTAACAAAAATATGATATTTTAGGTACTAATAGATAAAATAAAAAGATAAAGATAAGAAACTAGGTTTTGATAATGGAAGAAAATACTAAAAAAATGCTCGCCGGTTTACCATATCGTCCAGACACTGAGGAGTTAAGCAGAATTTCAACGAAAGCTCATCGTTTAAGTAGGGACTATAATCAAACCGCCGATGAAGATAAAGAAGTTAGAAAAGCAATTATTGATGAATTATTTCCAGATCATGAAACAGGAGTGTATTTACAAGGACCAATTGAGGTTGACTATGGAAAATTTACTAAACTAGGTAAGAATTTTTATGCCAATTTTAACCTAACTATTTTAGATACTTGTCCTGTAACGATTGGTGATAATGTAATGTGTGGTCCAAATACTTCATTAGTAACTCCACTTCATCCCTTATTGCCTGAGCAACGTAATGCACGTCTTCAAAAAGATGGGAAAATTGCTGATATCGAATATGGTGCTCCAATTACAATTGGCGATAACTGTTGGCTAGCAAGTAACGTGACTGTCTGTCCGGGCGTAACTATTGGTAAGAACTGTGTTATCGGAGCAGGGAGCGTAGTAACTAAAAATATTCCTGATAATTCACTTGTTTTAGGAGTTCCAGGTCGGGTAGTAAGAAAAATCACCGAAAAAGATCGCTTAGATAATTATCCTTACTAAAAATTTGCTATAGAATCGCCTTGCGAACATTTGTTTGAATGAAGTATAATAACTATGAAAAAAGACTGTTAAAGCATTAACTTTAGCAGTCTTTTGTTCTTACTATTTATTTATTTTAGATTTACTATTGAGTAATCCATGGGATTTTTTATACCAATACCATAATCCAAAAGGAACGATATTTTCTTCATGATTGATTAATCGTTTAATATTAGAACGGTGTCTTACAAACAATAAGACCATCATAATTCCAGTAATAATAGTCAGAAAGACATCATGAAACCAGAAAGAACAAATAAAAATTATCACTATTGAAACTAAACTAGATAAACTTACGTATGAAGTAATAAAGAGCACTGGTAAAAATACTACTGCACATAGTCCAAAGAATTTTAGATTGTAGCCTAGGAATACACCTGCACTAGTTGCTACCGCTTTTCCTCCCTTGAATTTTAGAAAGATTGAGAAAGTATGACCTAAAATAGCGCAGGCACCGGCAATTAATAATAAATACTTTGGTCCCTTTAAATGGAAAATTAAAGGCAAATCGGTAGCAAGTGTTCCTTTTAATACATCAATAATTAAAACCGCACTTCCAGCTATCGGTCCCATTACTCTGAATGAATTAGTTGTTCCAATGTTTCCTGATCCAAAATTTCTTATATCTTCATGAAAAAATATTTTTCCGACTAACACACCTGTAGGAAAGGACCCAATTAAGTATGCTAAAATAAAAACTAGTAAATAATTCAACGTAGACATTTAATTTTCAACCCCATTTAAAATCTAAAGCTATTTTAACAGAGATTATAATAGCTGTGGGATTGATTTTGATTGTCTGTTAAAAATGGAGGCATTTATTTGGCTAAAACAAATAAAACGACCAGTTCATATGATGATTCTTCGATCCAGATTCTTCATGGACTAGAGGCAGTAAGAAAACGTCCAGGAATGTATATCGGTTCAACTGATCGACATGGTCTAAATCAACTAGTTTACGAAATCGTTGATAACTCAGTTGATGAAGCAATGGCTGGTTATGGTAAAGAAATTAACGTAACTATTCATAAAGATAATTCGGTTACAGTTCAGGACTTTGGACGTGGAATGCCAACCGGAATGCATGCATCAGGAATTCCAACAATTGAGGTTATTCTGACTGTTTTGCACGCAGGTGGTAAGTTTACTGAGAAAAATTATCAAACCTCTGGAGGCTTGCACGGTGTCGGCTCTTCTGTCGTAAACGCATTATCTTCTTATCTAAAGGTTAGAGTCGTTAGAGACGGACAGGCTTATGAAGAAGAATTTGAAAATGGTGGACATCCGATTGGCACTCTTAAGCATTTGGGTAAAACTAAAGATAAGAATGGTACCACGATTACTTTTAAACCAGATGCGACTATCTTTTCAACTACTACCTATAATTATGAAACTATTCAAGAACGAATTCGTGAATCAGCATTTCTTTTAAAGGGTGTTAAATTTACTTTAACCGATGAACGCGAACCCGAACATCATGATGAATTTCTCTATGAAGATGGAATTAAGTCATTTGTATCTTACTTAAATGAAGATAAAGATACGATGGGAGATGTATTCTACTTTTCTGGTCAGCAAAATGGCATTGAGGTAGAATTCGCTGGTCAGTATAACGATGGGTACTCAGAAAACTTTGTTTCATTTGTAAACAATGTCCGTACTGCTGATGGTGGTAGTCATGAGGCTGGTGCAAGAAGTGGATTTACTAAAGCTTTTAATGATTATGCTAAAAAGCAGGGCTTGTTAAAAAATAAAGATAAGGGTCTAGAAGGTAGTGATTACCGTGAAGGCCTAAGTGCAGTCTTATCTGTTAAGATCCCTGAAGAATTATTAGAGTTTGAAGGACAGACCAAGGGTAAATTAGGTACTCCACAAGCAAGAAGTGTTGTTGATAGCATTGTTTACGAGCAACTTTCTTATTACTTAATGGAAAATGGAGAATTTGCTCAAAGTTTAGTTCAAAAAGCTCAAAAGGCTAGGGATGCGCGTGAAGCAGCTAAAAAGGCCAGAGATGAAAGTCGAAGCGGCAAAAAGAGACGAAAGAAAGAAATTCTTTCTGGAAAATTAACCCCTGCTCAATCACGTAATCCTAAGAAAAATGAATTATTCCTAGTCGAGGGTGACTCAGCTGGAGGATCTGCAAAACAAGGCCGAGATCGAAAATTTCAAGCAATCTTACCATTGCGTGGTAAAGTATTGAATACACAAAAAGCTAAATTGCAAGATATCTTTAAGAACGAAGAAATTAACACTATGATTCATACTATTGGAGCTGGCGTTGGTTCTGATTTTCAAATTAAAGATGCTAATTACGATAAAATCATCATCATGACAGATGCGGATACTGATGGTGCTCATATTCAAATTTTGTTGTTAACCTTCTTTTACAGATATATGCGTCCAATGGTTGAAGCAGGGCGCGTTTATATCGCACTTCCACCACTTTACAAGCTTCAAAAGGGAAACGGTGCAAAGGCTAAGATCAAATATGCCTGGACTGATGAAGAACTAAGTGAAGACTCTAAAGATATGGGTAAAGGATTTGCTTTACAGCGGTTTAAAGGTTTAGGTGAAATGAACGCTGATCAGTTATGGGAAACTACCATGAATCCTGAAACTCGTACTTTAATTAGAGTTAAGATTGATGATGCACAACTTGCTGAAAAGCGTGTGACAACCTTGATGGGAGATAAGGTTGCTCCGAGAAGAAAATGGATCGACGAAAATGTTAAATTCCGCATGGGCGAAGATGGTTCAATTCTAGAAACAAGTAGAGATTAAGAGGTTAGATTTTTAAATGGTAAAAACTACTGAAAGAATTAGGGAATTACCTCTTGAAGAAGTTATGGGAGAAAGATTTGGACGATATTCAAAATATATTATCCAAGAACGTGCTCTCCCTGACATTCGAGATGGTTTGAAACCTGTTCAACGTCGTATTCTTTATGCAATGTATAAAGATAATAATACATATGACAAACCTTATAAAAAAGCTGCTAAGGCTGTCGGAAATGTAATGGGTAACTTTCACCCTCATGGAGATAGTTCTATTTATGGTGCGCTAGTTCACTTATCTCAAGACTGGAAGATGCGTGAACCCTTGATCGAGATGCACGGTAATAATGGATCGATGGATGGGGATGGTCCAGCAGCAATGCGTTATACGGAATCTCGTTTAAGTAAAATTTCTAATTTGCTTTTACAGGATATTGATAAAGAAACAGTTCAAATGATTTTGAACTTTGATGACACAGAATATGAACCAACTGTCCTACCTGCGCATTTTCCTAATTTATTAGTTAATGGTTCAACTGGAATTTCAGCTGGATATGCGACAGAAATTCCGCCACATAACCTAGCTGAAGTTATTGACGCAGCTGTTTATCTCTTGAAACATCCCGATGCCACCACAGATGATTTAATGGAATTTGTCAAAGGGCCAGATTTTCCAACTGGTGGTATTGTACTTGGGACAAAAGGCATTAAGGAAGCTTATGAAACTGGTCGTGGAAGAATACAAGTTCGCTCTAAGACCACTATTCAAGATATTAAGGGACACCGTCAACAAATCATAGTTACTGAAGTTCCTTTTGGCGTCAACAAGGCGATGATGGTCAAGAAAATTGATGAAATCCGTTTAAATAAGGAAATTGATGGAATTTCCGAAGTAAGAGACGAGACTGACCGTCATGGACTTTCAATCGTTATTGAATTAAAAAAGGGTGCAGACAGTCAAAATATTTTGAACTATCTTTTTAAGAACACTGATTTGCAAGTTTCATATAACTTCAATATGGTTGCAATTGACCGTATGACTCCCGTCCAAGTTGGCTTGAAACGAATTTTATCTTCATATTTGACCCATAAAAAAGAGGTTGTTACTAAAAGAACTGAATTTGATTTAAAAAAGGCAAAGCAGCGACTAGAAATCGTTGAAGGTTTGATTCATGCGCTGGATATTTTAGATCAAGTTATTAAGACAATTAGATCTTCTAAAGATAAAAAGGATGCTAAAAATAATTTAATTGCTAAATATGAATTTACTCCTAATCAAGCAGAAGCTATTGTTTCTTTGCAACTGTACCGTTTAACTAATACTGATGTTAACCAACTTAAGAAAGAACAAACAGAACTAAATAAAAAGATTGACAAATTCAATGAAATTTTAAGCGACAATAAAGTTCTAGAAAAAGTTGTAGTTAAAGAATTAAATGCGGTCAAAAAAGAATTTGGTTCTCCAAGAAGAACTGAAATCACAGCTAAAGCAGCTAAAATTGAAATTAACGAAAAAGCTTTAGTTGCCGATGAAGACGTTCGTGTATTAGTAAGTAAAGATGGCTACTTAAAACGCTCATCCATTCGTTCCTTCCAGTCGACTGACACAAGTGATAATGGATTACCTGATGGCGATAAGGTTATTTTTGAAAAGACAATGTCAACCTTAGATAACCTTTATATTTTCACCAATAAAGGAAACCTTATTTATCGACCAGTCCATGAATTAATAGAAACAAAGTGGAAAGAAACTGGTCAACACCTTTCTCAAGAAATCGGACTGGATAATGACGAAGAAATCATTCGAGTATTTGAAATTAATGACTTAAAAGCAAGTTTGAACTTTTTAATTGCCACAAACGATGGCTATATTAAACAAGTTACCTTAGCTGATTTGCAGCCAACTAGAACTTATAAATCTCGTGCGATCACTGCAATTAAGCTTAAGAGTAAAGACAGTAAAGTCGTAAGAATTGATAAAGTTAAACCAGATAGTAAGCAAGAAATTACCTTAATAACTAATCAAGCATATGCAGTCAGATTTGATATTAGCGAAATTCCTACTTCGGGTTCTAAAGCAGTAGGGGTTAAATCCGTTAACCTTAAAGACAATGATTATATCGTAAATTATGTTCTTGCCGATCCTAAATATGTTGACTTGATTCATATTGGGATTATTACTCAACGTGGGGCATTTAAGCAGCTAAAACTTAACTTAATAAACAAGGTAACTCGTGCTAAACGAGGTGTATTAGTACTACGTGAACTTAAAACTAAACCTCATCGAATCATGGCAATTAGTAGCTACGGCGAGAATCATATCTTGCATTTAACTACTTCTAGTGATCGTCATATCGAATTAAATACATCTGAATTTCCATTAGGTGATCGATATTCAAATGGTTCATTTGTTTTAGATCCAATGACAGATGGAACACCAATTTCATTAACGCTAGGTCAACCATTAGCAGACGGAAGAGATAGAACAGAAGACCTATTTTAAATGAAAGCTAAGAATAGTATTTTAAAGCTACTCTTAGCTTTTTTATTAAGGTAAATAATTATAGAAAAATAGCTTATATTTTATGTAAATATTTTCATTATCTAGATACAGGTGTTATGATAAAAAGTGTAGGATGAATAATAGGCTTTATAAAAGGCTATCAGAAAATAATTGTATGTATTTTAAATTTATATCAATTAGATGTTATTCCAGATTTATATAAGAGGCATTCAATCATGAAAACAAATACTGATGCAGTTCTATCTGCGAAATCTTTACGTTACTTTCTTCAATTAATTGATAACATGAGTTACACTCAAGCAGCTCAAATCTTAGGAATAACCCAACCTGCATTAACTCAACAAATTAAGAAATTGGAACGTGCAGTTGGATCTCCCTTATTTGGTCAAATGGGGAAAAAGCTCTATTTAACTGATGCTGGTCTAAAAATGGAGGAAACAGCCAAGGCACTATTTTCAACAGTTAATAATGCCGTTGATAGTATCCAGCAATATACAAAATCAGATACTGGGACTATTTCATTAGGTGTATTGTCCACTATTGAAGCTAGGGTTATCGATCAATTTCTAATTGAATTTAACCAGAAATATCCAGAGATAACCTTACATGTCGGCTTTTACAATAGAACAGAGCTTTGGGACAAATTAGATAATAATCAATTAGACTTAGCAGTTCTTTATATGCCAGATCACAATGCTACTGTAAAAAACATGAAGCAATATATGGCTAAACAAATTTATCCAGAATCAGTAGTATTTTTAACTCATAATCCAGAAACGAAATTTTATAAGTTAGCACAACATAAGTGGGTAACTTACCCTAAGGATTACTACTTGCCTCAAATTGTGCGTCGATTTTATGCTACTGAATTTCCAAATAATGAGTTGCTAACTCCAGTTACTTTTACTGCTCCTTATCAACTAATAAAATTTGCGGAACAAACTGATTACGACACTTATGTTTCAAAGAGCTTCTATAAGGCTCACAAGGCTCAAATCACGCTCTCTCCATTAGAGCCAAAACGTGAAACAAACTTTGAAAGTTGCTTTATTTATCGTAAAAACAAGAGTGAGATACCTCGATTAGTTAATTTCTTAAAAGAATGGGATAAATTTATTAATGAAAAAGATTATGATAGTCGATTAGAAGAGGTTAAAGTTAATATCTAGTTTTAGAAGCATTGTTTTTATAACTAAAAGCAATGCTTTTTAGTGCGGGATTGATTTGCTTAAGTTCAAATTTTAATCTAAAATATTAAGTAGATATAATTTTAAAGGAGCTCTATATAATGGCAAAAGAATTGATTTTTGGTCACCAAAATCCTGATACAGATGCAATCGGAACTGCAATTGCATACTCATACTTACAAAATAAATTAGGTTACGATACTGAAGCAGTCGCTTTGGGCGAAGCTAACGATGAAACTAAGTATGCCTTGAATAAATTCGGTTTTACTGCACCTCGTGTAATTAAAACTGCTTCAAACGAAGTTGATGCAGTTATGCTTGTTGACCACAATGAACCTCAACAAAGTGTTTCTGACATTGATAAAGTTAAAGTGACTCACGTAGTAGATCACCACCGTATCATGAACTTTAATACCGCTGATCCTTTATACTACCGTGCAGCTCCAGTTGGTTGTACAAGTACAATTATGTGGCAGATGTACAACGAAAAAGAAATTGAAATTCCACAAGATATTGCTGGAATTATGCTCTCAGCTATTATTTCAGATACTTTATTATTAAAATCACCAACTACTACAGATCAAGACAAAGAAGCTGTAGAAGCTTTAGCCAACATTGCTGGTGTTAACTACAAAGAATATGGTCTTAAAATGCTAAAAGCTGGTACCAATATTGCTGATAAGTCAGAAGAAGACTTAATCGATTTAGACGCTAAGAGCTTTGAATTAAATGGCAGCAACGTTCGTGTAGCACAAATTAATGTTGTTGACTTGCCAGAGGCTTTAGAGCGTAAAGAAGCTTTCTTAAAGGCTATGGATGAAGCTTCAAAGAGTGAAGGCTACGATATGTTCATGCTTTTGATTACTAATATTCTTGATTCAGATTCAGAAGCTTTAGTAGTAGGTAGTGATGAATCAAAAGCTAAGTTTGAAAAGGCATTTAATACTAAATTGTCAGATTCAGAAGTTAAGTTACCAGGTGTTGTTTCAAGAAAGAAGCAAGTTGTTCCTCCATTAACTAATGCTTTTGAAGCTTAAGTTATTATTTAGTTCAATTTTAGAAAAGACAGGTATGATCTTTCATACTTGTTTTTTTATTTAATTAGGAAAAATGAAATCATTACAAGTATTAAAAGATGTATTTGGCTACACAACATTTCGCCCAGGACAAGAAAAAGTTATTGATTTAGTTCTTAAAGGAGAAAATGTTCTAGCAGTAATGCCAACTGGTGCAGGAAAATCAATGTGCTATCAAATTCCCGCCTTAGTTAATTCCGGTTTGACTTTAGTAATTTCTCCCTTAATTTCGCTAATGAAAGACCAAATTGATTCCTTAAAGCAAAATGGTATTAATGCGGCAGCCCTAAATTCGGCGACTCCTCAAGAAGAAGTAAATCCAATTTTAAGACAAGCATATGAAGGCAAAATAAAGCTTCTGTATGTGACTCCTGAGCGATTAGCAATGGATTATTTTCGCTATCAGCTAAACTTCTTAGATATTTCATTAGTAGCAGTCGATGAAGCACATTGTATTTCACAGTGGGGACATGATTTTCGACCAGCGTATCGCCAAATAATGGATGGCGTCAAATCAATTAAGAGTAATCCGAATATTTTGGCCTTAACTGCAACTGCCACACCCTCAGTTCAAAAAGACATATCAGAACAATTGCAGATACCTAATAAAAATTATGTTATTACTTCATTTGCAAGGCCAAATCTAAGTTTCAAGGTAGTGGATAATCCTAAAAATACTAACTTGTATCTTTTAGACTATATTAAAAAGCACCCTAATGAATCCGGAATTATATATGCCAGTACAAGAAAACATGTTGAAGAATTAACTGACTATTTAGCTCAAAATGGTATTCTAACAGCTAGTTACCATGCTGGTCTTTCTAATGAAGAGAGATCAGATGTACAAGATGCTTTTCAATTCGATAAAGTACAAGTGATAGTTGCTACTAATGCTTTTGGAATGGGGATTGACAAAAGAAATGTGCGGCTTTGTAATTCATGCTAACAGTACACCAAACTTAGAATCGTATTATCAAGAAGCTGGCAGAGCAGGTAGAGACGGTGAGCGTTGTGAGAGTATCCTAATCTATCATCCTAAAGATATCCGGCTCTATCGTTGGTTTATTGAACAATCTGATTTAGCTGATGAATATCAAAAAATACAGTATCAAAAACTAGCTATGATTACTAAATATGTTAATACCACAGAGTGTTTACAACAGTTTATCGTCAGCTATTTTGGACAAAGGTGTGAGCCCTGTGGTAAGTGCTCTAACTGTTTAGGAACCTTTATTGAAAAAGACATTACGTCAGAAAGTAAAAACATTATTGCAACTATTTATGAATTAGATGGTCGTTTTGGCAAGACTGTAGTTGCTGATGTAGTTTCAGGAGCAAATAATCAACGCATGAGAGAAATCGATGCAGCTCATTTAAGGCATTATGGCAGTTTAAAGATTGGAAAGAGTAGGGTCATAAACTTAATAAACTATCTAATTAGCCATAATTATTTACAACTGACTGATAGTCAATATCCAGTAGTTCATGTGACTAACTTAGGATGGGACGTTTTAGATAATAAAAAGCGTGTAACTAAAAAGATTTCTAAAAAAATAGAAAAATTAAGTCAAACCTATAATCAAATTCCGAAAGAAGAGAATGACTTATTTGTTCGCTTAAAAGAAGTTCGTTTAGATTTAGCTAAAAAACAGGGGATACCAGCTTTTTATATCTTTTCAGATAAGTCTTTAAGAGAAATGGCACTGCAAAAACCTAAGACACAAGCAGAATTTTTAAATATTTCAGGAGTAGGTCAAGCTAAGCTTAAATCCTATGGTCAAATTATGCTAGCTGCAATCAAAAATTACTTGAAAGAAGACGCAGACTAATGAAGTGTAGTTAAATAAAGTGTAAAATGAATTAGAATAGTATAAATTCAGGAGGATTAACATGGAATATCCACAATTAGACCTAGAAAATGCAAAAGGTCCAAAAGCCTTAATTCAAACAAATCATGGAGATATTAAAATTCAATTATTTGAAAAAGAAGCTCCAATGACTGTTGAAAATTTTGTCCGTTTAGCTAAAAAAGGCTATTATGATGGCACTACTTTTCACAGAGTAATTAGTGATTTCATGATCCAGGGCGGTGATCCAAAGGGTGACGGTACTGGTGGCGAAAGTATCTGGGGACATCCTTTTGAAGATGAATTTTCAAATAAATTATTCAATGTACGTGGTGCGCTTTCCATGGCTAATTCTGGGCCTAATACAAATGGCAGCCAATTCTTTATTGTTCAAAATAAAAACGTACCTAAACGCATGATTAAAGAAATGGATGCTGCAGGTTATCCTAAAGAATTAGTTAAGGCATACAAGCAAGGTGGAACACCGTGGCTTGATGGTCGCCATACTGTTTTTGGTCAAGTGATCAAAGGTATGGATGTTGTTGATGAAATTGCAAAGGTTCCACGTGACAAAGCAAATGATAAGCCAAAAGAAGATGTGATTATTAAGAGTATTCATATTGAAGATTAAACAAATTAAACATGGTCTAAATTGATCATGTTTTTAATTTGTTTTCACTATAACTTGGAGGTTAATCATGGGTATATTTTCAGATGAAAAATATCGTCCATCTGAATCGCGTATTTTAGCTACAGCATTGACTTTTTCTGCGGGATTTATTGATGCCTATACTTATATTCAACGGGGACATACTTTATCTGCTGGACAGACAGGAAACGTCATCTTCTTTGCGTCAGCATTTGCTGACCATAATATTGCAGGTATGTTAAACAGGGCAACAACGTTTATTGCTTTTACCTTAGGATTACTACTTGTTGGACTTTTTCATAAGTATGTAAAAAGTAATTATTGGCGTGTATTTTGTTTATTTCCAATTCTATTTATTTGCTTGGGCGTTGGTTTCGTTCCTAAAAACGTACCAAATTATTATGTAGTTCCGGTAATTGCGTTTGGTTTAGCGGTTCAGAATGCATCATTTAGTAAAATTGAAGGTATGGGATATAATAATGCATTCACAACTGGCAACTTAAAAAAATCTGTAGTTGCTTGGAGCGCATATTTCTTTGGTGAAGATAAGTCACAGCATAACGCAGCTGTTAACTATATGTTCTTGGTTATTGCATTTGCACTTGGTGCAATTGTATCAGCATTGCTCCAAAAGATCTTTGTTTTAAAAACTATTTGGTTTGCTGTTTTACTTTTAGGAGCAATCAATATCGTTTATACGATCTCTTTAAATAAAAGAAAGAAACTATCTTTTTCTAAAAATGAATAATTAATAGAGAAACTTTGAGAATGATAAAACTCAAAGTTTTTTTACTTATAAAAGAGAGTAGCTTAGTTCATCTTGACTATACTTCGCGTAATATATATTATGTAAAGTAGAACATAAAAATATATCATATTTGTAATTAATCACAATCACCAGCCCAACCATCAATCAACTAATTATCTACTATTTATCAAAAGTTACTTTTTAAATTTACTAACATTTCAATTAGAACACATTAATCTTTTTACAGTCAGAAATTCTGCTTACCCCTTATTTCACAATTAATCAGCTGAAAATTCTAAGCTAAAGATTTTTATCAATTAATCAGATTAGATTATTAAAAAGCATTTTCTTTAGTGTTGAGATGACGATTCTACGTCTTTTAAAATGGTTCTTGATTAATAGTTGTTAAGTTGTTAGCTATAAGAACTCATAAATTACTGGATGCGAAACTTTTTTGTTCATGGCACATTTCTTTCATCTAAATCCAGTAAGCTTTTAATTAGATCATGTTAGTTCGGATATGCTAGATACTAAGTTGAATATTTCTTAAAATTATTATGAAACATTCAAAATAAAAGGTAAAAAGAGATAAAGCATAATCATAGTAAACCTGGTCATAATAATTTTTATCTATCAATTGTTATTGCGGGTATTTTAATTTATTTTCTTATTAAAATTAAAGTCTAGAATTATCAATATATACGTAATGGTCTTTCATTAAAACAATAATTTTAATGATAGGTATAAGAGACTCTCCCTAAATATCAATGATTTCATTGATACGTAAAGCTTTCGCTAAATACAAATAGTTGTAAAACTAGTACAAAAAAATTGCAAGTTTCAAGCAAAAAAGTTCCCGAAAAGTTCCCGCGAATTTAATTAGTATTTGCTGAATATGTTTACAAACTATATAAATTGTGATACGCAAAAAAGCCACTCCAGAACAAAACTGCTCCAGAGTGGCTTTTAAAACATGTTTTAATTCGTTTCATTAATACTGATAAGCACAGAAACTTCAAAGGAACTTATCAAGCCTCACTCGGCTGATATAAAAATTATATCATACTATTTAAATGTCCCCCATGGATCGTTACCTTGACGACAAACTAAGAAGCCGTATTCTCCGTTAGCTCTTGGCTGTCTAATCCAGACATAGCCACCATGACGACTGTAAGCATCATACTTAACGCAATCGCCTTTGGTTACTGTACCAATAATATCGCTGGTAGTTCTAGCGCCGTATCTGATGTTGATAGTACCGTTGGGATAGAACTTACCTTCTTCCTTGTACCAAGTATCACCAATATCATCAACCCAAGATTGCGGTGTTGATTGCTTAATAGTTGGTTTAGATGGTTGGTCTACTGGCTTACCGTCAGTCTTAAGATCAACCAAGCTGATGTTACCGTCAACGCCTAAACCACGCCAATTATCGGTAAATTGCCAGATTGCTACTCCGTCCATTGATGGAAAGTAACCGAAGTTTGCCTCACTTGTTGCACCAGATACAGGATAAGACGCTACCCATAAGCAATTTGGATATTTTGCTAATACCTTACCAGTATCAATCTTAGACTTAAGTAATGCAGCACCTGAGTACAACAATGGTTGGTAACCAGCACTTACGATCGTATCTAAGAAAGCTAGGATTGCAGTAGTATTAGCACCAGCATCTCCACCAGTTTCATTACCACTACCTTGTTCATAATCTAATGCTAAGTAAGAACCTACATTAAGTCCAGCTGCTTTAGCTGAGTTAACTGCATAATTACCTTCCTGAACGGCTACGTTACTATTGCTACTAAATCTTCCATAGTGATAAGCCATTGGCAATATACCATTAGTTTTTGCGGTAGATACTTGACTACCAGCTTTAGGGTTACGATAGTCTAAGCCTTCTGATACTTTGACAATTGCAAACTTAGCACCAGAATAATTAGCTGCATTATTATCTTGATAGCTAGATACATCTACACCATAACTTCTTTTTACAACTTTCATAGTTACCTCCTACTTCTTAACTTCCTTTAACTCGCCAACAATGGTCGTCTTAGGCTTATCCACTGTATCTGCAATTGATTGTGCTTGTTTCATAGCAGTCACAGCCTTTTCAGCTAGCCCCTTTAAGAAGCTTGTTGGTAGACTTGGCAAGTGAGCCATAGTTAAAAGAATATTGAGAGTATTGATTACGAATTCTAACTTATCTTCGCCACTCCCTCCCCTCTTCTCGGCCTGATAGACAAGGGGAGTTACAGAACGAGCTGCAAGTTGCTCAGACTTAGCAAGTAAGTCACCCTGTGCTGCTTTTCTATCAATCTCAATTTTGTGCTTACTATAAATAGAAGCAATAAAAACCGCTGCAACTGATAAAACGACAATTGCTGTTTCTAATAATTGGTTGAAATTCATTATTTAGTCTCCTTTAAATCCTTAATGCGTAGCTTTAAGACTTTTGCATACTTACCCATTGCTTGCTTTTGTTCTTGTAATAGTGACAATTGGTTAGCTGACAAGGTCTTTTTGTTTTGCTTTGATAAAAATTTGGATAACTTATTACGCTTGGTATTTAACTCTTTCAATTCTTTTTCTAGCTTCTTAATCATGTTTGTCCTCCTTAAGTTTCTTCTGTAACTTCTTAATTTTATTTTGAATATCGTCAACACTCATATCTGACTTGTCTGGTGGAGCGTTGTGCTTGGTTTTTGCGATGATCTGATAAAAGGCAGATATCGAACCAATTAAGGCTGAGATCGCCAGTAACAGATTGCTTAAGTCTTGCAAGCGCCCCACCTCCTATAAGTAATGAGCCACTAATAGAACTAAGCTAAACAAAATTAACTCTCCAATAACATTAAGCCCCATAACCCAGTAACTAGACATGACTACATGAAGCAGTGACAAGGTAGCCATTGATAGGCTTATAGCGCCAGAGCAAACTAGTAGAATTGCTATAATCTTGCGGTTCCTTAAACCAAAAATTGTGCATAAAAAAAGCACTAGCCCAACTAGTACTATAAAAGTGTCAATTCGAATGTCGTTCTCAACATTTGACCAGTCTGGTGGCCAAAAGAAGTAATGCTGATCGCTATATAGAAATAGCCCAATTCCAGTAATCCCAAGCGAAATCAAAGCTTGTAAAATTGTCAAAACTAACTTAAGTGGATCGGATCTGATTTTTTGATAATTCTTTAGCATTTTTATCACCTTTAATAGCCGCCCTTGCGTACTGTTTATTTCTTAGGCGACTTTAAAAACACTAGGCTAATTCGTCCTTGATGTATAAAGCAGTTGCTGAAATCGAGTTACTGGAAGCAGTAAAATCACTACCAACTGATTTGGTCCAAACTTGCGTTTTCACATTAAGCTTATTAACGACGTAATTAATACTCGTGAATCCATTAGTTTGAGAACCAATCCAGCATTTGAAAGTATAGCCTGGGACTGTTGGAGCTGTAATATCATACGATAATCCAACTACAACATTGGGATCCGTTATTTGACTTGAATTAGTTGCAGTTAATACTGATACCTCTTCAAAATGCAACACACCATGCACTGCAAACATATTCCCAATAGTGCCTAAAGTTGTGCGCTTTAATCCATCTTGTGAGTTGCCAATTAATACACTGTCTGTAGTTGCTGGGTTACCGTTTTCTGATAAATCCATAAATTTAATATCTGCCATAATAATTTTCTCCTTTATTAGTTATTAAAATATTTGTTTTTCAACCATGCTATACGCTGCATGTACCATCTGCCAATACGGTTTATATTATCAACTGATGTATTTTGCATACCAGGCCAGCGTTCAAGTTCTGTATTAAAAGCAGTAAGTGGAATATGTCTTACATAATCAACAAAAGCTGTATCTACGGCTGAATCTGACATGACGCCATCAATCAAAGCCTTAGTACGTTGTAAGATCTCCTCCTTATAGAACTTCCATAGCTGATACATCAGTCGGTTAGCATTGGTTACATTCTCGAACGTTACGCCATGGTCTCGCCAATCGTTTGTATCCGACTTAGCGCGTAGATGTTCCCAAAAGTCTGGTGTTCGCCCAAAGATTGAATCCAAATCATATGCTGCAATGTACCACTTTTTGCCATCAAATGTTTGTAGCAAGTAGTTTCTGAAAATGCCATCATCATTATCAACTAAAACTGAAAAGATGTAGTAGTCAATGGCACTATCTATATCAAGTAATGGACTAACTGCTTTGTTAAAAGCATCTACTGTATCATAGTTAGCCAATACAGCTCTGATTAACTCATTTACTGAATCCTTAGCCCAGGTTGTGTCCTTGGTACTGCAGAATTGCAATTCCATTTTGTCATCTTTCAAGTTAGTTTCTTTTAAGAAAGCACCTTGTGGCGACCAAATAGTATCAATAATTGCATATTTATGCTCAGACTTCTTAGGCATCTTAGCCATCCAGTCATCCTTAGGAATGCTGAATGAATAAAGCCCCCAGTATTGATCGTTGATATAAACAGCAATTGGAAAACCATCTACCGCTCCATAAGTGCCACCAATTGATAATTGTGGATCGGTTTCTGCAACTATGCGATTACCTTTGCTATCTACTAATTGATCACCGTTAATGTTGATAATTCCTGTATCAGCATGCTTATGCGTATCTCTGATACTTCCCCATAATCTAGCGCCAACCACGTTTAACGCTTGCGAAGGATCTGCATAATTAGCCTTGATTACATACTTATGATTTTTGCCGTATCCACTAATACCTTCAAAACTCGTGTCAAGGTTCAAAGTATAATTCTTTTTAGGCCAAGCCACACTAGAGGATCCCTGTACTTTAAACTTCTCTACAGTCCCAGATACTCTATAAGCCGGAAAACTATAAGTAACCTCGTTCTTTAAAGTCTTGGATTTATCTTTAAGAGATAGAATATTGTCCCCCCATAGATACAACACTGGTAAACCATACTTTTCAGGTTTAAAGGCAGTAGCATTCTTGATTGCTTCCCCGACTGCTTGACCATCGGCTGGTAGTCCAGTTTGCGTAAGAGTGACATCAGTCAACGGTAGCCACTTATAGCCACCAATACGATTACCGTAATCATCTGTGATATGGTTACCAAAGTCATCAACTAGCAAGATATCCATCAAGTGACCAGCACCCTCTAGGTTCTGGATATCAACGCTATTCTTTTTAATTCCTAAAGAGTTAAGGCTAATATCATTAGTATTTTGATTTATTTGTCCTTCTTGCTTTATCAAGTCTTCCTTAAGAGGTGCTAATTCAGAGTTTTCAATGCCGATAGCTTGATATTCTCCGCAATCTTTCCATGCTCCATAAAGGTATACCCACTTGTGACCAGTATCAGCAGTAATGAAGATACCGTCTGCACCATTAGGATAGTTGGTAGTTAACTCTCCGGCGTTAGCAACTGCAATCGGATTAGTCTTCATCTGAGATAGACGGTCATTTATCGCATTATTCATCGTATCCATACCCGTTTGAAATTCAGGTCTGGTTACAATGTCATAGTTAGCAATCTGTTGTTGCGTGCCTGCTAAATGTTGAGAAATATTAGCTTGCTCTGCACGGTTAGCTTTAATTTCTCCATTTAAAGCGTCTAAGGTTTCTCTTGAAGTTTGAAGTGAAGTATCAATGTTGTTCTTGGTTGTAACTATTAATTGATTTACTTTCTGAGTACCATCAGCAACCATTTGATCTGTTTTAACTTGATATTCACGTTCTAAGCTATCAAGCTGCAAACTGTAATACTTATAAGTGTTACCAATTCTAAGATCATTTCCTAGCACTTCGAACACGATGTTTACACTGGTTAAGACATTGCCATTACCATCTTTTAAGCCAAAATGTCCTTTAAAAATACCTTCTTGAGGAAACATTTGATCTTCTAAGATGTAATCCATCACTCCGCCATCATGTGCATTTTCCATTGAGCCTTGCCACTCACGGTAAAGGGCATCTGGAGCCATGATAATCTCGTTGGTATCAGGATCTTCGTAGTGCTTACCTACTGCGCCTTGAATAAATGGAATAAAGCCATGAACATTCATTACTCGTCCTTGGTCATACCATTTAAAAGGAAGAACTTTGCCGTTATCATTAACTCGTACTTTAAAGAAGTTGCTAAGTCTTACATAGCCTTCGCCTTCTTTAGCAACGTCAGCAGGGAAGTAATACGGTTGCCCGTTATTGTTAATTGTTGGAATATTACTCATTAGTCAAGTTTCACCTCCTCAGCTATTTGACTATGATTGTCTTCACTAGAACTAATTGTATGAACTGCTGTAGCACCATCGCCAAAGACGGCCAAACTTAGTTTGGCTACTTGGTCTTCTAACTTCTTAATCCTGGTTTCCTTTTCTTTCTTGTCTTTGGCATTACTATCTTGGTCACCGAGAACATCATCACACTTCTGTTCCGTACTCTGAACTTTACCCTCAAGTTCAGCAAACTTTCGATTGCCAGCCTCCCAGTTTTTATTCAAGTGCTCTCTAAAAGAGGAATCTTGTGTTGGTGATCCCTCTTGCTCAAAAACATTAGCCATCTACTCACTTCCTTCGCAATAAAAAACAGCCCTAAGTGGACTGTTTAGTACTATTATCATCATTTTCATTATTGCCTTTATCAGTTGGATCTTTATCCTTATCTTTTTGACTTTCTAAAAGCTGCTGCAATTCCTGCTGTAGCTTTTCAATGCTTTGCGTATTTTCTAGTTGGCTTTCTCCCCAGGTGGTTGTGAATTTATCCAAGCCTGCATTAGCTTTATGCACTATGTCGGCCAGATTATCCATCTTAAGGCTCATACTGCTATACCATTCTCGATACTTGTTTTCTTGATTGTGCTGATACGTCAGATAGTCGATTAAGTTAAAAGCTAAATTACCAAACGTAATCGTATTACCTTTGCTATCATCTTGAGGATAAGAAGTAATTGATTGGACTCTAGTTTCAACGTCAATTCCTTGCCTTGTCCTTAGGTAACCATAATCGCCAACTTGCACATCATGTAAGTATCGAGCAAACTTTTTAAAGTTCGCACCATCTACAGTGTATTGAATACTAGGATAATCATGGACTAGCTTTTTAACCTTATCATCAAGTAACTTCTGACTCATCACAAATGACTTTCCATCATCGGTAAAATCTTCTGTATAAGGCGTGGCGTCAATAATCGGCCAGCCTTTTTCTTTAACTAGCGGTGAAACATAGGTTGAGGTCAACGTGTTTACACTTGAATTATCTCCATTTTGCTTAGTTACGTTAATCGTGCCAGTAGCTCTAGTGGTTATTGCTGTGTCGTCTTCTTGAACTGATATCTTATTACAGTTCACATTATCGACAAACACAAACTTATCTTTACTACCAATCTCTTTTGCTACATAGCAAGTTCTATTTTTCCAATAGTACTCAAAGCTATAGCCATTAGCTGCAGTCTGTAGCAACTCGTCAGCATATCCACCGCCTAAGCCATCATCAAACGTTTTGACAGAGTTTGGGTTAAGGTCTTTATCAAGCTCTACATCAAAGCCAGACCCTTTAAAAAGAAAGCTTAAAGCGTCCTTTAACTTGACCGGTTTAGATGTTGTTGAAGTATCAGTACTCCCACTGTCATCTTTTGATGTAGTAGTTTCAACCCCAATTTTATCCTTGATGTAGTGATAGTGGAACATTTTGGCTATTTGTATTGCACTCACACTATATTGCATGTAATTACCTACGTCATCGGTGTTATAAGTCTGTACCTCATAATCTTCACCAGTTTCAGGAACACTCACAATGCTAAAGGGTGCTAGTACTTCGCCAATCTTTTCATCACTATGTAGGTTATAGAAGTTAAAACTCATTGTGTCTAAACTACCGAGAGTTGAGGTTACTTGAACATCTTGTCCTTTAACGATTGCTACTTTACCAGCAACATTCTTAATTGATATCAAGTAATATCATCTCCTTAGTAATAAAATCGGGTGTTGAACCGAATTATATAGTCAGTAGCTCCATCAACACTTAAATTATTCCAGCCTTTAACGAAATCAAGATAAGCATGATTGGTCTTAGAATATTGTTCTGTGCCATTTACGGTGGGAACAATACCATCAATCACAATCGTGTCTTGTTTGCTGTAGCTCCCGTTTAGTTTAAAGACTTGGCTTGTGGTGCTATTAGTGATAGTCAAACCATCTTTAACGTTGCCGTTAAAAGTGATCTCTACGGGTAACTCGTCAGCTTTCAAATCGATGTTAGAAGCATTATAAACTCTGCAGGGACTTGAATTAAAAACATATTTCAGCTCCACGCCATGTGGAATATTAAGACCCAAGCCCCACTTACCACTCTCATAACTAAAATCACTATCTGCAGTAGTTGTTACTGTTTCAGCAAGTCCCAACGGACAGCTCAAATTAATGGTTGCTGTAGCTTGCCAGAAATTTTCTATTTGTGGGTATGAAATAGCCCCATCAACAACGCATTTCCAGCGTAAATAAGGAATACGGCTAGTGTAAACGTAAAAAGGTTCATCGCTGTTAAAGATACGCTTTAAGTCAAGCCTTTTAAGTTCTAAGTCAACTGTATCTTCTGCTTGGATCATTAACGTTAGAGGAATGGTCATTTTATCAATAACTGCATCTGTTAGTACTTGACCAATCTTACTTTGCTGAACATAGGTATGAGTGTAGTTAATACCTGGCGGTTCAAATGTAATGACTCTAAAGCCTAATTTATCAAGATCATACTCTGTTCCGTCTAATCTCTTAACAAATACACTAGACAACTGGTATAGCACCTCCCTGTTGCTTAATAGTGATGTCATGTGCTTGTAACATCTTAATAGTTGGATAAGTAGCTCTCGCCATTTCTTTATCAGAAACAATGAACTTAATCACTGTATCACCATCAATTTTTTGACGTTTATCATCAAGCTTAATAATGTTCTGGCTAGCTATAGTGCTACTATCCGGCGTTCCATAACCGGCAACTGAACTATATTTCACTTGATCCATAATCCGAGCTAATGAAGCTGTCGGACTTTCAGGAGCAACTTTAGCACGTTGCAAAATAGCTTTATCAATTAAGTGGTCAGCAGTCGACTTCTGTGGGTTTATTACGAACTCTGGACCATCTTCACCAACACCAATAACTTTTGGACTGTCAAATTCTCCACCGTTGCCGTACCAACCATGAGCAGCTCTAAATGACAAAGCGTTCTGTAGACTTCCATACCGTTCTTTAATGTAAGAATACATCCACTTCAATTGTGTTATAGGGTTAGTTCTCCAGTCACTACCTGCAGAAGCCATTTTGTTTCCTGGTAGTGATTGCGGAATACCATAAGCTCCAGAACTTGGATTGGTTGCATTAACGCGCCAGCCGGACTCTTGTTGGATAATGCTGTTTAAGCCATTAAACCAATTTTCAGGAATACCCGCTTGCTTTAGCCAATGCTTATGATCTCCAGTAGGTGCTGAATTTGGACCACCTGAACCAATTGAAACATTGAATAAACTGTTCAGCTTGTCAATGAACTTCCAGAATCCAGGAGCAATAGTTTTCTTGATCCACTTTTCAAGTCCACTATTTGCCTTGACGTTGTCACCAGACTTACCTAATGCATTGATACCAGGAATACGTCTATAAGACACAGGTCCTTCATGTACTGCTGAAATCTTGCCCATACCAATATTAGGGCTGGCGCTTGGACTTTGAGCAGAATAGTAATTATCTCCGCCGGCATAAATACCAACGTGATTTGCACCACCTGCACCAAAGAATACTAAGTCACCTGGTTGGGGATTATCTACGCTCTGTGTTGCAGCATATTGTGCACTTGATCCAGCCGGGAATGATTTATGAAAAGCATGTTCAACAGCATATTGAACTAATCCGGAACAGTCAAAAGCATCTGCACCTTTAGCACCCCATACATAAGGGTGGACAGAACCATATTTTTGTGCAGCTGCTAATAAATCTGAATTAGCTGCGCCTCCATTGAACTGACCAGATACCATGTTCCACAACGTTTTCCAAAAACTTTGAACATTTTTATTGGCTTGATCGAATAAGCCACTAGCTAATGCTTTCATTGAGCGTTGCCCACTGTTAAAGCCTTTGAAGTTGAAGATACTCTCAACGTATTGAGTTGGATTTGAAATAATCTTCTTAGCTAAGTCAAAGTATTTCTTTAAATCATCAACTTTATCTTTTACCCAACTACCAATACCTCCAAAGAAACTACCTACTGAATTGGTTATATTGCCTAGCCAGCCAGTACCTTTCGCAAAGTGAGTAATGCCCATGCCTTGCATAATCATAGCGGTCTCAGACGCATTGAGTATCTCATCACCAGGCATCAACATAGTTGTAGTATTTCTGCCTTGGAAAACACCAAATTCGCCAGTAGCCGGTCTAAATAAAGCTTCTTTATTGCCAGTTTCAGGACTGTCAAAGCCATCATTAACCATTGCTAAAGTAGGTTCAGTGATTGCACGTCTAGGCCCATTAAATGCGCCAGTACCACTAGCGAATTTCTTAGGGATCTTCTTAATCGTGTCGCCTTTACCACCAAAAGCATAGATAACCGTGTTGATACCACTAATACCACCATTAACGATATCAATTAAGCCACCCATCGCGTCCTTGCCTAGTTTCTTCATCGCGTCCCACATATCGCCAAAGATATTCTGAACGCCTTTAGACAAGCTCTTCCAGCCAGCTTTAAAATTAGGACCAAAGTTATTTAACCAGTTCTGCATATCAGAACCAAAACGTGAGGTTCTGTCCTGCATTTTAGACCAGGCGGTACTTAGATTCTTTCTAGTGTCAGACCAGCTACGATTCCAGTTCTTGCTAAAGTTTTTATTGAAATTGTCATACCATTTATGGATATTGTTACCCCAATTGCTGGTATTTTGTTTCATGCGATCAAAAGAATCAATAAGAGCTTGCTTGTTGTTCTTCCAACCGTTATCCCACTTCTTTTTGAACTGCTTGTTGAACTTGTCGTACCACTTGTGAGTATTAGTGCCCCACTTGTTTATGTTGCTCTGCATATTGCTGAATGAGTCAGCAAGTGCTTTTTTATTATTCTTCCAAGCCTTGTCCCACTTCTTGCCAAAGTCTTTCATTCTGGACTGAGCATCTTTAAAGAGAGTGCCGAATAGATTACCTTTCTTAAAAGCCTTTACATATCTATTCTCACTTAGCCCTTTAATAAAGTTGCCCCAGTTCTTAGATACTTGCTTACCCCAGTTACCAATACCAGTCCACAAACCTTTAAAAAAGTTGTGACTGTTTTTAAGCATGCCATCAAAGCCTTTTTTGAGGTTCTGGCCTAGACTGTCGACCCACTTCTTAAACTTAGGATTGTTGTCATATAGCAACTTAATTGCGCCGGCAATTGGTGCAACCATCAGAAGTGTTAAGCCGGACCAGTTCTTCTTGATCCAGTCAATAGCTGCTTTCATCCCTTTAGAGATGTTTTTAGGTAAATCAGTAAAGAATTTAGATGTGTTTTTCTTGATTGAAGACCAGCCGTTAGAAAGATTCTTCCCTAAATCATCAACCCATTTTTTGAATTTAGGATTGTTGTCATAGAGAAGCTTTAGGCCACCGCCTATTGGATCAACAAGCATCCTAAGTAAAGTTGTCCAATTCTTTTTGACCCAATCAATTACTACTTTTAATCCATTTACAAACGACTTGTTAAAAGCTTGTACATTCCGCACCATGCCGTCAAAGGATTTATGTACGGTATCAGCTGCTTTATTAACCCATTCTCTAAAAGGTTTGATATGCTTGTATGCTTCGTAGAAAGCTAAACCAAGCGTTGCAATAACTGCTACGGTCATCATAAATGGATTAACCATAAAAGCTATTCTAAGTAAATCCCAGGCATCTTTAACACCTTTTATAGCTTTGCTCAGCGTTGGAAAAGTCTTAGCGGTAGCTTCAACTACACCTTTACCATTCTTTAAAGCGCTCATTGTTTTACCAAGACCGCCCGCTGTTTTTCCAATAGCTCCAATTCCAGAACTCATTGTCTTTAACACTTTATAAGTACCTTTGCCAGCAAGAACAGTGGTTACGAGTCCACCGAATACTTTACCCAGTCTTTCAATTACTGCTCTATGTTTGGCAACTCCACCTACAGCTTTACTAGTGTCATCCATATAAGGGAGCATTTCAGCTACTTTAGAGGTAACTTTGCCAATAGCGTTACTAATGTCTTGAAAGACGGTTACAATACCTTCAAAAGCGCCTTTGGCAAAGATACCAATAAATTCTCCAAACTCTTTAATAAGAGGTCGTAAGTAAACCATCACAGCGTTAATGGATTGGCTTAGACTTTGAAAGATCTTTGCTACTCCTGAAAAATCAAGGGAAGATCGTTGTTTTCCGATATTCCTAAAACCTTCAACAATACCACTGAGGAGGTTAGCAAATACGTTAAAAATATTGGCACTAATTACACCAACAAAACCAGCTATCGCTTGGAGTGCTGGAGTAACAGCCTTGCCAATATCTCTAAATGAATTACTTATGTCGCCTAAATGTGACCCTTGGAAAGCACCAGCTATATTAGCCCTGAAAGACATTGCAAAGGTTCCAACAACAGTCATCAAACCGTTCATAATCCCAGCAATCGACTTACCGAAGTTTTCAAAACTCTTTTCAGCACCACTAGAAGCAATCCAATTGCTCATCTTACCAAGCAATGGATTTTTAAGATCTTGGAATGGTTTGACAATAGCGCCAGCTAAAACAGGAATACGTGCATGAATAGTACGTTCCATACCGTCCATAGTTTGAGAGAAATTGTCTGTTGCATTCTTATACTTCTTACCCATCCCTATCAGGACAGTATTCATTGCATCAGCTGATATCTTACCGTTAGACATCATGTCACGAACTTGCGCGGTAGTTAACTTGCTGTTGTGAGTAACCTTACGCTCATATTCAACCAGTTCTTCCATGAACTTAGGGAATACATTCTGGATAGACATCATGTCTTGCGCGTTAGCCTTACCGTTACCAATCATTTGTGACCACTGCATAGCGAAGTTCTTTACAGCGTCATCGCTTTGTCCGAAAGCATCTTGCAAGGTAAGTACAGCTTTAGATAAATCTCTTGTCTTGCTGGACGAGTTAGTAACAGCATAAAATTTTTGGTTTAAATCATTAACCATCTCCACGCTGTTTTGTGCTGCAATAGCTAGGTCATTAGTCTCTTTTACTAGTTCCTTACCTTTGCCGGCTGAACCAGTTAAGGTTGTCCATTGAGCAAGCATATCTTGTTGCAATCTATTGTAGTGAGTGCCCTCGGTAATCAGTCCACCAATTGCGTTTTTAATAGTTCCTAAAGCGGTCTGAGCAGCATTAGCAGCAAAGTTACCAATGAAAGTACCTTTAATGATCTCATGTAGCTTAGAAAAATGCTTCCCTGCATTGTCAGCATTACGACTAGCACTGTCAGTAGCTTTCTTAGTGTTATCAGTACTATCAAGCTTACTGTTCTTTTTATCGGGTACTTTGTCAATCTCTTCCTTAGCTTGTCTTGCCTTTTCTACAGCATCCTTATTATCGGCTTTCTGTTCAGTCCTGGTTTCTTTTGGAACAGAATCAAGATCACGCTTAGTTTGATTAGTCTTTTCCTGAACATCTTTATTATCTAAGTCTGCTTTAATATCAACAGGCTTGCTAAGCTTTTCGTCAACGTCCTTGCTAGTTTCATCAGCCTTTTGCTTAACCTTATCAGTCGACTCTTCAAAGCTACTATCTAGCTCTTTACCTGCATCCCTACCAAGTGAATTTAAGATCTGATCTATTAACTGTGCATCGGTTTTAACCTTATCAACGGGGATGTCTATATCAATAGTTATCTTTCCATCAGCCATTTATTAACCTCCTTTCGCTGTGTTCATTAAGGAAGCAAAGGCAGATGATAAAGAACTATTGTTAAAGACATCTTCCTCGGTCTTAGGTTTCTTTAACTTCAAAGCGTAATACTGTTGAAGTTGCATTACTTTGCCTCGCTGTTCATCTGGTACATCGGTTAAATTCTTCTGTCTTAGTTCAATTATTCTTTGGATTGGTGTATCTTCACTCAGGCCATCAAAAAGAGCACGGAATACACACCAGTGCATTTTTCCGCGCTCTTTAAGTAGATCTATGTGATATTGCATCATAAAGGACGAGTAAATAGCGTCCGCGTCTTGCTCATATGAGTAAATATGCTGTGGTGCTATATTCATGCTCCAATCCTTTGAAGAGTCACCTTGATATGCTGATTTAGTAATAGTTTCATTAATTAACTTGAAGCTACTTTCTATAAAATCGGGATCTAAAGGTATTTCTTGGTCTCCAAAGAATAATTTAAGGGCTTCTAGTTCCTTGTTTTCACTATCATCTTCTACTAACTCTAAATACTTGATTACATTGTCAAAAGCTAAATTAATTTGATATGTTTCTCCGTCAAACTTGATAGCTGATAAAGGCGTATCAGTTAGACTTAACATAGTTCTAGCCCTTTACTGAGGTAGGAGTAGCTAAGTGCTTAAGTTTCTTGCGTTTCTTTTCCTTTACTTCAACCGACTTGTTCGCTTCATCATTTAAAGCATTCAAAACAGCACCTAAGGCATCAGTTGAGTAATTGTAATATTTGTAAAGACGTTTACCTTCTCCGCTGCCTAATAGCTTATCCAATGCTGAAATAGCTGAATTCTTAACAGAGTTAAAAGTATTCTCTACGTCTTTCTTTTGAAGAGCCATGTCTTTATCTTCCCAGCTTGGATCATCTAAAGCCTTAAGACCGTTCATGAATTCAACAGAAGACTTAGCTACAGTCTTTTGAAAGTTATCATCAAACAAGATCTTATACGTCTTGCCGGCTAGCTTAACATCTACCTTGTTATCTACTTTAATTCGTTTGTCTAAATCAATAATTGACATTGATTAACCTCCTAATGTTGATTTGATGTATCGTGCGTTCCTGTTGGAGGAACTGCTGGTGTCTTATCGTCAACAGCTGCAGTGAAAATGCGGGTCTTGTCAGTCTCAGTTAGCGTTAATTTACCGCTCGTTGTCTTAGGTGCACCGTTAAAGGCAATAGTAAGCGAAAAGTTTTGTTGTGCGTCTGCTGCACCACCTGTTGGAGTAACTGCAGTTAAGGTACATGCTGAAACTACAGGCATGCCATTGTTGATCCACAATACACGGGTTTTAGCAGCTGATCCAATAGCATATTGCTTACCGTCAATGTAATCTTGTGCTGGATCGCCTAAGTAGCGAACACCTTTAACAGCCAATTGCATAGATTTACCAGTTACTTCGGTGTCATCGTGACCATCTCCATCGTAGTAAGCCGTCTTTTGCGTTTTTTCTTGCCAAGATGGAGTAATTTCACTAATACCACGGGCTAACCAAGCCCATTTACCAGTAGTGATATCAGATAGATCATTATCATTGTCTGTAATGTCGATATATAGGCGGTTAGCAACGTTTAACGCTGCACCATCTGTAGGGATTTCAGTCCCTTTAATTTTAACTAAATTAGTAGCCATTCTCTAATCTCCTTATTTTGTGTAAACAAAAACAGCAACGTCTAATAAATACGTCACTGTTCCTTGCATATCCTGTTCTGTTTCACTAGGAGCGCTAGATACATCAATCTTGTCAAAAACAAAATTGCTATTGTCGCTCTTAACCGCTCCTGGCTGTAAATCATCTAAAAATAAACTGATCTTAAAAAGATCATCCTTAATCTCTCTAGCGCTCTTACCACGCTCTGTAATTGCGTAATTGTATACCCAGTATTCTCTACCACTAAAATCAGTTGAAAGCTTGTGAGAGCCTTGTTCTGGCACTAAGC
>OIUY01000076.1_pt1 | contig 22547 bp, 20 predicted proteins | sample 1587171 | NCBI WGS metagenome assembly OIUY01 (sample SAMN02675046, study PRJEB24791) | human gut metagenome, SKBSTL021 | isolation source: stool | host: Homo sapiens | place: USA
TGATACATCTACTTCACACGAGAGATGCAGTATCATTGAGGTAATGGGACGTGACGCAGGATACCTTGCACTGTGGTGCGGTATTGCCAACGGAGCAGAAAAAATCCTTCTTCCGGAAGAAAAAGATTATGATGAGCAGGAGCTGATCGAAGATATTCTGGAAAACAAAAAACGCGGGAAAAAGAACTACATTATTATCAACGCAGAGGGAATCGGTGATTCCATCAATATGGCGAAGAGAATTGAAGAAGCAACAGGAATCGAGACAAGAGCAACAATCCTCGGACACATGCAGCGTGGAGGAAGCCCGACATGTAAAGACAGAGTATATGCGTCTACAATGGGGGCACTGGCAGTTGACTTACTGTGCGAAGGAAAATCCAACCGTGTAATCGGATACCAGGGTGGAAAATATGTAGATTTCGATATTGATCAGGCATTGTCCATGAAGAAGACAATTCCGGAGTATCAGTATAAAATCGCAAAATCGTTTGCAATCTAGGAGAGAAAATTATGAGTATGGAATGTGAGAAGAAAAAGGCCCCGATCGGAGTATTTGACTCCGGTGTCGGAGGACTTACCGTTGTACGGGAGATAACACGGCAGCTGCCGCATGAAAATATTGTATATTTTGGTGACACTGCCCGCGTTCCATACGGAAGTAAATCCAAGAGCAATATTATTCGCTTTTCTGAGCAGATCATCCGTTTCCTGAAAACAAAACAGGTCAAGGCCATTGTTATTGCCTGCAATACGGCAAGTGCACTGGCTTTGGATACGGTTCGGGATGAATTTGATATTCCGATCATCGGTGTGATCGTTCCGGGCGCAAGGGCGGCAGTAGAAGCTACGGCAAACGGAGAAATCGGTGTGGTAGGAACGGATGCAACGGTGAAGAGCGGTACTTATACAAAGGTGATCCATCAGATGGACCCGAACATTCATGTGAGGGAGAAGGCCTGCCCGCTGTTTGTCCCTCTTGTGGAAGAAGGATTTAAAGAACATGTGGTCACAGAAGAAGTCATCGAATATTATCTGGAGTCGTTAAAGCATACAGAGATCGATGCGATGATCTTAGGATGTACCCATTATCCGCTTTTACGTTCCAAGATCCGTGCTTATATGGGAGAAAGGATCCAGATCGTCAATCCGGCCTATGAGACCGCCATGGATCTCAAACGGCTTCTTCAGAGTGAAGATATGGAAAATGACGGGGAAGAGGGCACAAGCAGCAAATATGAATTTTATGTCAGCGATGCGGCGGAAAAGTTTGTAAATTTTGCAAATACAGTGATGCCGTTTGATATTTCGAAAGCGAATATTGTGAATATAGAAGAATATTAGGGGAACACAGATGACAAAGGATGTATTGGTCAGTATTTCAGGGCTGCATATGGATATGGACGCCCAGATTCCGGGACCGGATGAGGATGATGTGATCGAAGTTGTGACACCGGCTACCTACTACTCGAAAAATGGAAAACATTATATCATCTATGATGAGATCGTAGAAGGAGTCAGTGACACGATCAAGAATAAGATCAAAATATCAGGGACGGACAGTCTTGAGATCATGAAAAGCGGACTGTCGAATACCCATATGATATTTGAGAAAAACAAGAAGAATCTGACATATTACAAAACACCATATGGTCAGATGCTGGTAGGATTGAATACCAGAAATATGGAAATTGAAGTTTTGGATGAAACGATCAAAGTACGGGTGGATTATGAGCTGGATGTGAATCATGAACCGCTTGCGAATTGTAAGATCCGAATGAATATTGTATCCAAAGGCAGCGGAATTGCTGTATAAAAAAGGAGCACTGCAGTGCAGATTTTCTGCCGGCAATGCTCTTTGTCTTATTTGTTGTCTTTTTTGAATCTTGCAAAAAAGCCTTTTTTCTTTGCTTTTTCCGGAGCCTCAAGTGGTCCGCGAACACCTTTTACAGCAGTGATGTAGATGCCGCTTACGGTAGCTTTGACTTCTTTCTTGATCGGGATAAGGTCAAAGATCTTAACATCACACATCAAAGTCATCACTCTTGGTCCGACTTTTGCTTTTACAACAGGTACTTTGGTACGTCTCAAATATTTTGGCGTATTCTCCAGCACTGCGGAAGGAAGATTGGCTTCTTTGAGTTTCATTTTCTTTTTATCGATGATCAGCATGTTGACAGTCTGTGCCATGGCATCCATCTGTTCCTGCTGTGCTGCCTGCTTCTTCTCTGCTTTTTTTCCGAAGAAATAAAGGCCGACGAGTACACCGATCAGAATCACAAGTACAACGATCAGTACGATCCATCCTGTAGACACGATAAAACCCTCCTAAAATTCTCTTTTTTCATAATTATGCATGTAATATTGTAACATTGTTTCCCGGGAAGTGCAAGAGATTTGGACGGCAGGGCTTTACTTTTCTTGGAGAAAACAGGTATACTAAGGAAATGAGAAAAAGATAGGGGAGAGGTATTTATGGCAGAAACGATATGGAACAGTGCAGTCAGTGTGTATCATTTTATGATGGACAATCTGGTTGTGATCAATATTTTGCTTTCTCTGGTCATTGTGTTTTTTCAGAGAAGATCTCCGCAGACGGTATGGACCTGGCTGTTATTGCTGTATTTTATACCGATTCTCGGATTTGTCCTGTATCTGCTGATCGGGCAGGATTTTCATAAAAGCAGGATGTTTAAGGCAAAAGAGATTGAAGGAGAATTAAAATACGCGGTACGAAGGCAGGAAGAAACGATATACAGGCGAAAACTCCGTCTGACAAATCCGGCAGTGGCGAGATATCGCGATCTGATTTTGTATAATCTGGAAGCAGGGCAGGCTGTTTTGACAGATAATAACGATGTGCGGATCTATACCGATGGAAAGGAAAAATTCAAAGCGCTCCTGGAAGAGATGCAAAAAGCAAAAAAATATATTCATTTTCAGTATTATATTATCCGTAATGATGAATTGTGGCAGCATATTGAGCCGGTGCTGATCAAAAAGGCGAAAGAGGGAGTTGAGGTCCGCATTTTGTTTGACAGTATGGGCTGTCGAGGGATGCATAACCGAGACTGGGAACGTCTGGAGAAGGAAGGAATCCACGTGGCAGAATTTTTCCCGGCGCTGTTTGGAAATCTTCAGCTTCGAATGAACTACCGGAATCACCGCAAGATTGTCGTGATAGACGGCAGGGTCGGATTTGTGGGTGGTTTCAATGTAGGAAGGGAATATCTGGGACTGGACAAAAAGAAGTTCGGTTACTGGAGGGATACCCATCTTTGTATCGAAGGGGCAGCCGTAACCTCTCTGGCCGTACGGTTTGTACTGGATTGGAATTATGCGGCAAAGGAAAATCTGTTTCAGGAGGATACCTTATTTGAGATTCCGAAGTATGAGCGGGAGGGAAGAGACCCGGTGCAGATTATTTCCAGTGGTCCGGACTCGCAGATCAAAACAATCCATGACAATTATCTGCGACTGATTCACAGCGCAAAAGATCATGTATATCTGCAGACACCGTATTTTATTCCGGATGATTCGATTCTGGATGCATTGAAGATTGCTGCCCGTTCCGGTGTGGATGTAAGGATTATGATTCCGTGCAAGCCGGATCATCCGTTTGTATACTGGGCGACGTATTCCTATATTGGTGAAATGGTGGAGGCCGGAGCAAAATGTTATGTGTATGACAATGGATTTCTGCATGCAAAGACAGTGATGGTGGATGGAACCGTAGTGTGTGTGGGAACTGCCAATATGGATTTTCGCAGCTTTGGATTGAACTTTGAAGTCAATGCAGTGGTATACAGCGAGGAGACAACGCAGAAATTGGAGCAGAGCTTTGAAAATGATATGACAAAATCTACACAGATCACGAGAAATGCGTATCACCAGAGAAGTCTTATCATCCGGGGAAAAGAGCAGTTTTCAAGATTGCTGTCACCGCTTTTATAAACAGACAGAAAAAATAGTGAAAATCTTATGAACTCTTAAGAAAAATGTACGTCTCATTCAACAGAATGTGGTATAATAAAAAACAGGCTGTCAAAAAGACAGGCAGAGGATCATATAGGAAATGGAAGGGCAAGAAGATGAAAAAGAAGTTAATTGCAGTAATTGCAGGAGTATTTCTGATTGGATCCTTAACAGGATGTTCCAGTCAGTTATCCAATGAGTATATTACGATTAAACAGTACAAGGGACTGGAAGTGCCGCAGGTGGAAGCAACTGAACTGACAGATGATCAGGTGACGAATTATGTGAATTATTTTCTTCAGGCAGATGCAACCAGAACAGAGGTGACAGACCGTGCAGCGCAGACAGGAGATACAGTCAATATTGATTATGTCGGAAAAGTAGACGGTGTGGAATTTGAGGGTGGTTCTGCCCAGGGAACAGACCTGGAGCTTGGTTCCGGTTCTTTTATCGGTGCAAACGGAGACTACCAGGGATTTGAAGACCAGATTGTCGGTCATAACAAAGGAGAGCAGTTTGACATTACGGTACAGTTCCCGGATACGTATACGAATACAGAGATGGCCGGAAAAGTCGCAGTGTTTACCATTACTTTAAATGGCATTTATACAGTAGATGTGCCGAAGCTGACAGATAAGTGGGTCAAAGAGAACAGTGTAGAAGCGACAACTGTAAAGGAATATAAAAAAGAGATCAAAGAAAAAATCGAAAACCAGCAGATGTACCAGAATCTTTTGAATGCTCTGGTGGATCAGATCGAAGTGAAAAAAGATCTTCCGAAAGATAAAGTAAAAGAGCAGAAAGAGGCGATCATAAACCAGTATGAGAGTACAGCAGAATACTATCAGATGGAGCTGGGAGATTATTTGACTCAGTACATGGGAATGACAGAAGATCAGTTTAAAGAGAAGGCACAGACAGTAGCAGAGAATACCGTGAGAAATCAGATGGCAGTAGAGCTTCTCTGTGAGAAAAAGAATTTAGAACCTACAGATAAAGAGTATGAGATCGGGCTGAAGCAGTATGCAGCACTTGCCGGATATCGTACAGATCAGATTGCGGAATATGAAGAGAAAAACGGAAAAGAAAACATCGAGCAGTCCATCATGCAGGAAAAAGCTGCCAAGTATCTGCAGAAGAGTTGTGTTCAGGTAGAGCAGGAAGACGAAACGACGAATGAAAATGCGAAAGATACACAGAACAGCACAACAGAGAACAAAGATCAGAATACCGATCAGAGTTCAGATGAGAGTTCAGATCAGAGCAGTACAGATAATGCACAGGAATAAAAAGAGAGCGCCGGAAAACAGATTTTGTTTTTCCGGTGCTTTCTGGTTGTACTGACAGGCAGAATGGTGTACAGTTGTAGTAGACGAATGAAAAGAAGCGGAGGAGTTTTATGAAATTGGAAAACGCATGCCTTTGTGTGGAAATCGCAGAAAAAGGCGCAGAACTGACAAGAATTTTTAACAAAAAGACAGGAGCAGAGATCTTGTGGAACGGAAATCCTGAATTTTGGAACCGGCATTCTCCGATCCTGTTCCCGAATGTAGGGAAGACACATGGAAATACTGTTCTGATCAAAGGAACACAGTATCCGACGTCTCAGCATGGATTTGCAAGAGACAGCCAGTTTCGTTGTGTAAAATCTGCAGCAGAGGAAGCGCAGTTTTTATTTTGTTCGAATGAAGAGACGAGAGAAGTGTATCCCTATGACTTTGAGCTGTATATCACATACCGTCTGGATGGAAAAAATATTTTTGTAGACTGGAAAGTAAAAAATCCATCAGAAGAAACGATTTATTTTACGATCGGAGCACATCCGGCATTTATGTTTGAAGGCGCAAAGGAGACGAAAGACGACTATCTTCTGTGGTTTCCGAAGATGGAAACGCTGGAATGCTGCGGGCTGAATCTGGAATGCGGAACAGGCCTGCCGGAAGAAAGCTATTCTCTGGAACTGGAGGACGGCTATCTGCAGCTTTCCGAAAAATTGTTTGAGGTGGATACACTGATCTGTGATGATTATCAGTTAAAAGAAGTATGGCTGTGCAAAAAGGATGGAAGAAAGCCATATGTGGGCGTAAAGAGTGAAGGATTTTACAGTTACGGAATCTGGTCACCGAAGAATGCGCCGTTCGTATGTCTGGAGCCATGGGCAGGCCGTTGTGATGATACCGGATTTGATAAAGATATTTCTGAAAAGAAGGGAATCAATGCGGTGCAGCCGGGAGAGATATTTGAAAAAGGATACCAGATTTTGGTGGGATAGTGGTGCAGCATGAAAAAGACAAATGATTTTGGAAGGGATTCCGTTCCACTTTTAGTATTAAAGACATCAATTCCTTTTATGTTTGCCCAGTTCGTCAATGTGCTCTACAGTATTGTAGACCGGATCTATATCGGAAATATTCCGGTGATCGGCGGGGATTCCCTTGCCGGCGCCGGAGTATGTGCTCCGATCATTACGCTTTTGTCTTCGTTTGCTGCTCTGATCGGAATCGGAGGATCGGTTACGTTTTCGGTGAAACTGGGGGCAGGAGATAAGAAGAGCGCACAACTGATATTGGCGAATAGTTTTTCCATGCTGCTTATATTTTCCGCAGTGCTGACAGTTGTGTTTTTGATGATCAAGGATTTTTTACTGAACTGGTTCGGTGCCAGTGAAGTGACGTTTCCATATGCGAATACATATCTGACGATTTATACTCTGGGGACATTTTTTGCCCTTGTGTCTATGGGGATGAACTATTTTGTTACAGCGCAGGGATTTCCGTTTCTGGGAATGGCGACTACATTGATCGGAGCAGTGGTAAACATTGTGCTGGATCCGATTTTTATTTTTGTATTTGATATGGATATTGCAGGAGCGGCTGTTGCGACAGTCATCGCACAGCTTTCGTCCTGTATTTTTGTACTTTTGACTTTACACAGTAAGAAGATGCAGATTCCGATCCATCTTGTAAAGCCGGAGTGGGAGATTGGGAAACGAATCTGTAAGATCGGTTTTTCGCCATTTTTGATCCTTGCGACAGACAGTGTGATCATCATTGCATTGAATGCTGTACTTCAGTATTATGGCGGCGAATCTCAGGGAGATACGCTGATCACGGCAGCAACGATCGTACAGAGCTATATGCTTTTGATTACCTCTCCGATGCTTGGAATTACGGGAGGATCACAGCCTTTGATCAGTTTTAATTACGGTGCGAACAAACCGGATCGTATCCGTAAGACAGTGAAGTGGGTATTGGTGCTATGTATTACATTTACAACGGTGATGTTCCTTGTATCCAGAATTCTGCCGCAGTATTTTGTGCAGATTTTTACAGACAATGCAAGATACCGGGAACTGTCCATATGGGGAATCCAGGTGTTTACATTGATGGTGATCCCACTCAGCCTCCAGTATGTGTTTGTGGATGCGCTGACGGCGCTTGGGATGACAAGGCTTTCCCTTAGCTTGTCACTGTTTCGAAAGATTGTGTATTTTGTGATGACATGTGTCCTGCCAATCGTGTTTGCGGCGAAGAGTGCATTTTATGCAGAGCCCCTCGCGGATGGAGCGGCAGCATGTCTGACCAGTCTGGTGTTCTTTGTGATTTACAGAAAGTATCTGAAAGGAGAAGGCAGACTGGGAGAGATATGGTTGTAAAGAAGGTTGGAATATCAAAAAAATCAGAAAACAGGAGGAAAATGCAATGTTACAAACAGGAACAAAAGCTCCGGAATTTACACTTCCGGATCAGAATGGAGAGTTACACAGTTTAAAAGATTACAGAGGGAAAAGAGTTCTTTTGTATTTCTATCCAAGGGATAATACACCGGGGTGTACAAAGCAGGCTTGCGGATACAGCGAACGTTATCCGCAGTTTGAAGAAAAAGGCGTGGTAATTCTTGGAATCAGCAAAGACAGTGTTGCGTCGCATAAAAGATTTGAAGAAAAACAAGGTCTGACGATTACATTGCTTTCTGATACGGAATTAGAAGTGATTCAGGCATATGATGTCTGGAAAGAGAAAAAGAATTACGGAAAAGTATCCATGGGAGTAGTAAGAACGACCTATCTGATTGATGAAGAGGGTGTGATCATTCAGGCAAACGATAAAGTGAAGGCAGCAGAAGATCCGGAGAAGATGCTGGCGGAGATTTCATAGGGGCCGATACAGTATATTGGGATACGGGGACAATAAAATAAGGACAGATGTGCGGGCGTGTTAGAGTTAACACGTCCGTTTTGATGTATAATTCGCCGAATTTGCACGGAGAAGGGAAAGGCCGTGATGAAAAAATTAATGAAGTAAGTCAAATTGTAGGGTATACTGTGTATATGATTGCACATAGGAGGAAATGAGAAAATCATAGAAAACAAGAATGTGAAAAAACTGGCATGGGTGGCAGTGGCACTTGTGATAATGGTCCTTTCGATGACTGTTGTTTCAAAAGCGGCAAGCAATCCGGAAAACCATAAAAAAACGATAGAGGCACTGGATGAGAAGAAGGCAGATATTCTAAAACTAACAGCAACATCAGCGGCAGCATCAACAGCTATTGCGGCAATTCCCGGAGATGCGACAACACCGATAGCAAATAAGCTGACAGATTTAACATCATATTTTCTGATTATTCTGGTCGTTATATTTTTGGAAAAGTATTTGGTGACACTTACCGGATATGCAACGTTTTCTATATTGATTCCGGCAGCGTGTGTTTTGTTTGCGGCAGGAATCGGATTTAATCGAACGGTTTTGAAAATATTGGCAGCAAAAATAGCAGCATTCGGTCTTGTTATATTTATGATTATTCCATTCAGCATGAATGTTTCGGCAATGATAGAAAAAACATATGAGTCAACGGTGGAAGAGACTGTAAAGGAAGCACAGGATATAACGAATGAAATTGAAAAAAATACAGATTCAGAAGGTAACATCATAGAGAAAGCATTATCGAAAATCAAAGATGGAATTTCAGGATTGTTGGAAAAAGGGGAAGAACTTTTGAATCAATTTATTGAGTTAATCGCGGTGATGTTGGTTACATCTTGTCTTATTCCAATTTTTATATTCTTGTTTATGATCTGGTTTATTCGGATGTTATTTGGAATACAGATCAATGTGCCGAAAGGGGTATCAAAGCAGATTACTGCAAAAATGCCAGGGCGTAAAAAATGATTTAAATTGAGTGAATAAAGGAAAAGTCGGGAGAAATTCCGACTTTTTATGATGTTCTACAGTAAGCAAAAATAATAAGGTACACACAAAGGAACTTAAATTTTAGTAGAAACTTTGAGTTCCTTTTTTGAGTTCCTGGAACATTTTTTTGAATTTCTTGAATAAACTTAAAAAATGTGTTAATATCTTAAATATAAATGGAGGAACTAAAATGACAACGGAAGAACTATTGGAAAATTTAAAATTTATTCAAAAAATGAAATGTGAAACTCAAATTCTTGAGTTGAAAAGTGCAGAAAAAGGATGCCCCAAACGTTTATATGATTCATTGTCCAGTTTTTCCAATCAAGATGAAGGTGGAGTGATTATATTCGGTGTAGATGAAGAACATGATTATAAGGAAGTTGGGGTTTATGATCCACAGGATATACAAAAGAAAATAAATGAACAATGTTTGCAGATGGAACCTGTGGTACGTCCTTTACTTACTGTGGTGGAAAAAGATGAGAAATTTTTTGTTTCAGCAGAAATACCAGGGATTGATTTGGTGGAAAGACCATGTCATTACAAAGGACAAGGCAGACTAAAAGGATCTTATACTAGAATTGGTGATAGTGATGAACCAATGACAGAATATGAAATCTATAGTTATGAGGCATTTAGAAGGAAATATCAGGATGATATTCGAGAAGTAGGAAGGGCCACCTTGGCATCCTTGAATCAGGAATCATTACAAAAATATATTGATATATTGAAGATGGGGAAACCAAATTTGGCTGCAATTGAAGACAATAGTATCTATGAATTAATGAGCATAAAACGTGATGGCAAAATTACCTTAAGTGCAACCCTGTTGTTTTCTCCGTATCCACAAGCCTATTTTCCACAGTTATGTATTACAGCAATTGTTGTGCCAGGAACAGAAATGGGTGATTTAGGAGAAGCTGGAGAACGTTTTCTTGATAATCAACGCATTGAAGGGAATATATCAGATATGTTGAATACAGCGATAAAATTTGTTAGAAAAAATATGCGAACTAAAACGATTATTAATCCAGAAAATGGAGAGAGAGAGGATCGTTCAGATTATCCTACAATTGCAATCAGGGAAGCAATTGTAAATGCATTGGTTCATAGAGACTACAGTATTCATACGGAAGGAATGCCTATTCAAATTATCATGTTTGAAGATAGAATGGAGATTCGAAACCCAGGAGGGATTTATGGAAGAATTCGAGTAGATCAGCTTGGAAAAGTACAACCGGATACAAGAAATCCAGTATTAGCATCTTCTTTGGAAGTATTAGGCATTACAGAAAATCGTTATTCTGGAATCCCGACCATCAAGAAAGAGATGAAGAAATATCATTTGCGTGAACCGGAATTTATAGATGAAAGAGGAAATTTTGTTGTTAAATTCTATAAAGAAATAGTTCAGAATGAAGTAGAAGAAGTTGGTGATGAAGAAATAAGAAATCTACTAATATTCTGCAAGACACCAAGAACAAGAAAAGAAATATGCGATTATTTAGGATTATCCTCTGTGACGTATGCGATTCAAAAAAATATAATGCCTCTGGTTGAAAGCGGGAAGATAAAGCTGAGTATACCAGATAAGCCAAAGAGTCCGAAGCAGTTGTATTACAGTGAATAAATTGCTGAAAGTACCGCATTATTCAAAAATGAATATGCGGTATTTTTCAGTTCGCAATTCAAATGTAAAATTCGTAATGAAATCGAGGTGGAGATTAAAAAAATATTGAAAATGAGTCTGTTATTTTTATTTCAAATTGGAGATGGTGAACGTAACCTCTAACACATTTTCATCTTTATAGTCTGCATCCTGGAAAGAAAAAGATTCTTTTTTCTGCAGACCTTTGATCATCGGCTCTGCTTCGTTCCACTGACTGATCAGCTCCATCTGAAGGCTGCCTTTTTCAGAGAAAACCTCATCATTTTTATTTTCTTTTACCGTGTAATCGGTTCCATTAAAACGAACCTTGTCAATTACAATCTGAGCATTAGTAAAGTCGGATTTTGTCTGATTTCCAAGTTCAACGTCACAGTCTTTTAAAGCGATGGTTGTGATGTTTGAAAGCATATCTTTATCACCTTTCAGTTTCAGAGTATAGGTGCCGCCTTTTTTGGTAATTCTTGCAGTGTTATCACTTTGAATGGTTGTCCAGTATTTACTGTCTGACACATACAGGCGGACGGACATCAGAGTGCTGTTTTGAGATGCTTTCTGACCAAAACCTTCCATAATGGCATCAATAATGACAGGCTGCGTGATTTCACATGTTGTACGATCAAATAAGCCGAATCCGTGGACACCATTGTATCCATTGTCCCAGTACATTGGAATACATCCGTTTTTACGACTCAGCTGGCACAATTTTCGGGCAAAATATGCACGGTAATATTCGTTTTCACTGTCATAGGATGTTTTGTCGATAGAGCCGTATTCACCGATGAAAACAGGGTATCCTTTGTCTGCAAATGTTGTTTTCATCAGATTTAACTGATTTTTCATGTAAGTTTCGTCACAGGTTGTACTTGTTTTGGAAGGATCATCCGCTTCGTTGCCCCATTGAGTAATCACACAGTTTTCCCCGCCACAGAAGTCCCATGGAGAGTAATAGTGAACAGAAATCATAATTCGTTGTTCTTCTTTGTCGATTGATTTGTCACGGTATTGATCCGTAGGAAGTTTAAAACCGTAGTCTCCGGCGGTATAGTCGATATTTGTGTTCCAGCCGGGAATAATCAGCCAACGCTTTGTATTGTTATCTCCTGTTTTCCGAACAGTATCAACGAATATCTGGTTGTAGTCATTAATATTTTGATAGTACTCTTTATTCGGTTCAGAATAACTGCCGTCAAATTCTTCATTCATGGACTCGAACAGTAAGTGCTCATCGTAATTTTTAAATCTTTCTGCAATTTGCTTCCATACCTTTTTATATTTTTTCTTAATCTCTGTTTGATTTTTTCCATTGCACAAAAGCCAGCTGCCATCGATGGTATTATAGCCATCTCCGTGAATGTTGATCACTGCATACAAGTCATTTTTAATGCAGTAGTCTACAACTTCCTGTACACGATCCAGCCATTTGCTGTCAATCGTATAATCTTTGTCATCGTCGATTTTGGCAAAATAGGATACAGGGATACGGATCGATTTAAAGCCTGCAGCCTTTACACTTTGAATGAGTTTTTCTGTGATTACAGGATTTCCCCAGTTTGTTTCCTCCGGAACGTTGTCAGTGACACTTTCCAGCTGATTTCCTAAATTCCAGCCAGGTCCCATTGCTTCTACTATTTGAGACTGGTTTAAATCTTCAAAAGATGTGGTGTCCTTTTTCGCTGCCTGAACAGAAAATGGAGCTGTGAAGCTTCCTGCGACAACTGTGCCAACCAGTACGGCGGCTATAAACATGGATCGTAAACGATTTTTCATAGTGCCCTCCTACATAAAAAATTTACTCTTCTTGTTATCCTTCAGATCGCGCGTGTTTGAAAAACTGGAAGAATTGTTTTTATAGTATCATGGTTTTTTGCATGTAATACTATAAAAATTGGTAAAATATTACAATAAAATTTTGAGATTTTGAAATGTGGAGAATGGGGAAAAAGTAATGACTGTAGGGGAATTCCGGTCTTTTTGTCACTCATTTTCTTGAGTTACAGATGAAAAGCAGTTAAAATGAAGGATAGGAAGGAGATGTAATAGTATGGGAAATTGCAGAAATGTAACAAATACTTTTTCGGAAGAAAGAAGACATTATTCGAATACGTATTTAGAAATATGCGAGGTATATGATGAAGCTGTAGAAGTGGGCGTATTTTCAGCAGTTGCTACAAAAGGATTATGAAGAAAATAAAGAACTATCAGGTGAATTTATAAGAATGTTTGTAGATACATATGGGCTATGCTTATCAAATGATGTACTTTTTGATGAGTCATCGTTGTTTGGTTTGTTTTAAAGATACGAGTAAAGGGAGGATAATAGAATGGCGAAGCAGGAAAAAGATTATCTTGCCATTGCTAAATAATAGGAGGTTTTGGATGAATGAAAAGAAAATTATGAAGTTGAGCATACCTTAGATTTTGGAACAATAATAGAAGACTTAGGGATATTGTGCCGAAAAAAACGGAGGCATGTTATGAGATTATATCATGGAAGTATATTGTAATTGATAGTATAAATCATGTGGTGGAACTTGCCTGAATTATTTACAATCGAATAGATACAGAAAAATGAAACAGGTTCAGATTAGTTGTTGTAGATATCAAAAGAAATATAGACGAATCGGAGTGTACATTCCGCATACTGTCTCTTAGCCCTGCATAGATTGTATAAACAAATTATACAGGGGTTTCCATGAAAGATTATATTGAGGAGAGGGCCGTTGAGATCGCAACTTATATAATAGAAAATAATGCGACAGTGAGGCAGACAGCGAAGCAGTTTGGGATTAGTAAGAGTACGGTGCACAAGGATGTGACAGAAAGATTGCTTCAGGTTCGGCCGATACTGGCGGCAAAGGCGCGAAAAGTGTTGGATATGAACAAATCGGAGCGTCATATACGCGGTGGACTGGCTACAAAAGAAAAATATTTACACCAGCATGAAAAGAACAAGAGCTGACATAGGAATGTGTGCTATAATAAGGAAAAAAGTCAGCAGGTATGCTGAGAATAGAAAGTAAGATACAGGAGAAGCTAATTGAGACAAGGAAAAAACGGGCAAATACGAGGCACCCTGAAACGCAGATTAATGACAAATTTTCTTTTGACAGCATTGATTCCGGTTTTGATCTTTGCAATTATCTCGCAGATCAATATACAGAAGCGGTTAAAAGAAAATCTATCAGACCGAATAAAGAGTAATCTGGATACTGCAGAAAAAAATCTGGAGATGGTTCTGGATAAGTACGAGACAATTTTATATGATTTCAGCACGGATGAAGATGTTCTGGAAATTGTGAGAGAATTGAACGAGAATCAGGGGGATCGTGAGAAAAACAGCACCAGTCTCAGGAAAAAACTGAGTCATATCTGCAATCAGTTTACCGGAGTGGAGGGAATCACGATACAGTTAAAGACAGGAGAAATCATGTATTATGAGAGTCTCTCGTCATTTTCTGGAAATGAGACGTGGGCAGATAAGGTTGAGATTCCGAAAATAGAACGGGGAGCTGTTTATTTCGGAGATGGAAAGCCAGTGAAGATTGCTGACAAGAATCATTACATGTTTTATATTGCAAGAAATATTACGGACTATCGTATTATCGAGAATTTTCAGGGAACGGTCGTATTAAGTGTCAATGAGGAGAGAATTCGCGGAGCAATTGCATCGGATATTGGTTCCAGAGAATATCTGCTGAGCGACGATGTGATTGTGAGTGCGCCTGATCCAAAGAAGATCGGGAAGAAGCTCAGTGAGATACAGGATTCCGAAAATTACCAGTATACGACAGCAGATCATGAAATCAGCGGATTTGCAATCTGCAATGAGCAGCCACTTGCGTATTACTGGAAAATGTCCGTCAGTCAATGGATTTATCTGTTTATCATTATCAGCATGACGATCGTGATCATGTTCATATTGCTTCATTTTTTCAGCAGACCATACATTCAGGCGGTAGAATCAATTACCGGCGTAATGAGTTGTGTAGAACAGGGTGAGTTTGATCAGCAGGTGAGAGTGAACCCGCATCTGCCTATGGAGATACAACAGATCAGTTCAGGATTTAATGAGATGGTTGCACATCTGGAGATGTTGATCGCAAAAGTAAAACAGGCGGTTCTGGATCAGAAGAATGCAGAATTGTCAGCACTGGAGGCGCAGATCGATCCTCATTTTCTCTATAATACGCTGGATACGATCAACTGGAAAGCAATCGAAAATGAGCAGTATGAGATCAGTGGAATGGTTGGCGCACTTGCGGACATTCTGCGTTATACAGTGAAAAATGCAGGAGGAACAGCGAGTATCAGCGAAGAAATTGCCTGGCTGAAGCAATATATTATGCTGCAGAGTGCAAAATTCGGAAAGCGTCTGGATGTAAAGATTCATATGCCGGAAGATGTGAAGGAATGCAGAATCCACAAATTGCTTTTACAGCCGTTTGTGGAAAATACGATCAAATATGCATTCGCAGATCAGGAAACGTGTGCTTTGAATATCCGCATGAAGAAAAGCGGAGAACAGCTGCATATTCTGATTCAGGACAATGGACAGGGAATGGATCCGGACATGGTAGCCAAACTTAATCAGGACGAGTGCGAGATGGAAGGACATCTTGGAATTGCAAATGTAAGAAAGCGCCTGAAATTGTATTATGGGGGACAGGCAGCATTATATTTTGAAAGTGAAGTTGGAAACTATACAAAAGTACACTTATTTATACCGATAGAGGAGGAAACTACATGCGTATTGTAGTGGTTGAGGATGAAGCGCCGATTCGTGAAGGAATGGCAAAGCTTCTAAGCAAGATCAATCCGGAATATGAGCTGGTAGGAAAAGCGGCGGATGGGGAAGCCGGCTATCAGCTGATTCGTGAACTGAATCCGGATCTGGTCATTATGGATATTCGGATGCCCAAAATGGATGGGATTGCCATGATGAAGAAATTGCGGGAGGAAAATATAAAATGTAAAGCCATTATCCTTTCGGCATATTCGGAATTTCAGTATGCCCAAAAGGCGATTGAACTCAAAGCAGACAGCTATCTGCTGAAGCCGATTAAGATTCCGGAATTGAAAAGTGCCTTAAAACAGGCAGAGAGAGAAATCTCAGAGGATCAGGGGACAGAGCAGATTTTTTCCGTGGAAAATATTATGTTGGCCTGTATGCATGGTCAGGTGCGCCAGAATTCACAATTAAATAAAACAATGCAGCAAAAATACGGTGTTTCTCTGGAAGAACCGGCAGAACTTTTTGGTGTGTGGCTAGGGGACAGTTACAGAAAACAGAAGTCGTTGACCAGGCAGATTTTGGAAACGGTGGGGGATCACGCTATACATTATAAGTCCTGCATTTTGGAATCCGACAGCTGGCAGCTGTTGACGATGGTGATTTATCAGGTGAAAGACGGAGCGTCCCAGAAAGAGCGATTTGAAAAGTCCGTTGTCCCAATGGTTTGCAGTCAGCTGGAAACTCCGGTGGTCTGCTTCTGGAAAACGGTAGAACGGCTGTTGGATATGCCGTCTGCATTGCAGGAAATCCGTGTACAGAGAGAATGGAATCTGATGTTTCCGAAAGGAACACTGATCACCAACGAGTTGATCGAGCAGCAGCATCCGGTACCGTTAAAATATCCTGTGGAATTGGAAGAAAAGGCAAAACAGGCGGTTTTACAGGAGAACAAAGAGGAATTAAAAAAATGTTTCTGGAAACTGGCGAACTGCTATCAGGAAGAGTTTCATACACCGGCAGATATCAAACAGGCGATCATTCATTTGAGCTTAGCTGTATTCGGAATCTATAAGGCAAAAGCTTCGGTTGAACTGGATCTGGAAGTGCAGAATATCCTGCAGGAAATTACAGTAGCAGTGAGCTGGAACCAGCTGGAAGCTGCATTGAAAGCCTTTTTCGGTTTGTTTGAGTTTGAGACGGAAGAGGAAGGCGGGGAGACAAGTGTTCTGGTAAAACAGGCGAAAAAGCTGATCCGCAAATATTATGATCAGGGGATTACGCTGGAGGAGATTGCGAATAAGCTTTATGTATCGGAAGAATATTTAAGCGCACAGTTTAAAAAAGAAACCGGAAGTACTTTTACCGAGACGATCCGCAAATACAGGATAGAGAAGGTAAAGGAACTGCTTTTAAATACACATTTGAAACTGAATCAGATTGCGGAGCTTGCCGGATATTCAGATCCGAAATATATGAGTAAGGTATTTAAAGAGGAAGTTGGGATGCTTCCAAATGACTTCAGGAAATCGGTTCATTAAAAAAATCTCCCTTTTTAAGATATTTCACCCTGTTTCTTTTGAAAGAATGTGATAACCTCGTAAGGGTAAAACATGGAAGGCATCATAGGAAGACATCAGTATAGATAGAAGAGGAGTATTCATGATGAGTGAAATGTTAGTTAGCTTTAAAAACCCCGAGGAAATTCTAAATTTTGTAAATACAGTGGCAAAGTATCCATATGATATGGATATGAAGAGAGGAAGATTTGTGGTAGATGCAAAATCTATTTTAGGAATCATGAATCTCGGGCTGAACAACGTGATATCACTGCAGGTTTACGGTGATCATTGCGAAGAACTGAAAAAGGAAATCTCCCGTTACGCTGCCTAACGGCAGCCCTCCTAAATATGATGTTAGATGAAAATCTGACTCCAAATTCCCCAAACTAAGCAAACCTAAGGGAGAGAATTCCAAAGGCCGATGTACGAAAGTGCATTGGCCTTTTCAGTATACAAAGAAATAGAAAATAGAGGAAATGAGGATAGAGAAATATTTTTCAACACTTTTGTCCGGTTATCCGTCTTATAAGTGAAAGGCAAAAGAAAGGATCGCAAGGTATGATAGAGGAACTGTATAAGAAATATTATGAGGAATTGATCAATTGGTGCCATAGTATGACAGGAAACCTGTATACCGCGGAGGAACTGGTGCATGAAGCTTTCTTGCGCGCAATGCTTCATGAGGATACCTTATCCACACTGAAAGAACAGCAAAGTCGCTCATGGTTATATCGAACTGTTAAAAATTTATATGTAGATCGGCTCAGACATGGCAAGAAGGAAATCATCTCGGATGAGTTTTCGCAGCTACAAATAGATTCTGAAGAACTGGTTCGATTAGAATGGGAGAAGCTGCTGGAAACTTTACCGGATCTGGAAGGAGTAATTTTTTCGTTACGTTACCTGGAAGGGTATAATTCCAAACAAATTGGAGATATCCTTTTGCTTTCACCAGGAACGGTCCGATCCAAACTTTCTTCTGCACGTCAACATTTAAAAAGAATTTTAGGAGGGAACAAATATGTTTGATAAGAAAAACTATGTATTAAATTGTGATATCTGTGATGCCAGAAAAATGAAAGAAGAAGATTACAACAACTATAAAAACATGATAATCAATGCAGATATTGTTATCGTCAGTACTTCCAGTAAAAGTATTTTAAATCGTCTTCCTGTCACGATAAATCAAGATTATACAATAGAAATTGCAGATGATGTTGAGACAGAGTTAAAAGTAATCAATGGATCGTATGAAATAACAGATTCTATGGTTGTTCAGGAACATACATTGTTAATCGTAAATGGAGCCCTCAATATACATTCAGGTACAAAAGAAATTTTAGAGAAATATGAGAAAATTCATGTGAACGGTTCTGTTCGATGCGCGGAAAGTATTTCGGGTTATCTGACAAAATTATCCGCAAGTAATTCCGTTTCGATATATCCGGATGACTGTATGATATTAAATGACACATTCATTGTAGATAAATATTTCCCTTTGAGAGCAAAAGAAGGCAACAAATATTATGTAAAAGACAAAGTAATTATTCAGGATAAATCGGTAGATCTGCAAAAGCTAGTCGAAAAAAATGTCCGGTTTGTTACAGAACAGTTGATCATTCCGGAAGAAATGGTGGAATCGTGTATCGAGCTATTTGATGAAAAAGTGAATTTTGTAGTCATCCCTGCAGGAATGGCACTTCATTATGGAGATGCAGTTTTAAATGAAGAATTACTGAAGAAAGAGGGAGACAGCATCTATGTGTACGGAAATCTAAAAGTACCGGAAGATGTCAAATTAGATACATTAGATGAGTTGATTTCAAAACTCATGGTAAAGGAAACGGTAGTTTTGATGAAAAATCAAGAAGCGTCATTTAAAAAGTTAAATGTGGACTATCAGAGACTTGAATTTGAATGGGAGGGCAGAATCATTGAAAATAAGCCTAATATTAGCATAGATAAAATATTGCTTGAAAATTCTTCAGATCAAGTTCTTGTAAGAAATATAGCCACTGTAAAGATTGCACAAGATGTAACGCCGGAATTGATATTAAATTACCTCAGGATTCAAAACTGCGCACAGGTATTGTGTAATGAAGAACAGAAAAGTGTGATTGCAGCCATTTCGCAAAATGTAGCACAAATTGGAGAAGCTGATGGAGAAGAGCTGCCTGGTAAGAATATCGGAATTCAGGATCTGCTCTTTGCGAAAGTGATCAATGCAGACAGCTATATCCTTTGATCAGACAGATTAGAATTAGAGTATTTGGAAGTAAAACTGGTGAAACTACAAGAAAAGAAACTTGTAAATTCAGAAGTGCTACATTATAATAAAAATACTAGGATAAACATTAGGAGGAAACATTTGTGAAAAACGAATTAGTAATCGTACTCGATTTTGGCGGGCAGTACAATCAGCTGGTTGCAAGACGCGTTCGAGAATGCAATGTATATTGTGAGATTTATTCTTACAAAACAGACCTTCAGAAGATCAAGGATATGAATCCAAAAGGAATCATTCTGACAGGTGGTCCGAACAGTTGCTATGAGGCAGACTCCCCGACCTATACAAAAGAATTGTTTGAACTTGGAATCCCTGTATTGGGACTGTGTTATGGAGCCCAGCTGATGATGCATGTACTTGGTGGTGAAGTAAAACGTGCGGATGTCAGAGAATATGGAAAAACTGAGGTGTTGATCGATAAAGCCTCTTCAAAAGTATTTGAAGGCGTGTCAGCATCTACAATCTGCTGGATGAGCCATTTCGACTATATTGCACAGATCGCACCGGGGTTTGAGATTACAGCACATACGGCAGACTGCCCGGTAGCAGCAGCGGAAAATGTAGAGAAACAGCTGTATGCGATCCAGTTCCATCCGGAAGTACTTCATACTGTACAGGGAAAGGAAATGCTCAGTAATTTTGTGAAAAATATATGCGGATGTGCAGGAGACTGGAAAATGGATGAGTTTGTAGAAAACTCAATCAAAGAGATTCGTGCAAAAGTAGGCGACGGAAAAGTATTGTGCGCACTTTCTGGCGGTGTAGACTCTTCTGTGGCAGCAGTGATGCTTTCCAAGGCAATCGGAAACCAGCTTACTTGTGTATTCGTAGATCATGGGCTTCTTCGTAAAAATGAGGGAGACGAGGTAGAAGCAATCTTCGGACCGGAAGGGGATTACGATTTGAACTTTATCCGGGTGAACGTACAGCAGAGATTCTACGAGAAACTTGCAGGAGTGACAGAGCCGGAGCAGAAGAGAAAAATCATCGGAGAAGAATTCATCCGTGTATTCGAGGAAGAAGCGAAAAAGATTGGAACGGTTGATTTCCTGGTACAGGGAACCATTTATCCGGACGTAGTAGAAAGTGGTCTCGGCGGTGAATCCGCAGTGATTAAGTCCCACCATAACGTAGGAGGACTCCCGGATTACGTAGATTTCAAAGAAATTATTGAGCCGCTTCGTGATCTGTTCAAAGATGAAGTAAGAAAAGCAGGTCTGGAACTCGGACTTCCGGAACGATTGGTATTCAGACAGCCATTCCCGGGACCGGGACTTGGAATCCGTATTATCGGAGAAGTAACAGAAGAAAAAGTAAAAATCGTTCAGGATGCAGATGCTATTTACCGTGAAGAGATGGACGCAGCAGGCATGAACAAGACAGTCGGACAGTATTTTGCTGCATTGACAAACATGAGAAGCGTTGGAGTTATGGGGGATGAAAGAACCTATGATTACGCAGTTGCACTTCGCGCAGTCAATACGATTGACTTTATGACAGCAGAGTCAGCAGAGATCCCATGGGAAGTACTGCATAAGGTAACAAGCAGAATTGTCAATGAAGTAAATCATGTGAATCGCGTAGTGTATGATCTGACGGGAAAACCACCTGGAACAATAGAGTTTGAATAGTTGGAGCTAGGCTAAAAAGCCTTTATTTACGGGCTTTGTCGGCATCAGTGACTCCGGATTGCATTATCATTGCATTTTTATATTTGCCTGTGGTACGAAGCAGTAAACTGATTATGTGTGTAGTCAGCAATGCTTTCGGTAGCAGGTGTGAAGTTAATTATTCCGCCTAACATTTTGGCGACTTCAAAGTTGCTGTTAGGATATAGATGTCCATAGGTCCCTAAAGTTGTCTGGATCTTTTCGTGTCCCAGACGATCTTTGACGATCAGTGGATTCACCCCCATGCTGATTAAGAGTGCTACATGAGAATGTCTTAATGCATGGATTTTAATGCGGTGAACACCGGCAAGCCCTGCCAGCTTTTCCAGGGCTCTTGGCAGGGTATGCTTGCTGGTGGGAATCCCGCTATAACTCAATACAAAATTACAGTCTTTTAAAACTTTCTTTTGCACTTCCATCCAATCCTTTAGTTCCCTTATCGTATCTTCATCAATCACAACTGTTCTAATACTGGCGGATGTTTTTGGATCTACAAATTTATATTCGTTCATTGATTTGTAATAGAGTGTTTTGGTTACACTGATAAAACCACTTTCAAAATCAATATCTTCCCATTGTAAGGCAGCGGCTTCTCCAATCCGTAATCCTGTGGTGAACAGAAGCCAGAAACAGATGAATAAATAATGTTCGTAGTAATCTCCTTTGTATAAAAGAGATATTACCTTTTGGAATTCTTCCAATGTCCAAAAATCCACTTTTACTTTCTTAGATTTAATATTGCCGACCATACGTGCTGGATTTTTCTTGGCAAGACCGAGAATGATTGCACGATCAAATGCCAAGGAAAGCATACCCTGTATAATTCTTACATAATTAGGACTATAATCTTTAGCCAGCTTTAACTGCCAAGTCTGCACATGAATCGGTTCTATTTCGTTTACTTTTTTCCGGTAAAAAAATTTGAAGTGCTTTTCAATAGTATTTAAACGATTTTTATAGGTGCTTTCTTTGACTTGTGTTTTATACCATGGAAGATAAATTTCCTCAATGAATTGTTTAAATGAGGGCTGTTTCTTTTCCATTGCCAGTCCTTCTTCAGCAGCTAAAATAAGTTTAGAATATTCCGCACGAGCCTCCTTTTTTGTAGAGAATCCACTTCGATATTTTTGGATTTGTTTTCCGGTTACAGCATCATAACCCAGATTTGCCCTGAAATAATAAGTTCCATTGTTTGCTTTTTTAATTGGATCTTTTGCCATCAAAATTCCTCCTTTGCACGATTATGCAAGAAGTACTATTGGTTTTGTTCATCTGGCAATTTAATCCCCAAAATTTCTTCAACAGCTTCTTTGGGTACCCTGTCTAATTTTCTCGATTGATAATAAGTATGTCCACGTTCGATCATAAGATTTTTGGCTTGTTTTATAATGTCTGCTGAAAAAGATGGACCATACCCTAATGCAATCAGATCTTTTTTGGTAACAGTAATCATATACCTC
>OIUY01000091.1_pt1 | contig 20667 bp, 16 predicted proteins | sample 1587171 | NCBI WGS metagenome assembly OIUY01 (sample SAMN02675046, study PRJEB24791) | human gut metagenome, SKBSTL021 | isolation source: stool | host: Homo sapiens | place: USA
TTGATGCCTACAATGATGTTTATCAATATCAGACTCCACTCGTCAAACCAAAATCATAGGGGGATCACACCCGGTTACTGTTCAGTAACACACCCGCTCTCCAATCACGATAATTTGACAAAAAACGTTGTTCTTCGTCAAACAAAATGCTATAATGTCTTTATCGTAGGTAAAACGAGTCACAACAAGTGATACAAAGGAGAGATATAAATAATGAAATGCCCAAAATGTGGAAAGGATGTCATTTTACAGAAAAAGCAAGTAGGGGTTGATGAAAATGGCAATCCGGTTTTAAACGAATACGCAATCTGCAAAGACTGCAAAAAACAATGGAATCTTGACAAACAACGTGCAAAAAAATCGGCTCCTAAACCGGCTGCTTCTGTAGCAAAACATACAGAAGCAGCTCCAAAGCAGGAGGCGCCAAAAGCACCTGTAGAAAAAACAGAAGAAACAAAAGCAACAGAACAAAAGAAAATCACTGAGCACACAGACGAGCAAAAACATCCTGTACAGAAAAAGAAGCGTCCAGCTTCCGAAAGACCGAAAAAGAAACGTCCGGTCTCTGCGCATTCTGAAGAAGCGCCTCGGAAAAAGTGTCCTGCTCCCGAAGCTTCTGATGCTGTGCCTAAGAAAAAACGCCCGGCTCCTGCAGATTCAAAAACAAGAGTGATTTCTGTTCCGGAAGAATTCAAACAGGAACCTTCCGAAGAAGGGCAGCGTTACGGTAATATTCCTTCTGAAAAAGTACGTGCAAAACGTGAACGTGCAGTGAAAAAAAGTTACGAGGATATGCTTGCATCTGATCCGGACAGAAAGTCTGTACACAAACGCAAGCCGGCGCCGAAGCCAGTAGAAGAACCGGAAGAAATCGAAGACGAGGAAGAATATGAGGATGATTACATCACTCCAAGATTCCGGGTACTCCGTGTGATTTTCGGACTTCTTTCTATCGTAGCGTTTGGTTTCTTTACATACAAAGGAGTGATCAGCGGACTGGACAGCATTACCTCCGGAAGTAATTCCAACATTGGTACTTTCTATGTCATCATGGCACTTTGCATGCTGATCTCCGGACTGCTTCTTCTCATTCTTCAGAAGAGCAATACGATTTTTGCATTCCTGCTCCCGATGCTCTTTTATATCGGATGCAGCGTGATCGGTTTCCTGAAACATGGTGATGACAAGATGCTCTTATACAGTGCGATCGCATGTGTTGTACTTGCAGTGATCTTCCTGATCCTGACGATCTTGTCCAGACGTGACACTGAGGAAGACGAAGACTTTGATGATTATGATGATCCATTCGAAGAGGATCACGATAACTACTAATTTTAAATTATCATTTTATGCCGGTCTGATTTCATTCAGACCGGTTTTTTTCACGCTTCTTTTTTTCCAGCATATACTTTTAGTAACATCTTTAAAAACTATGGAGTGCTTATGAAAAAAAGAATTCTCACATTTCTTCTTGCCGCATCCATGATCCTGCTTACGGGATGCCACTCTTCAAACAACAGTACCCCGACCGGCGGCAATCCGGATTCTTCCAAAGAGGAATTGACAAAACTCACCTTAAATGAAGTTGCACACTCGATTTTCTATGCCCCTATGTATGTTGCCATTGAAAAAGATTATTTCCGGCAAGAGGGCATTGAACTGGAGCTCGTCACAGGGTTTGGAGCCGACAAAACGATGACTGCTGTACTTTCTGGTGAAGCAGATATCGGATTTATGGGATCGGAAGCTTCCATTTACACGTATAACGAAGGCGCTTCTGACTTTGTTGTAAACTTTGCCCAGCTCACCCAGCGCGCAGGCAATTTTCTTGTTGCCAGAGAAGAGATGCCCGATTTTGAGTGGACAGATTTAAAAGGAAGCACTGTACTTGGCGGACGAAAAGGTGGAATGCCGGAAATGGTTTTTGAATATATCTTAAAACAACACGGTATGGATCCGAAAACCGATCTGAACATTGTACAAAACATTGATTTTGGTTCCACTGCCGCCGCATTCTCAGAAGGTCAGGCCGACTATACCGTAGAATTTGAACCAGGAGCCACATCCCTGGAAACAGGCCGGAAAGGATATGTGGTCGCTTCTCTCGGAACCGACAGCGGATACGTTCCTTATACCGCTTTCAGTGCCCGCAAAAGCTATATCAGCGAACATTCAGATACCATTCAGGGATTTGTAAATGCCCTGCAAAAGGGAATGGACTACGTACAGACACATTCTCCCAAAGAGATTGCCAAAATCATTGAACCGCAATTCCCGGAAACAGACCTTTCCACGATTACAACCATCGTATCCCGATATTATGAACAGGATTCCTGGAAAGAAAACCTAATCTTTGAACGTGACAGTTTTGAACTGCTTCAGGATATTCTGGAAAGTGCAGGCGAATTAAAATCCCGCGCGCCTTATGAAAAGCTGGTCACAACTGATTTTGCAGAAAGTGCCGGACAAAATTAGTGCTTCACAATTTCTTTTGGTTTTATTAACATTAGATTCAAATTTATATCACATTTTTTACACAATTTCTTTTTATACTATAATTGTTCAAAAGAACAGAACACTTTTTCATAAACTTTTTCCCCCTTTGAGTCACAGAAATGTGGCTCTTTCCTTTTTTCCTTTTATTCTTGCATCTTCTCTGATGCAGTGTTACTCTATAGTTAATAACTTTTCAGGAGGGAACACCATGATCGATAAAAAACTCATCCCTGTCAAAGGATTAAAAAAAGAACCCTTTTCAGGTTCTCATTTTGGAATGCGCTATTATTTTTGTGCTGACGATACAAAAGAAAACTTTCTCGTATTTGTATATCCGGAGCCATGGTCATTCGAAAAGACACCAGACGAACAAAAAACACAGAATACATTTCCCATAACCGAGGATGGAATGGATGCTGCGATTTCCTGGCTTTTGGAGCAGTACGATGCACGCAGGGATTTCTGGAACTCTGTTTCCAAAAACACGATGCATCTCGTCAATCAGACTTCCTAATTCTAAAAAATCTATAAGCTCCTTTTTATACTTTCATTACATTTAATTAAGATATTTTTTCACTTCTTGTCACATCTCATTCACAATTCACTGGTATTCTATATCTATCAACAAAAACAGAAGACGATGGCTGCACATGCAGTGCATCTGTGGTCATTGGACTTCGCCCAGATATTTATTTTTGACATTACCTAACTTTAGATAAATTTTCCCTTTTCTCAAGGCTGCACAGGATGAAAGTCCTGATGCAGCCCCTTTTCATATTACCGGATATATCCCTCCCGGTATGCCTTCTGTTTATTTGCCTCATACAGCTCTGCAAATACAGTCTCATAATAAGGTCTTACAAAAAATAATCCTGCCAGTCCAAATGAAATCTTTTCTAAAATAAACCAGCCGATAAATGAAAGATCCAATACGAATACATCCATTTTCTGCCCCATCATCATACGGCGGCTGATCTGAAATGCCTCTTCTCTTGGCATTGTCGGATTCTCTGCCAGAATATATGGAATCATCCGATATTCATAGTGCTTGATAATCCCCGGCACGACAAGCAAAAGTGTCCAAAGTGCAGTATACAGATCTTTCAAAAAGATGGTCAATGCGATGTTTCCGTAATTTCCATTCTGAAATCCGAAAAAGATAGTTCCCGCAGACGGATTCTCTCTCCTGTTCTGAATAAAGAAACGAATGCCGCCTACATAGACCACGTTTCCCACAACAATCTTGATCAGAAGCAGTGCCAATGCAATAAACAATGAAAAAACGGACCATAATACTCCAAACCAGTATCCCAACCCATCAAACAGACTTGACAACCAGCCTTGATATCCATAAGCAGGAAGAATATCGGTGTAATCTCTGATCTTCAACATGATCTCTTTTTTCGGTCCATCCGGCTCCATCATCAGCACAAGTGTCAAAATCAATGCCATGCCTACGCACATCCAGTAATTTTTATAAAAATTCATCTTTGCATTGTTTTTCAGCTGTCCTCTTGTCCAGTTCGGCATCTTTTTTCCTCCATTTCCGGCTCACTGTTTTGTTCTGTGACCTGTTTTTTATTATACTTCTGAATGAAAGGAAAATCTACCGAATCCTTTGATATTCCGGAAAATACTTTTCAAAGCTCTTCTGCAGGCAGTCCCTTGTTTCTTCTTCCATCTGGCGATAGCGCTTCATCAGGGACTTTCCTTTTTCTGTCACTGTACATTTTCCACCGCTTTTTCCGCCGTGCCTGCGCTCCAACAACTCATAACCCAGTTCTTTTTCTGCCCGGTTGATGATCTTCCAGCCTTTGCTGTAGGACATTCCCATTTCCCCGCAGGCATCCTTCATGGACTCCGTCACCAGAATGTGCTCCATCAAAATGACCAGTCCCGGTCCAAATACCAGATCTTCCTGATATATTTTAATTTTTAATGTCGGATGAAACATCTCTCACATCCTCCTATTCTTCTAAAAGTAAAATTCGTTTCGGGTCCACCTGTACCAACTGCGGGATCTGTGTCTGTTCCCACTCCATCTTCATCCACATATTTTCTTTCGGATTTTCTCTGTTTCGAAATAAAATCGTCCACTCAAACGGTGCTCGTACCTCGCGGTCCACAGCCACCGGAATTTTATTCTCACTATCATGTGACGAAGCATCCGCCGGATGAAAATCATGCGCCCGAATTCCTACATGGGTGATTTTTTCTGAAACTTTCCGGTCTACCGTCAGTTCCACGCCCCAATCCATTGCATACACTTTATGCATTCCACGTTTTTTTACTCTCGAGATATTTTTACATCCTGTCAGCCTCGCTGCAATAACACGCTCAGGCTGTTCAAACAGTTCTTTCGTATCTTTTGAAACCAGAATTTCGCCCTGCCCCATCACCATCGTTCTGTCACACAACTTGTATATTTCATCCCGGTCATGACTTACAATGATTGTCGTTTTTCCAAACTCCCGGAGATGTTGTTTCAACTCAAACTGGAGTTCTTCTTTTAAGTAGCTGTCCAATGCAGAAAACGGCTCGTCCAAAAGGAGCAGTTCCGGTTCACAAGCCAGTATCCTCGCCAGGGCCACTCTCTGCTGCTGCCCTCCGGAAAGACGGGCGGGATAGCCGGATGCCAGCTCTGACAGATGAAATTTTTCCATCATTTCCATTGCCCGCTCTCTTTTCGCCGCCTTTTTTCCCTGAATCCCTGCTTCAATATTTTGAAACACTGTCATATTGGGAAATAAGGCATAACTCTGAAACAAATATCCCACACTGCGTTTTCTGGGCGGCAGATTTACTTTATGACCTCTGTGAAACAATTCCCGTTTTCCCAGGCAGATTTTTCCCGAATCGGGTGTCTCGATTCCGGCAATCGCTTTGAATGTCATACTTTTTCCGCAGCCTGAGGCTCCCAGAATCCCGATACATCCGCCTTCTGCCTGAAATTGTATATGCAGGGAAAAGTTCTTGAGTTTTTTCTCAAAATCCACTTCTAATACGTTCATCTGTACTACCTCCGGCTAAATTTCTGAAATCCATGCGTAACCGCATTCATTCCTGTCACTACCAGAAATGAAATGATCACCAGAATCCACACATACTGATACGCTTCTTCCATATTTCCGGCTGACACCGCGGAATAGACTGCAAGCGGAAGCGTTCTGGTCTCTCCTGCAATATTTCCTGCGATCATGGCGGTTGCTCCAAACTCTCCTAATCCTCTTGCAAATGCAAGGATTCCGCCTGACAAAATTCCGGACATAGCGTTTGGAAACCATACTTTCCAGAAAATGCACCATTCGGACATCCCAAGCGTCCTGCCTGCATAAAGGAGGTTTTCATCTACCTGCTGCAGCGCTCCTCTTGCCGAACGGTACATCAAAGGGAACGAAATCGCCACTGCTGCCAATACTGTTGCCTGCCATGAAAATGCAATCTTTGTTCCGAAAAATTCCAGAAAAAATCTTCCCACCGGGCGTTTTACCCCAAAGATGTACAACAGGAAAAATCCTGCCACAGTAGGCGGCAGGACAAGAGGAAGCGTCAGAATACCGTCACAGACCAGCTGCAGCTTTCTGCTGCGGATACGCTCCACGCCATATGCGGCTGCCAGTCCCAGAAAAAAAGTGATCACAATGGACACAGAAGCCGTTTTCATAGAAACAATGATCGGTGAAATCTCCATGTGCTCTCCTTCCCCAGTTACTCTGCATTCTTCTGAAAACCGTAGGATTCAAATACTTTCAGCGCCTCTTCGGACTGTAAAAACTCTACAAATTTTTCTGCTGCGTCTTTGTGCTTCGATGCGCTTACCACGCCGACCGGATAGATTGCAGGCTCTGCCATACTGTCTTTCGGTGCTTCTGCCACTACTTTCACCTTATCTGTAGTTGCTGCATCTGTCGCATACACGATTCCGGCATCTGCACTGCCCTCTTCTACCCATTTTAAAACTTCTGTAACATTGGTTCCGAGACTTGCCTTTGCAGACACTGCATCCCAGATTCCCAGATTGGTCAGCACTTCTTTCGAATACTGTCCTACCGGAACACTTTCCGGATCTCCGATTGCGATCACATTTGCTTTGGTAATATCCTCAAAGTTCTGCAGATCCAGCGTAGAATCTGCTGCTGTGATCAGTACGATCTGATTCTGAAGAAGATCTACCACAGAGTCCTTCTCCACCAATCCCTGCTCCGTCAGCGCATTCATCTGCTTCGTCGCCGCTGACATAAAGACACCTGCCTCAATCCCCTCTTCGATCTGTATCTGTAATTTCCCCGAACTGTCATAGGTGCCTTTTACGGCAATATTCGGATTTTCCTTTTCAAACATAGGAAGCAGTTCTTCTTCATAAGAATATTCCAGACTCGCTGCAGCAGCCACCAGTAATTCTACCGGTTTTTCCTCGTGCTGTGTTTCTTTTGTCTGTTCTTCTGTTTTTACTTCTCCGCATCCTGCAAGCAGGGAACCTGTCAATGCTGCCAGTGCCAGAATACTCCAGATTTTTCTTCGTTTCATTTCATACCTCCTCGTTTTGTGTTTTTCTTTTATTATACATCAAGTTATTTTCAAAAACAACTTGATGTGTAAATCGTGCAGGCGTTGAATTTCCTGAGAAATCAGCGCCTGCTCATTTCTTCTTTATTTCTTTTTCTTCTCATACGGTGTTCCATGAAGCGGCAGCTTCGTCTGGAACTCACCGGTCAGTTTATAATAGGCTCCCGTGATCGCCGGAGCTGTCGGGATTGATGTGATCTCTCCAATTCCGATTGCGCCGTATCCCGGTTCTACTCCTGTTTTCTCGATGATCATGGACTCAATATGCGGCACCTTATCTGCCCGGAACAGCCCTAATGTTCCAAATCTGGAAATCGGTCTGCCTTCCTTGATCTCATACTGTTCTGTCAGTGCATATCCCATTCCCATGACAACACCGCCCTCAATCTGGCCTTCCACACTGATTGGATTTACGGCTTTCCCCACATCATGGGCTGCCACCATTTTCTGAATCGTTCCATCTTCATTCAAAATACAGACCTGTGTTGCATATCCATATGCCACATGAGAAACCGGATTCGGAACATCACTGCCCATTTTATCCGTCTTTGCAAGATATTCTCCGTAGTATTCCTTTCCTTCCAGTTCCTGAAGTGAATGTGTCTTTAAATCTTCACACAATTTTTCACAGGCCCGTTTTGCCGCTTCTCCTGTGATCAATGTCTGTCTGGAACCGGATGTCGTTCCGGAATCCGGAGAATTGGATGTGTTTGCAGGACAGTACCAAATCTGCTCCACCGGAATCTGAGCGGTCTGCGAAACCACCTGTGTCAGGACTGTTCCAAGTCCCTGACCGATACAGGAAGCTCCCGCATGAATCTGTACCATTTTATTCTGCACCAGCAGACGGCATCTTCCCCAGTCCGGCAGCCCCACGCCTACACCGGCATTTTTCATCGCACAGGCGATTCCTGCATACGGCGCCTGTTCATAAATCTCTTTGACAGCCTCCAGTGTCTCTGCAATTCCTGTAGAGGCATCTGCGATCTGTCCGTTTGGAAGCACCTGTCCGGGCCGCACCGCATTCCGATATCGGATCTCCCATGGAGAGATTCCCACCATCTCCGCCAGCAGATCCAGATTCCGTTCTGCTCCAAAACAGGTCTGTGTCACGCCGAATCCGCGAAATGCTCCAGCCGGCGGATTGTTGGTATACACGGCTTTTCCGTCAATGTCAATGGTCTGGAAATTGTAAGGCCCTGCCGCATGGGTACAGGCTCTTTGCAGAACCGGTCCGCCCAGAGATGCATACGCACCTGTATCCGATACAACTACAGCTTTCATTGCAGTCAGATATCCGTTCTCATCACATGCTGTGGTAATATCCATCCACATCGGATGCCGTTTGGGATGCACGGTGATACTTTCCTGTCTGGACAGCTTTACTTTAACCGGACGCTTTGTCAGGTATGCCACCAGTGCGGCATGATGCTGTACACTGACATCCTCTTTTCCACCGAATCCGCCCCCTACCAGCTTGTTTTCCACAATCACTTTTTCCGGCGGAAGTCCAAGCATCATACTGCATTCATGCTGGGTATCGTAGGTTCCCTGATCCGAAGAATAGATAAATACTCCGTCATCAAACGGCATGGCCACTGCACACTCCGGCTCCAAAAAGGCATGTTCCGTCCACGGAGTTTCATAATGTCTGGTCACTTTATATTTCGAGTTGGCGATCACTTCTTCTGCATTTCCTCTGACCAGATGCTCATGGGCGAGTACATTTCCATCCGGCTGGATTCCCGGATGAATGCGGGGTGCGTCCTCCTTTAATGCTTCAAACGGATCCAGCACCGGTTGCAGCACTTCGTAATCCACCTTTACCAATGCCTTTGCACGTTCCAGAATCTCCGGTGTCTCTGCTGCGATCAGACAAATGGCATCTCCCAGATAATGTGTCACATGTCCGACCGGGATCATTGTATCCCAGTCCGGTTTCAGATGTCCCACCTTCACAGAACCCGGAATATCATCTGCCGTATATACTCCGATCACACCTTCTAATTCCAATACCTTCTCTGTATGGATCGCCAGCACTTTTGCTCTTGGATATTCGGAGCGCACCGCACTGGCATAGATCATATCATCCAAATACACATCATCCGGATACTGCCCGGTTCCAAGAACTTTCTCCTTTGCATCCACACGCAGGATCGGTGCCCCGACAGAGACCACGCCGCTGTTCTCTTTGGCCGGAAGATCTTCCCGAAACATCTTTGCTGAGAGCAGGATCGCCTCGATGATCTTTTGGTATCCGGTACACCGGCAGATATTATTCCGAATGGCTGCCGCCGCCTCAACACGGCTCGGGTCCGGATTCTGATCCAGAAGCCCCTTGGCGCACATCACCATGCCCGGAATGCAGAATCCGCACTGCACCGCGCCGACCTTTGCAAATGCATATGCATAAACTTCTTTTTCCCGTTCACTCAGCCCTTCCACTGTGACTACAGATTTTCCCTGCAGCTTGGAAAGCATTGGAATACATGCCCTTGTGGCTTTTCCATCCACCAGCACCGTGCAGGTTCCGCACGCGCCCTGGCTGCATCCGTCCTTTACTGAAGTAAGCCTTAAATCATCCCGAAGAAACCGCATCAGCTTCGTATCCTGCTCCACCTCATAATCTTTTCCATTTACATGAACCATCAGCATATGAAAACCTCCTTTGGGGTACTCCCCGTTTTATTCCGTCATGTCTTCTCTCCTGTCAATGTCTTTTAATTCTTCCGGCGCACACTCCACGATCCGGATCTTCTCTTCATATTGCTTCATCAGCTGTCTGCCTCCCGTATCCCCGGTCAGATGCATAAGCTCCTGAAAATACGTGCTTCCCCACAATACCGGATTTCCGCGCATTCCATCATATCCGGCACAGACAATGCTGTTTTTATGAAGGCATCCCTCTTTTAAAATCTTCTGGATTGTAGCAGCCTGGATTCCCGGCTGATCGCAGACCAGAAACAACACACCCTCCAGGTCTGGATTTTGTGAGAGCAGTTCCTGCAGCGCCAAACTGACAGAATGTGAAATTCCCTGTTCCGGCTGTCTGTTCTCTACAATATGGATCCCCAGGCGCTGCGCTTCTTCTGCCAGTGCTTCTCTTGCGGTCACGACCACCCTGGAAAGTCCCGAAAATGCTTCCAGCATCTCAAGTGCATACCGATAAAGCGGGATTCCCTGAAATTTTTCCGACAACTTGTCACTTCCAAACCGTTTTGCTTCCCCTGCTGCCAGAAGTGCCACTCCATAATTTCCATAGATCTGTCCAAACAAAGATACCGCTTCCAGCACACCGCCTCCGACTGCCCTTGCTTTGTCCGAGATCGTACCACAATGCTCTGGTTCGCATCTGGCATCAATGTCTCCGATCTTCAATCCTTCTGTGACCTGTACATCCTTCTGGAGCATTCCGCGGACAATTCCGCTCATCTTTGCATAGACCGGCTGCTTCCCGGTCCTGGCAACAAGCTGGCCTTTTTCTACGGTATCTCCGATTTCTGCCACAGGCTCCATGATTCCATCTGCACTGGCACGGATCAGACGCTCGGTTGTAAAGCCGCCTATATTTCCCGGAACTCCGGTATTTGGGATTGCTTCTTTTTCCCAGATCACACTTCCCAGTGTATGTCCTCTTTTTGTCTCGATGACACAGTGACAGTCTTTTCCTGCGTAAAATCCCGGTCCTACACCGATGACAAACGGCGCGTCCGTGATCCGGGTTCCCAGATTCTTCTTTGCCAGGATTGCATCCACTACTACATCCGGATGAAACGACCTGATAATATCTGCTTCTGGATCCACCAGTACCGGAATCTCTCCTCTTTGTAAGATTCTGTCTGCTTCTGCAGCATCCTTCGCCAGCATCCCTTTTAAATCTTCCACCTCTGCCTCGTTTTCGTAAACTGCTCTGGAGAGCGCCACGCTTCGCCGCACGGTCAGCGGAACCGCAATCTCTGTCATCACGATCTGATGTCCTGCATGGTATAAGCGAGAGGCAATTCCTGTTGCCAGATCTCCTGCTCCTTTGATTACAATCTTCATTTTTCTTCCTGCCTTCCTTCTGCTGTCACTGTCACATCTGCAAACCCGCGTTTTTCCAATTCCCGGCAGATTTCCTGCGCAAACTGTCTTCTTCGCCTGGTGTCTGCTTTATTTAAAATCACCTGATACCGCATGGTTTCTTTGACATTCTTTTTCCCGCCGCGGCTTTCAAGTGCCAGCCGCGCGATATCCAATGCTGATATCGGGTCTGTTATCTTCTTCTCCAAAATTTCTGCTGCCAGCCCGGGACGAAAACACGCCTCCCGAAAGGTCTTTCCCACTGCGTCCAGACCGTAAACTGCCAGCACCCGTGTACTTTTTTGATAGATGACCGGCTCCCACGACTCCGGTACTTTACAGGGAAGCCTTCTGGCTCCGTCTGCCTCGATCAAAAACAAATCCGGACCATACTTTCTCACCTCATCCAGAAGCGCTTCTGAAACACCTCTGACCTTTTCCGGATCATCATCCTGTTCTCCAAACCACACCTGATGAGTCTGCCCCCATCTTTGTGCAATGCGCTCTGCATCCGCACCGAGTAAAAACTGCGGTTCTTTTTTCATCCGTGTGGTCGTTGTCACTGCCACATTTTTCTGTCTTTTTTCCATTTCATCCGTAAGCCTGCGGATTGTAGTTGTTTTTCCTCCTGCTCCGACTACAGAGATCACTTCTTTTGCTGTCTCTGTAATCTGCAGTCCATCTAAGAGGGACTTCTTGATCTGTAGATTTCCGCTTTCCCATTTCCATATACTTGTCATGTCTGTTTGCTGTCTCTTTCTTTTTTTAGGGCTTCTTCATCAGAAGCCCCTTTCACTTTACCGAAATCCTACAGATCCTGCAACCTTTGATTTTACCGAATCAAATAAGAGTAATCCCTGCACACAGTTTCAATCATGCGTCCCAGTCCATCCGGAAGACCTGCCGGTTTCTCCGGTTCCCAGATAAAGTTCTTTCCAAAGAAGCGTACCTTACAGCGTCGAGTCTCTTGATTCAGAACTGCAAATCCTTGATTCTTGCTGTTTTCCATATCTGCTTCTGTTGCGAAAAGTGTGAATTTATCCAGATATGGAGCGCTGGAATATGGACAGAAGCTCTTACAGTTGCCGCACTCATTGCACAGATAATCTACATGGATGATCTGATGTTTTTCCATCCCCGGTACCTGAATGGCAATGTTTGCACGGTTTGGACAGACTTCTACGCAGTTTTCACAGATTGTCGAGCATCCCAGGCATCTGCCTGCCTCTTTTGTCTCTTTCTGTTCCTCTTTTAATACCCCTCTCTTGGCATAGACCTTTTCTTCCTCTGCCAGTTTATCAAAATCACGCGCCAACACTTCTCCTGCAATTGCCTCAGCCACTTTTCGTCCGTCCCGGATCGCCTCTACAACTGTTGCCGGTCCATACAGACCATCGCCTGCTGCATAGACATTGTCATCACTGGTTTTTAATGTCTTTTCATCGACATATAATCTTCCCTTTTCCGATACTGCCAGACCGTTTGCCTGATACCAGTCTGTCGGCACTTTTTCTCCAACTGCAGCGATCACCGTATCTGCCGGAACCCAAACTGTCTCCCCGGTCTCTGTCACTCCTCTTCTGCCCGATACATCATAATCGGAAAGCTGCATCACTTTGCAGAGAAGCTGGCCGTTTTCCAGTTTTACAGGAGACAATAACTCTTTGAATTCCACTCCATCTTCCAGGGCCATCACCAGTTCTTCTTCATCCGCCGGCATATACCGTCTCGTTCTTCTGTAAATCAGATAAACATGCTCCACGCCTACGTTTCGTTTTGCCGCTCTTGCAGTATCCATGGCTGTGTTTCCGCCTCCGATAACAACCACATATTTTCCAAGTGAAACATTACCGTCTGTCTGTTTAAATTCTGCCAGAAATTCCAGTGCATTTTTCGGCATTCCGCTTTCCAGCTTTAAGCTTCCCTGAACCGGAGCTCCCACTGCCAGTACGATTTTTGTATATCCCTGCTTTTTCAGTTCTTCCAAAGATTCCACCTTTGTATTACAGCGGATGTCCACCTGCATCTTTCTTAAGATTTCCGCATCTTTTTCAATGGCATCCTCCGAAATACGAAATGGCGGGATCACATGACGTACTACGCCTCCTAAAGATTCTTTTGCCTCAAATAGCGTAACTTCCATACCGCCTTTTCTGAGGAAGTATGCAGCCGCCATTCCTGCCGGGCCGCCTCCGATGACTGCCGCTTTTCCTGCCTTTGTCACTGCCGGCACCGGAAGTTTTTCAAGCAGCGCCTCATATCCATTTTCTGCCGCTTTTAATTTCATCTCCCGGATATGAACAGGTGTCTCATAAAAGTTTCTGGTACATTTGCTCATACAGTTATGCGCACAGATCGTTCCTGTGATAAACGGAAGTGGATTCTTTTCTGCGATCACCTCCATTGCTTCTTCATACTTTTCTTCTCCCACAAGCTGCAGATACGTTGTGATATCCTGATGGATCGGGCATCCCTCTTTACACGGCGCCACGAAACAATCCATGAGCGGAACTTCTTTTTTCATCTTTCTTGACGGCAAAGTCTTCATTGCCTTCACATGATGCGGGTCTTTCACCGCTTCTTCTGCAAGTTTTCCTGCAGATTCTGCGTCCACTTTTTCAAACGGAGCATTCTCCTTGTCCAGAAGCTTTGCCATCTGTGTCAGCCTCTGATAACCGCCCGGTTTCAAAAGAGTCGTTGCCACAGTAACCGGCCAGATACCTGCATCCACAATTTTTTCTATATTATAGTAATCCGCTCCTCCGGAATAAGAGATACGCAGCCTTCCGGCAAATTCTTTTGCCAGTTTTGCCGCCAATGAGATAGACAGAGGGTATAAGGATTTACCAGACATATACATCTCTTCGCTTGGAAGCTCATTCTGTTTCACATCCACAGGGAACGTATTGGTGATCTTCACACCAAACTCCAGATTTCTCTCTTTCGCCGTATTCATCAGGCGTGTCAGCATCGGAACTGCATCTTCATACTGCAGGTCATCCTTAAAGTGGAAGTCTCCAAACTGTATGTAATCATATCCCATCTCATCCATGGTCTTTCTCGCAAACTCATATCCAAGCAGTGTCGGATTGCATTTTACAAAGGTATGGAATCCTTTTTCCGTAAGCAGATACATGGCGATCCGTTCAATCTCCTGCGGAGGACATCCATGCAGTGTGGAAAGTGTCACGGAATTGCAGATTTCCGGCGGGATCTGCTCGATATCTTCTGTTGTCACGTGCTCAAACCAATCCGCATGCTCCAGTAAATATGCCTTGCAGTGCTTGAAAACCTCTGTATCTTCTGCGTGTTTCATGGAATTCAGGAAGGTATCCACCTTCGGGGACTGGATGCCTGCCAGATCATATCCCACACTGACATTAAACTGAAATCCATTCATATCTCCAAGTCCAAACTCTCTGGCGATCACTTTCAATAAGAACCAGGCTTTGATATACTCTTCCATTGCCTGCGGTACTGTCAGCTCTGTGGACCACTCGCAGTTATATCCTTCATCATCCGCCTTGATACACGGACGGTTGATGCATGCCGCCAGCTCTTCTCCATCCATGATCTGTACGGTCTTCAATTCAAAGAAACGACTGCCGGCATAGTAGGCTGCCACAATATTCTGTGTCATCTGCGTATGCGGACCGGCTGCCGGTCCAATCGGCGTCTCCAGAGTACGCCCGAACATCGTCCGGTTATGTGTTCCATCTGCCCGGTACGCATGATGCTGTCCGAACACGGTTCCTCTTTTTTTCTTTTCCTGTAATACCCAGTCTACCAACTGTTCAAATGACATCGGTGTCATAACTTCACTCATCCTCATGCCCTCCTTATGCGTTGATCCTCTCAGCCAGCTCTTTTGCCGCCTGTCTGCAGTCTGCCATCACTTTTGCTTCATCTATAAATACAAGTTCTCTGTCTTTCATCAATACTTTTCCATTCGCCACTGTAGTTACTACCTGTTTTCCAGTCATACCGAATAAAATGTGGCTGTTTGTATTGTCCCCGTTCATCGGTGTCAGCGGGTCATAATCCACAACAATCACATCTGCTGCAGCTCCTTCTTTCAATACACCAAGCTTCTGCGGGAAATAACGCTCTGCAATTTTGACATTTCCGTCAAAAAGCATCTGCGGAACCTCTCCCCATGCGACATTCGGATCACACAGATGATGCTTGTGCAGTACGTTTGCCACTTTGTAAGACTCTGTCATATCATGAGTATATCCATCTGTTCCAAGTCCGGTCAGGATCCCTCTGTGAACCAGTTTCATCGTCGGCGGACATCCGCAGGCATTGCCCATGTTGGATTCCGGATTGTGTACCACCATTGTGTTCGTCTCTTTGATCAGATCCATCTCATGCCCGTTGATATAAATGCAATGTCCAAGCAGTGTCTTTTCTCCCAGGATTCCCCAGTCCATCAGACGATCCACGATCCGCTTCCCATAATGTTTCAGACAATGATGCAGATCTTCGATCCCTTCTGCCACATGGATATGATATCCCACGCCGTCTGGCTTGTTCGCTGCAGCCAGCTCCATCGTCTCATCAGAAATCGTAAACTGTGCATGCATTCCCATCATGCCCGCGATCATGCCGGTATCCTCTTTTTGTGCATGACGGATAAACTCTGCATTTTCCATAACGGAATCTCTTGCCTTATCCTTCCCGTCACGATCCGAGATCTCATAGCATAAACAGGAGCGGACTCCGGTTTCTTTCGCAGCTCTTTCAATCTCATATAAAGAACCACGGATGGAACCAAAGCTTGCATGATGGTCAAATACCGTTGTCACACCATTTTTGATCGAATCAATATATGTAGCCTTGGCGCTTAAATATGTATCCTGCAGTGTCAAATTCCGGTCAATCGTCCACCACATCCCATCCAGAATATCCAAAAATCCTTTTGGGTCATATCCTTTGACGGACAGTCCTCTTGCGAATGCACTGTAAATATGTTCGTGTGCATTGATAAAGGCAGGCATGATCACTTTGCCCTTTGCATCCAAAAACTCCGCGTCCGGATACGCCGCCTTCACTTCCGAAAGCGTACCAGCCTTCACGATTTTTGTCCCGTCAATCACCACTGCCCCGCATTCCAGATATGGATTGTCCGCATCTCTTGTGATCATCCTGCCGTTTCCTAAAATAAGCATATCAACCTCTCCTTTTCTTTTTGAAAGTCTTCTATTTTTGTGCATATCTTCCAGAACCGCTTTTGCTGTTTATAGAATACCATCAAAACTGCACAAATGCAACACGATTCTAAAACTTTTTTAGGTATTCTAAAACTTTTTTAGAAAAACTATTGATTTTATGGATTTTTATGATATTATGAGTTTAGAAGCAGTCGTTTTTGACAGATTTTACCAATGTTTTTCACGAAGGGAGGGATGACTATGGATCATACACTCAAGCTTCTAAAGCAAATGGCACATGGTATTGCAAAACAGTTCGGAACTTCCTGTGAAGTTGTCATTCATGATCTGAACAAGAATCTGGAGACCTCCATCGTCCACATTGAAAACGGGCAGGTGACAAACCGCAAGTCCGGTGACGGACCTTCCGGCATTGTTCTGGAAACTCTACATAAAAACGCTGCCAAAGTACAAGATAAACTTTCTTATCTCACACGCACGGAGGACGGCCGGATTTTGAAATCCAGTACCCTTTACATACGGGATGCCGATGAAAAGATTTCTTATATCTTTTCCATCAACTATGACATCACAGCACTTCTTACGATAGACAGTGCACTGGGGTCGCTTCTTCACACCGAACCGGAAACAGATACTTACACAGTCAGCAAGCCGCACTCGCCGCAGACGATCACACGCAATGTAGAAGAGCTGTTAAACGATCTGATGCAGCAGGGCGTGGCACTGGTCGGAAAACCGGTGGCTTTAATGACCAAGGAAGATAAGATCCAGGTGGTCCGCTATCTGAATGATGCCGGTGCGTTTCTGATCACAAAATCAGGAGATAAGGTCGCAAATCTTCTCAATATTTCTAAATTTACACTTTACAGTTATATGGATGCAGGAAAATAGCAGATCATAAGGAGGTTTTACACATGGAGACAATCAAATGGACAGTCAATCATATGCCGAAGACCGAGGATGCCAACCTTCCGGTCATGGCACTTTCCGAGGTGGAAAAAGCCCGCACGTTCCACGAAAGTTTTCCGCAATACAGTGTCACACCACTCGTAAAACTGAACCACATGGCCGAAAAATTAGGACTTGGTTCACTTTACATCAAGGATGAGTCTTATCGCTTCGGACTCAATGCATTTAAGGTGCTGGGAGGCTCTTTTGCCATGGCGCGCTACATTGCACAGCAGACCGGCAAAGATGTCAGTGAACTTCCATATCAGGTACTGACTTCCGAAGCTTTAAAAAAAGAATTCGGGCAGGCTACTTTCTTTACTGCAACAGATGGAAATCACGGACGCGGAGTTGCCTGGGCTGCCAACAAGCTCGGACAAAAGGCAGTTGTCCTGATGCCTAAAGGAAGTACACAGACACGGTTAAACAACATCCGAAAAGAAGGCGCCACTGCTACGATCGAAGAATGCAACTACGATGAATGCGTGCGCATGGCTGCCGATATGGCTGCCAGAACTGAACATGGTATCATCGTGCAGGATACTGCGTGGGACGGCTATGAAGAAATTCCGGCATGGATCATGCAGGGATATGGAACCATGGTCATGGAAGCCGACGCTCAACTTCATGAAGACGGCTGCGAAGCCCCGACTCATGTATTTATCCAGGCTGGTGTCGGATCCCTTGCCGGTGCTGTTCAGGGATATTTTGCGAACCGCTATCCCAAGACCCCGCCGAAAGTAGTCGTTGTGGAAGCCGAATCTGCTGCCTGTCTTTACAAAGGAGCTGTTGCCGGAGACGGAGCGATCCGTATCGTGGACGGTGATATGCCGACCATCATGGCAGGTCTTGCCTGCGGCGAACCGAACACCATTTCCTGGGATATCTTAAAGAATCATGTGGATACCTTTGTTGCTGCACCGGACTGGGTCGCTGCAAAAGGAATGCGGATGCTCGCCGCACCGATCAAGGGAGATACGCCGGTCACTTCCGGAGAATCCGGAGCCGCACCGTTTGGAACGCTCGCCTGCATCATGTGCATGGACGAATATCAGGAATTAAGAGAACACCTGGGCCTGGATGAAACTTCCCGGGTACTGCTTTTCTCCACCGAAGGAGATACCGATCCTGCCCGTTACGAATCCATCGTATGGGACGGCAATGAACGTTAGATCAGGAAAACATTTCATTCATTATGTTTATCAAGGAGGATTTTAAAATGGATTTCAACAAAATCAAAGAAGCTGCACAGAACTATGAAGCGGATATGACAAAATTTCTCAGAGAGATCGTAAAATTCCCGGGTGAGAGCTGTGGGGAAAAGGATCACATTGAACGGATCGCCGAAGAGATGCGGAAACTGGATTTTGATAAAGTCGAGATCGATCCGCAGGGAAATGTACTCGGATATATGGGAACCGGAGAGACACTCATCGGATTTGATGCACATATTGACACCGTTGGTATCGGAAACCGTGACAACTGGGAATTCGATCCATATGAAGGATTCGAATCTGACACAGAGATCGGAGGACGTGGTACTTCTGATCAGCTCGGAGGTATCGCCTCTGCAGTTTACGGTGCAAGGATCATGAAAGATCTGGGGCTTTTAAGTGACAAATATACAGTCCTTGTCACAGGAACCGTACAGGAAGAAGACTGCGACGGCCTCTGCTGGCAATACATCATCAACGAAGATAAAGTCCGTCCGGAATTTGTGGTATCCACAGAACCAACTGACGGCGGGATCTACCGCGGACAGAGAGGACGTATGGAGATTCGTGTGGACGTCAAAGGTGTATCCTGTCACGGCTCTGCACCGGAGCGTGGAGACAATGCAATCTACAAGATGGCTGATATCCTGCAGGATGTCCGTGCACTGAACGAAAACGATGCCGAAGAGACAACTGAAATCAAAGGACTCGTAAAAATGCTGGATGAAACATATAATCCGGAATGGGAAGAAGCAAGATTCTTAGGACGGGGTACCATCACAACTTCTGAGATTTTCTTCACTTCTCCAAGCCGCTGTGCGGTTGCAGACTCCTGCTCTGTTTCTCTGGATCGCCGTATGACTGCCGGAGAGACATGGGAAAGCTGTCTGGATGAGATCCGTGCACTTCCAAGCGTACAGAAATATGGGGAGGATGTAACGGTTTCCATGTACAACTATGACAGACCATCCTATACCGGACTGGTATATCCGATCGAATGCTACTTCCCGACCTGGGTCATTCCAAAAGATCACAAAGTCACAAAAGCTCTGGAAGGAGCCTACAAGGGACTTTACGGAGAAGAAAGGATTGGAACACCAGAGACTGCTAAGATGAGAAAAGCCCGCCCGCTGACTGACAAATGGACGTTCTCTACAAACGGCGTTTCCATCATGGGACGAAACGGCATTCCTTGTATCGGATTTGGGCCTGGAGCAGAAGCACAGGCTCATGCACCAAATGAAAAGACCTGGAAGGCAGACCTGGTCGTATGTGCCGCTGTTTACGCTGCACTGCCGACTTTATATTGTAAATAAATTTTCAAAATAGCAAAAAACACAACAGGCACAGCCTGAGTATATGGAGGAATCACACTATGAAAACATTACAGGATTACATCGATAAACTGAACGCACTCAACTTCAAAGACATGTACAACTCTGACTTTTTCCTGACCTGGGAAAAAACAGACGACGAACTGGAAGCAGTATTTACACTGGCAGACGCACTCCGTTTTATGAGAGAAAACAACATCTCCACAAAAGTATTTGAAAGCGGACTCGGAATCTCTTTATTCCGTGACAATTCCACACGTACCCGCTTCTCATTTGCTTCCGCATGTAACCTGCTCGGACTTGAGGTGCAGGATCTGGATGAAGGAAAATCGCAGATTGCGCATGGTGAGACAGTTCGTGAGACAGCCAACATGATTTCTTTCATGGCAGATGTCATCGGAATCCGTGACGATATGTACATCGGAAAAGGAAATGCCTACATGCACGAAGTCGTAGATGCTGTGACAGAAGGACACAAAGACGGGATTCTTCAGCAGAAACCAACGCTTGTCAACCTGCAGTGCGACATCGACCATCCGACACAGGCAATGGCCGATATGCTGCACATCATCCATGAATTCGGCGGTGTCGAGAATCTGAAAGGCAAGAAGATCGCCATGTCCTGGGCATACTCTCCTTCCTACGGAAAACCGCTTTCTGTTCCTCAGGGCGTGATCGGTCTTATGACACGTTTCGGCATGGATGTTGTGCTTGCTCATCCGGAAGGCTATGACGTAATGCCTGAGGTTGAAGAGATCGCAAGGAAGAACGCAGAAGCTACCGGCGGTACTTTCACAAAGACAAACAGCATGGAAGAAGCATTCAGGGATGCCGATATCGTTTATCCTAAGAGCTGGGCTCCTTTCGCTGCTA
>OIUY01000111.1_pt1 | contig 19359 bp, 19 predicted proteins | sample 1587171 | NCBI WGS metagenome assembly OIUY01 (sample SAMN02675046, study PRJEB24791) | human gut metagenome, SKBSTL021 | isolation source: stool | host: Homo sapiens | place: USA
ACGCTCTTCCGATCTTAAAAAGGATTTTGAAACTTCCTTATTTTTGAGAATTGCAATGGAAACAGGGATAAGAAGTGCAGATATTCCATGTATAGAATGGTCCTGTATGCATGGAAAAACTATTATTTTGGAAGAAACCAAAAGAGGAGATTTGTACAAAAAACTTAATGGAACGTTCCCTAAGATTTCGGCTCAGTCGTTGCGGATTATGAAGTCATTATATAGGAAGCAAGGAAAAATATTTACAAAATCAAAAGAGTACTATGTTCGCAAACTTTCATGTGCATGGGGAATTCCTGGGTTTCATATCCATAGCTTTCGGAATTATAGGAGAAAGATAGAGAGAGGAATTTCAGCAGGGGTACAAGTTCCAAGGATAATCCCATTATAAAATAGTGGAGAAACAAGCATTAGTGTGCGAATGGTTCACTGAGAAGAATCATTTTAGGTTTTATAATATATGGAGCGTTAAGTAGAGGTGCACGCCATAAGACTGCACCTCAGGCGGCGTACTGGTCGGGCAGTATCTCTCTAGGGATGGTAAGCACCCATCTCCTTGCAAGCTGGGAGTTTCATTGTTTCTCCACAGCTTCGGCGGCGTTTCATAGAGTATTGCGATCTGCATACTCCGGCGAGGAGCCTTCGGAGAACGCAATGCATCAACTTCAGGGTGGTGTATAATTGCGCCCTTAGTAAGCTAAGAGGTTTCCGGCATCTCCCGATCCAGCAGTTTTTTTAATATTTCCTGCGTGTCCTGTCTGTGAAAAATGAGTTTCAACAACATCATTACATCATCGTCTGTCAGGCGTTCCAGCTTTTGCCGGAATGTAAAGGGCGTTATATGGACATAAAAAGAGCCGTCCAAACTGGGCGGCTCGAAGTATTTGTAGTTGTTTATGCTTTCTTAGGCATAGAGATGTCAACATTTCTTAGTGTTTCAATTAAAGATAGAATCACATCTGAGTTTTGCTGAAATTGTGTTTGAAAATCTTCTGTAATATCATAGTTCAGATACAGAGTTATCAATGTAGCATTCCATATTCGGAGCATGGTCTTTTCCGATAGGTGCTCCTCCAGAAAGCGTAAATGCTTGCGGAGTGTTGCCTGTGTTTTGGTCCAGGTAAAGAAATAGTCATCTTTTAATGGAATGTTGAAATCATGAAACCATTCTCGAACTGTATGCGTTTCTGATCCGTCTCCGCATTCCGGATTATTAAAGATGTATCCAACGGACATTTTTTCCGGATTTTCCGGAAAATCATCATCGGCAGGAAGGGGGAGATAACGGCCAATCGGAAACATGGCACAGACTGTCGGTTTTACATCGTGTACCAAACATTTCTGGTTTTTTAATAGCGGGCAGCGTTTGACACTTCCTTGTGGTTTTAGGCGTACTACGGGGAAACGGGAGTTACATCCAATGTAGGTCTCACAATATTGTTCCAAGGCATTCTCTGGTGTAATCTGAAATTTTTTTGCTATGTTAAACAAATCTTTCGGGGACAAGAGAATATCCTCCCGGTGGATGCAGCACTTTCCGCATTGGGTACAGTGGAATGTAAATGTATCATCGGGACCGAGTTCTGTGTATCCTAATTGTTCTTTTAGTTCTTTTATTGAATTCATAATCATTCTCCTTCTAAATGAAAAAGAGACCACTCAAAAGCAGTCTCTTCGTAAACATAAATTTAATTAAATTTGTATTGCTCCAGTAAATAAATAGGCAATGTTTCTGTTTTACCGTCTATACCACCTTTGGTTGATCCCTTTAAATAAAGAAGCTTATCTGCTTTTCCTTGAGCCAGAGCTTTCTGGGCAGTAGAAGCAGTACCTTTTCCAGCTTTGACTTCTATTAAATAGCGGGTGGAAGAGGATAGGCTTTGTGCCACAAAGTCAATTTCTCCGCCACGGTAGGTAGCAAAAGCAGGGGTTTCAAAGGAAATTTCCTGTGGAAAATCCTGGCGTTTCTTCAGATTGATATAGACATAATTTTCATTTAATGTGCCTGCAAGTACACGGGAATCGGTACCGGTACGTGTCAGATAATAGTTTGCCAGCCCCATATCCATGAAGTAGCAGCGGCTTGCGGGCTTAAAATCCAGAATATCCATTTCTGTTATTTTGGCACAGAATCCGATGATTCCGGAAAAGTACAGCCAGCTAATGGCACGGTTGCAGGTAGCCTTTGAAATATTGCTGGAGTAGTCTTTGGTTACCAGTTTTTGCAATTCTTCGCTGATGCTGTCTTCTGAAAATCCTTTCTTTTCACGGTTTAAAATACGGCAGATGGAAAAGAAAATATGGGTAAACACTTTGGTATCCAAAATATCCGTAAAATAGCGAATGGATTCATTGGTAAAGGTATCAATGATTTTTACAAGTTCGCCTTGTGCTTTTACGATGCTTCGGTTCTCCAAATAGTTTTCTACCACTTTGGGATAGCCACCAATTTGGCAGTACAGCTCATAGGTTTCTTTTAAGCGATCATAGACCTCGGCTTTAGATGAATGGAGAGGTATTTTTTTATAATCGTCATATAGGCTTTGGTCATAGGCCATCAAAAATTCTTCAAAAGAAAGTGTGTAGATAGTAAGCTTTGTGACATCACCGCTAGAATAACGGAATTCTGGATCATAAATCCGTCCAAGGTAGCTTCCTGTGATGATGAAATGGGCTTTAAAATGACGAGTAAACTCCCGGATACGGTTATAAATTTCGGAAGATTCCTGGATTTCGTCAATAATGATGACGGTATCCTCAGAATCAATAAAGTCCGGTTCATACAACTGGAAGGCATCATGGAGAGGATGCTCCCGCCGTTTTGTTCCAGGTGTCCAGTTGGTTGCCTGCCTATAACATTCCATAAACTGTTTGCCGCTTAATTCAAACAGGTTAATATAAATTTTGTGTTTGTAGTTTTCGTCAGCGAATTTCTGTATCAGGTAGGTTTTTCCAACCTGACGGGCTCCACCGACTTCCAGGGTACTATGACCTCCTTCATTTTTCCAATCCAGAAGACGGTCATAGACAAAACGCTTCAGATACATAAGCACAAATCCTTTCTTTAAAATCTATCTTTCATTATAGCAAAATATTTGCAGTTCATACAGTGCAAAATTGGATAAATTATGTTTTAACATTCAAATTGAAGCTTTGCACGTATATCCATAAGAATTTTGCCCAGATGATTTTCGCCATGACCATTTACAGAACCCCAAAAGTAATCTCCCCAGTTGTTTCCTTCAACAAGGTGACAATTACCAGTAGCAAGTAATGCTTTACATAGGGTAGGATTCTGCATGAATTTGCACATACAAATTTCATACATATACATAAGCTTTACACTTTCCCAGTCTGAACGGAGCTGCACTTCTCTTCCCAGTTTTTTTGCATCTTTTGGATTCCTTAATTTGGTAAATTGAAGCTGTTCTTTAGGTGAAAGGGTCTTTTGTGCCTGGAAAGCAGCCTCATTATTTGCATACCAGTAGCCCCGGTAATATATCCGGGAAGGATAGAAGTTACTAAGAAAAGCGTATGCTCCATGAAAGTGGTCAATTGTTTGCTGGTAATGATTCGAGTAGGTATTAATAAACATGTAATCCCTTCTTTCTTATACAAAAAAGGAACCGCTTATGGCAAGCAGTTCCTTCTTAAACATATTTTTTCGTTTGTTATTTGCTTATTTGTGCTTCTTCTTGTTCTTCGTAATAGCGGTCTGCAATATAGCCGGCAGATTCCGCCCAAAGAGTATTTTCTGTATTTTGTAGGGCTTTGTAAGTTTTTGAATGATAAAATTTGCCCATGGCATCCGGAAAGGAAAGATTACTCTTTTCCATAATAATATCGATAACATCCCGGATCTGAATATACAGATTCATTGAAATATCTTTTCCGTTAAAAAAATATTTACCTTCCATGTTTTACACATCCTTTCGAGATTCCAATACCAGATGTTCAAGAGCAAGTGGAGTGTGAAAGGAAACCTGGTTATTAACCTTATTATACCGAAGCCTTGTAACCGCTTCATCCACGCTCAAGATGCCGGATAAATAAAGTTGTACAGTTTCCATGGTATTATCATCCGCAACAGGTCCAATTACAACATCATAGTGATGCTGGATATCGCCGGCAGTACGGTTGAGTTTGACAAACTCCAACCATTCCTTGTCCAAGGTGGCAAAATGTTTGATTTTTAGTTCCTCGGATTGCTGGAAGATATACCGATACACATATTTGCCGCCAGTATGAGTACGCAAGTACAGGCGGTTCGCCCATTCATTTGCCTGCTGTTCGAGAACTGTGCAATAAAATCCACGACCAAAATCACGACGGTTATGTGATTTGTTCAAATCGATTTTATCAAATGCAATATTGGAGCCATGGAAAAGAACAAGCGTGGGTGTATCTTCTTCTATAATATCTTCTACGTATTGAAAAGTGTCATGAATATCTAATTGGTGCAACGTTTCGTGTTGTACCAGTATTTTTTCAAATACTTGATGTTTGTAGAAAATATTAAAGGCATCGTCTTCTGATATTTGGTGCTTTTTAGCATAATATTCCAGTGCTTCAATTGATAGCATCTCTATATCTGATTGAATACTCATAATACGTTATCCCTCCATTTGCTTTCATTATATCAAAAAAGAAGGTGCTTTCCAACGGTAAAATAATTATAAATGTAAAGTTGCAAAAGATGTTTGAAATGGGGCGTCACCCCATTTCACTATCCCCAGACTTCGCCCATGATTTCCACAAGAAAATCATCTAATGGAAAATCGGGAGGAAGTAATTCACCAAACGTTTCTTGAATTTCTTGGATAACTTCCGTATAAGAAGAATACGCCTGTGAAAATAAGTGGGAAGAATTTTTAAGTTCAATGATATAAAATTCTTCTACTGGATTTAAGTCCAGTTCTTCCTGATCTTTGATTCTCCATACCGTCATAGACTCGGCAGTGCCATAACGACAGCCATCAAGTTTCTCACAAAGATATTCCTGAAAGGCTAAGAGTGGTTCTGGATCAGAGAACTCTTTGTATAAATCAGGAAAAACTTCCTCTGTATATCGAAGGATAAGATTAGCAGCCTCTTCTGTAATAAGAAATCCATAGATATGAAAAACGGATGTAATGATACTCATAGATTTCTCCTTACGCAATCATCTCAAGAAACTCATCTTCAGACAATATCTTAATACCGAGAGCCTGAGCTTTTGTCAATTTACTTCCGGCTTTTTCCCCACAAATCAGATAATCTGTCTTTTTTGTGACAGAACTGCCTGCTTTTGCTCCAAGCTCAATGATCTTGGAGTTGATTTCATCCCTTGTAAAATGAGCAAGTTTTCCTGTTGCAACGATAGTACATCCTGTAAATACATTTTCTTTCATCATAGTGTTCATTTCCTTTCTTTCTTCAAATATAAGTTCTTTTTGGAGTTCGTGCCAGAGAATTAGATTGTTTTCATCAGAGAACCAGTCATGGATATTCTGATTCAGAGTATCACCAAAGTCATCTAACTGGGTGAAATCATAGTCACCAGAGGCAGCGTCAAAAAATTCCTGCAGACTGCCGTGGAATACTGTATCCAAAATCCTGCTTTTGGTTCGTCCGACCATAGGAATATCCATGGAAACCAGGAATCGGACAAAGGTAGTATTCCGGCTAGAAGTAATGGAATTCCATAATCTTTCAAAGGATTTTTTACCGAACCCTTCCAACTGTAAGATTTCTTCCTGATGTTCGTTTAGATGGTAAATATCCGGAAATGTCTGGAGATAACCCAAAGTCAGGAATTTTTCCAAGGTAGTTTCGGAGAGCCCCTCGATGTTCATTGCTTTTTTTCCAACGAAATGTGTAAAGCGTTTTCGGATCTGGCTATCACAGTTGGGATTGTCACAATGCACTGTTTCAATGAGACGCCCATCATTTCCTTTTCTTTGATAGATACGAGTCTGAGAACCACAGCATGGACATACTGGGGGAACTGCATCTACGTAATGACCACGTTCCAGATTTTCTTCAATATGAGGAATGATCATATTACGTTTTGATACAGAAATTCTACAACCTGGCACCAATTCTAATTCTTTGATAAAGGTCAGATTGTGAAGGGTTGCTCTGGAAACAGAGCATCCGTCAATTTCCACAGAGTCAAAAACTCCCACAGGTGCAATTTCTCCGAAACGGGTGGGTGTCCATTCTATATTGCGAAGAGTGGTTTCGTAAGTTTCATCTTCAAACTTAAAAGCCAGTCCATCTTTATAATGATGTCCGGTACGCCCGCATTTTTGGGAATAGTCCAGACTGTCGAAAATCATTACGATTCCGTCAATAGGCAGATGTTTTTTGCCTGCCAGATCAGTCAGTTTTTCAATATACTGGTTTACAAGTTCCGAGGTTAAGGGCTTGTTTGCAGCAATATAAGGACAAGGCTGAAAACCATAGTCAAACAGGCTTGAAATTTTCATAGCTCTGCTGTCTGGAAAGAGAAATGGAGAGTCCAGACCTTCCAGAACATTAAAAGGCATAAAGTGCAGACAGCGTCCTGCACAATTTGCCGGATCAAGACTTCGCACAGAGCCAGAAGCCAGATTTCGCCCATTTTTGTAAGGTTCTCCTTTTCCATCTCGGAGGGTTTCTTTTAAACGCTTAAAGTCATTGGTTGGGATGAAGGATTCTCCAACAATCACCAGCCGACCTTTATATGGAATTGAGAGAGGGACATCAACGTATGCAGGGATGTTATGGGTGATGAGTTCCCCAATTTCTCCGTCGCCACGCGTGGAAGCCTCTACAAGTGTTCCATTTTCGTAGACCAATTTAGTCGTTAATCCGTCCAACTTCAGCATAAACAGAACTGGCTGCTTACCGGCAAAGCTTATCAAGTCCTGTACCTGCTTTGTCTTATCTAAAGAGAGCAAAGGGACTGGATGCTTTACTTTGGGAAGTTCACTGATGGGAGTATAGCCTACGGTTTGTGTCGGTGAATTGGATAAGACAAAGCCTGTCTGCTTTTCTAATTCCACTAATTCATCGAAGATTCGGTCATATTCCGCATCACTGATATTTGGACTGTTCTCATTATAATAAGCGTTACGTTGTAAATTCAGATAGTCCACCAGTTGTTTGATTTTTTCCACGTTTGATAATTCATTAGAGTGGTTCATTTTATTCTTGTCTCCTTTTCTATGGTATAGTTGTAATTCTTATTTGTTCCGGTTTATCTTCCTCCTTTCTTTGCGTTCAGGCATAAAAAAAGAGAATGACACGGATGTTCATTCTCTAATGCGTGCAGTTTCCTGCAAAATAAAAAAAGCCAGAAGTCCCTGCTGGTAGCGTGGTATACTTCTGACACTTTTACAAACCTAAACTGCGTGCGTATATCCTTTCCGGATGACACAAATAATAATTACATAGTAAGTGTAACACTATATGTAGTATGTGTCAATATAAAAACACTATATATCGTTTAGCCTGAGAGGAAAATTACTATATATAGAGGAAGCATGGATATGGAAAATATTATCTCTTGATTTCAGAACGTATGTTCTATATAATGAGATATAAAGGAGGGGAACGTGAGTTTGGGAAAAGTGATTTTTCATATAGATGTAAATTCTGCCTTTTTGTCCTGGGAAGCGGTATATCGGCTGCATCATTTGGGATGGGAAGGCGATTTAAGAGAACAGGTGTCGGCGGTAGGTGGGGATATGGCGATGCGTCATGGAATCATTTTGGCAAAATCCATTCCAGCAAAGAAATATCGGATACAGACAGGTGAATCAATCTTGGAAGCAAAACAGAAATGTCCAAATCTTATCTTAGTGCCTCCGAATTATGGATTGTATGAGAGGTGTTCCAAAGCTTTTATGGGAATTTTGCAAGAGTATTCTCCCGTAGTGGAACAATACTCGATAGATGAGGCGTTTGTAGATATGACTGGAACGGAATTGCTTTGGGGGACACCAGTGGAAGCAGCGGAGAAGATGCGGAGACAGATTAAGGAACGGCTTGGATTTACAGTGAATATCGGTATTTCAGAGAATAAACTGTTAGCTAAGATGGCAAGTGATTTTCAGAAGCCCGACAGAGTGCACACGCTATGGAAGTCTGAGTTACAGAAAAAGATGTGGCCATTGCCGGTAAGCGACTTGTTTTTTGTAGGACGGGCAACAACAAAGACACTTTTCAAGTTGGGAATTCGGACCATAGGAGATTTGGCAAAGAGTGATCCGAGTTACTTAAAACAATATTTGAAGAAACATGGGGAAGTTGTCTGGGGGTTTGCAAATGGGATTGATGTGTCTGTAGTCCAGTCTGCCCCACCTGCCAATAAGGGATATGGTAATTCCACAACGATTCCTTTTGATGTGACAGATGCATCTACAGCAAAATTAGTGCTGTTGGCTTTGGCAGAGACAGTAGGAAGCAGACTTCGTGGAGCAGGAGCCAGGGCAGAAGTGATTGCAGTAGGGATCAAGAATTATGATCTCAGTTATGCCAGTCACCAGATGACGCTTCAGAATGCAACCAATATTACGAAAGAGATTCATCAGTGTGCCTGTCAGTTATTTGACCAGCTCTGGGATGGGACACCCATCCGGCATCTGGGAATCCATACCAGCCGCATCAAGGATCAGGTGAATATGAGGCAATTGGATCTATTTGATACGAATGATTATGAGAAGCTGGAAAAAATGGATGAAACGATAGATCAGATCAGAAAACGGTATGGGAATGATTCGGTAATACGTGCGGCTTTTTTAGGTGGGTGTATTGATCACATGAGTGGTGGCATTTCACGGGAAAAACGTTCTGTGGACTATGAGAAATTAAAGACAGAATAGCGGGAAGGGGGAAGAAACGGTGGCATTTGGAATCGGAATAAATACAGAGCATACAGAGCAGGAGCCTTTATCCGGAACCTATCATGAGGTGGCAGTCCAGTGCTGGTTCACAGCTACCGGAAAATCTCTGCCATTGATGCTGAAGGTAAAAGGGGAGGATGAAGAGATTATTCAAATCAATCATATCCAGGTTCAGACTGTAGAAAAGCAGTGGTATGCGGGAATTTTGAACTGGAAGTATAGATGTCAGGCGGTACTTTTGGGAAAACAAATCAATTTTGTGCTTCTCTTTTGTCCGGAGGATTGTGCATGGAAACTGGTTGTATAAGATACCAGGGATGAAGTAAAATAGGAAAAAGGAGGACGGAAAATGTGCGGAAGATATTATGTGGATGATGAAACCTCACGGGAAATTGAAAAGATTGTAAGGAAACTGGACCAGCGTTTAAAGATAGAGCATGGACAGGACATCCACCCGTCTGAATCTGCAGTCGTTCTTACAAAGGAGTGTAGGGAAGTGGCTGCGAGGCAGATGCAGTGGGGCTTTCCGGGGTTCCAGGGAAAGGGACTGCTTATCAATGCAAGGGCAGAGGCGATACTAGACAAGAAGACCTTTCGAGAAAGTGTGCTACATCGAAGATGTGTGATTCCCGCCCGTTACTTTTACGAATGGAATAAAAACAAAGAAAAATATACTTTTCAAAGCCAAAAGCAGGATACCATATTATTTATGGCAGGGTGTTATCAAATCTATAATGGTCAAAATCGTTTTGTTATTCTGACTACACAGGCAAATGCTTCCGTAGCACCGGTGCATGAACGGATGCCATTGCTTTTGGAACGACAAGAACTGGAAGATTGGATTATGGAGGATGCAGCGGTAGAAATTATTCTTGCTAAGAAGCCCATACCGTTGAATCGGACAGCAGAATATGAACAACTGAAATTATTTTCGTAAAAAGGGAAACCCACAAAAGTTTCCCTTCTTGACATAATAATTTTTGAATTTAGAATCCATTGTTTATTTGTTCTGTTGTTGCAGGCATAGGAGAACTGGATTTTACATAGAGTAATAGTTTCCCGTTCAGATCCAAATCCTGTTTACTCCATTGCCCATTCTCATAAACCATTTGGGTAATGGTATTGTAGATAATTGGCGTATCCTCTATACGTTCCATATCAACGACAAGGCAATCCTGAAGGGCAATATATGGATATAAAGCATCTTCAATATATGTCCTTAATTTTAATGCCTGCCTGTGCAGTAGTTCCACATCATACAGTTTTGATAAGGTATAGCTCATTTCTTTGAGCATCCCGGATGTTGTAATGGTCTGTTGGATAACAGAAATCTGCTCTTCCAGAGATACATCTGGATTTATCATAAGCTTTGATAATGTAATTTCTTTTACAAAAGCTGTCGCTGTATCACCAATTTGCTTTTTTAGGGTTTCATAAGGAACCCGATACTGTGTCCGTAAAATTTCAAGTGGAACGTATTCCCGGTTTTTCTTTAAAGTGGAGAGCAATTCACAAAGGCTGCTTCCTAGTTCATATATGTTATTCAAGCACATATCACTTCCGATACGGTTTCTGGTATAAGAACCAGATGGTAAATGGTATTTTCTGTTTCAAAAATGACACTGTCCTTAGATACTTCCAAAATCGTTAGGATAGGAGATGTCAGAATAGAGAAACCATTGACCCCAGAAATAATAGCACGTTCCCCAACACGTAGCGGAGAATGAAACCATCCAGAGAGTGTTGTTATTTGTTTATCTTTCACATGGTGCTTTCGATTTGTCATAGTGTTCACACTCCTTTTGTATCGCCATAGAGAATCTGTTTTTCATGGCTCGTTTTTATGTAACAGGGTAACTCAAACGAAAATATCCTTTCGATACAGGGATATATTCGTCTGGGTGTTCATATAAGGTGGCACGGATACGTTCCTGATAATGCGGATTCTTTTTCGCTTTTGGGTGTTCCTTTAATAAAGTGTACAGGTCTTTTAAAGCCCCTCTTCCTCCAATACTCTCCATTGTCATCCGGATTAGATGATGCCAAGTTAGTGCAAGAATATCTGTATTTTGTACAGAAAACACACCTTCTTGCCGGATGCTGAAGGGGATAATGAAAGAATCTGCTTTTTTCAGCAACAGAGCATATTCTGTCACAATAGGAATAAAAGGCTTCTTGTATGTCCGGTTGTCGGAAACGCAGTTGAACTGTCCTTTTACCAGAAAGGATTCAAAATCACCCATCCGCATTAAATCATGCTGCATACTATAGAACTTACCATGGAGCCGCATATCGCCTACCAGTATGGCAAGCCTGCCACCTTTCCGAAGTGCCAGGAAAAATTTCCGGATACAGTGATTTAGTTTTTCTAGAAAATCCGAATAGTTTTCACAGCGGGATAGGTCGTCCGGGTGAGGGTTTCCCCAGATATTTCCGGAATACTGAATCATATTATGGTAAGGAGGATGGAAAAAGATGAGATCAGCGGAATCCTCCACTTCATCTTTTAGAGCATTCCAGTTACCTTTTCCATAAGCAGGTGCCGGATTTAGATCATAGAGCAGGGAGCGTACCTGATAACGGTCAGCAGCCGCCTTTGAAGTCCCAGAGCCACTCATAGGATCTAAGAGGGTAAAGGTGCTGGTATCTTTTCCGTAATATCGCTTATCGTCCAGGCAATAGCGTAGAAGCGCTGCAACCACTTCGGGGGAGCAGTTACCACGCCACTGGCTGTTACCGCCTTCTCCCCGTTCTGGGTATGCCATGAAAGAAGTCAGTTCCTTTCCTACACGTTTTCGCAATCCTTCAGTTCCAAGCATGTCAGCGACAGTACGCCATTGGGGACCAAATTCAGCTTCCAATAGTTGTGCTGCCCGTTGCAGCAGTAAGTCATTCATTTTATGTCACCTTCCTTTCATAATTTTGTTGGATGTAGCGGGAAATCGCCGCTGCAGTCATTTTGGCACAGCCTAAATCCATTTCGCTGAAAGGCTGTTGATTTTTTGTACACAGTAAAAGTCCCAACGTTTCACCAAATTCGTCTTTTTTAGAAATAGGGAAAAAGGCTGATATGGGATATTTTCCTGTCATAGTAGGGTATATGCGTTCCTTATCAGAGAATAATTTCATCTTTCCCTGTTGCAGAAGCCTTTGAATACTTTCTGTTACAGGCATATTAAGTGCTGTATGATAATTCTTGGAAGCAATGATTTTGGAATGATTACATAACAGGATCCGGCAAGGGACATTGCTATGTAAAATATCCAGAAAACTGTCTAACCGGATATCCATAGGGATATGGGAGTCGCATTTACGAAGACAGATGTTGCGTGTGTCAGCTTCCAACATCAATACATCGCCTGTATGAAGCTGTAGGGCTTTTCTTACTTTGGCAGGAATAATGATCCGCCCTTGTTGGTCAATATTTAGTGTTGTAGCATAATCCATAGAGATCTCCTTTCCTTTATAAAAAGAAGCAGTCTTTTCGGCTGCTTCTTTGTTGAAATTCTTTAAGCGACATACATACCATTCAGATATTGCTCTTGTGGCTGTCCCTGCATATAGGAAGTCATTTCATCTGGCTGAGGCTGTATATTTTGTGCCATTCTTGCTTCCTGTTGCTTTTTAAGCTGTTGTTTGCCGTTTTGAATCAGGAAGGATGCAACATAGGCTTCCCAATTTACGATATAGGAATCAGCACGTTTTAACAGCATATAAAAATCCATATCTGTCAATTGTATAAAAGCACTTTTTTCAGAGATAAAACTTTGAGCTTGCATATAAGTGCCGCCGTTATGATTCTTTTTCTTGATACCTTTTCCGTTATTAATTTGAATTCTCCATGGACTGGTCAGTATTTTCTGCTGGTTGTTATATACGTGGCGGGAAATAAAAAACTGTTGTGCAGTAGAATAGCCATTGCCATCCGGCACACCAAATATTTTACTTTGTGACCATTCAAATTCAGGAAAGCCAGCGGTAACTCTGGACAGCAGAAATTGAATTTGTTCGGGTGCCAGATGAAAACGGGTGATAATATTTTTATCACCGGTACCACTAGAGTAATCCTGTATGGAGATTCCAATCAGGGAGTGAACTTTATGACCATTTTCTTCAAATTCTCCTTTTGCATGAAGCTGTGCATAGCTGTTATAACTTGTGTAGCGGAGGCGGTCATACAGTGCAATTAATTTTTTACTGGTCTGTACTTTGCATATCTGATCTGTAATTGAGTTTTGATAATTTTCACTCATGTATGTTTTCCTTCTTTCTATTTCAAATATTGTTTTACAAGCTGTGTCATATTTTGGGGTAAATCTTCTAATTTGGTAATATCTAAAAAACCATCCTGATAGATTCTGCGGATGTTTTCTTTGTCATCACCAATTGCTGCAGCAAAGATCACAATGCCACGTTTACGATATTCATTCTTGATACCACGAAGATCTGCTTCTGCTTCCGTACCACTGTACCCACAATCTGCGGGCTGTCCGTCAGAGATTATGATGAGGAGTTTTTGTGATTCCGGACGCTTTGCCAGGTGTTCCGCAACATAACGAAGTGCAGCTCCATCCCGGTTGCCATTACGGGCAGACATATCCATCAGCCGGTAACGGTCAGAGGCATCCAGAGAATCAAATTCAGCATAGGAATATAAAGCAACACCCTTGGAATCTGTAGAATGCCCATAAATGGTAATAGGAACTCCCAGGCTCGTACAGAAATCATACAGCACGATTGAAGTTTTCCGGGCATGGGTAATACGATCTCCCCAGCCCATAGAACCACTTTCATCAACCAAAAGTCCCACGGAAAGTTTTTGTTCTTCATCCGGAAGCCGGGTTCTGGTAAAGATACCGCCGTCCTTTCGGTGTAAAGCCCGCATATCCAGCCGTTTACCAAATAACAGGTTTTTTTGTTTCCCGCCTTCTGCTTCTTCTTTTAATAAAGGAAGAATGGAACTTTGCAGCCTTTTGGAGGTCCGCAAAAGAGGGGAAGCAACTGTTTGATAAGATTTGATAAAAAAGTCGGAAACTGGATTGATGCGGTGGATTGTTACATGGATGCCAGCATGGGCATTTCCGTAATGTATTTCATCCGCCGATTTTTGCAAGTCTTCTGTTAATTCCTGTTCATAATCATTTTGGGCTTTTTCCGTAGCAACATCATTTAGGATGCGTGCAAGATCATTCGCAGCATTTTCATAACCGGAACCGGCATACTGTGATGCGTATGTGATTCCTGGATTATTTCCATCTAATATTGCTGTAGTTTTAGCAAGCTCAATTCTGCCCCCTTCTTCCTGCAGTACTTTTTCTGCCTGGTTAATCGCATCTTGCCTGTAATTTGGATCAAGACCAGATAAGTCACAGGTTATAGGAGTTTTTGATTTTTCTGTAGGACCTGGAATGTTTTTGGGGATTCCTCCGTTTTTACCAGTTGGAAGAGGAGATCCGCTACCTGATTCTTTCCGCAGCAGATCTTCCAGAGCATCGCCAACTTGGGTACTATCCTGCTTTTTTAAAGACTCTCTGGTTTGCTCTACTATAGGCTGAATATAGTTCCAGCAAAGTACTAAAAGATAGTTGGAAGCACGGAAGCGTTCTTTCCCCTGTGTGGCAATTAAGGCATCGTCAATATAATCCATACAGTCTGAAAGTGTGTCTGTGTATTCTCCAGAATAATTCGTGCGGTTATTTATATTACCAGTCCGGCAATAAGACAAAATCAAATTACTCATGATGGAAAACGGCTGATAGCCACAATCAATTTGTTCCTGTATAGAAGGAATCAATTCAGACATCCGCAGATTATTAATCTGTATTCCCTGCTTAAAAGTTCCGGGATATTCTTCACACATCCGGGCTTCAATGTAGATGTCCTCCAGTATATTATTAAACTGTGCAGCACAGCGGGATAGCGTCAGACACGTTGCGTTATCTTTTTCTTCCATGGCATCTAAGATGTCCTGCAGATTTGCCTTGTATCCAGAAGGAAGATTGTCTGGTGCTTCTGGATAGAAGGAACCATTTTCCATATTGGTCAGATAAAGCTGTAGTGATGCAAAATCAGAGTAACGCAGATGTCCGATTTCATGTCCGGTCAATCCTGTCAGGCTTTGTGAACGTAGAAATCGGGAAGGAAAGCTTTGGGTTATCGAGTTTGCGGCGTTACAGTGAATTCTATAATTATCTGTATAAGCGATGTCTGCATTTTCAGAACTGTCCCATTCCATAAGCACCTGAAGTCCATAGCGAAAACGGCCAGTAGCCGCTTTCGCCAGAGATGTTTGGTATTTTTGGAAAGCCGATGAAAGAAAGAGTTCTTCATCAGTGATTTTTGACTCCGTATCCCGGATCATTCTTTTTAAAGCTTTTTGAGTGTTATTCAATTTCTTCACCTTTCTTTCTTTTTCATATTTTGGGTTAGGAGATCTTCCATTGTACAGCCGTAATACTGGGCTAACCGAAAGACGGCGTAAGCAGATGGAAGCGTATGCCCATTTTCATAGTTCATAATTGTTTTTTCGGGTAGATGCAGAAGTCTTGCTACGGCTTTCTGAGAGAGTTTCGTCTGCTTGGATTTTCTTAAATAAACGAGATTTTCTGCCAGAGTTTTGCGTAGTTCGGCTTCGGTATAAAAGGTGTTCTTCAATAGTGCGTTATGATGCAAGAACTGTATCCAAGCAAGAACCTTCAATTTCGATACGGCTTTCAGAATCGGCAGTGACGGAAGATAAAATGGTATAATGAGCAGCTTCCTGTATATCGCCACATACCATAAAAGACTGAACCCAGGCAATTAATTCCCGGACTCCACAGCAGCCATCTGTTATCAGGTTATCCTGACAATACTGTGCGATGGAACGTACAATCTGTGTCATGGTACGTACTGATTTTTTATCGGAACATCCGGTAATAGAAAGAACACGCTCTACCATGGTCTCTTCATCCGGTTCATCCATATCTATGACCATATTCATCCTTGAAATGACAGACTGGTTCATGGGACGACAGCCGGCATAGTCATGATTAGTTGTGACTACAATGGTAGTATCCGGATGCCGATGGATGACTTCCCCGTTTGGCAGAAATACACTGTTACAACGGTCCAACAGGGAATTAAGCCCTACCAGTACACCAGGATTGGCAATCACCGTAGGCTCCTGTATTTCTACCAGATAGCCGTTTCGGATGGCTTCAACCAGTGGTGTATCCACATAGCGGAACTGTTGGCTGCTGGAGGTAGCAGCTTGTTTCTGCTTCATTGCCTCAGATATATGATGGATCAATTCTTCATAAACTGTATTTTCTGATACCTTTTCATCATAAGTACCCGTTAATTTTTCATAGGCAGTAGCCGGATCGAGGGTAATGTCTTGAAAAGAGGGCAGTTCCCCTACCAAAGAAAGCTGTTTTTCATCTACATCAGGTAAAATCTGTCCAAGAAGGTCAAAAATTTCTGTATTTGCCGAGCAGGTGATGCATCGGTAAGGCAGGTGAAGTCCTGCAGCAATGGCTTTGGCACCTTCGGTCTTTCCTGTTCCAGCAGGCCCACGGAGCATAAAATTCCGCATAGGCTGCTTGCTGTCAGTTGTTAATTTGGCATGTTCGCATATTCTTTGGATTTCTTTTGGGATTACATACCAATCTTCGAGAATAGGAACGGTTGATTCTTCTTGGGGAGTTAATGTCCGAGAATTGGACAGGATGTATTTATCGACAAAATCTTCTTTGGGAATTGAAACGGTGGAAGCAGTATAGTGATGTCCACCTTTTAATACCTGAAAGGAACCCTGGATAATCTCCGTTGGTGCATAAACACCTTTTTGGATATTCAGTGGTGTAAGTCTTTGGATCACGCCATTTGCAGGAGTATCAATTTTGATATTCCCGATAGGAAGGGAATCGCCATAACGGATCCTGCGGTACACGTTATCACAAAGGAGTGCAGCCGTTTCAGCAGCTTTGGGCAGGTCAGGAAAACCGTCATCACGGTGTTGCCTTAATTCCTGATATTTTTCATTGAATTCGTCATCTGAAAGGAAAGTAGGCATTAAAGCAAAATAAAGAGCACTTCCGGAATCATTATCTTTTTTAAACTGATATGGCTCTGGTTTACTGTCCAGATCCAAAGGTTTTTCATACTTTCCAGCTATAAATTTCCCAGTCATACGGTTGTAGACCACTACATGCAGCAACCCGGTACGGCTTGGATATTCTGCGATTGTAAAATTGTTTGCCTGACTTCCAATGGCTCCGAGTTCTTCCTCTGCTTTTCCAGCAGGTGGATTTTCCAAATCCATATAAGAAAAAACTGCCTGCAAAGTAGCAGAATGGAGAGTAGCCCGTTTTTTAGGCTGATTACAGTATTTGGAAGCGATGTCTTTCATCACTGCACTTTTCCCGGAATAGCTGTCAAATGGAGATGGTAGCGTTCTTTCAAAAGTCCAGTTAGGGACAAAGTTTGTATTTGGCATAGTATTTCCTCCTTTATTCTTTTATCCAGGATAATTCTAGTGCCTGGTCCTTTTCTTTTGCGGTCAATTCATCTTTTTGGAAGATGGAAATGAGAATATCCCAATAGTTTCGTGGCGGGAAATAATCAAAACAATCCTTGATTTCCGCTGTATCACCATTTTGGATGTAAATTTGCCCGTTTTCATTAATATAGAGTTTATGGTGTCCTTTCGCATGGAGTTGCCCGATAAGGTTCTCCAGTTTTTTCTTGCCAATTAAGGAATACCAGGATTCCGGATCAGCAAAAGGAACATCGTCCTCATCGGTAACTGTGACAGTCTTTTTGAGGCTGGCAATGGTCAGCATTTGAAGTTCCAGATATCCGTATTGGTTCATACGTGCTTCCGCAAAGTTGTAGTCCTCCGTATGAAAGGTTCTCAGACGTATGGGATTTCCGCAAAGAAGCTGCTTCATGGATGGCGGCTTCTGGAATTCCCATGTTGCATTTGGAAATGCAGCCTGTAGTTTGTCGGTAATCTGATAGCTGATTTGTCTCCAAAGCAATTCTTCTGTTTCGGAAACTGGCTCAGATGATTTCAAAGAAGACCAAGGGCTTGTTTTGCCCTGGTTCTTGAGTAGGTTTAGAGTCAGTTTATGGATTTTGGGAAGAAGTGTGGAAAGAAATAGCAGCAGGATGCCAAGTATTCCGATACTTGCGACTGCATTACGATTTCCATTTCCTGGTATGAATATAGTTGCAATTAACAAAATTATTGTGAGCATACTTAGAACTTTAAGAAATTTCTTTTGTGTATTCACTTCATTTCCTCCATGTTTGTTTCAATAGAAAAAGGAATTGCAGCAGACCAGTAGATACTGGAAAGTCGCAATTCCTTCATTTTAGGGATCTTTGATAATTTACGGGAATGGAAGCTGCTGTGGTGGTGTATTTTCCGGAATATTGGTAAATCCATCACCAGATACATTGCCAGCCGTAAATCCCTGTGGTGCATAAGCCGATCCCCCTGCCGGAGCATAAGACATCTGTTGTGCGGCCTGTGGCATCATATTGTTATTGACTGGCATTGCGCCAGTAGGCACGGTACCGGAAGGATTCATTCCCATTGCCGGGTTTCCATTATAAGTAGCACCGTTTGCTGGTACTGGTGGAACATTCGGATTTCCGACCATTGGATTCCCCGGTACAGGTGTTGCTGCATTGGTATCATTACGATTCGCAGGTAAGAACTGCCAGTCCTTTACCATAATTTGCGGCGTGATAGCTGCTTGACCTGCATTATTGCCTTTCTGGTGAATATACGGATGGAGTTCTAAATCTCCGTAGACCATGAGACACGCTGATTTTTTGACACCGGCTTTTATCAGTCGATCTGCAAGAAACTTGTTGCAGTAACACTGATAGAAGATGGGTTCTTCCTTTCCGTTTTGACCTCTCTGGTTGGTAGCAAGCCCCAGACTGATGTATTCAGTTCCGGAGTTCTTTGCTTGTTGCATAACCGGATCGGCAGTTACCCTTCCTGTTACAATGATAATAGATGACATAAAAATTCTCCTTTCTGCCCTTCGGGCGATAAAATAGTGATAAATAAAAAAAGTGCCATTATAGCACCGTATAAAACGGCATTATAATGACACGATTTTCCAACTTAAACTGCATGTGTACTGGAGATAGTATCCAGACACCCTATAAAGGGATAACACAAAACTTAAATACAATATCATAGTAACACAAGATATAGAGAAGGTCAATAATAAAAATACAGTATGTTGTGTTGCGCTGAAAGAAAATACATGAGGGGAGACTCCACGAAAATTTGTGTATCTCCCCTGCTTCTTTTATGCGTCTTTTTTATTAGGACAGTTTTTGGTGTCTGTTTTCGGCTTCATAGACCAGAATAGGACATTCATGAGAATTACAATCAGTAATACGGCAGCTAAAGCCACCCAGAATCCCATGTTCAGACCAAGCCATTCCGTAGTTCCAAAAAGTGTCATCCAAAGTTCTTTCC
>OIUY01000117.1_pt1 | contig 18641 bp, 17 predicted proteins | sample 1587171 | NCBI WGS metagenome assembly OIUY01 (sample SAMN02675046, study PRJEB24791) | human gut metagenome, SKBSTL021 | isolation source: stool | host: Homo sapiens | place: USA
GCCGCCAAACGATGCGGTCCGCGTCCATGTCCGAATCAGCGGCGTATGCAGTCAGCACGACCATCGGACCGTCTGCGCCGGTTTCGACCTTCGCGCTGAAGAGTGTGGCCTCAACGGTGGTCGTAAACTCGTCAATCCGGTTATCGCAGTAGACGATGGACTGGTTCTTGAAATGGGAGTTAAATTCATCCATGTTCATGATGCTCCTTAAATAGTGGTGGTCGAACCATCGTCCTTATGGACGGACGTGCAGGTGATGTTTCGGTAGTCCATTGGCTTATAGTCGGGATTGACGGGCTTGTAGAACGACCTGTTGTATGAGTCCGTATTGTCTTGACGTCCTTCGGCCATGTCTGCTGCCCTAATGAGCGAGGAAGCGATACGTCTCACGTCCGCAGGGGTGACGTTGTACCCGTCGTAGAGGTGGATGGTGATGTTTCCGTCATCATTGATGTCGCAGTCGAAGATCAGTCTGCTGACGTTCCTCGACACTTTGAAAGAGTTGCTGTTCATTGTGCGTTCCTTAATGCTTATGGAATAGGCGGCGGTGCGATTCTCCTATGGGTATTCGTCACACTCATGGCACCGCCAAGAGTTAGAAGCGGCATCGGCGTTCTTTTGGGTATTCGAGACTTGTCTGGATGCCGCAAGATTTTTCAGGCGGCAAGGTTTTGCATTAGCCCGCTTTCATGTTTCGCCATGTCCAGTAGCGTCCAAACCGATTCGAGTTCAAGAGCTTCTGCGATCTTGTTGAGGTCATCGATCTTCCACAACGTCTTGTTCTGGCGTAGCTCGTAATAATACTGGCGAGTGATTCCCAGTCGTTCGGCGAATTCGGCCACCGATACACCTAGCCTAACTCGCTGTAATTCGATTGCTTTGGAGAGTGATTCCTGAAAGGTCATAGTAAATCTCCCTTGTATATCTCTTTGCTAACTCAATGGAGTTAATTTCTGAAACCAATAATACATGTGTTCTTGATGTTGTCAACTCAATAGAGTTTATTGACATTTATCGGCGTGTTGCGCCCTTATATTATCTAGACTGACATTTGTCAGCAATTAAACTCAATAGAGTTAGGAGGTGAAAAACAGAATGGTACGGAACGCAGACCTCAAGGACACCAGTACCGTCACGAAACTCGTTGCCGAGTTCGTAGCACAGAACGTCGCAAAGCGAGGATGGTCGCAAACGACCGTTGGCAGAAAGATCGGAAAGTCACAGACATACGTGTCTCTTCGCATTAAAGGTATGAATTCGTGGACAACCGATGACTTGGACAGCCTTGCCAAGGCGTTTGGTTACGGTAATGCGTTCGGATTGTTGGATGCCGTTCGCGGTCTGCATAATATCTGAGTAGACTACATAAATGTACTCCTTTCAAGGTGTACCAGTATCAGGGGTGCGTGCGGCTTGGCAGTTGACGCGCACCCCCTACTTCAATTTATCGAACGTTTGTTCGACTTGCTCATTGGCTAATATATCATTTTCCACACATGTGTTCGATTCGACACGCATGTGCGAAAAAACATCAGAATAGAAAAGAGGAACATCAAATGTCCGGTTTTGATTTCATGGTCGGCATGGTCTGTTTTGCCGTCGTCGGCCTTGTCATCGCATACCATGTGATAAAGAGCGCCGTGAGGAACGGTATCAAGGAATCGGGGCTTATCAACGTGAAAACCACCTATGAGGAACTGCGCACGTCGGAACCATCATATGCGGAACTGCGCAAGGGTATCGTCGAATCGAACCCCGATAAGCCCGATGGCGAGATCGACAGGCTTACCCGCAGTGAAGCGGAGAGCATCATAAACAAGAAGCGTGCATCGCATTCCCTGTTGGCGTTCATCGTATCGGTCGTTCTGATTCTGGTGGGTTCCATGTTCTTCATGGCCGGGGTTGACGCACAGATGGATAGCGGACTGCTTGGCGTGGGCATCATCATGCCATATGGCCTATAAGCCGATCGGCCTTTGGCTTCCGCCTTCATGGTGGGGGCCTTTTCTTTTATCCCGGAATGTGTGTTTGGCTGGTTTTGCCGTTTTTTGTAACGCCATTACTAATGCATGTGTAATGGCGTGAGTAATGCCCCAAACCAAGAACTAAGAACTAAAAAAGAAAAAACTCACTTCGTTCGTTTTTTGGAAAAGAAAAATGAAATGGCGTTACAGGTTTTCGAGGTTAGGTCACGTTCATGGCCTAGAAATCATTCTTTGGGGACTCTGACGGACGTTCGTGATGGGTGCGGTAGTTTGTGTGGGTCCGATTCCCGGACGCTCTCAGGGCCTGTTTTTGTGATTTGCCCGTTTTCGGGCCCGTATGTGCGTGTTTTTCGTCGTATATATATAAAGGAGTGGACCTGGTTGTGATTAACGGTGCATAACCCTGTGCACAATGGAGTTAGGGGGTAAAATCGTGCAATGCGTTAGTAATGCATGTGTAATGGCGTTACATGCCGAAAATGGCCGTTTTTCGTGAAGAAAGAGTGAAAACCGGACAGTGTGTATAAATACGACTTTTATTTAGACACTTTGTATATTAACCGAGTTTGGTTGGGTGAGCGGTGTGGAACGGGCTTCATGGTACGTGCCGTTGGATGGCATGTTCCATGCATGCCCGATCGGTGGGATGGTAGACACGGCGCACTTAAAATGCGTTGCCCTTGGCGTACGGGTTCGAGTCCCGCATCAGGCACGCCCGATAAGGCCCTGTACGGCGTTGTACGGGGCTTTATGAATCCATGTGAACAAATCCCCTAGCATGTGTCCTGAAATCGCGTTCCTGGCCCTCTTATGTGCCGTATCGGGTATGGTGCGGGGAGTTGGATACCGTAATATGGTGCGAACATGTCACCACTTGCACCCTCTCATGCAACCTCCGTATGCCGTGTTGGAACATAGCGTTCCCAACGGTTGAGCCTGTGGATAAGCCCTGTGTTCGGATGGTTTTACGAGGTGAATCCCTGGTCCACCATGAATTTCGACAGGAACGTCAGTTCGAAACCATCACCGGTCATAAAGATTGCGACGGCAAGAAAACCAAGCATCAACGAACGAGGAACGCCCAGTCGTTCAAGAATACCGATCATGTGAGCACCTTTACTCGATTTCCATGCAACATTGAGGAAATCGTCCGAATCGTCATTAAGGGTTTGGATGGGGAGCCACGGCCTCATCGCCGTATCCCCCAATCTTGTAGGTGGGGTAGCGATGGCCGTCGCAGCAGAGGATACACGGCGGCCATGCCCGATCATCCGGGAGCCATACCCCTTTATGAGGTCAGTCGCCGATTGCGACGACGGCCTTGGAAACACCGGAAATCTTGCCATCGAGGAAATCCTGCACCTCTTCGAGCCCGAGCTCGTGGCTGATCAGTCCGCCGATGTTCATCTTGCCCGAAGACACCAGCGAGATGGCGTCACGGAACGTCAACGGGTTAATGAAGGACCCTTGGATGGTCAACTGCTTCTTGTAGATGTCATAGGTGTTCATTTCGAAATGGGCTTCCTGCGGGCCGACGCCGAACATCAGCACCTGGGCTCCCTTCTTCGCGGCACTGATGGCCTGCGCCTGCGTTGCCGGAAGTCCAACGGCCTCGATGATGACGTCATAGGCCTCGGACGGAATCTGCTCACGGGTCGTATTGTAGGTTTCGGTAACGCCGAACTGCGACTTGTTGCGTTCCAACTTCTCGTCGAAGATGCCCGCCAGGTCGACCCGATGCACACCGTAGGCCTGCAGCAGCTGAGCGAAAATCTGCCCCATGAAGCCGTCACCGATGACCAAAGCCTTCTGGTACGGGTGAAGCTTGAGCAAATCAAGGCCATGCACCGCACAGGAAACGGGCTCGATGGCGGCGGCGTCGCGCAGGGAGACATTGTCGGGCAGCGCATAGACCACGGTGGCCGGAGCGGTGAACTGCTCGGCCAGACCACCGTCACGGGTGACGCCGACGGCGCTCAGATGGTCACACAGTTCCGGACGCTGAGTAAGGCAGTACTCGCATTGACCGCAGTAGATGTTCGGATCGACGGCCACCCGATCGCCGACCTTGACGTTGGTGACCTCAGCACCGATCGCGGCAACGACGCCCGAGTTCTCATGCCCCAGCACGATCGGCGGCACGGCTGCGGCGGAGCCAGGACGGCCCGCATACAGATCGTGATCGGTACCGCACACACCCGCATATGCGGTGTTGATCAGCACCTCATTCGGCAGTATCTCGGGAGTGGCCAGATCTTGGATCTCGAATTCCTTGACGCCGGTAAGTACCAGAGCCTTCATGATTGTTCCTTTCCACCTTGAAAGTGATGTCCGACAGATTGTTCCGCCTGATAGCCCATGACTATACGCTTTTTTAAATTGTTTTGCAAATTTCTTTTCATAAAGTTATTTATAAAGTGTGTCGCAGTACCTCGACCAATGCATACCACCGGCATTCAGCCGTTTTCCGCCGAGCACGCAAGTCCGAACGCCGAGGTGCGTAACGATGTGACAGACATACCCCTTTCGTCAAATGTTTGACGACTGTCGTCGCTTACAATAGGTCTATGAGAAACCCACCCTTGCATCGTTACGCAACCCGACCTGGTCTCTACTTCACCGACGATGGTGGCGCGGACGCAGTAGTCCGTTCCGAAACGGCGGATCAGGTGTGGTTCTGCGTGCTTGAACCCCTCGACCAACCCAGTGCCTTCTACGCCGAAGCGGTACGCCTGTTCAACGAGCCGGACATCTCGTTCATCGAACAGGCGCAATCGCAGAAGATCTGTACCAGACGCATCCCCTCGCTCAATCTGCGGGAGACGCTGTTCATGATGGACGGCCCGAATTACGGCTTATGGTACGTGCACATACCCAAGGCATGGGACGGCATGCATTACGGCTACCGCGTGAACGGCCCATGGGACCCGAACCACGGCGTGAGCTTCAATCCATACAAGCTGCTGCTCGACCCTTATGCAAAAGGCATCGATGGCTCGATGAAACTTAATCCGGGTGCATTCGCCTACGCATGCGAAATCATGAACGGCAAGGTCAAAGGTTCGCCGTTCGGCCCGATGAGCACCGTTGACTCACTGGGCCATATGCCGGTTTCCGTGGCCATCGACGATCGCGATGCGAACAAACATGAGGGCGAGCCCTCGCATCCGCATGTGGCTTGGAGCAAAACCATCATCTATGAGCTGCACGTCAAGGGTTTCACCGCCAACGCACCATGGTTGCCGAAAGAGCTACGCGGCACCTATGCGGGCCTGGCCCACCCCTCGACGCTCTCCTATCTGCAGGATCTGGGCGTGACCTCCATCGAATTGATGCCGATTCAGGCCAAGCAACCGGAACTGTTCCTGCAGGAACGCGGCCGTACCAATTATTGGGGCTATTCCACATTGGGATACTTCGCCCCGGAGCCTTCGTACGCCACTAGGGCCGCGCAGGAGGCGGGAGCGGCCGCCGTTCGCAAAGAGGTCATCGACATGGTGCGCGCACTGCACGAAGCGGGCTTCGAAGTGATCATGGACGTGGTCTACAACCACACCTGCGAATCCGGTCCGGAAGGCCCCACCATCTGCTGGCGCGGTCTCGACAACCTCTCCTACTACAGGCGCAACAAGGAGAAGATCAGTCGCCTGTACGACACCACCGGATGCGGCAATACACTCGACTTCACCAACACGCATGTCGTCACCTTCGCGGTGGATTCCCTGCGCTACTGGGCCAAACGCATCGGCATCGACGGCTTCCGCTTCGACCTGGCGGCCACGTTGGCCCGTCTCGACGGCGATTTCACCAGTTACCACCCGTTCCTGTACGCCCTGCGCTCCGACATGCTGCTGGGCAATCTGAAGATGATCATGGAACCTTGGGACGTCGGTCCGGGAGGCTGGCGCACCGGCCAGTTCGGCATTCCGTTCGCCGAATGGAACGACCGGTTCCGCGATACCACACGCAAGTTCTGGCTGACCGATGTGGAACGTAATCGAGGCGGCGAATCCGGCGTGGTGACCATGCAGGAGATGGCCACTCGTCTGTGCGGTTCGGCCGACCTATTCGCCACCGATCCCGGACGTGGCTCGACCGCATCCGTGAATTACGTGGCCTGCCATGACGGTTTTACCATGGCCGATCTTACGCGCTACCGCCACAAGCACAATGAGCGCAACGGCGAAGACAACCGCGACGGTACGAACGACAATCATTCGGTCAATTTCGGTTATGAGGGTCCCAGCGACGACCCCATCATCATTCAGCAGCGCGAACGGGCCATGGCGAACATGCTCGGCATGCTGCTCCTGTCGTTGGGCACGCCGATGTTGCTCTCCGGAGACGAATTCGGCAATTCGCAGAACGGCAATAACAATGCCTACATGCAAGACAATCCGACCACATGGCTGGATTGGGACTGGTTGTACAGCACCGAGCAGACGCCGGAACTCAAGCAGTTCGATCTGGTGTCGCGTCTGATTGCGTTGCGCAAATCCCGCGATCTGTATGATCATGAGGATTTCTTCACCAGATTGAGCAAAATCGGACTGCTCAAGCGTTCCGATCGTGTGCACTGGTTCCTGCCGAGCGGCCATGCCCCACATGACGCCGATTGGACGAATCCAGCGGTACGCACCTTTGCCATGCAGCTGCTCTCTCCCGATGGATCGGGCCTGATGATTCTGATCAACGGTTCCGACGAAATCTCCCGTTTCCATCTGCCGGCCGACAAGGAGTGGGAGATGGTGTGGTCCTCCGCCGAAGTTTCAGGAGAATACCCCGGCCAAGGTACGTCGGTGGATCGTGTGGCCGAACTGAATGAGGAATCGGAAAACAAGCCGGCGGGTCGTTTCAGCGATCATCTGCATCGTCTGAACATGATGTACTGGCATGCCGACGTGAACGACGGAGCCGTACCCGAAGACATCTATGATGCCGAAGGCGCTGATGATCCGACCCTATGGACGATTCCGGCGTTGAGCATCAGCGTGATGCGGCAGATATCCGCCGACTGACCGCACTCATAACGAGGAAGCCCCTCGAAGGAACGAATCCTTCGAGGGGCTTCGTACAAGCCGTAAAGCTTTAGCGCTTCGAGAACTGCGGAGCGCGACGAGCCTTGTGCAGACCGGCCTTCTTGCGTTCCACGACGCGGGCGTCGCGGGTCAGGAAGCCAGCCTTCTTCAGGGTGGCGCGGTTCGCATCACGATCGATGGCGTTCAGCGCGCGGGCAACGCCCAGGCGGATTGCACCGGCCTGACCGGTGGTGCCGCCACCATCAACGAGGACGATAGCGTCGAACTTGCCTTCGAGCTTGAGCAGAACGATCGGGGAGTTGACCTCACGCTGCAGCAGCTTGGCCGGGAAGTACTCTTCCAGGGTGCGACCGTTGATGGTCCACTTGCCGGTGCCCGGAACCAGACGAACGCGAGCGACGGCTTCCTTGCGACGACCGGTGCCGTAGCCCGGAGCGATGGCGGAAGTGCCGGTGCCAGCGCCAGCGTTGGTTTCGGTGGTGTACGAGGTGAGCTCCTCTTCGGTCTCGAGAACCGCGGAGTTGTTGGTGTTTTCAGCCATGTTTCTTATCTCCCTTCGGTTCACTTAGCCTGCTGCGAGACCTGAGCGATCTCGAAAACCTGCGGCTGCTGTGCGGTGTGCGGATGCTCGGCACCACGGAAGATGCGCAGGCGACCCAGCTGCACCTTGGCCAGACGGTTCTTCGGCAGCATGCCCTTGATAGCGGAACGGATGATGCGCTCAGGATCCTTTTCCAGAAGTTCGGCGTAGCTATCGCGACGCAGACCACCCGGACGACCGGAGTGCTTGTACAGTTCCTTGCCCATCTTGTTGCCGGTCAGAGCGATCTTGTCGGCATTGATGATGATCACGTGGTTACCGGAATCGGCGTGCGGAGCGTAGGTCGGCTTGTTCTTGCCACGCAGCAGGATGGCTGCCTGGGAGGAAAGACGGCCGAGCACCACGTCGGTGGCGTCGATGATGTACCAGTCGTGAGTCAGATCAGCTGGCTTCGGAGTGAAAGTTTTCACGATGTACCTTTTCTATATATTGTGTTCCGGACCCTCCGACCGCGCCGAACGTTGGTTAGGCGTTGCAATGGTGCCGTTTTCGGGTCTCATTATCCGTGGGCTCCCTGAAAGTCCTCGATGGCGAGTGGGAAAAGCGCTTTGAAGGACCCCGTAGGGAAACACAACAATCTACTAGTGTATCGCCAGCCTTGACATTCGGCAACACGAAATGCAAGGGGTGCCCACCGGCATCGCACCGGCGGACACCCCATGCCCGACCCGTCCGGAATCAGCCGCGCATGATGGCGGCAATCTCCTGAAGACGCGGTTGGTCGAACAACTCTTCCAAGGGCACGAGATTGCCCTTGCCGTCAGCCAACGGGATACGCCAGTTCGGATACTCGTTGTTCGTGCCCGGCTGGTTCTGCGTACGCTTTTCGCCGACCGCGTCGACGATGGAGGCGGCCATGAGCTTGCATGGCGAGCCCTTGAGCCCGCGGTACAGCGCATCGACGATCTCGTTTTCGTTGGCGAGCTCATCCCGCAGGGTCGCCTTGTCGAGATACCCCTCCTCGACGAGCATGTTCAGCATGGCGTTGTGCTCGGCGGTCGCGGAGGCCTGGAATTCCTCCACCGGCCCGGACAGCAGGCCCAGCTGCTCACGTAGCTTGACGTGGCCGTATTCGAGATAGCCGGCCGCCGGCGGCATGTCGTGCGTGTTGACGGAGGCCAATGCATACGGGCGCCAATCATGCGGCGCACGGAACTCGCCATCGAACTGCTCGAACCATTCCACGGCACAGCCAAGAATGCCATGTGCGGACAGCGACTTGGACACATACGGCGGCACCACGCCGAGGTCCTCGCCTACCACCACGCCACCGGCGCGCGAAGCCTCAAGCGCCAATACGCCAAGCATGACGTCGGAATCGTAGTACACGTAGGTGCCGTCGGTGGCCTTCTTGCCTTCCGGAATCCACCACAAACGGAACAGACCGAGAATATGGTCGATGCGCACGGCACCGGCATTGGCGAACATGCCATGCACCATGTCCCGGTACACTTTGTAGCCGGTCCGCTCCAGAGCGATCGGGTTCAATGGCGGCTGGCTCCAATCCTGGCCCTGCTGGTTGAACATGTCCGGCGGGGCGCCGACCGTGGCACCCTTGGCGAAACGTTCCGGATTCCACCACACGTCGGAGCCGGACGGATGCACGCCCACGGCCATGTCGGCGACGATGCCGATCTTCATGCCGGCCTCGCGTGCGGCCTGCTGCGCCGCATGAAGCTGCTCGGTGGCCACCCATTCGAGCCAGCGGTAGAACTCGAGCGTATCGGGGAACCGGTCGCGCAATTCCCGAATCTCGACGGAATCGCGGTTGAACATACGCTCCCAATTGTCGGGCCTGCCATTGGGCGCGCCCCATTTGTCGTAGCACAGGCACCACGTGGCATAGGATTCGAGCTCGTCGCCGCAACCGGCCAGGTATTCCTTGAACTGCGCCTGACGTTCGGCGGTACGTCCGGATGTGAAGATGATCCACAACGCGTGCATCTTGGCCCGCCACATGGCGTCGCGGTCGATGACCTGCGCATCGCCGTTGAGCGGTTCGACACGCGCATGCAACTCGTCGACCTGCTTCTTGCCATCAGGGTTCAGCGTGGCATATTCCGGCACGGATTCGGGGCGAATGTAGCTGAAGTTGATGAAGCGACGGGAGATCGGCAGGTACGGCGACGGCGTCAACGGCGGCACCGGTTCGGCGGCATGCATCGGATTGATGAGCATGAAGTCGGCACCGGTCCTTCTCTTGGATTCGACCAACAGGGTCTTGAGATCCTCATAGTCGCCCACGCCCCAAGAGCCGTTGGAACGGATGGAGTACAGCTGACTCATCCAACCCCACAGGGAGCCTTCCTTCATGTCATCGAGCAGTTCGATCTTTTCCGGAGCGCTGATAACGGTTGCATCCTGGGTGCGCTCCCCCACCCGTACATGCAGGGTATGGTATCCGGCCGGTAGGCCCTCCGGCAATATCACCGAAGAAGTGGAGACGAACGTGTCGTCAATCTCATGGATGGAGCCGTCACCGGCACCATAGGCGATCTTCCCCGCGAATTCACTGCCATCCTCCAACGTGATGCTGGCCTGCGGCGCCTCGAGGACGCCGACGTTGACCAGCACCTTGCTCGGCTTGCCCACCGTGTGCAGCACCGTGGGTGCCACCAGCCGTGAACGGCGGTCGCGAAGAATGGATTCCATGGACTGTTCGATCGCCCCATCGTTGGAAGCGTCGATACCAAGCGCCTTGAGCACCGCCACCAGAACATCGTCTTCGATTTCATGGTAATCATGGCTCATGCCCACATAGCTGGTGGCGACGCCGACCAACTTGGCCAGACGAATGAGCGGCCGGGCGAGACGCGTTGCGTTTTCGGTCTGTTCTGTCATAAGCAACAGTCTAGAACCTTTCAACGTGCGCCACGCGTACTTTCCTCACGAAATGACAACGTATTCAATACGATTCGTCATGCACGACGCGATTGCGCGGCCCGGACCACCTCTCCGGAGGGATCTTCGGCAAGCTTGGCGAGCATCGCCGGAGACGTGTTCGGGTTGAGCGCCACTGCCCTACGCACCATGGAAGCCAATACCGCAGGGGCTTTCGGCTCGAGTTCGGTGCCGAGCGCGCCGAGAAAGTCAAGGGTTTGCGTATCCATGTTCGGATCCTGCGCCCCTTCAAGGCGCATCTTCCAAGATGTGCGCTTGTTCCGCAGGGCGATGTCCCTCACCTCCGCGGATTCGTCCTTGGTGAGGCGGCCTACCAGCCAGTTCTTGTCATCGGCGTTGCCCGCCACGGCCTTGCGCACCTCAACGGATGCGTCGGTGGACAGTTTGACCAGAATGTTCGGGAACGGCATGGTTTCGGCCAGGAAGATGCGATCCTCCAACGGAGTATGCGGATTGCCGGCCACGGCCTCCAGCAGTGCGGTGGCACGCGAGAATGCGGCCTGTTCAGCACGGTCCGGCAACGGACGTCGGGCGAATTCGCTCAGCTCGGCGGCATCGGTGGAGTGGCGAAGACGCTCATACGTGGCGGTCAACGGTTCGAAATCGGTGGGAACCGCCTGCACATCCGCCCGTTCGGCGGTGTCGTTTCCGGCATGCTCGGCATGTTCGATGTTCTCGGCATCAGTCATAGTCTTCACCTTACGCCATACCGTAATCGAAAGCTCACAGCTTGACCGGACGGTTGGTCGTACCGACCAATTCCGGCGTGACGGCCGCGTTGAACGTCTCAATCATGCGGGATTCAAAGGTCGCGGCATGCTCCTGCGGTACGATCACACGCATTGCGATGCGATCCGTATACTGCGCGTCGACCTGCTCGCCCTGCACTGACGCCAGCAGATTCTGGAAGCTGCCGAGCTGCGGGTAATCCAGCACTATCCGGTATTCCCCGCACGGTACGATCCTCGCCTTGCTCGCCGCTTTCACCGCAATGGACGCGCCGGTCGAATAGGCTCGGATAAGCCCGCCCGAGCCGAGCAGGATTCCGCCGAAATAGCGAGTGACGGCAACCACGCAGTCGGTCATCTCATTGGCGCGCAGCACATCGAGAATCGGCTTGCCTGCGGTGCCGGACGGCTCACCGTCATCACTCATCCGTTCCGCAAGACGACCGTCGGAACCGCCGCAGACCGCGGCATAGGCAACATGACGGGCCTTCGGATGCTTCTCACGAATCATCGCGACGAAGGCGAGCGCATCATCCAACGAATCGATATGACAGGCGTCACCGATGAATTCCGACTTCTTTTCGACGAACGCGTCATGCGCCGGCCGATCGGCGGAATCAAGTATGGTCTGCATGCCTTCAACCTACCCGATTCAGCCGACCTGACGATCAGACGACGACGTTGAAATCCTCGCCCCTGAAGAATGCGGCGACGGACTGCACGACCTGCTCGGTGATGCCGACGTATGCGCCATCGGTACGCCATGCGGTGTGCGGGGTGAGCACGATGCCGGGAATCCGGCACAGCGGGTCATCGGCGCCGAGCGGCTCATGCTCGAATACGTCGAGTGCGGCGGGAATATCGCCACGTTCCAGACGCTTGAGCAGTGCTCCGGGTTCGAGGATTTCGGCGCGTGCCGTGTTGACGAACAAGGTGCCGGGCCTTAACGCCTCGAGGTTTTCGGCGGTGATGATGCCGCGCGTGGAGTCGAGCAGCGGCATGTGGATGGACACGACGTCGCTGCCGGCGATCAGCTCGTTCATGTCGTCGACCGGAGTGACGTTGCAGTCGGTAAGCACCTGTTCGGGCACATGCGAGTTCCATGCGGAGACCTTCATGCCGTAGGCGTTTGCGATACGGGCCACAGTCTGGCCGATGCCGCCGAGGCCGATGATGCCGAGCTTCTTGCCGAACAGTTCGTAGCCGTCGTTGCCGGCCCAGTCGCCCGCCTTGACCTCGCGGTCAAGCTGTCCGACATGACGTGTGAGCTCCATCAGCAATGCCATGGTGTGTTCGGCGACGGCATGGTCGCCGTAATGCACCACATTGCAGACACGGATGCCTTGCGCCTTGGCCTTCTCAAGATTGATGTAGCTGGCCACGCCAGTGCCGCCAAACGCGTAGCACTTGGCATGGGTGCGTTCGAGAATCGAGTCGGTGCAGTGGAAGCCGATCACCATAACGGCGTCGGCTCCGTCGCAACGGGCCACGATGGTGTCCTCATCCAATGTGAAATCCTCATACATGCGCACTCGTGCAACATTTTCCAGCAGTCCGAAACACCGCTTGAACGGTTCGATCATGGATGCAACGACCACCGGCATGACGACCAGCGGCAGATCGGTGCGTTCCGGCTGGGTCTCAACGATTTCGACCATATATGGTTCCTTTCCACGCAACTTACGGCGACATTACGATGACGACGTTACGATTACGTGGCATATTCTGTCACAATGCTATTTCCCGGAAGAAGTCGTCTGCTCCGTGGTGATGTTCCATTCCCGTACAACGTTCTGGTCGGCTCCCATGGAGTAGATGACGTTCCATATGCGTTGCCGTTGGTTCGCATCCTCGGCGTCGTTCCAGCATGTGCCGTCGGGATGGTCGCTGGCGAGCGAGCACCACTGGTACTGCCCCTGCCGCATGTTGGCGGTCGGAATCCAGTCGATGCGGCTGACGCGCCAGGAACCGGCCACGCCTTTCTTGCCGGCGAACTGCACGCGGGCGGTCACACCCTGATTGTTGACCTCGTTGCCGGGAATGTAGGAGGTCACGGTCACCGCATTGCCCAGGCCGTAGATAATCCAGGTGCCGTTGTAGTTCTCGATGGGCTGTGCGCAGTGGCATCCGGCGCCGTAGATCACGTCGAATGCACCGGTATCGGCCAGTTCATGCGCTTCGGACTGTTGCCACGAATCGGCATAGTCCAGATACTCCTGCACCGAGTGCATGGCGATGGCCACCACGTCGGCTCCCTGTTCGCGCGCGGCCTTCGCCTTGGCCACGGCTTTGTCGATATCGGCCTGATGATTGGGATCGCTCGCCTCACGCAACCGATCGACACGCCAATCGAAATCAGGAGTCTGCGCATTCAACGACACCGTTCCCGAGATCAGGCCGAGTTTGCCGCCACCGGTCGGCGAGTCGATGACGAGCGGCTTGGTGGAATCCTCTTCGGTCTTGTAAGAGCCGGTCTGCGCGATGCCGTCGGCCTCCAAGGTGTCCCACAGGCGCGAGATGCCATCAGCACCCTGGTCCCATGAATGGTTCGACGCATGCGTGCAGGCACGATAGCCGACGTTCTTGGCGGCATCGGCGACCTCCGGCGGAATGTTGAACACCGGATAGCCGGTATACGGACCGCCGCGTTGGGCGATCGGGGTCTCAAACTCGCACACCGCGATGTCGGAGGCATCGATATATTTACGCATCGGCTCAAACAGGCTGGTGAAATCGAAGGCCGTGCCATCGGTGGCCGCGGTGTTGGCACTCGCAAAATTATTCCACAGCCCCTCATGGAACAGCAGGTCGCCGTTGACGAGCATGGCGATGCAGTCCGTATCCGGGCAATCCGGGGAGTTGCCGTGATGTTCCGTCGCCTCGGTCTGCTTCGCCGTCGCCTTTGCCTGCGATTGCCGTGTGGACGTCGTTGCCGGATCCGCCACATGAGTCGTCTCCTGCGAGCGCACCTGCTGTACTACGAACCACCCTCCGACCGCCAGCACGGCGATGATGATGATTGCCGCAACCATTGCGATCCTGCGCCTGCCGGCTGTCAGCAATTCCGGATTGGATGCATGCAAGGCATCTTTTCTGATACGCATGGCCGTACCCTTCTTCTTCGATATTCTCTCTTGTTCAAGAATATCGAAAAGCGCGGCGAACCGCGGTGTTGAGATACCTGAAACGTTGACTTCGGTGGAATGCGACGGACGGTCACCACTTGCGTTCCATAGCTTGAAAACGTTGATATTCCGCCGTTTTGGCATGAAAAAAGGGCTTCCGGATTGCTCCGAAAACCCTCAGGGCGGAGTCAGAGGGATTCGAACCCTCGAGCCGCTAAACACGACTAACACCTTAGCAGGGTGCCCCTATCGGCCACTCAGGCATGACTCCACTGTTGCGACTGTGACGTTGTCACGACGCAACAGCATGTAACTATAGCATCTATCTGGAGGCAAAACACCAGAAACCGGAAAAATCGTAAGCCGTTGGCGTGATTTCGCACGACACGAGACGCACACTGACGCCACATCGGCACGAAAAATTGGCCCGCGACCATCTGACGACCCGGCCTCTACGCGGGATTCTCATCTCCGGAGAACGTGACGATCACCGCCACAATCACCAATGCGATGCCTGCACACTCCCCCAATGTCGGGACCTCACCGAAAGCGAGGGCGATGAACGTGGCCATGGCGGGATTGATGGACTGCACCACGGAATAGCGTGCGGACGGAATGCGTCGCATCACCACCTGATCGGTCAGATACGGCAGGAACGAACCGAACAGCGACACCAGGAACAGCAATGCCAGCAACGCCGCAACGCCCCACGAGGCGTGCACCCAGGTCGCGTCGGCCTTGGGCCTGGCCAGATGGGCGATGGCGCCCGGAGCCAGGAACACCGACTGCATCAGCCAACCAAGCACGGTACCCCAGCACAGCATGTCGATTGGATGACCCTTGGTCGCGACTTTGCCTCCGAGCACGATATAGCAGCCCCACATGGAACCGCCGATCAGAATGGCGATCAGGCCGATCAGGAAGCTGCCGCCGTTCTCGCCGCCAAGCGAGATGCCGGCCAGCAGCACCACGCCACAGGCCGCAATGCCGATGCCGACGCGCTCGCGCCAACTATGCCCGGTGATGACGGCCACGCCAAGAGGTCCGATGAATTCGATGGCGGTGGCGATGCCGATATCCATATTGCTGATCGCCACATAATACATGGTGTTCATCAACACCAAAGCCGCGCCGAAACCCGCCAGCAGGGTCCAGTCCCTGCGGGTTCCCGGCAATGAATCGCGCCTGTCGGCCTTCCAAGGCTTACGCCAGGCCAGTAGCATCAGGGCCATGAAACCGACGCGGTACCATGCGGCGTACACTGCGTCCAATTGGGTGAACGCCACTTTGGCCACGCCGGTGGCGGTATAGATCATCACTGCTTCGCAAATGGCGATGACGACGATCGGTAGACGGTTCAGCGCCGTCATGATGACTCTCTTCACGAGGCACCAGCGTACTCACGGAACGGTCAAACAACGACACGCAACGCAACACGATGTGACGATCACACCATATTCGAACATCTGTTTCAATCAGCGGCGGAAATCGCCTATCATGGAACCATGAGCACGGCACCACGAATCGCAGCGGCCAAACGTGACTGGGGTCACGACGAGACCGGCTGTACGGTGCTGCATATCGACATGGACGCCTTCTACGCCTCACTGGAAGTGGCACGGCACCCGGAATATGCGGGCAAGCCGGTCATCATCGGCACCGGCAACCGGTCGGTGGTGTCGGCGGCCAGCTATGAGGCGCGCGCATACGGCATCAATTCGGCCATGGCGAGCTCGCGAGCGCATCAATTGTGCCCGAACGGCATTTTCCTGCCGGTCGACATGCAGTATTACCGCGCGATGTCACGACGTATCTTCACCGAGGTGTTCAGTCGAATCACCGATCGGATCGAACAGGTGTCGGTGGATGAATGCTATATGGACGTTTCCGGCGCACTGCTACGCTGGCGCACCGCTTCCGCAATCGGCGCGTGGATTCGCGAACAGGTCGCCGCACGCTACCACGTGACCTGTTCCGTCGGTATCGCGGCGAACAAACTGGTTGCGAAAATGGCGTCGACGAACGCCAAACCGAACGGCATGCTGATGATTCCCCTGGCCCGGCATGCCGAATTCGTGCAGATGATGCCGCTGCGTGGCATTCCGGGTATCGGGCCATCACTCGAACGACGGCTACGTACGTGGGGCATCAATTCGGTTGCCGATGTGGCGAGGATGGATGAAACGACCTTGGCCGAGGCCACGGGTTCGACGATTGCCGCGCACGGGCTGTATATGGCGTCACATGGTTTGGATGACCGCCCGGTCACGCCGTACACACCGGAAAAGTCGATAGGCTCGGAGCGTACGTTCGACACGGATACGCAGGATATGCGGCAGGTATGTTCGATGTTGCGGCATTGCTGCGATGAGGTGGCGAGCACGTTGCGTCGGCGCAGACTGATGGCACGCAAGGTGATGGTGAAGCTGCGCTTTCCGGATTTGAGCTACACCACGAAGGGACGCACCATGGAACGGCCGACGGATATGGCGAGCGTGCTGTATCCGCAATGCGTCGACCTGCTGTTGCGGATGATGGGCATGGAGTCCGGCTCGGCGCATGCGATTTCGTTGCCCCGTCCGATACGTTTGGCCGGCATGAGCGCCAGCGGACTGGTCGAAGCCGGTTCCGCCATCATTCAGCCGTCGCTGGAGGACCTGCTGGAGGAAGAAGACACGGCGCAGGATTGCGACACCCGCAGGAAGGAGCCGAAAACCGAACGCCTGCGTGGAGCCGAGCAGGCGCTGGACGCGGTCCGGCGCAAATACGGCGACGACATCGCCAGTTTCGGCATCTAGCGGGCCAGACGTTCGGCGGCGTCAGCGATGGCGGCGTCACCGGCGGTGGCGGAGAACCGCAAATATTCCGGAGCCCCATAGAATTCGCCGGGACTCGCGATGATGCCGATCCGGGCAAGTTGCTCCATGTCTTTCCAACAGTCGCCGGACTTGGCCTTCACCCACACGTACAAGGCCCCGTCGGGCATATCGGTGCAGTACCCGTAGGCGCGCAACGCACTCACCAATATGCCGAGACGATTCGCATACCGTTTGCGCTGCGCTTTGACCGACTCCAGATCGCGAAGTCCCACGGCCATGGCAGCCTGTACCGGTCCGGGAATGATCTGCCCGATCTGCTTGCGATACGCGGTCATCGGTACGATCAACGACTTGTCACCGGCAATGAACGCCGTACGATAGCCGGCCATATTGGACTGCTTGCTCAAGGAATACAACACAAGCACGCCTTGCGCGGAGCCGCCGCACACATCCGGGCGCAGGGCGCATGGCGTGGATGCGAGAGTGTCCGCATCCGCTTCGACATCCACGTTTCCCCACTGCATCAACGCATAGCATTCGTCGGAAAGCACCACGGCCCCGATGCCACGCGCGGCCGCCACGATTGCGGCCATCTGCTCGGCGGCAAGCACCGCACCGGTCGGATTGCATGGCGAGTTCACCCATATGGCCTTGACGCCCGGCACATCCTTCCAGGATTCCACATCGGCCACGTCATCGACCTTGAGCACTTTGGCACCGGCCAACTGGGTGCCAATCTCATAAGTCGGGTAGGAGACCTTCGGCTGCACCACCACGTCACCCACACCCAAGTGCAGCAGGGAGGCCATCAGCGCCACCCCCTCCTTGGAGCCGACGGTCGGCACCACGTCCGCATCAATCGCCGTCAGATCGACATTGCGCGCCGCCGCGAACCATTCGGCGATGGCGGAACGCAGATCGGCGGTGCCGGCGGTGACCGGGTATCCGTAGGCGTTCGGATCGTTTGAAGCCGCACCAAGCGCCTTGCGCACCGAATCCGGCACCGGGTCGACCGGCGAGCCTACGGACAAGTCGACCATGCCACCGAATGCGGCCTTCGCCGTACGCTTGAAGGAGGCAATCCGTGACCAATCGTACGGTGACGAAAACTCATGAAAACCCATCCGTGGAACTCCTTACGTCAGTGCGCTGCGATACTCGTTCCAGCATACGACGAAAGGCCGCCACTCGACGTGACGGCCTTCGACAAAGCAAATGGAGACGGAAAGTCTCACTGATTCTGAGGGGGCAGTGCCGCCACCTGTTCGGGATCCTTACCGATCGGACCCGCTGCGGAAGCGCCGCCCAGATCGCCGACCTCGGCGAAGAAGCTGACGGCGGCATCCTTGTACCAAGCCCACTCGTCGGGCAGATCATCCTCATAGAAAATGGCCTCGGTCGGGCACACCGGCTCGCATGCGCCGCAATCCACGCACTCATTCG
>OIUY01000118.1_pt1 | contig 18540 bp, 17 predicted proteins | sample 1587171 | NCBI WGS metagenome assembly OIUY01 (sample SAMN02675046, study PRJEB24791) | human gut metagenome, SKBSTL021 | isolation source: stool | host: Homo sapiens | place: USA
AAGAGTCTTTTCTACTTAGCTACTTTGAAAGTGGAATTTAACTTTTCACTTCAGCTTCATGAAAATTTTTTCAAAACCATATTGACTTCAAAAGTGAATGTCTTTATAATGTATTAAAATATCAATTTTTAATTGGGAAAGTTTATAAAAAATTGAATATGGAAAAGGAGATGTGAAAATGGCATATTATTTTAATGAACCTTCACGTACATTCAGTGAGTATCTTATTGTTCCGGGATATTCCTCAGCAGAATGTACCCCAGCAAACGTTTCTTTAAAAACACCACTGGTAAAATTTAGAAAAGGAAAGGAAGAACCGGAGCTTTCCTTGAATATACCGATGGTTTCCGCAATCATGCAGTCTGTTTCAGGCGAAAAGATGGCATGTGCACTGGCTAGAGAGGGAGGCATTTCCTTCATCTACGGTTCTCAGACAATTGAGAATGAGGCTGCCATGGTTCGCCGTGTAAAGGCGACAAAGGCAGGCTTTGTATACAGTGATTCCAATATCCGTCCGGATGCTACGCTGCAGGATGTACTGGATCTGAAGGATGAAACCGGACATGCGACTATGGCGGTTACGGAAGACGGTACACCGGAGGGAAAGCTGCTCGGTATTATCACAAGCAGAGATTACCGTACCTCCCGTATGGATCCATCCACCAAAGTAGCGGATTTCATGACGCCGTTTGAAAAGCTCATTTACGGCAACGAGGGCTGCACACTGAGTGAGGCAAACGATATGATCTGGGAACACAAGCTGAACCAGCTGCCGATCATTGATGAAAATCAGCATTTGAAGGCATTCGTATTCCGCAAGGATTATGATTCCCACAAGGAGCATCCAAATGAATTGCTGGATGATCAGAAGCGGTATATCGTTGGTGCCGGTATCAATACCCGCGATTATGAGGAACGTATTCCTGCTTTGATCGAAGCCGGTGCGGATGTTTTATGCATTGATTCCAGCGAAGGATTCAGCGAATGGCAGGCACGCACATTGAAATGGGTTCGTGAGAAATACGGTGACAGTGTAAAGGTCGGTGCCGGTAACGTCGTGGATGCGGAGGGCTTCCGTTTCCTGGCCGAGGCAGGCGCAGACTTTGTGAAAATCGGAATCGGTGGCGGTTCCATCTGTATTACCCGTGAACAGAAGGGAATCGGGCGCGGACAGGCAACGGCTACGATTGATGTTGCGAAAGCGCGTGACGAATATTATAAGGAAACGGGAATCTATGTTCCAATCTGCAGCGATGGCGGTATCGTTCATGACTACCACATCACGCTGGCGCTTGCTATGGGCGCAGACTTCGTCATGCTGGGAAGATACTTCTCCAGATTTGAAGAATCTCCAACCAAAAAGGTTACAATCAACGGTACCTATATGAAGGAATACTGGGGAGAAGGAAGCGCACGCGCCAGAAACTGGCAGCGATATGACATGGGAGGCAGTAAAAAGCTGTCCTTCGTGGAAGGTGTGGATTCCTATGTTCCATATGCAGGAGCCTTAAAGGATAATGTCGATCTGACGCTGAGCAAGGTAAAGCATACCATGTGCAACTGCGGAACGCTGACCATTGAGGAGCTGCAGAAAAATGCCAAAATCACACTCGTGTCTTCTACAAGTATCGTAGAAGGCGGGGCACATGATGTTGTTGTGAAGGACAACACACTGGATGCCAAAGTAAAATAAATTTTCCAATATATATAAGGAAAGCGGAATGGAAGGAAAAACCACGCCGCTTTTTTTAACTTTACGGGAAATAGGATATAAATAGAAATAGATTACAACCATAACAAAATCAGATAGAATTTGCAGAACAGGGAAAGTATAGTTACTGATATCCATATTATAAGTATGATGCAATGCTGATTGAGAAGGGAAATACGTTTGTAGATACCATCGATACAAAAGAAAAATATCTTAAGAAAAGAAGGTATAAAACAAAGGCTAAGCTGAATATATATTTGAGCATACGTGTTCCTGAATTTGATTTTGGCAGATTACATGAAATTTATAAAAATTTTCCATGGGAACAGCATAACCATATTAAGACTGCATTATCGAAGTTAAAAAATTTGGAAAGTGATACATAACATAAGAAAAGCCGTTATTACCTACAGAATAACGGCTTTTTTGTATGAATCGTCACAGAACACATGCCTGCTGGTATTTTATTACCTGCGTCTTTTTTATATACATACATGCTTTTCCAGCCTCTGAATGGCATTCACAAATATGTCCATATACATACCAAACAAAAAGAACCCGCCTATGCATATCGGCATGAAATAAAAGCATTCATACATGCAAAAGACATGAACAATCAATAGCTAAAAAGATATTCCCGGGAAAGGAATATCATAAAACTAAGTATGCTGAGCTTTCCCGGCAATAAGCTGCTGCTGTTTCTTTGTCAGCGTACACAGAAAGCCTGTATAGCTCTTCTCCATGAGGTCCATCAACAAATCCCGGGAGGCCAGATCGTATCGTACACTGATCCAATGCACCTTGTTCATATAATAGCCCTCTGTTATAAACGCATACTCCTCGCGATACCAGGCACCATCCTGCGGCGGTAGCTTCAGCGTAAGAATCGGCTCCTGCTGTTTGTTGAATCCCAGCATGGCAAACATTTTATCAAACAGAAGAAAACGAAAGGCATCCCACTCCAGCTTGAAATCCATTACAACACCGTTTTTTGCCTGTAATGCGGATTGGATGCTTTCAGCATCCATCAGCCCGGAATACCTTCCTTCCAGCAGCGGCAGGTCTTTAGGCGTTCTCCCCCATCCCCCTGTTTTTCATCATAGGCAAACGCTTTCGCAAGCTCACAGGGAAACGTTTCGCATTCTCCGCAGTGCTGCAGCTTTTTTTCTTCCACACAGCTCTTCACCGGACAGCCTTCCCCCCAGAACGGCTTCTGTATGTGCAGACAGCCGGTGCATCCCATCTGCTCTTTGTAAGCACAGCTTCCGCATTTGATACCGCAACGTGATTCTATCATATCACCACACTCCTTTTCCTTCATAGAATATATACGCTATTATAAAGGAGGTACTGTATTTTGTATTGTAAAAAACCGCCATAAAGGCAGCGGTCATTTCTTACATAGTCTATAAGCAGCAGCTGTGTCGGTTTCTTTCGCTGTTTTTTGCCTGATAAAGTGCCGTATCCGCCATCGTGATGGCAGTTTCCAAATCAAAGCCTTCATCATTATCAAACAGGGAATATCCGATAGATACGGTGGCAAGAGAAGCTGCAGGGGATGTGGCATGCTCGATATGAGCCAGCCTTAAATCCTCATAGACCCTTTTCAGGTAGCTTTCAATTTCTTCTTTTCCTGTATTGACGCACAGACAGATGAATTCATCGCCGCCGTAGCGTGCCGCAAAGAAACGGGAGTCACCGTTTTCATCCAGACACAAGGCAACCCTGCGCAACAGCTCATCCCCCTTGTAATGTCCATACAGATCATTGTACTCCTTGAAATAGTCAACATCAACCAGGATGATACCGATGGCTTTAACATCCGGATTGTTCTGCATGACATCGCACAGGGTATTGAAATAGCTGCGATTGAACAGGCCGGTAAGTCCATCGATTTTCACGCGCGCCTCCAGCACATTTTTCTCACGGACTATGCGCTCCTGTTCCTCCAGCATATGCTCCATCAAAATCTTTTCCTTCATACTTTCCGCCTTGGTCTTGTTGGTGACATTCACCACCATTTTCTGCAGCAGATAATACTGCTTATAGGAATTGATGAGCGTATCCTCCATATGAAACACCTCTGCGAAGTTGATCCAGCTCAGGTGCAGCTGCAGCTGCTGTTCGATGTCATCCTCCAGACAGATTTCCCCCATATACTGCAGGAACTGTTCACAGCGCTTTTTATCCTTTATGTTCAGCAGAATGTCAAAGATATCATTATAGAAAGCAAAATACATACTGCGGTTGAGATGATGATGCAGCTTGGCGGAAGCAAAGTAATCCGCAATTTTCTGTATCTCATCGCTTCGGTGAAAGGCGTCCGCCAGAAACAGCTCACACAGCAGAGCCACATGCAGACGAAGACCCTTTGCCTGCCCCTCATGCAGCAGCGGTCCATAGGCAGCATATATATTCACGGCCTCATTCAGCTGGCCGTTGCGGATATACAGCTCCACGAGGTTGAGAATAACAATCAGCTGTGCATGATCTTCGGGCGGTGTCTGCTGCTTTAGAAACACCTCATAGGCATTGCGGATATAGCGCAGGGCTTCAACCGTATCGTTCTTCTGCATAAACAGAACACAGAGATTGTTGAGAATCACCATCTGTTCATGCAGATTATTCTGTTCCAGAGCGATATGATAGGCTTTCATATAATACTGAACGGCGCTGATTTCATCAAAATGCGAGTTGTAATACAATCCGGCAATCGTGTAGCACATAAGCAGCAGATCGTCATAATGGTTTTCTTCCGAACAGGAAATCGCCTCGTGCAGATGCTGAAGACAAATGTCCTGCTGTCTGGTCAGAATGTAATAATCCGCAAGATAGGCGTGGGCAAATGCAAGGGCATAGCTGTCCTGCTGCTGGTTACCCAGATTCAAAAGCATTACGGAACAGCGGTACTCCTCTTCCATATCGCTGTTTTTGGATCTTTTTATGATATCCATGAGATCCTGCATGGTTTCCTTTATCGTATCCATAAAATGCTCCTTACTGTATGGTAGCTCGTATTCACATTATACTATAAATGTTGTCCTAAAAACACAGAAAACCGCAGCTTCCATATGATTTTCTTGAAAATATCCAGAATTGTGATTTTTTTCGCAAAAAGTGAAATTTCGTTTACGAAAAAGGCTCTTGGTGGTATAATAAAGCCGATACATAAGGAGGAATTTTACTATGGCCAAAAGAACTGTAAAAGATTTAGATGTTGCTGGAAAACGTGTCATCGTACGCTGCGATTTCAACGTTCCTAGAAAAGATGGCAAGATTACAAACGACAACCGTATTATTCAGGCTCTGCCAACCATCAAATATTTAGTGGAAAACAACGCAAAGATTATTTTGATGTCCCACCTTGGAAAGGTGAAGACAGAAGAGGATAAAGCAAAGAACGATCTGCGCTGTGTAGCTGAGCGTTTAAATGAACTGGTTGATACGAAGGTGACTTTCGTTCCGGTTACACGTGGTGAAGAACTGGAAAATGCAGTCGCTGCACTGAATGACGGTGAAATCGTCGTTATGCAGAATACTCGTTATGAAAAAGGCGAAAGCAAAAATGATCCGGAGCTGGCTGCTTACTGGGCAAAGCTGGGTGACCTGTTTGTTGAGGATGCATTCGGTAGTGTTCACCGTGCACATGCTTCCACTGCAGGTATCGCATCCATTCTGCCGAATGCGCTGGGCTTCCTGGTAGAAAAAGAAGTGAAGATGCTGGGAGCTGCTGTGGATACTCCTGAACGTCCGTTTGTCGCAATCATCGGTGGAGCTAAGGTTTCCGATAAGATTGCTGTTGTGGACAACCTGCTGAAAAAGGCTGACAAGGTCCTGATCGGTGGCGGTATGGCTTATACCTTCCTGAAGGCTATGGGCTGCAATGTTGGTAAGTCTCTTGTTGAAGAAGACAAGGTGGAACTTGCAAAGGAATACATCGAAAAAGCTGAAGGCAAGCTGATCCTGCCTGTTGACCACGTATGTGCTGATAAATTTGCAGAGGATGCAAACACAGTGATTGCTGACAATGACAGCATTCCTGCAGACTACATGGGTCTGGATATCGGTCCGAAATCTATCGAACTGTACAAGGAAGCACTTACCGGTGCAAAAACCGTTGTATGGAACGGGCCTATGGGTGTATTTGAAATGGCACCGTTTGCGAAGGGTACACTGGAAGTATGTACTGCTATTTCCGAGCTGCCAGGAGCTACGACTGTAATCGGTGGCGGAGACAGTGCTGCTGCTGCAATTCAGCTGGGATTCGCAGAAAAATTCTCTCACATTTCCACAGGTGGCGGAGCTTCTCTGGAATATATGGAAGGGAAAGTCCTGCCTGGAATCGCTGTAATCGCAGATAAATAATAAAAAACGAAAATAGGAGAACGAGACATGAGAAAACCAATTATTGTTGGAAACTGGAAAATGAACAAAACCATGAAGGAAACAAAGGAATTCATGGAAACTGTAGATGCTGCTGCCGCAAGTGAAAATGCCGTATTCGGTATTGGTGCTCCTTACACGGCACTGTCTGCTGCTGTTGCCGGTGCGAAAAACCTGGTAATCGCTGCAGAAAACTGCCACTGGGAGGACAGTGGAGCCTTCACTGGTGAAATTTCTGTACCTATGCTGCAGGAGGTTGGTGTTACACACTGTATCATCGGACATTCTGAGCGTCGTGAAATGTTCAATGACACAGACGAAACTGTAAACAAAAAGGCAAAACGCCTGATCGATGCCGGTATTACACCAATTCTGTGTATCGGTGAAACAGAGGCTCAGTATGATGCCGGAGATTCTGAAAAAGTAATCCGTGATCAGCTGACTGGTTCTCTTGCGGATATGTGTCCAAAATGTGTTGGAAACATGGTAATCGCTTACGAGCCAATCTGGGCAATCGGAACAGGAAAGAGCGCTTCTGTGGAAATCGCAGAAAACTGCTGCCGTATCGTTCGTGACCAGGTACGTGTTATGTATGGTGACGAGGCTGCTGAAAATGTTCGTGTACAGTATGGTGGATCTGTTAAGCCTAACAACATCGTTGAATACATGGCGCAGCCGGATATCGATGGTGCACTGATCGGTGGCGCAAGTCTGAAGGCAGACAGCTTCATTGAAATCATCGAGAAAACAAAATAAGCTGCAGATAAACAGTATGTAAGGGATCAAATATATGGAATGAAAAATACGTCCGATTTCCTAAAGGACGTATTTTTTTTCTGCATTGCTTTTAAATCTGATCTGAATGCGTATCAGATAGGGGTATTATAAGGGATAATGTGGATGCCTCCACAATGTAACCAGACCGGCTGGTAAAGCATCATACAGATCATGTTGAAGGAATGAAGTAGGTAAGGCATACTGAAAAATCAGATCAACGGTATATCTTAAATTTTTGTTATATTTAACTGCATGTCTTGCGTATGCATCTGTTTTGTTTTACAATAAGGCAACAAGGTGGTGAGCGTATGAAGAAGAAAAAGAACATGGGAATCCGCATTCTCTGTGCATTGATTTTTCTGGGGGTCTGCGGTTCCGTTATGTTTGCAATCTACTCGTTATCGGCAGAGGACGGACAGATGTCCAATGCACGAAGTGAGATTGTAACGGAAAAAATCAAGGAACAGGTGAATACCAGACTGGAAACCACCGAAGAGGGAATAGCATTAAGTGAACGCATCAAGTACTTCGTTATTCTGCACTCTCCCTATGGCAGTGACTGGAATGCCAATATCAGAAAGCTTGCCCACTTTTCCATTTACTTTACACTGGCTGCCGGTATTTATATCACACTGGCGATTTTGGGAGTCAATAAATTCTGGCGTTTTCTGCTTACTGTCGGTATCTGCTTCTGCTTTGCTTTCGGAGATGAATATCATCAGAAATTTACCGGCCGCACATCATCGATGAGTGATGTGTATCTGGATACATTCGGAGCACTGGTATCCACCTGTATCTGGACGGTGATTTCCATCATATACAGCGGAATACATCTATTAGTGAACAAGGCCTATGGGGACGCTTAGTTCTTACAGTATTGAAAGATGACTGCGGTCATCTTTTCTTTTTCCTTACGGCTATTGTATAATGGGTGAGAGGCTTACAGCATCCCAAGGATGAAATATGAAATGCCTCCATTTCATTTTAGGTGTTATAAAGCTGTTGTTCCTATATGAAACAGAAAAGAGAGGAAATGCGTATGTATACGATTTTAATAATTGAAGATGATGAGGCAATCTGCAGAGAACTGCAGATGCTGCTGCAGAAACAGGGGTATGAGGCGATTTGCTGGAATATGCAGGAGGATATCAGAGAGCTTGTGAAAACGCATGATCCACACATTATCCTGCTGGATATCAATCTGCCGCAGATGGACGGCTTTACAGTTTGTTCCCAGCTTCGCAGCTTTTCCAAGGTTCCTATTATTTTTGTGACGAGCCGGAATACCGATATGGATGAGCTGTGCAGTATGCAGATGGGCGGTGACGATTTTATTACCAAGCCATACAATACAAGTATTCTGCTTGCCCGTATTGCGGCACTACTGAAGCGCTCCTATGAATGGAAGGATCAGAATCTGACACATCATGGTGTTCTGCTGGATGTCGCAATGAGCCGTATTGAATATCAAAATAATACAAGAGAACTGACAAAGAATGAGGTGAAAATCCTGCATTACATGTTCCAGCATAAAGGGGAAATCATTCCGCGGGAGGATCTGATTGACTATCTGTGGGATAATAAGCTGTTTATCGATGATAATGCCCTCAGTGTCAATGTTACCAGAATCCGCAATAAGCTGCGTGAGCTGGGGGTGGAGGATTTTATTGTGACACGTCACCGGCAGGGATATCAGATATGAAGCTGCATGAATATCTGGAGGATCATGGAATTCTCATGGCCGGTATGCTGCTGGTTTTTCTGCTGCAGTGTGTACTGCTCGTTTTCTTAGGCATGCCTGCAGGACTTGCGATTTTGCTGTGCGGAATGTGGCTCCTGTTTTTCTTATTGTATTTCATTCAGGATTATCACAGAAAAAACAGGCGCAGAAAAGAGCTGTGCGCAATTATCGATTCCATGGAAAAACGCTATCTCATGCATGAGATGCTGCCCAAAGGGGCAAACCATGAAGAGGCATTTTACCGGCGGCTGTTGTATCTCGGTAATAAATCCATGCTGGAGGAAATCGGTACTGTTCAGCGCTCCCGCCGGGAATATCAGGATTATGTCGAGCAGTGGGTACATGAAATCAAAACACCGATTGCAGCAATGAAGCTGTCCATCGAGAATCAGCAGGGGGAACGAAAACGACAGCTGTTTCAGCAGCTGGAGCGCGTGGAGCATTATGTGGAGCAGGTGCTGTTTTATGCGAGAAGTGAATCTGTGGAAAAGGATTTTCGTATCCAGCAGGTATCACTATCCTCCTGCATTCAGGAGGCACTGCTGCAATGTAAATATCTGTGTACACAGGCTTCTATGTCGATTCGTTTTCCCGAGCAGGATGCTCTTGTCTATACAGATGAAAAATGGCTGATTTTTCTATTGAATCAGCTGATTGAAAACGCAGTGAAATATAGGCGTAAAAAGGGTGCGGTTTTAAGTCTGGCAATACAAAAGGATGCGCGCCATGTTGTGCTGACGGTAAAAGATAATGGCATTGGAATTCCGGAACATGACCTGCCAAGAATATTCGATAAGGGCTTTACCGGGGATAACGGAAGACTGATTCATTCGCATTCCACAGGCATAGGTCTGTATTTATGCAAAAAGCTCTGTACATCACTGCAGATCGATCTGCATGCGGATTCAGATCAGGAGGGAACCGTGATGAGTCTGGAGTTCTCCCATGTATAAAGTTACAGAACTGTCATATTCCTGTAAGGAAACCTCCTACACTTACCTGGGCATATTTTGTATACTTCAGGTAGAGAGGACGTGAAGTATATGAGTGTTGTTATAGTTTCCCACGTGGAAAAATTTTATGGAAATCAGGGGAATATCACACAGGCATTGAATGATATATCCTTTGCAGTTGAAAAGCAGGAGTTTACAGCGGTTATGGGAGCAAGCGGCAGTGGAAAAACCACCCTGCTGAATGTCATTTCAACCATCGATGCTGTAAGCGCAGGAAATATAGAAATCAACGGAAACAGTATTTGTGAGCTGCGGGAAAATGAGCTGGCTGAATTCCGTAAAAAGGAGCTGGGATTTATTTTTCAGGATTTTAATCTTCTGGATACTCTGACCCTGCAGGAAAATATCGCATTGCCATTGACTCTTTTGAAGAAAAGGGCGGAGCAGATTGATCCACAGGTAAATGCATTGGCAGAAATTCTTCAGATTCAGGATATACTGGAAAAATATCCGTATCAGGTAAGCGGTGGTCAGCGTCAGCGGTGTGCCTGTGCAAGAGCGATGATTCATGATCCGAGTCTGATTCTGGCGGATGAGCCGACGGGTGCACTGGATTCACATTCCTCCTATCTGCTTATGGAACAGTTTCAGAGAATGAATACAGAGCTTCAGGCAACAATTCTGATGGTTACACATGATGCGTTTTCAGCATCTTATGCAAAGCGTGTTTTGTTTTTGAAGGATGGAACTATCTTCAATGAAATCTATCGCGGCTCCCTGACAAGAAAAGCATTCTTTCAGAAAATACTGGATGTGATGCAGCTGCTGGGTGGTGATGTGCATGCTGTACGTTAAACTTGCACTTCGCAATCTGAAACGAAGTCTGAAGGAATACAGTATTTATGTTTTTACAGTGACGATTAAGATGACACTGCTGTATGCGTTTTTCGCGATTGCCTTTTCCGGTGAAATGCAGGATCTGGTTACAACCTATGACAATGTCAAAAGCATCATGATTATGGTCAGTATTCTGGTAACCCTGATTATCGCCTGGCTGATTTATTATATATCGAATTTTATTCTACAGAAACGAAGCCGTGAATTTGGTATGTATCTGCTTTTGGGGATGAAGCGAACACAGGTTAGCCGTATGTTCCTGTTTGAACAGCTGGCTCTTGGGGCTGTCGGTTTTTTTATCGGCTGTGTTCTCGGTATTTTTGTCTATGAGATATTGCACGCAATACTGTTGAATATCTTTGGTTTTGCATATGCATTTCAGCTTTCCTTCTCCTGGAGCGCATGCGGTGCTGCATTTCTCTGCTTCCTGAGTATTTATCTGCTGGAGATGATCAGGGAAGGGATTGCTTTGAAAAAGCAGAGCATTCATACCATGCTGTATAATGCGAGCAGGAATGAAAAAACAGCAAAGGGTTCTCGTTTATCCGGATTCTACTTCCTTGCAGCTGTCCTTCTGGCAGTAGCAGGATTATATGTGACACAGCAGTATCTGAGAAGTATGGTAAACGGCCAAAGCTCAGATTCCATGCTGCTCATGCTGGGGGTATTTGCGATTATCGTATCCGTCTATCTGTTCTTTTATGGCATATCGGCAGTGCTTGGGATTTTTCTGAATCGTCACAGAAAAATCAAATATAAGGGAAACTGCATGTATCTGTACGGGCAGATAGCGGGTCGCTTGCGTTCCAACCGAACGGTGCTTGCGACTCTGTCACTGCTGACACTGCTGACGCTGCTGTTTCTCTGTATTGCATTGAAATTCAATGAGGTGAAGGAGCTGAGTAATGCACGCTTTGTACCATTTGATATCATGGCAAGCAGCAGTGAAAAGCTCAATATGAAATCAATTGAAAGCTATTTGCAGGAACATAAGATTTCGTATCAGTCAGCGGATATTCATTACTATCAGAAGGAAGAGCGTGATGATTTCTATTCTGTAGTAAAGGGGAAAAGCTATTATACCGAGGATGAAAAGCATTCGGTTTATATGAAGCAAAGCGATTTTAATAAGCTTCGTTCCTTAAAGGGAAAACCGTCTGTAACGCTGAAGGCTGATGAATATTTGATCGTATGCGCAACAGATATTAAGGATAGCCTGCAGGAATATGGCGCACAGCATACTCTGCATCTGCAGGGGAAGCGTCTGCAGCTACGTGGTGTAGATGATACGGAATATGGACAGACACGGAACAGTGGCTATTATCTTATCGTTGCGGATGAGCATGTCAAGCATGCCAAGCCGTATTTTCGAGAATGGGTGGCGAATACGGATCCTGAGACGGAGGTGTCCTGGTATCAGGATACGGTCAATCAGTTTTTTGACGATAACAAAGAGCAGGTAGGGGACAGCTTTTACAGCTATGCCTCCTATCGTGTGAAGGCAAAATGGTTTGAGGAAAATGCAGTGGGCTTTGTCAGTATCTGCTTCTCCCTGTTCTATCTGTCTTTTATCTTCATCTGCATCAGTGCAACCATACTCGCCGTGCAGCAGCTTTCCGATGCTCACCGGCAGCGGTATTCCTACGCAATGCTGCATAAAATGGGGGTGAATCAAAGACAGCTTCATGCATTACTGGCTAAGCAGATTGCGGTTTATTTCATCATTCCGCTGGTACTTCCTATCGTGTATCTGCTTCCGATTATCCGTATGCTTGATGAGCTTTTCGAGATGACCTATGCCAGTGCGAATATGTTTATTTATCTGGGGGGAAGTATGCTGTTCTTCCTCGCTGTTTACGGCTGTTATTATGTGATGGCGTATCTTGGCTGCAAGAGGAATATCGATCAGATGTAATCAGAAACAGGGATTCTATACAGGAATCCCTGTTCAGTTAAAAATACCTGGCAAGACGGTTTGCGCCACGGATAAGGGTTACCTGCTGTTCCTGCAGGGGTGACATTTATGAAACTTGTAATTCCTTCAAAATATGATATACTAACACTATTCTATTGGAGGAATGTTTATGGATATTCGTGGTTTTTTTGCTAATCTGATCTATATACTGCCTGCGGTTGCGATTGCACTTTCCGTGCATGAATTCGCACATGCATTTGTTTCCTATAAGCTGGGTGATATCTCTCAAAAGCAACGTGGCAGACTTACCCTAAATCCCCTAAAGCATCTGGATCCGTTTGGAACTCTGTCCCTGATTTTCTTTGGCTTTGGATGGGCAAAGCCGGTACAGGTGGATCCATATTTTTATCGCAATAAGAAAGACGGTATGATCTGGACCGCAATGGCGGGACCGCTGATGAATTTCATCGTCGGCTTTCTGATGGTCATATTGTATATGCTGTTCATACGCTTTGGATTGCTGTATAAAAATGAATTCACTTATTATCTGTTTCAGGTAATCGGCACAACGGCATCCATCAATATTGGTCTTGGAATTTTCAATCTGATTCCGATTCCACCACTGGATGGCTCCAAGATTCTAATGGGAATCTTAAAGGAGGAAACCTATTTCAAGCTGATGCAATATGAAATGTATCTATCCTTCATCATGATATTCCTGTTAATGTCAGGTGTTTTGGATGGCCCGCTGATTCATGCCAGAGAGGCTATTCTGGATGTGTTCGTCAAAGCGGCAAGCATGATCACTGGCCTTGGCTAAATGAAGCTGTTGTTTCATAAAGCATCACCACAGCATGCAGCGCCCTTAACAGCCCTGCAGCATGTCTGTACGGATTTCTTACTTGCAAAGGGGATTCGCCAATGGACCTATATGTCGGAAGGTGATGTTATAAAGGAGCTTCCGTTTACCTATGTGCTTTTGTCAGACCATACCGTGGTTGCTTCCTTTTGCATAAAGCCGTATGAAAAGGATACAGCGTATGCAACCCGTATTGCTGTGCATCCCGATTATCAGGGAGCAGGCATAGGAAAGGCAATCTGTACCTGGCTGAAAGGCTATGAACAGCCTGTTTATCTGGATTGCTGGAACGGTAACGAGAAATTGAAGAGCTTCTATAAGGAAAATGGCGGACACATAATTGGCGTGTTTCCGGAAGCAGATTATGAAATTTGCGTTTTTTGTTTCTAAAAAAGGGATCGTGGCGGAAATCAGCGTTATGATCCCTTTTCGCTGAAAGGAGAACGAAGGACTTCTAAGACTGATATGTTTCCTATACCGGCAATTATCTGCATATCAATCCTTTGGGGATAATGAAAAAAAGCTTCATCCAGATTTGCACATAAAAAGGGCATTTTCCATGCCCTCTTTTCTATATTTAACCGCAGATGTGCAAACGTGTGTGTAGTATCAGGAAATTGAATGTAAGCGCACATCTTACGTTAAATACCTTATTCTACAGTGACAGACTTTGCCAGATTACGCGGCTGATCGATTTCACACCCGCGCAGCCTGGCGATTTCATATGCCATCAGCTGTAAAGGGATTACCGTCAGGATTCCCTGAATCAGCTTATCCACCTTTGGTATCACCAGCACATCATCATAATAATCCGAAGCGATATCAAGGTCATCGCTGATTAACAGCACAACATAAGCACCGCGTGCCTTAACCTCCTTGATATTGCTGATTGTTTTCTCATATAAATCCTCATCGGTCGCAAGTGCAATCACCGGTGTTCCCTTTTCAATAAGGGAAATGGTTCCATGCTTCAATTCTCCGGCAGCGTAGGCCTCGGAATGGATATAGGAAATTTCCTTCAGCTTCAGACTGCCCTCCATGGATAGTGAATAATCCAGACCGCGACCGATAAAGAAGACATCGTTGTGCTCATATATTTTTTTAGCAAATGCCTTGTACTGGTCGGAATCGATCAGCTGTTGCATATGCTGCGGCAAATCCTTTAGTTCCTTCGTAATGCGTGCCGCTTCCTCTGCATCAATATTTCCATGAACATAGGCCAGATTACAGGCAATCAGAGATAATACGGCAACCTGTGTACAATATGCCTTTGTAGTCGCTACACAGATTTCCGGACCTGCCTTTGTATAGATAACAAAGCTCGCCTCTCTGGCGATTGTAGAGCCGACAACATTGACAATTGCCAGAGTATCCACACCGTGCTCTTTCGCAAGCTGCAATGCCGCAATCGTATCGGCGGTTTCTCCGGATTGGGATACCAGAATAACAAGAGTCTTATCCGTGAATATCGGATTTGCATAGCGATACTCACTGGCGCACACACAGTCCACATGAATCCGTGCTCTGGTTTCAATCAGAGATTTTGCAATCATCCCCGCATACATGGCACTTCCGCAGGCAACTATGTGAATATCGTTGTACTTTGCCAGATTCGGCATGGTATTCAACAGGTCCTTCATATCCACCTGCATTAAAGAATCAATCGTTTTCTTAACGACCTCCGGCTCCTCATGAATTTCCTTCAGCATGAAATGCTCAAAGCCATCCTTTTGAATATCCTTTATATCCAAATCGGTCACAAGGATATCGCGTTTCACAAAATCACCGTCCAGTGTCTTGATAATAATGCCTTCACTGCTGCAGCGGGCAATTTCTTCATGCTCCAGAAGCAGGTATTTATTCGTATACTTCAGAAATGCGGAAATATCACTTGCAAGGAATGCCTTGTCACTTGCAACACCAAGTACAAGCGGAGAATTCTTTCGCATGGCATAGATGACATCCGCCTCATCCGCAAATATAATGGCAAATGCAAAGGAGCCGCGGAAATGATGATAAGCACATGCAAGAGCCTGCTGCTTGTCCTTTTTCAAAAAATAACAGTAGTCGATATACGCGCAGGCGATTTCACTGTCAGTGTCACTCTTGAATGTATAGCCTGCATTTTCCAGTTCTTTTTTCAGCTCATTATAGTTTTCGATAATACCGTTGTGAACCAGCGTGGTATTGCCGCTTTGATGCGGATGGGAATTGATTTCGCTCGGTTCACCATGTGTTGCCCAGCGCGTGTGTGCGATTCCCACCTGACCGCCGGCTAAGCCTACAGCCTCCATTTTTTCCTTTAGAAAGCTGACCTTGCCCTTTGCCTTAACGACCTGAACCTCGCCGTCATGTACAACGGCGACTCCGGCAGAGTCATAGCCTCGATACTCCAGAGCCTCCAGACCCTCAATTAAAACACTATTTGAGATATTGCATAATCCCGCATAGCCTATGATTCCACACATAAATTGTCCTCCATTTTCGTTATTGTTAATTTTATGATGAAACTGCATACTAAAAAAATGTGTTTGTATACGCATGTACTGCAATACGTATACGCAAATTCGTAAAAAGCATGATAAAAAAATGAAAAGTCTGTTGTATGATATATAAATGTGTGATGAAATCAGTTTTGTAGCAGTATGATCTTGCTTTTGTCTGAAATCTTTCGATCCACACATAACCGTAACAGTACCCGCCGAATCTTTCGATAACTGTTATCCTCGTCAACCACGTAGGTCCTGGCGCTCATTACTATATTCCTCATGTCCCTCCCTGAAACATAATAACTGTTACTAGTATACTATACTTTTATGAGAATGCAACTTAAATTTTTTATAAATTTAGCTTCTCAAGGAAGGATTTTAAAAAAGAAGGTGTCGAATATAACAGGGATTCTTACTCACTTTGGGTGCAAGTATAAATAAGGAAAAATGAGGAAGTAATTATCCTGTGAATTTAGAAACTTCATGTTTTCTTTCTTTTAAACTGTTTTATCAATTCTCCTTTCCAAGTAAAAACCTTAGCATAGATTTCACGGCTTATTATCAGAAACGGGTGTAACTTTTCCGGTTCCATGTACGCATTCACCAAGCATCCCCTGGAATCAGAAAATCCAATCAAGTATTTCTCTGATTACGCATTTAATATTGGGAAAAAATGATACATAGCAATGCACAAAAAGAGCTGTATCATTACAACTCTTTTGATTAAGGTTAACGTTGCTTTTTAGGATAGTTGTAGAGACTGCAGAATGGTAGGTCGTATGTCTTCTTCAACATCCAGCATATTCATTGCATCCACTGCACTGACGTTGATTCTCTGCATCAGTTTTTTTACATGGAGTAGTGTTGCTTCCACTTTGCCTTCCGCTTTTCCTTCTTTTTTGCCTTCCGCTTTTCCCTGTAATAAGCCTTTTTTCAGTCCTTTTTCCATTCCTTGCTCCAATCCCTTTTCAATCCCTCTTTGTTCAATGAAATCGCTAAAGTTGCACATCGTCATGACCTCCTGATCTATCTCCTTCTCCATTAGTATACCATACGTCTTCTGTAATTGTTCCTTTTTATCCTCTACTGCGAGATTTTTTATAAACAAAATCTTTAACAGCTCTAAAAGCCTCTGCTTGTTCTCATCCTCCTGCTCTACCGCATTCGGAATATCCTGCGCTTTTCGTACGCCTTCCTTCTTCGGATACACCATGACTGCTGTGAGCAAATCATAGTCCTCCTTTGCGGCATGCCATATCTTTGTTTCACATGTTTCCTGTATCTTATAGGTGTTGATGACATCATTCTTTTGATTGTTATGACCGATACAGATCCAGATGGAACAGACCTTTTTGATCCTGTCATAATCCGAATGCTGAAATCCGTTCTTTGGATGCTTCTGCTTTGCCATCAATCTACTGCAATAATACAAAGCACGCTTGATCAGAGGATAACCGGGATCATCCTTTGCCTGGCTTTCCAGATTGATGATCATGCGAACTTTCTTATCCGCAGGTGTGCTCTTATCGGCTTCCTTCTGCTTCATGGGGATTGTCGCCTCGAACTGAATGTCGTATTTGATCTGTGCACCCGGTATGGCTTCATCCGTGACCTCAACCTGATAATCATCGATACATTCACATTCTGCTGTGTTTATGGAAGACATTTCAATATAGGACGGTATGTCCTCCAGTGGAATATCTGCGTATTCCGGAATACAGCCCTTCATCACATAGGCGAGAATCTGCTTGTTTGATAATAGCTTTTTACAGTACATGTCATATTTCTTTTTATGATCATAGCAGCTAATCATAGCTGCTGCTTCTGTTTTCATTTTTGTTGTCATAATCATATCCTTTCTTTCTCCTATTGCTATCTGTACTTTAAGGATATGATCCGGTGGTGCTCTTGTTCTGCTATTGTTTTCATTAGCAAATAGAAGTATCTGCTGTTTCGTATCATACGCAGGAACGGATGCAACAAAAACAAGGCAGTCCTTACCGCCGACAAGCGGTGTTCAGCTGCTGTAAGCTATTTAATAACTGTAAGGAATGAATGAAAGCATAAGAAAAAACGCTTCTAGCAAGCGGTTGAGCTACTGAAAGGCCGGGGCTTTTGCGGATGAATTAGATTTGAATGCATTGTATTGTTTATATAGTTTCTCATAGGCCGACCTCTCCTTTTTTGTATTTACAGTGTAGCATAAAACCTACAAGAAATATAGAGGAATATATCATTCATACTTATGAAACATAACGAAAAGTTTATTAACATGCTATCCTCTCACAGTATATACATGCTTCATACTGTAAACAGCAGCTTTTACTTACCTTTGTGTAATCTCGTCTTAGTCATTTGATCCTTTATGTATATCCGGTACCTTCAGCAACTGTTGCCTTACAACATTTTTTTCGCAGACACAGTCTGAATGCAAGCAGCAGGCGTATTTTTACAAACACTGAACGGTATACATATCTTCTCTTTATGGAAAAACATTTCATATACAGGGACAAATTACGTGAAAAAGATGGTACAATAATAAGATGAAAGCAGGGGTGTATGTATGGAGTTTACCAATGCACAAATCCGGGATTTTGCCGGAAGTGATGAACAATATGAAAAAGCGAAAAGACTGGTGGATGAGCAGAGAATCGTATCTCTGGATATCGATGATTTTTCTTCCAGGGAAATCATCATGATCAACGCTACCATTAAGGATGGAAAGAACTACCGGGAAGTCAACATGTCCATCGACAAGGATGATGTAACGGTGCGCGCACATTTATGCAGCTGTCCGCAGCATGGGAAAGATACA
>OIUY01000139.1_pt1 | contig 16276 bp, 10 predicted proteins | sample 1587171 | NCBI WGS metagenome assembly OIUY01 (sample SAMN02675046, study PRJEB24791) | human gut metagenome, SKBSTL021 | isolation source: stool | host: Homo sapiens | place: USA
TCCAGCTCCAGCATTCTTGTAAGCACGTCACGTTTATTGACGTTCGGCTGCAGCTCGATAATAAAGCCGCCGTCCTTTTCCTCATAAATATGCAGCAGCTCCTGACACTGTGTTTCCAGCAGCTCACGAAACTCCTGCTTTTTTGGATATAATGCACGAATTACGATACGGTTCTTTCCGTATTCCTTTTTGATCTGCTTCAGATTTCCCTGCAGCACCACATCTCCATGATGCAGGATAACGATATCCTCACAGAATTCCTCCACATAATTCATTTGATGGGAGGAGAAAATCACAAGCTTTCCATCCTGAATCTGTTCCTGAACGACTTCCTTCAGCGTCTGGGAATTGACCGGATCCAGTCCGGAAAACGGCTCATCCAGAATGACGATATCCGGATCGCACATGAGTGTCTGTGCCAGCTGTACCTTCTGCTGATTTCCTTTGCTTAAGGTATCCAGAACACGGTTTTCATATTCCTCGATTCCCAGCCGCTTCAGCCACTTCTTCAGATTGGCCTTTGCCTCACCGTGAGACAAGCCGCGCAGCGTTGCCAGATAAATCAGCTGCTCGGAAACCTTTTTCTTCGGATAGAGACCGCGCTCCTCCGGCAGATACCCGATATTGTAATCCTTTGCATGAAAGGTCTTGCCATTCATACTCATATTTCCCTGATCTGCCTTGAACACATCCATTAGAATGCGAATCGTCGTAGACTTACCGGCACCGTTACGTCCCAGCAGTCCCAATGCCTTGCCGCTTGATATGGAAAAGGAAATTCCATGCAGGACTTCTCTTCCGTCAAAGCTCTTATGCAGATCATGCACTTGCAGTTCCATACTGTTTCCCTCCTTAATCTATTTGCATTATAGTACAGATCACCATTCAATGCAATATATATTTTGCATTTGTAAGATATATTTTTCATATTTCCTTGCTTTTCCAGCTTGATTTTCCTATAATAATATACGTAGAAGAAGGAACAGGTGAGTGCAGCTATGAAAAATCTAAAAATCAAAATGGCGCGCATGGAGCTGAATATGTCCCAGGAGGAGCTTGCCGGCAAGGTAGGCGCAACACGGCAGACCATCGGACTGATTGAAGCAGGACGCTACAATCCAACCATCAAGCTGTGCATTAAAATCTGCATTGCCCTGCATAAGCATCTGGATGATCTGTTCTGGGAAGACGACTATGACAAGGAGGAATTGTAGGATGAAGACTTCACTGCTTCGCGACATTATCCGATATGCGAAAACCAAGGGTAAGGCACCGCTGGATGAACGCCAGATGGATACCCTGAAGGACTTGTATATGGAGCTTGCAAAATCCGTAATCCTCGCGTTTATGGTATTCATGATCGTTTACGGCTATAAGGAAATGTATCAGAAGGAAAGCACCTTTAATTATATGAGCCTCGCAATGAGTCTGCTTGGAGCCGTCACCTATTATTATCTGCTTCGCTCCTGTTATCAGCAGGTTATCGGCATTGATGTCAATTTTGAAATTCTTGTCATTCCGGCACTCGGATTCACTCCATCACTGCTTATGAATGCCCTGCACGTATGCGGGCTGCTGTTAGATGCGGATGTACTCTTTTTCCGTATTACGACATTTTTATGGCCCTTGTATTTCATTATATTTTATCTGGGGGCGAACAGAGTTTACCAAAGGGGCAGGCAGGCCATGGAACAGGAGATATATCAGGGGGAAATTCACTTTCGCTCCCGTAAGCAGATTGTGAATTTTATCATCATTACCATTATTTTCATATCCATACTGCCGATATCCTTTGACGCGTTGTTTCAAATCGGTATCGTCGCAGGGACGCTGCTGATCCTCTTTATGATCTGCTATTATGGATTTTATACGCCGCACAATGAATATATCCTGAATGAAAGCGGATTGATTTATCATAAATCGCTGTGGAATGGAAGGGGCGGATTTCTGCGCTATGATGAGATTGAAAGCGTCAAGCAGCAGGATACCTTCAATGTGGGATATGCGAAGGATAAGGTTTGCATTCACTGTTACGACGGGCGCGATATTCTGCTGTTTCCAGAAAATGCATACCGCTTCTGTGTAGAGCTTGAAAACAACCTCTGAAAAGTCCTCTCTTTCAGTCTTCGTCGATAGCCTTTCCTGTAAAAAGAAAAACAGAAAGCTTACATCGCCTCCCATTTCCTGTTATGGATACGGAAGGGAAGGCATTGTCGTTTCTGCTTTTTATTTTCTTTTTCGACGGCCGTGATAGCTTCGTTCTATCTCACGTATCACACTGTCCCTTTCCCTGCTTCCCAGCACACAGCAGAGCTCCTGCATATCCGCATCCCCCTCAGATACGGTATAAGCCTCATCTGCACTGCTGATCAGTGCCGCATCCCGTTGATGAGAGGCAAACACGCAGAGACGCTCAAAACCGCTCTCTCTTTGTATAATGTGGACGGCAGCCTGCTTTGTAGCATCCACACTGTATATATCCAATACCTTATATCCCTGATGCTCTTCACTGAACCGGATATGGATTTGTAAATCAGCCGCATAGCTTTGTTGCTGCATCCGCGTATACAGCTGCTGTATGTGTGGTATGGTATCCATAATCGTTATACACACACAGGCATGTGCCTGTGCTTTTTGCTCGTACACATAGCTCTTATACGGCAGCCTGCGCATTTCATGATAATATTCCTCCTCCAGAGAATTGCGGAAATCACTGTAATACACATGCAGAATATGGTGCAGGATGACATGCTGAAAGCAATTCATTCCCTCCTCGTCCAACAGCTGCAGCAGCTGCGCCACCTGTTCCTTTTTCATGCAGCGACTGTGCGAATAGGTCTGCGTACGGCAATCATATAGAGCAGCTCCATTCATGACGACAACCGGAAGTGTCAAGGGAATGCCTTCCAGTATGGGCAGCAGCGTTGCCGGTGTACGGGACGTCGCCAGAGTGATGGCAGCCCCCTGCTCCAGCAGCTGACGCAGCTTCACCTTTGTATAGGGAGAAAGCTGTTCATTTTCCTGCAGCAGCGTGTGATCCAGTGTGGATACATACAGCGTCTCCTTCTGCAAATGTACAGGAAGGTGGATGCAGTTGATACCATAGGCAACCGCAATACCAATCAGAGTATCAATCATACGATTGATCGCGAACAGATAGGGATTCACATCGGCACCGTGCGATACGGTAACACTCATGAACACCACGCAGGAAATATACGAGGCTGAGGTTTTCTTCAGCAGCACGGTAATATAAATCACCGGAATGATCATAAAGGATATGAGAGCATATTGCATAAGCTGCGTATTCCCCGGCAGGATATGCTTTTCAAACAGCAGCACAAGCATTCCGCAGAATCCGCCGACCAAAGTACCGACAACACGGTTGGCCGCAACACGCTGTGTATTGGATGTATCCTGCTGCATGCATAACACAGCCGCAATACAGGAATAAAATACTATCCCCTCCTCATTTCGCAGCAGATAAATAAGAAAGCATAAAAATACTGCCAGTGAAGATTTCAGGATTCGTTTACCAATTCTAGGCATAATACCATTCCTCCAATGGTTATAATTATAGCGCCGTTTTTACAAATGTAAATAGCAGACGGCAAAGGGAACAGAAAACATGTTGTCAAGCTGTTCTTCTTTTACCGATGATAAAGCAGTCCATATGACATGTTATATGGAACGTAAGTAGCCCTATACTGGCATTCCCCTCTAGCGTTTCATACATACCAGTATCCTGCTATGCATAGGCGGGCTCAATGCTCAAAAGTACGAAGAATACAACGGCTTTTCTCACATTCACGCTTTCCAGACAGCCATGTCTGAATTTGGCAAAGATAAAATGCCGGCTTCCCATCAGTTTCTCCAGATATTTCCTAGGGTATCCGAACCTGACATGTTCCCAGAGATCGTTATCAGCATAGCTTCTATGTCCGGCTCCCTCAAAGGATTCCTTTTCTTTTGTACGACGGCATTGCCTATGTGCTGCACGTAACTGAATCAGGAATACTACATGTTTAAAGTCGGGAATCTCATGTTTTTATAAATTGTGTAAACAGCTGCGCTCCTTTTCATTCTGTGCTATGAAGCAGGTCTAGTGAAAAGACAGTGACCGGACGGTCACTGCCTTAGAGCTTGGTTGCATATCTATCATTAGCGGTGTCTCAGCATTCTGCCAAGCTGAATAAGCGCTGTTGGTATCAGGGCAAGTCCATAAATTGTAAACAGCTGTGTCATGGTTATCGTCGTTACCGAGAATAAGGAATGCAGCGGCTGCCACAGCAGAATTGCATTCAGAAAGCAGAATCCGATCACAAAGGCCAGAATGGAATATTTATTTGTAAACAGACCGATGCGATACAGAGAACGCTGAGAACGACAGTTAAAGCCATGGAACAATCTGGACAGGCACAGGGTTGAGAAGGCCATGGTCGTTGCGATTGCCCAGCTTTCCTTCAGACCCAGAAAATACGCGCTCATTGTCACAACGGCAATCAGTATTCCCTGGATTCCCAGCTGCTTCATCGTTGCCGGCGTCAGAATACCAACGGATGGATTGCGAGGCTTCTCTTTCAGTATATCCTTGGTGCTGCGCTCCATTCCAATGGCGATAGCAGGAAGGGAGTCTGTCACCAGATTGATAAACAGCAGATGCACCGGCAAAAACGGTACCTGCAGAGATAACAGGGAGGCTGCCAGTACACAGATAATGCCGGACAGGTTACCGGACAGCAGATAGATGATCGCATTCTTGATATTGGCATAAATATTTCTTCCCGTCGCAACAGCCTTGACGATAGTCGCAAAGTTATCATCCGTCAGAATCATGCTGGCGGCATCCTTGCTGACCTCGGTACCGGTGATTCCCATTGCAATACCGATATCCGCCTGCTTTAAGGCTGGAGCATCATTGACACCATCTCCGGTCATTGCCGCAATCTTTCCTTTTTTCTGCCATGCGTTGACGATGCGAATCTTATGCTCCGGAGCAACACGGGCATAGACACGGATGTGCTCCAGACGATTCATCAGTTCTTCTTCACTCATGGCATTCAGCTCCGTACCATCCACACACTGATCCCCGTTCTTATAGATTCCAAGTGCCTTGGCAATACTGCGTGCTGTCACCTTGTGATCCCCGGTAATCATTACCGGAATGATACCGGCACGCTGACAGTTTTCAACAGCGGCCCTGCTTTCCTCACGCGGAGGATCCATTAAAGAAATCAGTCCCAGGAAAATAAGCTGATTCTCATCCTCCACCTCGATATGGTCCTTTTCGACAAGCCGTGTCGCAAAGCCCAGTACACGAAGACCGTTATCCGCAAAGGTATGATTCATTTTCAGGATACGTTCACGATCGTCCTCCGTGATATCACGGATGCCCTGTTCCGTCTGTATATATGTTGCTTTTTTCAGAATTTCATCACAGGCCCCCTTCAGCAGCAATCTGTTTTCCCCATCGATTACATGAAGGGTGGACATCAGCTTCCGTTCGGAATCAAACGGATTCTCATCGATACGCGGATATTTCTCTCTGGTTTTCAGTTCATCGATACGATACAGCTCCAGCAAATCTACCAAAGCAAGCTCCGTGGGGTCTCCGATTCGCTGATGTTCATTAGTCGTGGCATCACAGCACAGCGCAAAGCCAAGCAGCAGCAGACGATCCAGCGGTGAGGATTCCTTTAAATTGTTGGCGTGCAGCAGCTCATGATTCCGATATACCTGCTGTGCTGTCATTTTATTCTGGGTCAGGGTTCCTGTCTTATCGGAACAGATAACAGACACACAGCCCAGACTTTCCACGGAATTGATGTTCTTGATGATCGCATTCTCTTTTGCCATCTGGCTTGTCCCCATGGCAAGCACGATCGTCACTATGCTTGCCAGTGCTTCCGGAATTGCGGCAACAGCCAGTGCAACGGCAAACATCAGTGCATCCATAACTGCATTCCCCTGCCATACATTTAAGACGAATACAAGAATGCAGATGGCGATAATCGCAATACTCAGCTTTTTACTGAAATCATCCAGTGTCTTCTGCAGCGGTGTCTTACGATCCTGTGCTGTATTCATCAGTGTCGCAATCTTACCGATTTCCGACTTCATTCCTACCGCTGTAACAACGACGCGGGCACGTCCATAGGTTACCAGCCCGCTGGAGAACACCATGTTTTTCTGATCTCCAAGACCGCATTCCCCCGTTATGGTATCAACGGCCTTATGCACACTCTCAACCTCACCGGTCAGTGCACTTTCATTGACCTGCAGGGAATGATTATCAATGATCCGTCCATCTGCGCCTACAACATCTCCGGCTTCCAGAAACAGGATATCTCCCACTGTCAATTCCTGACTGGACACCTCCATCAGCGTGCCGTCACGCAGGACGCGGCTATGCGGTGTGGACAGCTGCTTTAAGGCATCCAGTGATTTCTGTGCCTTGATGCTCTGCACGGTCCCCAGAATAGCATTCATGGTGATAACCGCCAGAATAACGATCGTGCTCTCCAATTCTCCGCTTACCATGGAAATGATAGCTGCGGCAATCAGAATGATAACCAGCAGGTCCTTAAACTGAGAAAGGAAGACGATAAACGGATGCACCGGCTTTACTTCCTCCAGCTCATTTCTTCCATAGGTGTTTTGACGCTCTGCGACTTCCTCGCAGCGCAGACCTGTTTCTACTGCCCCCAGCTCTTCCATTACCTGGGCGACGTCTTTCTCATACATCTGTTTCAATCTCAAGACCTCTACTTTCCTGTTTATGATTCTTTTCTATAGTCTTGACATTTTTTCAAAATAAAAACGAGACTATAGAAAATTTCTATAAGTCTCGTCAATCGCTGAATGCAGGCCAGAAGAGATACACTCTTCGGGTTTGTTGACCGGCTTCACACAGAAGCTCTGTGCTGACTACTCCCTTATTGCATATAAGTTTACCATGAAAGTGGCACTTCTGTAAACCTTGTTAAAGGAATTTACAGAATGTTTACAATTCTTTTAAAAAATCATATGCGAAGGAATAGGAATGTTGTATTATATATATAACATTTCAAAATAATATGAGGGTGATCGCATGAAAGAGGAAATCCAAAGAACATTTGATAATTATTTACAACGCCTGAAGCAGGATGAAAGCATCTGTGAAAATTTCAAAAAGCTGGTGCTGGAGCAGCTGGGACTGGGAACAGAGCTGGACCCTATCCTGTTTCGCTTTCTGGATATTGCAAAGGAGCAAAATTATGCATATGCCGTTCCTCTGGGCTATGCCATGCTGTTTTATGCAACCTACTCCAAGGATATCAACCTGGCGATTTCCTATAATGAGAAAGCCAGAGAGCTGTTTATGAAAATGCCGGATTACAAGGAGCGCGACGGTATCCTTACCGTGGCCAACAATGCTGTTCTTGCCAATATTCTGAAGGAGGATTACGGAGCCGCCTATCGGGAAATCGCTGCCGCGATGCCCATGGCGGAAAAAGGCGGCCGCATGTCTTATTATGCAGCCTTTCTGAACAACGGTGCTATCATTCTGCGCGAATTCGGCCTTTATAAAAAAGCCATTCAGCAGGTAGAGGAAACACTCGAAAAGCGCGATTTCATCGGAAGCAGTAATTTTATTGTAACCATTTATCTGCTCTCCAATCTATATTTAAGTGCAAGAGAAACTGATAAGATGCGCAAGCTGCTGCAAACCTACATGCCGGAGCTGAAAAAAAGTGAATATTATGATTCCGACATCTATAACAAGCAGTTTATGGAAGCAGCCATACTCGATGATCGCCGTGAAGAAGCCAGACAGTGGTATGAACGCCTGATTCAAACCTATGATTTTTCAAAAAATGACCATCTGGATAACAATGAGGTCCACCTGTCCTTGGCCCGTTATCACCTGTATCAAAAGGATTATCAGAAGGCAAAGGAATCTTATCTGCATCTGCTCAGTCACAAGGATGAGGTACTCGGCTATAAGCGGCAGATACTGGAAGAAACCGCGCTCGTTTTTGAAGGACTGAAGGAATATGATAAAGCTTATGCGTATCAAAAGAAAGCGCATGAGCTGATGATTACCTATACCGCATTTATTGATGATATGTACCGGCAGGAAATTGAAGACGTCTGGGAAAAGAACCGTATGCTTTCCTATGAGGTGCTGTATGATCGATTGCTGGATATGACTGAATTCGGAAAGACGGTAACCTCCTGTTTAAACAGGAAGCAGCTCATTGAGGTCATCGAACAGCATGCCGCCCGTATCTTCTCCTTTGATGATTGGGATATTCTGCTGTATGAAGAGCCTCAGAAGCGGTTCCGCTCTTTTTCCAACATTTGTTATCCGCTGTCCGAACACCCCATTCTCGAAGCCTGCACACGTGAATATACTTCGCGTAAGCTGTTAAACCTTTCCGCAGACGAAGAGACAGCCGTTAGTCTCGGTTCCCTGTATGAGGCACATACCCGTTCCATGCTTTTACAGCCTATCACCTATCAGGGGGATATGCTTGCACTGTTCTGCATGAAATCAGATCAGATAGAGAATTTCAGCCGCACAGACCAACGCTTATTACAGGTGTTCGCAGATTACATTGCCATTGCGCTGCATAATGTCCGTCAGTTTGAGGATGCACTGGAAAAATCCAGCTACGATTATCTCACCGGCATCTATAATCGCAGTGCCTTGATGCAATTAGGTGAGGATATGCTGGAAAATGCAAAGAAATCCGGCCATTCCATCGGTGTGCTGATGATGGATATCGATGATTTCAAACAGATCAATGACACCTTCGGACATATGCAGGGGGATGCTGTTATCAAACAGGTAACCGTACTAATGAAACAGATGCAGCGCCATGGTATCATAGCACGCTTCGGGGGAGAGGAGTTTATCCTTCTGATCGATTCTTTAAGCAAGCATACGCTGTATGAGCTGGCTGAGGAAATCCGCTATGCGTGTGAAGCCTGCACAATACCGGCAGATACCGGCACCATTCACTTTACCATCAGCATCGGCTGCTGCTATCAGAACCAGGTTCATGCCACTTTGAAGGAGCTGTTTAATGAGGCGGACCAGCGACTGTATATCGCAAAACGAAACGGTAAAAACTGCGTCCAGATGTAATGAAAGCAAATAGAGCAATCAACCCCAGGTTCGCAAAAGCTCTATTTGTTTTTTTGTACAGAAAAGACGACTGCTTTCTGTTTGGAATCAGAAGCGTCTGTTTCTTTTTGAGGACTGGGAATTTTTTTGTATTCCCTTGTATCGCTGTCTTTCTGTGCTATCCTGCGTGCAAGTCCCCAAGCTATCCGCGTACTGCACAAAGCTGCACGGCTCTCGTATAAATCGTAAACGCTGCAGCCCTTATGAAGAAAAAGGAGAGTTCCTTTCCCAAAAGGACGCCCTCCCGCATTCCTACATGCTTTCCAGACATTTGGACAGCGTTGGAATTATCTGCTTCTTTCGTGAAATGACGCCATCCACAAAATACAGCTCATCCATGATATCCTCCTTGAATGCCTCATCCACAAGATAGCTCAGAGTACCGATGAACACCAGATTGCTTCCACTGCCACCAGCGGCCGTAAAGCACATCATAAGCAGATCAAATTTATTGATTTCATTTATTTTTTCCATATAGGCACGGATTTCATCCTGTACATTCACGATTTCCTGCTCATCCGCAATATTGATCTGACCGATGGCAATCCGCTTTCCATCAATATTATATTCCTTGAAATCATTATACAGGATTTCAGACATGGTTCTGCCTTTAATCGTCGCTACAGCTCCGAACATTTCCTTTGCCATGGCATCCAACTCAATTCCGGCAATCGCAGCCAGCTCCCTTGCCAGCTCCTTATCGATCGGTGTCGTTGTCGGTGAATTGAAATTCATTGTATCACTGATAATGGCACAGCACATAATCGCTGCCGTTTTAACCTCTGGAACAAGACCCGCTTCCTTGTACATACGGGCAATAATGGAAACTGTACTGCCAATGATTTCATTACGGAAACGAATCGGTGTTGTCGTTTCCACATCACCGATGCGATGATGATCCACAACCTCCAGAATCTCCGCCTCCTTCAAATCATCAATACTTTGAGAAAGCTCGTTATGATCGACCAGGATGAATTTTTTCTTCTGATAATTCAACAGGTGATAGCGGGAAATCGAGCCCAGCACCACGCCCTGATTGTTAACAACCGGATAGGAACGAAATCTGGATTTCGACATCTGTTTGTATACATCATCAATATAGGCATGGTTGTTGAAGCTGATGATTTTACGCTTCATAATCAGCTTCACACTTGGTGAGCGATACATGCTGCGGGCTACCTGAAACATATTCAGCGGTGTTTTGATAATCGTACAGTTTGCTTCCTTCGCCATGCGTATAATTCCCTGGGAAATGATATCCACATCCACCAGGATCATACAGCCGGCCCCATCACTCAACGCACGCTTTTGCAGCTTCAAATCATCATTTACAACGACGATGCTATCCCGATAGCTGATATCGCTGTATTCCGCATTGCGGCTGCATAGTATATGGATTCTTCCATTCGTCCGATATGCATCGCATTCATACAGAAACTCGCCCTGCAAAACCTTGCGGATATTCTCGCAGGAGGTGTTCTTCATAAGGGAAATCGGCTTTTCCCCCTTGTCACTCATCAAAATATTTGTCATATCCGACAGAGAAACAACACCAATCAGCTTCTGTGCTTCATCCACAACGAACAATGCACTGGTGGAACGCATCCCCATGCGGTCCCACGCCTCCTTTATCGTATCATCCTTTTTCAGCAGCAGCGGCTCATCAAACGGCACATCATACAGCTTCACTCTTGCATTTTGAATATACACCGGCTCCGGCACCTGAAACTTTTTCAAAACAAAATCCGTTTCCGGATTCAATTCTCCCAAACGGCAGGCAATGGCATTGATTCCCAGCTTCTGCTTCAGCTGTGCATATGCAATTGCCGATACAATGGAATCCGTATCCGGATTCTTGTGCCCGATAATATGAACAACGTCTTTCATTACGGCTTCACTCCCCTGTTTTCTTATGTTCATTGTACCTTATTTAGCCCCTTTTTTCCAGTGGTAGCGCTATCTTTTGCTGCACTGTGATAGCTTTTAATGAATTTCTTCCGTATACCATATAAGAGAAAAGTATGTTATACTGTATAAAACAATCAGAAAGAGGCGATATTATGTCTACCCTTAAACGAGCAATTCTGTTTCTGTTTCCTTATTTGATACTTGCGGTATGCATACTGGAGGAACGCTGGAGAATACAGGCTGCATCCCTCATGCAGTATGATACGTATACGGATATGCTTACGCTGACAGCTGTCATCTGTACGCTATTTTTATTCTTTTATATACGCAATATTATGGAGAAATATGACGGAATCGTATTGCTTTTGAATACAATTGCAGTTATTGTCTATACCCTTTTGATCTGGCTGCCAGATGTATTTGCGTTCCTCAGTCCGATTGCCTACAGTGTTTTTCAAAATGAGCAGCTATTTCTCACAAACATCTATGGGCTGCTTCTGATTGGAGAAGGCTATCAGATTTCTTTCCTCATCAAGGAGAGAAGAACAGATCAAGGTGACTCGGATTCTTAATCAGTATCAATAGACTGTACAAACGTAAAACGATCAATGACAACTGAAAACAGTGAGATTGATCGTTTTAATTTCTTTTATTTCCAAGCCACCGCAAGTGAGTAGCCGCTGGATATTATGTTTTTCTATGTTTTTTTATTCCCTGTCCCATGTTTTCCTTTTTTCTGCAGGATATCACGGCAATACCACATGATCATACCGATGCCCGCCGGTATTGCAAATGCAAATGGAAGCTTTATATAGAAACGATCCACAATCGTTGTGAATAAAAGTGTAATCACGCCGTATAGGAACAACACACTGACATTGGAAATGTAATACAGCACTCTTTTGCTTTTCATAATCGCAAGCAGCTGTAACAGGCAGGAGCCGCACAGAAGCAAAAGCAGCTTTCCGCGACATGCGCCCAGCACTTCATTGGAAACTGTTAAAGCATAATCATTACCGGAGAAATCCGGTGGAACAGAATTATGAAACTGTGTTATCAGAGAACGATATTCCTGAAACAGCAGGATACCGAAAGCAAGGAGTGTCAAACCAGCTGCCAGCGGCATCACAATGCGTAAAACGGCTTCTCCTTTATCTGACCATTTTCGAAACAGGATATTCTTTTCCTCCTGTTCTTTTCCATGGACACCTTTATGCAAGCCGTTCCAGCTGATATCATAGCGCATAATGAACGTATGCCGTAAGCAGCCATACACTACCGCAAGCACAAGCAGGGCTGCCACATACATCAGTAGATATATGGTAACACCGGTTTCATAACCGCTCACAAAAAAGCTGTATGGGTGGAATTCCTCTGTCTGCATTGCCAAAATCTCCAGTATATTGGAAAAGCCCAATTGCAGAAACAGATACAGGATATACAGATATTGCAGAAAGGAAACAAGCGGAAAATAAGCAAGCAGCAGATTCCAGCGTGTCAGTGATGGCAGAGCCCTTTTATCCGTATGCTGTATCATCAGCACATTGCTGAATACCATCATGCCCAGAAACGCCGCAAAGGACAGCAGCTGAGAAATCTGAAGCTTTAAAAACACATAATACAGAAGCAGTGCAAGCAGGGTCAGGCCATAGGGAAGATAGCGCTGCAGATCATAGCGGGATAAATCACTGTAGCCCTTTGTATCACCCAGCAGCTCATCACAGCTGATTCCCAACGCCTCACTCAACGGCTTCAGCAGTGTGATGTCGGGATAACCCTCTGCCGTCTCCCATCGTGATACCGCCTTATTGCTGACATTCAACAGCTCTGCAAGCTGCGCCTGCGTATACCCTTTCTTTTTGCGCAGTCTGATGATTTTCTCCGCAAACTGCTCTTTGTTCATACTCCATCCCTCCTCTATCTATAGTATGACGAAATTCCATATAAACAGCAATCCATGATTGCGGGAATCACTCCACGCTTCATGGATTGCTGTTTGATTTCTTTTCATCCTCCAATGTCTTGATAATGCCATCCGCTATTTTATCCGCAAAAACCTTCCGTTTTGCATCATCGATCAGATACAGACGGTCGTTCTCACTGGCGAGAAAACCGGCTTCTATCAGAATGGAGGGCAGCTTATTATTTTGCAGCACCTGAATCGGAGACAGATCCTGGTCCTTCATACCCCGATTCTGAGAATAGCCCAGAGAATCCAGCTCCTTTAAAATATTTTCCGACAGAGCCTCCACCCTCGGCTCCTTCATTTTCCCCCAAATTTCATAACCATAGGAGCCATTTATGACTTCTGCGGCATTGGTATGTATAGAAACAAACAGGCGGGCATCACTCTCATTGGATATACGAACACGTTCACTGAGATCCTCTACTTCATTAGCCGGCCAGGATACATCATCACTCTTTCTTGTATACAGAACCGGATAGCCGTTTGCCTCCAGACGTGCACCGATATCCTTTACAAAGGCAAGTGTAACATCCTTTTCATACAGCTCTTCAAAGGTACTTCCCGCATCATAGCCGCCATGTCCGGCATCAAGAACAACAACGGGTGTCTCTGCCTTTTTACTGAATAAGGGCGCAAGGATAGGATTGTCCGGAAAAACCTTCACGCATATGATCAGCAGCCCCAGGATGACCAGAAACTCCATCGCAACCACGATCAGCAGTCGAATCGGATTGATTCCTCTTTTTTTCTTTCTTTGCTTTGCCACCGTGTCACCTGACTTTCAAACTGATGTAATTATAGCAGATAAATCAGGAAATTCCTACCTTTTGCGTGACGGAAATGAGATGATTTGCATACCGATTCCACAAACCTTATCTTATGCAGAATGCTCCTCTTCATCCTCCTGATACACGGTTTCCTCTGTTACAATCAGCCTCTGCTTCCGCAAACGGTGATTCACATATTCCGTAAAGAAAACATACAGACATGCTGTAGTCGGTACTGCCATAATCATACCGAAGACACCCCACAGATCCCCGAAAACAAAAATACTAAGCAGCACCCAGAGACCGGGGAGTCCCACGGAATTGCCAACCACACGGGGATAAATGACATTATCCTCAAAGTAGCTGAGTATCTGATAGAATATGATAAACCATACACTCTGTAAGGGATCCTTGGACAGCATCATAATCGCTCCGACACTCATCGCAAACATGGAGCCGAATACCGGAACCATGGAACAAACGGCAATCAGTGTACAGATGAGCTCCGGATACGGGAATTGAAACAGCCGCATGAAGATATAATACAAAACCCACAAAATACAGGCCTCCGTCAGCTGCCCGCCGATAAAGCTGGAAAATATCCGGTTTACACGTGCAGCATAGCGGAAAACAATCTTTGAATTTCCATATCCGAGAAAGGCCGCTGTCACCTTGCGCATCTGGCGTATGAAGTTTTCTTTCCCGCTAAGCAGATACAAGGAAAACATAAAGCCCGTAAAGCCGACAGCAAAGCTGGAAACAAAGCCGGTAGCGCTTGATAAAATCCCGCTGGCACTGCCGGACAGCAGATTGATTACGTTGGTAACGATTTTCTCCCATGGCATCTGAATGAACTGCTCAACCTGTGTAATATTCTCGATTCGATAATCAATATGGAAATATGCCAGCACCTCATCGATATTCTTCACAATATTCGTAAAGAAGGAGGTTAGATTTTCCATAAGGGATATGAGAGAATCGATAATGCTAGGCAGGATGATACTGCCGATAAGAATGATTAAAATCAGAGCAAGCAGAAACGTGAGTATCATGGAAATGACACGTTTTTTCTTTTGGAGAAAGGAATCCTGCTTTGTATGGCGAAGCAGAAAGCCCTCAATATGCTTCATTGGCAGATTTAAAACATAGGCAAAGACAATGGCATACAGCAGGGATTTAAACACGGATAATACAAAATCAAAGCCGTTTTTCAAGTCCTGCAGATGCACAAGGAGAAATCCAAGCAGAAGAATATAGGTACTCAGGTAAATCCAGGGTCGTATGGATCGTATAACGTCTTTATCACGAAAAGGCAGTTTCATGTGCATCCCCTCTTTCTTTTGAAAAAAAGGACTGGACGTATCCAATCCTTTTTATGATTTCTTACATTTCTTCTTTTGCGATTGCAAGTAATCTCTTATGACGTTTCATAGCGTCTTTCTTTGTTTTCTCAAACATTTCGTACGCTGTTTCACCTTTTACCTTAGGCAGCTGGCTGTAACGAGTTTCTGTCATCATGAAGTCCAGCATCTTCTCGTAATCAGGCTCCTTGGAGTCGATTGTCAGAGGAGTTTCTTTTCTTGGGTCATAACGATACAGATCGAAGTATCCGCACTCAACAGCTTTTGCCTGTGTTCTCTGGTGGTTAGCAAGTCCGCCCTTGATACCGTGCTCCGCACATGGAGAGTAAGCCAGGATCAGAGATGGTCCATCATAGCTTTCTGCTTCCTTCAGTGCTTTCAGTGTCTGGTTTTTATTTGCTCCCATAGAGATTGCAGCTACATATACGTGTCCGTATGCCATAGCGATCTGTCCCAGGTCCTTCTTCGCAGTTGTCTTACCACCTGCAGCGAACTTGGCGATAGATGCAGCCTGGCTGGATTTGGAGGACTGTCCACCAGTGTTGGAGTAAACCTCAGTATCCAGAACCAGAACATTCACGTTCAGGTTGTTTGCCAGTACGTGGTCTAATCCGCCGTAACCGATGTCATAAGCCCATCCGTCACCACCGACGATCCAGATAGATTTGGAAACCAGGTCAACGTCTGCCAGTTCTTTTACCATAGCGATATCAGATTTAGCAGCCAGTTCCTTGATTGTCGGAGCGATTTCTCTTTCCGCATCACGGTCACCGTGTACTTCCAGATATTTAGCAAATGCTTCCTTCAGAGCAGGCTCAACATTTTCCATGTTGTCTTCCATTGTCTTCAGGATTCTTGATTCCTTATAGTTCTGTGCCAGAGCCATACCATATCCGAATTCCGCATTGTCTTCGAACAGAGAGTTCGCCCATGCAACACCCTCACCATTGCTGTCATTTACGAATGGAGTGGAAGGAGTGGAAGAACAGTAGATCATAGAGCATCCTGTTGCATTCGCAACCAGCATGTCATGACCGAACAACTGAGATACCAGCTTATAGTATGGAGTTTCACCACAGCCAGGGCAAGCTCCGCTTACTTC
>OIUY01000169.1_pt1 | contig 14429 bp, 16 predicted proteins | sample 1587171 | NCBI WGS metagenome assembly OIUY01 (sample SAMN02675046, study PRJEB24791) | human gut metagenome, SKBSTL021 | isolation source: stool | host: Homo sapiens | place: USA
CAAAGAAGTTAAAAAGAAAAACGGGCAAGAAGTAGAAATTGTACATCATGTTCCAGCCCGTTCAATTGCTTACATGTTAGAAAAGCATTTGAAAACTGCAGTTATTGGAGATAGTGCAAAAGACGTGGAAAACGCCCCTCTATCTTTCTATGATTTAGACACTGGACTTTATACCAACAGCGATCGATTGCTTGATAGTTTCATCTTAGCTGTTGACGACACCACCAACTCACGTGCTAGAAAAGACATTCGAGAATGGTTAAGGATTGAAGCCCCCACCAAGTCTATTAATAAGAACATCAACCTTGTTCCCGTTGGCAATGGCATATTTGATAAGGAAAATAAGAAGTTGCTACCATTCGATCCGAAATACGGTTTTACCAGTAAAGTTGCCACAAAATACGTAGACAATGACATCCCCGAACCCACCTATAATGGCTGGACATTCAGCAAGTGGATTAAAGAATTATCAAATGGTGACGAGGATAAAACCACACTCTTATGGCAAATGATAGCTAGTGTTATTCAGAACAGACGGACTAGCAACGTTTTATTTTGTTTAATTGATAATGGTGAGGGGCGCACTGGTAAAAGTACATTTGAAGCCTTATTAATGAATCTAGTTGGTAAGAATAACTACACCGCTTTAAAAATAGAGGAGTTCGATCATTCTTTTTTGTTAGCCCAAGCCTATGGAGCAAGTTTAATCATTGGAGATGATAACGACCCGAAAGGATATATTGACAATGGCAGTACGCTAAAAAGCATCGTTACCAATGAATTAGTATTAATTAATCCAAAAGGACAACGCCCTTTTTCTGCTAAGTTCTACTGTACGATTGTTCAATCTATGAACGGCTTCCCACGATTTAAAGATACATCAGGCGGTTTATATAGACGGTTTAGGTTAATTCAGTTTAACCATCAATACCCAGATACCCCAGACGGACGAAAAGTCAAAGATGAATACGTTAAAGACCAGCGCTTGTTGCAATGGATACTAAAAAAAGCTTTGCAAGTTAATATTGATACCATTATCAACACACAAGAAAGCCAAGAAGCAGTCAATGATTTACAACTGGAGAATGACATCGTTTTATCTTTCGTTAATGAAGTTGTTCCTAACTTAGAAAGTACCAGAATACCAATAGCGTTGTTGTTTGCTCTATTTCGTAAATATGTTGACGACAATAACAGTAAAAATGGCATGACCAGAGCCACATTTACTAGAAGAATTAAACCATTAATGGAACGTAACGGCTGGAATTATAAGAAATCCAGACCATTAGATTTTTTGAGTGATAGTGACATTAACCAACTTAAAAGCACATCGTATTATGATTACAACGATTTTAGAAAGGACGACCATAAAAGCCAACGCTGTTTTATTAAAGAATAACGTTCCAGTTCCTCTTTTTGTTCCGTGTATTTTTAAAAAGTGTAACACTGAAAATCGTTGCTATAACAGCGTTTATTATATATTGTTCCATTTATAATTAGTAATATTAGACATAAGAGTAAAAAAATAGGCTATAAATACATCTATGTAAGAACGAACAAAAAAACGAGCGGAACACGGAACGAAATTGCTTAATCACTAGAGCGACAAGGGATTATACCTGTTCCAGCGTTTGGAACAAAGTAGAACAATTGGAATAACGTATTAAACACCAACAATAAAGTAAACGAGGTAATAACATGACAAGGGTAAAAGTTTTTAGTACATATCACGAAAACGAACTTGATATATTAATGAATAAATGGTTAGCAGAACATCCAGATATTAATATAAGGGACATTAAACTAAGTAGTTCTTTAGCTTCAACAAACGAGGATAGTATACCGTTATTTACTGCAATGGTTATCTTTGCCTTACGTACTGCTCCTATTTAAGAGAACCTATAAAGAAATTTTCCTACAAAAAAATGTTTTTTTGTTGGCATAGGCACATTGGACACCCTATAAAAAGAGAGGACAAAAAAATGAAATTCAATATCCAATACCCACCTTTAATTGAACAGGCATATAATCATCTGCTTTCAATTGGTTTACACCCTAACAAGGACAAACTATATAAAATGCTAGTTGTTAAGGGGATGATTGACGAGTTAGGCAATCCCACTCAACGAGCAATAGACGAGGGCTTAATTGAAGTAGCGAAAAACAATCCAATTGAACGATTTAAGGCTGAAAATCCTCTTGTTGCTCATATTCCAGACGAACATTTCAAGGTACATAAGGGACAAGTTCTCATGGACTGTTACGCTTTGAAAACGGTATCTACCACTGTTCTAAACGACCCAGAGGCAACAGCAGAGTAAAAAGAAAACGCTCAAAGCCTATTAGACAAGGTAAATAACTTAGACCATAACAAATGGTGCTAAATAAAAAGCATCCCCTTTTATTGCATCAAGCGATGATAAGGGGATGTTATTCTTTTGCTTGTAAGAGCGTTCAATCATATTTAAACCTAAAAGCTGTTATATCAGCTATTTAAGGATGTTTAACGTTGACTAATGCACGACAAAGGGAACTGATTGTAGTTGCTACCTATTCCATTACGACAGAACACACGTTTATTTCAAAAATTCGGGCTGTTTTAAAACGAGTAATAGGCAATTAATATAATTAATCATTTAAGAGTTAAAACGGCTTAGACAGCTTTAAAACGAAAATTAGAATACAGAGAAATGGAGTTGATTTAAATGTTTCTTGTATCGTGTCTGTTAATTGGAGCAATTGCATGTAGTTTGGCAAGCCTTTTTGCTGATATTGCGGTTATATGGCTATTTACCCACTACATGAAAGACCAGTACAAAGGGGATGAAAGCAAATGAGTTGGTATCGTGGTAGATATGTTACAAGTAGGCGCACCCTAGCCCAGTGGATGGCTGAAAGTAAGAAAGATTATCATTTCAGAGTTAGAAACAAAGATAAAGCAGATCCAACAGTTGTTAATTTCGTATTCTCTGACAACATCAAAAAGGATCGGCGCTTATATGTTGCTAGTCGGGTTATTTATAATCACTACTTAGATTATTGCTATCAGCAGGACTTAACACCGCTAAGCAATCGACAATTTAAGCACAACATGGAACTGTTAGGGTTTGTCTATCAGAAACATCATCGCTTTTATGCTGGTTACTACCAGAACAAAGTGACAACAGCGTATAAAAATATCGGAATAATTAAGCGGTAGTTATTCCATGCAATGTACAATTTATCAATCCATCTAAAAAGCTGATATAACAGCAATCTTAATTAGAAATCATTACCCAAAATTGCACATTTTCGGGGCTGTTTGTAGTTAAAAGAATGCTAACAAATGTTGGTGTTTTTAATAATTCGTTGTTAGATTGGAGCTGATAACATGATTCTATTCTTTGATTCAACCTATTGGACGTATGAACTAACCGCAGTTATTGCAGTGATTATCATTGCTTTACTGGTTATTAAGTACAGACACTAGAATCTCACAAAACACTACTTTTTTAATTAATTCGTAGTTGATTATTATTGATTATGACTTGTTAGCTGTAATCATTGATACAATAACGTTTTACGTCAAAACAAGAAGCAACAAAGATCAATAATCGCCCTTTTTTGCTATCAAAATAGGACATACTAAAAAGCCCCCGTTTTTATTTAACGGGGGTTGGTTTGTTAATATTGCAGGAACGCTCATCGACTTTTATACGTAACAAATTCCATTAATTATTTTAGGGGGGATGCCTAATCATGCTATTAAATTCATTTGATGATTACATGCTTTACACGTTATTAGCTCATTTATTCCATACGTCAATTACTAGCGCATATTGGGCTTTTAATTTAGCTACCACCTTTACGCTATTATTAATTGCTGTCTTGATTCTATTGTTCAAACATTAGCAACAAAAAAAGGCACACCAATTAATGATGCACCCTCTACTGGTAATGGTTCTGAATAAATAAATTATATCGGAGTGTTTGTTATCGTGTCAATCATCCCCACCATTGACGACAAGGAAGCCGTCAAGATTGCCAAAACTTACCTCAAGCAGTACCACGATTATTCACTGATTGCCAAGCGCCTGTCTTTTATGAATGCTGAATATATTACCACAAAGGATAAAAGCACCCACTCAATGGCTTTATATGAACTCAAAGAACGGGAGAATATTGTAAGCAAGGTTAAGCAGCACGATTTAACCAGTGGGATGATTGTTGAGTATCGTTTTATTAATTCATACTCAGTTATTCAGACGCTGGAACAGTTGCAACAGCAAGGGATGAAAATATCAGAGCGTACACTCCATAATAAGCAACATGAAGCCTTGTTATTAATGTATTCACTGATACCAGATAAAGACACTAAGCTAATCAAATAAATATTTACACGTATTAAGCATAACTATATAATCATAGACATGGTAAAAGTTAAGGGTAGCTCCCCTAATTTTTATCAAGGCGTTAAATGCTAGACAATGACCAACGACTTACAAGTACAGCAAGAAACGGAGGCGCTGGTCTTGAAAGTGTTTCTTTTCTTGTCTAGGGGTGAAGTACCTTGACGATTAGCGTTACATTTACCAGCTGTAAAATGCTAGTAATTGTAATTGTGATCATTTTAACGGTACTAAAAAAGCGTTAATAGTTTGACCTACTAACGCTTGAAACCTCTAGCAAGAAACGCCGGGCGTTAGATTCTCACACAATCTAGCGCCCTTTTACATATGTAATTATAACATGAGTATATACGTATACAAGCGAAAAGTTTACACTATAAAACGCTATTTTACACTAATTGCAATTTTAAGGGGATGTTTAATCATGGTTTCACTTGCACAAGCTGAAGCAACTAAACGATACAAGAAACGCCATCCACAGCAAACTAAACTATATCAATATCGCTCCAATGCTAGAACGTTTATTAAACATTATGCAGATAAAGACGACCTAACTAAACTTATAACACTAGCACAAGAGCAAAAAGCCAAGCTAAACGACTAAGGACGACCTAGAACCCACACTAGATCGCCCTTTTAATTTTGTCCCACTCAATAGCCTAATGATACCGTATTTATTTAGCGTTAATCAAAGATTCCTATTGCACTTTATCTTACATATGTATATAATATAGCTAGCCCCTAAGGAAAGGGGGTGGTTACCATGAACAGAAAGAGCAAAAACAAAAAGCGCTCAGTGAAAGCTTTCTCAGTTGAGTTTAGCTTAATACCTTTGCGCTTTAAGTTAGTAGTAATTTTTGATTAGTGGTTATTCGCCACCCAAAGGTTGACTCGCCAAAGTCAACAACCTTTGGGGCTTTTCATATATGTATTATAGCATTTAAAAGCGAGGTTGAGAATATGAGACGCTTTAAGTATCAATCAAAAAACAAACACGTTACTATTGCCCTAGATGTATATAGCCCTCGTGAAACAGTAGCCCTCTGGAAGCAGGATGTTAAGAAGTTCAAGACGTGGTTACATACCCCAAAAGATAAGCGCAAGAAATTAATTGAGTTTAAGATTGAAAGAAAGTAATAACATGGCTATCAGTAAAGCTCAACACAAAGCAATTAATAAATATCGCAGTAAGAATAAAGCACACGTTCAATATATTAATAGGCGCTCAATCGCCAAGAGCTTTATTCTTAAGGACGCTACAAAAGACGACCTAAATATGCTACTAGGTCACATTAAGAAACGACAGCAAGAGTTAAACAACTAGGGACAACTAACCGTTAATGGATTAGTTGCCCTTTTGCTTTATCGGTGCAATCTATCTTAATTTTGCACTGATAACTAAATGATTGTACTAAAAAAAGACGTTCTACCATGAGAGCGCCCCTGAGATATTAATTAAAGCAAACCAGACTAATTATAACATCCCCGCCCCCTCAATCACTCAAAAAAGAGCGCACACATTGCAATCACCTTGTACGTAAGCCCTAATTTTAAAAATTTTTAGGTAGGGGGGCTAAAACATGATAAACACTGATATAATCGCATTCTTAATTATATGGCCATTAATTTTATGACTGTTTTAGATAGCAATTGATGGGGATGATTATGTATTCTGACAATTCAGACACCCTAAAAGAAATAACTGAATTTTTCCGCAGGCAAAATAAAAAGACCACTGAATCAGTGATCTACCACGCCGACAAGCGGTTATGTTTTTTCCGCAATTTTTCCGCAGAATTGATTAAAAATAGTGTTTTATAGTGTAAACCTAAAATTAAAAATGGCTTTATATCAACGTTTTGGACACTATCGCAAACTATTTAAAATACAAAAAGTGCCCCAAACAGGATTCGAACCTGTACATGGAAACCCATACAACGACCTGAACGTTGCGCGTCTGCCAATTCCGCCACTGGGGCATCGTTATTAATGAAATAACAACAATCTTATTATACTGGAATTTTATTGAATTACAAGTCCTATTTACCTTTAATAAATTGAATCATTGTCCCATAACCAGTTAAAACTAGGAACTTGGGGGCAACCTGAACGTTAGCTACATTGGTATTAAAACGAACTCCGACAATTCCATCAGCTTTCTTTTCAGCTGCTCGTTCGCGTAATTTCTGCTGAACCTCGCTAAATAGCTGGTCCAAAGATTCAAATGAGTCAATCGCATCACTTGGTAGCATTAAATGAGCTGTCGCATTAACAACTCCCAGGACTTTATGCGCCTGTGGATAATCTTCTGTTGAAAGGAATATTTCATTCACCTCCTTATTTATTATACCAAACTAACAAAAAGGCTTTAACGCTCAGCAATTCTAAACGTTAAAGCCACATTTGTGTTTATGAGGGGCAACCTATTAGTTTCTGTTGGCCGCTTCCTCATAATATCTACGGAAGGAATCCTGCCACTTTGCACTGGAACTTTATTACTAAATACAAACTTTTGATTCTCATCTTCCGCAAAGTCGCTTTTATTCGTTACCGTTCAAATAGTGCACCCTGGTAACCACAATTTAAATCAAGATCTTTCCGGTTACTCTTACGTTGCTTCTAGTCTACTCCTTAACTTCCTTCGACTCTATTAGAACGGGAGACTTAATGTTTTAACATCGTCTCTTTATCCTTCCTCACCAATAATATACCACCTTTAGTAACTGCTTTCAAGGATTAATTAAATACTTGTGATAGCATTAATAATATTGCGACTAAATTATTTAAACCGTGTAATAACATTGAGTTCCGAATATCCTCACTTTTCCGGTAAACGTATGCTAAAGTCATCCCCAACATACAATACAAGAGAAAACTAATAATATTCGTGCTAACATGCCCAGCAGAAAAAACGATCCCCGACAAAATTACCTTTGGCCAGAAAGTATTGGGCTTAAAGAAAAGATTCATTAATACCCCACGAAAAATCAGCTCTTCCGCTATCGGAGTCAAAACCACCGCTGAAATTGCAAATACAATTGTTACTAATGGGTTATGGCCCAATATCGCCATTAGACTTTGATTATTTGCTGTTTCTGTCTGGTGGTAGATTAAAACATTCAGTACACCAAGAATAAATTCCCCTATTAAAATAAACAGGTACCCACCAAGAATTAATTTCCAGTTAATTCTCTTTCTAATTGGTAGTTGGTTATAGCGGTGATATGTTTGTCGAGACCATAGGATAATAAAACCGAATAATAGAAGAAAAAGGAAAACTAACCCAATAGTCTTAATGGTTACCCTGTTGCTTCGATTAGCAATTTGCATTGCAATCGGTGGTAATTCTATACACAAGAAAAAGGCTGCCATTAAACAACAACGTTTAATAAGAGAAAAAATTTCACTCATTTTTGTTGCCCCTTCTTTTGTTCTTGAAGGCGTTTTTGTTTTCGTCGCTGGTAACTCCATTTTGCGGTTACCTTCGTTACCATTAAGTTTGCAACTACAAATCCTAAAATCCATAAAATATACATCGACCAGCCAGAAATTACTTTACTAATCGTTAATGCTACTAAAATTGCAAAAATAATTAATGGGGGTAATACTACTTTTAAGATTAATTCTGCTTTCACTCTTTAAATCCTCCATCATCTTGTCCAAAAAGTACCTCTCAGTTACATTGCATCCTAATCCTGATGGAAAACATCTTCCAAAATTTGCTTGGTTGTTGCCATTTGCGTTCCACGAGAACGGACATAATCGATCTGTGAGATAAGAATATCATAACTCCACATTGAAGACAGATCTTTCTCGTTAAAATAGTGGAGATTTAACGTAATCTCATTTAAATCGTGGAGCATTCCCGAAAAGTCGTCCATCCCCTGGTATTGTTTTGTTCCAATAACCACCGGCAATTCATTGTCAGCAGAGTCTTTTAATATGTTCATGAGGATGTTCCCGCTTGTTATTTCTGGATGTTCATCAATAAACTGTTGCACTTGCCAAATATCGAAATAGTGGTGTTCATGAGCTACCTTAGTTTTTTCAGAAACAGTTGTTAGGTAGTCGGTTTGATCGTTGACGGTAATAATGCTATCGAGGCGAATTGCAATTAAACCGTTAATTTTTCCATCCCAATCAATACTGATCATCAGGCAAAAATAATTATCAATACCCACTACAAAGCCAACGTTAAAATAATCATCATTTTTGATATTATGTACTTCAATCAATTTTCCCTGCTGTTTAGCAATGGTTAATTGAATTTTAACATCCTGCTTATCTGATTCTCTCAAGTATTTGCCTCCTAATTGTCGTTTGATTAATCAAACAAAAATTTACAAAAAATAGTCTACCAAGAATCGTAAGGAAAATTCAATTATTAAGTAGGTATAAACTGATAAGTAGTTATCCCTTCATACAAAATATATCAAAAATTAAATGGGAATCCACAATATTTTGTAGTAAGATAGTGCTTGTGTTTAAAATTATAGTAAAGAGGGGCCGTTATGGTGATAATTACTGCAGGAATGATTGGGGTCGGCAAAACTACCTTAACTGGTAAAATTGCAGAACATTTAAATACAAAAGCTTACTATGAACCGGTTGGTGAAAATCCAGTATTACCACTTTATTATGCAAATCCAAAGCAATACGGATTCTTATTGCAAATCTATTTTCTTAACAAACGATTTTCAATGATCAAACAAGCATTATCCGATGATAACAATGTTTTAGATCGTTCTATCTATGAAGATGCATTATTTACTCGTGAGAATAATGCAGAAGGAAACATTAGCGATACAGAATTAGAGGTCTACCTTAAACTATTAGATAACATGATGGCTGATCTTAATCGGCTACCAAAAAAAGCTCCTGACTTAATGGTTTATTCTGAAACAGATTTTGAAACAATTCTTTATCGCATTAAAAAGCGTGGTCGGGATTATGAACAAGTTGATAAGAACCCTGAATTAAAGGATTACTATTACAAGATGTGGAATGCTTATAAGGATTGGTATCGTGATTATAATGCCAGTCCAAAGATGAAAATCGATCTAGAAAAGTACGATCTAGAAAATCCACAAAATGTCAAAACTGTTCTTAGTATGATTGATGACCGATTAAAAGATATTCGTAACTAGTAAAAGCTTTATTAATTAGTATAGCGATAGCTTAGCTAAAGTTGATCCATTCAGTGAATTAACTTGGGTTAAGCTATTTTTGTATCTAATGTTTACTGGAATAATGAATAACATCCTGTAAATAATTATGTTTATGATTAATTTGAGCTAAGAATGGTTGGTCATGAATAAAATTTCGACCATTTTCTAAATGACGTAAATACATTTCCTTGTACGGCAAATCTGCATCAAAAGCTCGTCTCCGCTCGCTTTCGTGATCCCACTTAACTCTACGATAATCAAGATCAGCGATCCCTTCATCGTCAATTGTGAGTAATAGATAACGAGCACGAAGATTACTCTGGTGAACATTCCACCCATCATAAGGTTCACCAACAGAGCCAGGATTGAGAATTAACTGTTCTTGACTAGTATACCGATATAATTGGTGGTGTACGTGAGCATAAATACCAACATCATAATTTCCAGGCGAAGGCATAATTTGATCCATTTGTTGTTGATCGTTAGTTGGAAACAATCCTTGTCCAGCATTATTTTTAGGAAGATTATGGCTTAAAGTAATATGCAATGCACCAACCTGTGTATCGGCCGTTATCGGCCATTCACTGATTTGATTAATAATTCTAGAGCCAACCTGGGCACCAATATATTCGCCAATCCGGGAAATCATAATTTTTGTCTCATCATCGTAAGAATGCTGACCATAATAGGCTTGCACTAAATCATCATCCCAGTTTCCCCGAAGACAAATTGATGGATTTAATGATTCTAATATCTCCCAAATATCTGTTGCTCCCGGTCCCGGCATGAATAGGTCACCTAGAAACCAACATTCATTTACATTCTGTTTTCTAATATCATTTTGAACTGCTTTTAGAGCCGTATAATTGCCATGAATATCCGCAATAATTGCAATTCGTCGTTCCATACTTATCATCACTTTTCAATTTATTATTACAATTTCAGTATAATTAATCCAGATTTAGATTCAATTTAGTAAATTTAACTAAAATTTTTAGGCAATCGTTTGCACAAATAGTAAATCAAAAGCTGATTTATGAATTTTTTTATATAATTTAATAGCAAAATTGACAGCGCTTTCTTTATTTTCTATTCTAAGGCTGACTCATTTAAACACAAGTGAGTTAATTCATTTGAAAGAAGGGTTAGCTATGGTTAATTGGTTACTACCAAGCGCACCAGCTGACAAATTAATACCGAAAGAGCAAAGGCACGGTGCTTTTATTAAATATCGAACTAGAATTTTAGTTAGTACTATTTTAGCTTATGCAAGCTACTACATTGTCAAATCAAACTTTACTCTTTCATCACCATACCTGACAAAAGATGTTGGTTTAACTACTGCTGATATTGGTCTTGTTTTATCAGCTCTCGCAATTTCATACGGAATTGGTAAATTCTTTATGGGATTACTTGCCGATCGTCTAAATCCCCGTTATTTTGTTGGTGTAGGCTTAATCTTATCTGCAATTTTTAATACATTTTTTGGCTACACACGCAATTTATGGGTAATGATTTTATTGATGGTTGGCGTCGGTGTAACTCAGGGAATTGGTGCTCCTTGCTGTCAAAAGTCATTAGCAACATGGTTCGATGAGCATCAACTTGGTACAGCAACAAGTACATGGAATATTTCACATAATATTGGTTCTGGAACTGCTTCATTAATCGTTGCTGGAACTGTTGGTGCCTTTGGAGCAGCTAATATTCATAACATTTTCTTAATTCCATCATTAATTTCCATCGTAATGGCATTAATTGTTATGGCATTAGGTGTTGATACACCTGAATCGGTTGGTCTACCAAAGGTTAATAAGAACAAAGAAAAGAATATTAAGCATAAAACCTCATGGGGTGCTTTCCGAGATAACATTATGAAGAACCCAATTGTTTGGGCGCTTTGTATCATGAATGCGTTCTCGTATATTTTACGTTATGGAATTGAAAACTGGATCCCTATTTATCTTTCAACCTCTAAGGGATTCTCTTCAGTTGCTACTAACTCAGCATTTACCATTTTCGAATATGCCGCAATCCCTGGAACTATTCTTCTAGGATTGCTATCAGATAAAGTCTTAAATGGTCGTCGTGTTCCAATAATGTTGTTTACCTCAACCATTATTCTAGTTTTGATCCCATTCTATGCCTTATCCCAAAGTATTGTAATCGTTGATATTATTTTAGGAATTTTAGGGATTTGTATTTATGGTCAACAAGTCTTAATTGGAATCGTAATTATGGATGCGTTGCCTGTAGAATCTGTTGCCTCAGGAATTGGTTTGTCTGGTTTCTTTGGCTATGCTTTTGGTGAGGTCATTGCTTCATACGGAATTGGTTCCGTTGTTGGTAAAACCAGTTGGAATGCTGGATTTGGAATTGTAGCCGTTTCCTCAATTATTTGTATTATCTTCTTCGTTTTCCTTTTGAAGAAATACCACAATACATTATAATAACCTACCTAATACTGAGGCTGAGAAAAGCAAAACGTTTTTTCCTAGCCTCTAACTATTACCCAGTAATTTCCAAAATTACCGAGTCTAATTGCGCGAATCAACACTTCTTCTCTAACTCACAAGAAGCTTCTTTAAACCAGTAAGCGCTCCAGCCGATGCGGCACCACCAATAACTGAAACAACTGGTGAAAACTTTTTGTGTTTTGGAGATGTTTGGTGGTGAGGGGTTCTCAAATGAGATCTTCGCGGCATTTTATATTGCCGACTATTTATAATTTGACTTTGAGTATTTCCATCTTTTTTCGGGTCATCATACCTTGTTAGTTGATAACTATCAATAATCTGATTCAACTTCTTATCATAATCAGGATCTGTCGCATAACAGCCGACAAGGGCACGGGTTGCTTCACGGTAGCTTTTTGCCACCGAACGATGCACTTCCCTATATAAGGGTTGCTGAAGCGTCTTAGCATAATCTTGTAACGATTGCTTGATACTAGTATACGAACGAAAAACGTCCTGAACCTGCGTTGATTGAAAACCAACAAATTCTGTCGTTGGCTTTAATACGCCACGCCCATTATATTTTCCTTTTACACCAAATAAATTATGGTGCGGTGCTAGACTAAGATCGCTTGTTCCCCAATTACTCTCTAATGCAGCTTGGGCAATGATAATGGATGGGTATAGATCATAATTCTTACCAATTTGTCGTGCATCATCAGCAATCTGATTAATAAAGCGTGCTTGATTTGGTAATGGCTGCTTCGGTAAATACCTTTTTTGATCAACTAATTGGTCAGAGAAGGTATTTTCTTTTGCTCCCGTTTTTTCCTGAGTCTGTGCTTTTGCCTTTTCAATTCCTCGTTGGTAAGCAGCTTGTTCTACGTGATCACCAAACGCATGGGTTCTTCCCTCCTCCTGATCCGCTACTCCTAACTGAAATGCTTGACGATATTTCTGTGTTGCATTATGGAACTGAAGTAAGAATTCACGTGTATACTCATCACCGTGACTTCGTAGCACTTGCGCGTCTACCACTTCTTGGTTAATCACTGCAACTTCAGCAGCATTTCGTGCGTCATCCTGTTGACTGGCAAGAGCAGGTAACGCTGTATTAAGTGAAACTAGCATTACAACTGTTCCTAAAATCACCTTATCATTCATTTCTTATGTCACTCCCGTATTAGTCCTCTAAACAATCAATACGGAATAAATTTAACTTTGCATCTTTAAATTCAGAAGTTATTTGAGCATATATAAATCTTCATTAAATAATAAAGGATTAGTAATGTTCCTTTATCGAACATCGCTAATCCTTCATATTCTCATATTAGTAAATTATTACTGGTTCATTAACTTCAAGGCTATTATATGCCCCAGCAGCGTCGCTTGGATGCATATTAGCACAACCATTTGAACCGTCATTTAGGTAAGCCGTTTTAGACCAATTATGCCGCCATGAAGCATCATGGAAGCCACAACCACTGTCGGTAAATTGAGCCCAGTATTGAACCTTACTGCTGTATTTAGAACCATTATCGCTCGTCCCCTTTAGAACTGAAGGAGATTGCTTATACATGATATACCAGACTCCCTTAGGTGTTTGGTCAGCCTTATTACTCATCTTTCCAGTAACAACGTCTACATCGTCTACACACTTACCATTTTTGTAGAACCAGGCATGCTGATCGGCAATTGAAATAACAGCATAGGTATTACCAATTCCATTATTTTCTGTTACCCCATAACCAGTCCCACGATGATTATAGCCAATTCCATAAATATCTGCCTTAGCATCTACAGAAGATTTGCCAGCTGCAATTGCATTAGCTAAAGATTTGCCGGCACGTTCAGTACTTATCTTCCATCCGTAACTACCATCCCTTGTAGTAGTTATCTCCTTGCCATCAGGAGTCTTGAATTTAAATGCTTTACCTAACGTTGCTTGCTTTTTATTAATCTGCTTAATCTTCTTATCTAGAATAGACGTATTAAAGTGATATTGACCACCTTTATAGGTAGCACTCGTAATTACGTCACCCGTTGTTAGGTGGTAAGTCTGCTTTTCAACTTTATAGTTAACCTTTTTTCCGATTAACTTTTGCAATTGTTTCTTTTCGTTTTGCACAGTTTTGCTATCTGGTGAAAGTGGCTGTTGTTGCTTAGCGGTAAGATAAATCTTACTGCTGGTTGCCTGAGAACTAAGTTGGTGAAGAATCCGTTGCTCATCAATCTTGGTTCCCTTTTGCCCCTTATGAACTGTCACCTTGCCGTCACGAAGTTCAGCGTAAGCATCTACTGGCGCCTGTCGTCCTCGATTTTCTCGTTGAAGAATCGACTGGACAGTTGCTTTCTTTGTTTCGTACTGACTGAGATCCTGCTTACCGGGCTTTACCTCTAGAGAGTAGGACTTTCGA
>OIUY01000175.1_pt1 | contig 14177 bp, 11 predicted proteins | sample 1587171 | NCBI WGS metagenome assembly OIUY01 (sample SAMN02675046, study PRJEB24791) | human gut metagenome, SKBSTL021 | isolation source: stool | host: Homo sapiens | place: USA
CAGCTGGATTGACATAGTAATCATCATCTTCATGGTATTCCCAATTCATAACCTTGCGATCATCAGAACGCCATTTGCGACTATTCTCTTTAATCATTGTGCTATAAGGAATTAGGGCGGTACAATCAGGCAACTCATCTTCAAGATACTTATAATTACGTTCCGACCCATAACCAGCATCGGCCACAATTTCTCGTCCCAAAACTTCGTTCTGGGCGAGATGCTTAAGGAATGGAATTAGCGTTCTCGTATCGGTAGGGTTCTGCATTAGGTCATAGCCAAGCGTAAATTGCGAATTAGTCATAATTTGAAGATTATATGCCGGTTTAGTTTGTCCATTACGCATTGGATCTTCTTTAACGCGCATAAAAGTAGCTTCGTGATCGGTTTTAGAGTAGCTATTTCGTGAACCAGCAATCTGCATTTGAGTATGATATTCTAAATTTTTTCGGCGACAATGATCCAAGGCATGGAGATATTTTTTGGCGTGACGTCGCTCCTGCTTGGCAGGGTTAGGCGAAACCTTAGCGGTTTCGCTTACCCTTTGATTCAGTTCTTCAATCCGTTGTTCAAGAAGTGCGATAATAGTATCGAGCTGATCAACATCAAAGTTATTCTCGTCAACGGCAATTTTAACTTCAGCTTGCTTGATTTCATGAAGCAGTTTACGGGCCTTTTCAACGTTTAATTCACTGTACTTGATAGATCGCTTCTTCCAAACAAAGGAGTACTTATTCGCATTAGCAAGAATTTTAGTTCCATCAATAAATGAAGCCTCATCAATCATTCCCTGAGATTTCAAGTAATCATGAAACTCCTTAAAACTGCTCTGAATCATTTCTTCTAAGTCTTTGGAGATCACAAAACGAGCAATCGTACGGTAAGTCGGTCGCTGTTCTTGAGTTAGCCACATCGCCACAATATTTTCTCGAGCAAAACGTTCAATTTTTCGACAAGAAATAATACCGTAACTGTAAGCTAAAAGGACCAATTTTAGTAACATCCTAGGATCATATTCTCTAGGTCGTCCCATGATATTGGGTTTACGAAGCGCTAGGTTTTCTACTAGTTGGTTAATATAGCGAGCAGGATGATTTGATTCAGGTTCATAAGCAGTAGGTATGTTCAAACTAAGTTGATTAATGTTATAATTAGGTTTCAATGTTTTGTATCCTTTCGAGGGTATTTTTGAAGGCATCGACGGGCTGGTCGGTGTCTTTTTCTTTTTCTAATATTTATTCTAAAGGAAAGCGGAGTTAAATGAAATCCGAAGATTTCATTTAACTCCGCTTATTATTAGAGACTTATGTCACAGCCCCATCCCAATTGTTTTTTCTGTGTTAGTTGATAAATTGCCGTCCCGGTCACAATTTTCTGAAGTGAAGCAGTTGGAAATAGTCGGTTGGCCTTAACAATCTGCTTCTTATTAGTAGTTTCATTGTTTGCGATGGTAACCGCTTGGCTCCCCTTACCATTAACCAATATTACACCATTAATATGGTGCGATTTTAAATAATCATGAAGCTGTGTTTGCGTCTGCTTATCTACCGCAGCTGCTTTAGCTTGTTGCTGAGTTGATACCAAGAATAACCCAAAGGAACAAAACATTAAAAGTATAAATAAATTCAATCTTTTCATAATCATACCCCAGATAATAAAAGCCCAATAGTATAATTTTATTTTAGTCTTATTTAATAATCCGGGCAAGAAAAGGAGAGCTTTAGGATATGAATAAGCTTCTAATCAATTTTCTTTTTAAAACAAAAAAGAACCCTTGATACACAAGGGTTCCAAGCTACTACTTGTCGCGACGCTTTTCAGCGATACGAGTAGCCTTACCAGTACGTTCACGTAAGTAGTACAACTTAGCACGACGTACACGACCATGACGAAGAACGTCAATCTTAGCAACACGTGGTGAGTGAACTGGGAAAGTCCGTTCAACACCAACACCGTTACTGATCTTACGAACAGTGTAGGTAGCACTGATACCAGCACCGTGACGCTTGATAACGATACCTTCAAACATCTGAACACGTTCACGTGAACCTTCAACGATGAGGGCGTGAACCCGAACAGTATCACCGGCACGGAAATCTGGAATATCATCCCGTAATTGACTTGCAGTAATCTTTTCGATTAACTTGTTTTGACGCATAAAAAATTCTTTCCTTTCGCCGACATTCATGTCCGATGTGGGCAGCGGAATACCGTTTCTTATGGCTAAACAGCCATCTATTACTATACTAGCTTTTCATTTCCCTTTCAAGGGTTATTTTGATTGATGTTCCTGATTAATAATCGAATGACGAATACCATAGGCAAAGTAAATAATTAAGCCAATAAGGAACCAAAGAACCATCATAATCTTAGCATCGGCGTTTAATCCCCAGAAAATCACCGCAGAAAATAAAGCCGAAATTGTTGGCAATACCGGATAACCAGGCATTTTAAACTGAGCTTCAGGAAGATCCTTCCCTTCTCGAGGACGAAGAGCATAGATTCCTAGTGAAACAAAGATAAATGCCACAAGGGTTCCCGCTGATACTAGCGTTGCCAAGAACGTGAACGGGAAAACAGAGCCCAGGATCATTGCCAAAAACGTAATCATCCATAATACCCGATTAGGCACATGCTTACGATCGATATGACCTAAGCTTCGGGGAAGAAGACCATCCCGACCAAAAGCATAGATCAGTCGTGATGAGGCTAATAGGATCGCAATTAATGCCGAAAAGATTCCAACAATGGCAACGATTGATAACAAATTAGCAGTAAGGTAATGACCCGACTGGCGGAGTGCCCAAGCGGCTGGTTCTGCGTTATTTGCATAACGACTGTATTTAAACATCCCCACAAGGACGAGAGACACTGCAATGAAGAAGCCAGTTCCTAAGACCAGCGTCCCAATTAATCCTCGCGGCATTGTCTTTTGGGGATTAATTGTTTCAGCCGTATTAGCCACAATTGCGTCAAAGCCAACGTAAGCAATAAAGATTTGTGCTGTCCCGGCAATGATCCCCTGCCAGCCACCAAATGTTGTTCCAGCGACATGGGGTGGAATAAATGGCGAATAGTTTTGCGGATGAATAGCCGTCATACCGACAACAATAAACATTAAAATGACCAGGAGCTTAACGCCGACAATAATATTCTCAATCCGACTCACCTGGTGAACCCCACGAGAAATTAAAATTCCCACGGCTAAAATAGCAATTGCAGCTAAAATATCAACATATGAACCCCGCTGCGGATTGAAGCCTCCAGTTAATGCTGTGGGCAATTTAATACCAAAGCTAGCGAGAAACCCCTGCATATAAGCTGACCAGCCTGACGCAACGAAAGCAACTGAAATAAAATACTCAGCCAAAAGCGCCCAGCCAGCAATCCAACCAAAGAACTCGCCAAAAAGAACATTAATCCATGAAAAGGCTGAACCAGCAAACGGCAATACAGATGAAGTCTCCGCATACGCTAGCGCTGATAATCCGGCCCCAATCGCGGCAACGATAAATGCCAGTGGCACTGCTGGCCCCGTATGTTCAGCAGCGACAATTCCTGGCAGGGTAAAGATTGCTGTCCCGACAACCATTCCGGTCCCCAGACCAACTAGATCAATTGTCCGTAAACTGGGGGGTAATTTGGCATCCTTACTGCGATAAAGGGCAGGATCCTGCTTCCATAGTAATCGTTGAATAAACTTTTTCATTTGAACCTCTTTCTAGTCTGGAACATCCGGATCTTGATCGAGTTTCAAATCTTCAAGCATCAACTGTTGCTCACGAGTCAGTTTGGCCGTCTTTAACAAATCGGGGCGACGTTCAAGTGTCCGTCGTAATGCCTCACGTTGACGCCATTCTTTAATTTTCTGATGATTACCACTGGTTAAAACCTCAGGAACTTTCATCCCCCGAAAGTCTGCAGGTCGAGTATATTGCGGATACTCTAGCAGACCATTACTAAAGGAGTCGCCCATTGGTGAAGACATATTCCCTAAGACGCCAGGAACAAAGCGCACGGTAGCGTCAATCATTACCATTGCAGCTAGTTCACCACCAGTAAGAACATAATCACCTAATGACGCTTCATCTGTCACTAAACTCCGAATTCGCTCGTCATACCCCTCGTAGTGACCACAGATAAATGTAAGGTGTTCCTCTTGTGATAATTCTTGGGCATAGTCCTGATCAAACCTTCGCCCAGCGGGATCCATCAAAATTACCCTTCCTTTGGGATAACGATCTTTTGTTTCCTCATCAATCGCCGCCATGGCATCGAAAATTGGTTGCGCTTGGAGGAGCATTCCGGCACCACCGCCAAATGGGGTATCATCAACCCGGTTATGTTTATTATCAGTATAATCACGAAAATCTGTTACTTTAATGTCGAGGAAGCCATTATCTTGAGCCTTTCCAACGATTGATTCACCGAGAGTTGCCTGAAACATATCAGGAAATAGGCTTAAAATATCAATTCGCATTATTCAAGTCCCTCCAATAGTTCCACTTCAACTACACCATTATCCAGATCAACCTTCTTTACCACATCATCAATCTTGGGTAGTAATAAGTCGGCTTGATGCGGTCGTTGGACAACCCAAACATCATTGGCACCAGGAGAAAGGATCTCCTTAATTTTTCCTAATTCACGACCATCAATTGTCTTAACGGTTAAGCCAATAATTTGATGGTAATAATAACTACCTTCTTCGAGTGGCTGTTGATCCTCTTCACTAACCCTCAACTCACGATTGCGGAAGTTCTCGACATCATTAATATTGTCATACCCAACAAACTTAACAAGAATTGAACCTTTGTGTGGGCTTGATGATTCAATTGTTAACTCCAGTGGTTCTCCCTGTTGATTAGCCAAATATAACTTAGCGTCCTTGGCAAACCGTTCATCAACAAAGTCGGTAGTGGGAATCACCCGAACTTCACCACGGATCCCGTGGGTATTTACTATTTTTCCAACATTATAAAATTTCATTCAAATTCTCCTAAAATTGACAAAAACTCCCACAGATTAGTGTGGGAGTTTTTATTTTAGTGACGGTGGTCATTTATTAGTAACCGGACCTTTTTTGAATTGGAGCGTCGTGGACGTGCTCCTTCAACGACCGTACGCAGTGCTGAAGCAATATGTCCCTGCCGCCCAATTAAGCGGCCAACGTCTTGGGGATGAACATCAACGACATAGCGTTGAAAGCGATCATCTTCAGACTTGGTAATTGTTAGAGCATCCGGATGTTCTAACAATGGAGTTACTAAACTACGAACCAGCCCTTCAATATTTGTCTCAGTCATGACTAAACATCACTACTTCTTAGCATACTTTGATTCGTGGAACTTCTTCATAACTCCAGCCTTTTGAAGCATGTTACGAACAGTGTCAGAAGGTTGAGCACCCTTTTGTAACCAATCCATAATGGCATCTTCGTCAAACTTGATTTCCTTAGGAGTGGTCAATGGGTTGTAAGTACCTAAAGAAGTAATGAAACGACCATCACGTGGTGCACGTGAGTCAGCTACAACAATACGGTAGAATGGACGCTTCTTTGAACCCATACGCTTTAAACGAATTTTAACGGACATTCTTTGCACCTCCCTATAAATTTCTTAACAGGTAATAATATACCAGTCTTCCAAAAGAATGTAAAGTATTTTTTCTTGACAGCTTAAATATTTTTCTTTTTCTTCATTTCAAGGCCAAAACTAGTCAATAAGCTAGCTAATCCAAGCGCCATCAATCCTTTGCCTTGGTCAGTTCCAGTTTGTGGTAATTGTCGCTGGTTGGTTGGAGCTAACATTGCTTTAGGTTCAACTAACCTAGTCATCTCAGAAGAATTATTTGTTCCCGGCTGCAAAGGTGACTCCGGTTGTGGTTGTGGAGTCGGCGTTGGTTCTGGTTGCGGTTCGGGGTTCGGTGTCGGATCTTTAGTATAGATAACTGTTTTTTCAATATTGCTATTTTCTGGAGTTACCTTAAATTCACTAATTACCTTTTGATCAGGAGTATAACCTTCAATTTCAGGTGATACTACTTTAGCAAACGTTCCTTCTGCAGGTGTCCAGTCGTTCCAAGTAGTACCTTCGGCTGTCTTGAAGCCATTTCGCGTAAAGGTAATTTGTTGTGTTTGGTCAGCTGCCGCTTTGGTTCCATCTTGATAAACATAATGAATTATTTCAGTAACTGTTCTGCTATCTTCTACTGGTTCCGGATCAGGATGAGGATTTACTGGAGTCGGTTCGCTATTCTTAACATATACAACATATTCAACAAAATCAGCATGCGGGTATGTAAATTGACCCTCGTCACCGATCTTAGTAATCTTCTCCTCACTGTAAGTTGGTTTACCATTAGTCTGCATCTTACCGAGATGATCTGAATAACCGGTTACCGTAGGAATATTAAAGTCAGTGAAGTAATTACCAGTACTAAAGGAACCCTCTTTCCCAGTATCACTAGTAAAGGTCACCTGGCGAACTTTATCAGGAATAGTCTTACCATTATCGTCCAGCATCTGATTACCGTCTGCATCAACATAATGGATCGTTTGGTTAACGAAACCGTAATATGTTAGATCAACATACGCTTTATTGGTTGGCTTAGCATTTGTTGCTGCGCCAATCCAATAGCCCCAATCCGAATCATATTCGGGCTTAGGATTACCTTGGCTTTTAACAGTAGCATGCCAAGGATGCGCATTCATATAATCAAATACTGTCTTATTTTGAATCTGATAACCACTCAGCCAGCCGTCAATCCAGTTATTATTATAATTAACCTTACTCCGGTCTTCATTGTAAGAGTTAATTCCTTTCCCTGGCATTAACGCAACTTGATCGGTGGGCTTCCACGTGATTAGCGTTATGGCCGAAGTCCCATCATCGGAAGTTGCTCTAAATCCCTCATAATCTCCCTCAATTGTTACATGATAAGTTAATTGGTTATCACCAGTGTTTGAAACAACAACATTTATTTGGGGCGTTGTGTAGGCAAATTGATCCGAGAGGTAATAATCCTTATTTGCGATTTGATCACTAAGATATGATGAGTCATTATTACCAACCGGAACAATATTCTTTTGTAATTGTTTTTTCAGGTCTTCTGCACTTACAAAACTAGTTTTAACATTCTCGTTACTAGCTGGTTTCGTTACGGTTATTGTAAAGTCCTTTCCTAAATTCTTTAATGAGACTCCTACGCTTTGAGTTGGGTCGACAATTTGAAGATACTCTTTACCACCAATTGTCATCCACGAATGAGCCGAAACATTACCAGTATGTGAATTTAGAATAATCTTATTTGCAACCGGAATTTCACTAGTCCCCTGCTTTTTAGGAATAACCTTTAAACTAATACCACTAGAAAATGTCTGATCCCCAATCTTCAAGTCATCGCTTGGCGTATACTTCGAAGATGCCGAATCATTGCTATAAAGAGAAATCATCTCACTGGGTTTAAGAACACTTATCTCACCATTACCACTCGGATTGTACCAAGTTAGGTTCGCACTAATCGTTAACTTCTTATTCTTACCGGGATTCCTTTTTACATATTCGCTTAGGGCATTATTAAAAACGATTTGGTAATAACCATTGCTTCCAAGATTTGCAAGTTCTTCACTATTGTCATTATCAATAACATTCCAATTAGGATTAGCCGACCCTGAATACTGAGGAACTGATTGCTTATAACTTTCTGTATTTCCTGCAGGAACTAGATATCCAACAATCATTCCTTGATAATAAATTGGCGTCTGATTATCTTTATTTACCGCACCATAGCTAAAAACATAAGTATGATTATCAACTGTGGTATAAGGAAGGCCTAAACTAATATCAAGATAATCACCATTCTTAATCTTACTAATCTCGTCAGCAGTCACGGACATTTTCAAATCAAGGTCAGTTGTCCCCCGTTGTCCTGTTGCTTTATTTCCAATAGTTTCAGTAACGTCGTGGGTAACAACATTAATTGTTCTACCAACCTGATCATTAATAGAAGTGGTTGGGGTAACGGTTGCTTGAACGGCTTGCTGAGAATCAGTACCCGAAGTAGTCGATTTTGCTGGTGTCTGATCCTGTTTTTGCGTTGTCGAAGTTTCAGTCGATGCTTGATTATTTTTCAGGGTAACTGAATTAGTCGGGCTTTTTATTGAAGATTCAGTGGTTTGACCAATCTCCTGATTAGCTTCTCCGTCAACAGTATCAGCCTGAGCTTTTGTGGCCATCCCCATTAAAATTGACGTTGATAACAAAACAGAAGCAACCCCTACACTTAACTTCCGCAATCCATAATGCGGAATTAACCGTTCCTGTTTTGTCATTAAGTACTTTTTATTTCTCTTTGAAACCATATTAATCACTCCACCTATCGGCTAGTTTTCTCTATGTAGTTTTGGAAAAGGCTTATCATAGCTTTACCAAATCACCGTAATTTTAGCCCTTTAAGTTTTTGATAGCAAGATGTCTAATTTTAAATCAATCAAGTGATAATTGGATAAATTAAAAAATTATGATTAAAGGTCTTAATTAATTTTTCATAATTATGGTTAATGTCTATTAAGGCGTGTTCTGGCTTGCAGTTCAAACGAATTATTCTCTTTATAATAATTTTAAAAATAATAACCGGTTAGCTAATCACTTATCGCCCTTAACTAACCGGTTATTGTTTATTATTTAGTGTTTTTTCCGTAGTTTACGTAACTTCTTAATCCGCTTTTGCTTATCCTTTTTCATCTTCCGTGCCATATGACTCATTGCCATTTGTCCCATTCGACCACCTGGCATTCCCGGCATTTGACCACCAAACATATTCTGCATCCCGTTAAAATTACCATTAGTAACTTGCTTCATCATCTTCCGCATCTGATTAAATTGCTTAATCATTCGGTTAACTTCCACAATTGGCCGACCAGCCCCAGCAGCTAACCGTCGACGCCGACTTGGGTTCATCAAGTCAGGATTTTCCCGTTCCTCTGGGGTCATGGAGTAAATAATGGCTCGAATATGATCCAATTGCTTTGGATCAAGGTTCAAATTCTTTAATGCAGGGTTATTGGCCATCCCCGGCATCATTTTAATGATGTTTTCTAATGGACCCATCTTCGTTACTTGGTCCATCTGTGATAAGAAGTCGTTGAAATCAAAAGTATTTTCACGCATCTTATCCATTGTGGCCTGAGCTTGCTCTTCATCAAAATCCTTCTGGGCCTTTTCGATTAGGGTCATCATGTCCCCCATCCCCAGAATTCGTGAAGCCATCCGGTCTGGGTGGAAGACATCAAGATCTTCCATCTTTTCCCCTTCACCGACAAACTTAATTGGCTTTCCGGTAACGGCACGGATTGACATGGCAGCACCACCACGGGTATCACCATCGAGCTTGGTTAGTACTACACCAGTAATATCAAGCTTATCATCAAATCCCTGAGCCGTATTGACAGCATTTTGCCCCGTCATAGAGTCAATTACCAGCAAAATTTCATCAGGGTTCACAAGTTGTTTAATGTTTGCCAACTCATCCATCAATTGTTCATCAATTTGCAGACGACCGGCAGTATCAATAATTACATAGTCATTATGATTTTGCTTGGCAACTTCCATCCCTTGACGAACAATTTCGACTGGATCAACATCAGTTCCCTTTTCAAAAACCGGAACATCAATCTGGTCAGCAACCTGTTTTAACTGGGTGATTGCGGCTGGCCGGTAGACATCGGCAGCGATGAACAGTGGTCGTGCCTTGTCTTCATTTTTCAAGCGCAAGGCTAATTTACCAGCAGTTGTCGTTTTACCGGCCCCTTGAAGACCAACCATCATGATAACAGTTGGAATATGAGCAGACTTATTAAGCGGAACTGCTTCTTCACCCATTAATTCAGTTAATTCATCGTTAACAATTTTAACAATTTGTTGGGCTGGATTTAATCCCTTAAGGACTTCCGCACCAGCAGCCTTTTCCCGAACTTTCTTAACGAAATCCTTTACAACGGCAAAGTTAACATCGGCTTCCAATAATGCTAGCCGAATTTCCCGCATCGTTTCACGAAGGTCGGCTTCGGTAACTTTGGGCTTCCGTCGTAGCTTTTCCATCGCCTTTTGAAGACGATCTGTTAATCCTTCAAATGCCATCTTTTATTCTTCCTCCAAATTTTCCAAACGCCCCACAAGGTTGTTTAACTGCTGATCGTTTGGATAATGTTGTTTAACATATTGCTGAATTTCATCAGCTTGCTTATTCCGCGCTTGAAACTCAGCATCTAAATGCAGCTTGGCTTCATATGCTTCTAAGATCTTTTCGGTCCGTTTAATATTATCATACACTGCCTGACGACTTACGTTGAAGTTTTCAGCAATCTCACCAAGTGAAAAATCATCAGCATAGTAAAGCTCAAGATACTGGTTTTGTTTCTCTGTTAAGAGCGGTTGATAAAACTCAAACAGCGAATTAATCCGCTCGTTTTTTTCAATTTCCATCAGTAACTCCTCAACTAATTAACTTCAACCAAATCCTTAAACAGGCCATAAACGAATTCACTAGCATCGAACTTCTGCAGGTCATTAACTTTTTCACCCAAACCAACATACTTCACTGGAAGGTGGAGTTCATTTCGGATGGCTAAGACAATTCCCCCGCGGGCAGTCCCATCAAGCTTAGTCAGGACAATCCCCGTCACATCCGTGCTTTCCTTAAATAATTTAGCCTGGTTCAAAGCATTCTGACCAGTTGTCGCATCCAATACAAGGAGAACTTCATGTGGGGCATCAGGAATTTCACGAGTTAGGATCCGCTTCATCTTGGCTAATTCTTTCATCAAATTAACCTTATTCTGTAACCGTCCCGCGGTATCAACGAATAAGATGTCATAATCCTCTTTCTTTGCCTTTTGGACAGCATCGAATACAACTGCAGCCGGATCACCGTTCTCCGGGCCAGTAACTATATCAACGCCATCACGTTTAGCCCAGACATCAAGTTGCTCGGTAGCCCCTGCACGGAAAGTATCAGCCGCTGCCAAAAGAACTTTCTTCCCCTGGCTCTTAAACAATGCAGCCATCTTCCCAATGGTAGTTGTCTTCCCAGCACCATTGACACCAACAAACATGATCACGGTTGGTCCTTCCTTAGCGAAGTTCAGTTCAGAATTTTCATCTTTTCCTGCCTCATCATACAGCTCAACCATTTTTTCAATAATAACGTTAGAAACGTCCTGCTTGCTCTTAGCATTCTGAAGTTTGACTTCTTCACGAAGCTCATCGCTAAGTTTCATTGCCATATCGTAACCAACGTCGGACTCAATCAGTAAATCTTCAAGATCATCAAAGAAGTCCTCATCAACATGACGGAAATTAGCTAAGAAGCGATTAAGCCGAGCACCAAATCCTGTCCGTGACTTTTCTAGTCCCTGGTCATACTTCGCTGCTGTGCTTTCCTCATCAATATTTTCGTCATCATTTACATCTGTTGATTCTTCTGTTTCTTCCTTAACTTCACTTTCCGGTGCAGAAGTTGGTTCTTCAGCTACTTGAGAATTGCTTTCTGCCGTTAAAGTTTCTTCTGGTTCATCATTTTGACTTGTGGCCGTTTCTTCTTCAACGATATTCCCTGCTTCAGCACTTTGCTCAGCTGAAGCCGAAGATACTGGAGTTGAGCTTTCGGGAACAGCTTCACTTTGAGGCTGCGCTTCTACAATGGCAGAGGAGTCCTGCTCAACCTTAGTAGCTGCCTCCTGCACTGCAGATTCACTACTAGCACTTTCTGAAGCTGCTGGTACCTCACTAGCGTTCTCTAGCTCCTTAGTTTGCTTTTCTTGATTATCCTCGTGCTTCTTATGCCGACGAAAAATATCAAATAATCCCATAAATTACGCCTTCTTCCTAGTCGTTTGAACTTTCTAAGGTATCAATAACATCAACGGAAACCATCCTGGATACTCCTGACTCCTGCATCGTTACCCCATAAAGGACATTAGCATTCATCATTGTTCCCTTACGGTGAGTAATCACAATGAATTGTGGACCGTCATTTCCAAAATGACTCAGGTAGTTAGCAAAGCGCTGCACATTAACTTCATCAAGTGCTGCCTCAGGTTCATCAAGAATTGCAAATGGTACCGGCCGGACTTTTAGGATTGCAAATAATAGAGTAATTGCGGTCAATGCCTTCTCCCCACCTGAAAGAAGACTCATTCGCTGATTTTTCTTCCCAGGTGGCTGAGCCATAATATCAATTCCCGTTGTTAAAATATCGTGGGGATCCGTTAAGACTAACCGGGCATGACCACCAGCAAATATCTGCTGGAACGTCTGGTCAAATGCAGTTGAAACCTTATTAAACGTTTCGCTAAATCTTGCTTTAACCTGCTCGTCCATTTCAGCCATTGTTTCATTTAATTGATCACGTGAAGCCAATAAATCTGCTTGTTGTGTTGATAAGAAATCGTACCGTTCCTTAACCCGCTTATATTCAGCAATCGCTCCAGTATTGACTTCACCAAGATCAGCTAATCCCCGTTTTAACAACTTCAATTTAATCTTCAGTTGATCATCCGGAAGGTCGCTAACTTTATCTTTTGCCTCACCAATAGTCATTGAATACTGCGAACTCAAATGATTCAGGTAACTATCCAACTGTGATTCATGGCGAATCCGTTGAGCATCAAGCTGGTTTCGTTCATTTGTTGCTGCTGCTAATAAGTCACGTAATCGGTTATGGCCTTCTTCAGCATTAGCAACCTGCTCACTAAGCGAGTTTAGTTTCTCTTTAGTAGTAACTAACTGTTGTTTAACAGTCGTTAACTGCCGAGTAGCATCCTGCAAAGCTGTTTCATTTGACTCATCGTCTGCATGATCACTATTAATTTGTAAATTAAGCCGGTGAATTTGTTGTTCAAGGTGATCAGCATTAATTTGAAGTGAATCTTTCTCCTGTTGCAGAGCATGCCGGCTACTCTTAAGCTGTTGCAACCGTTCCTGGGCAACTGCAATCCACTGCTCCATCTGATGAAGCTGCTGGCTTTGTGCTGACTCGTCACTTTGCAACTGCTTAATTTGTTCCTGTAGTTTAGTAGTCCGGTGCTTATTAGCATCAAACTGCTGTTGAGCATCTTTCAGCTGTTGAGTATTTTGCTGCACTTTTTGCTCATAGTCAGCATACTGATCATCCTGTTGACCAGATTGAAACTTAAGAGCAGATACCTGACGTTCAATTGTTTGACGCTGACTTTGCAACACTTGCTGCTGTCCCGTTGCTGAATGAAGTTGTTCGCTTGATTGATGCAACTGAGTCTGGAGATCAGTTAACTGCTCATCAATTTTCTTTTGGGTCCCCTGCAATTGGGCAACCCGTTTCTCTAATTGCTTTGCAGTAACTTGCTCTTTATCAAGTGCGTTTTGCAGTTGGCTAGCTAATTGTTTTTGACTAAGCAGACCAATCCGTTGGTGACGATTGGCACCCCCGGTCATTGATCCGCTTGCATTAATTAACTGGCCGTCGAGCGTTACAACCCTGACATAGTGATGACCATACCGAGAAATTTCTGTTGCATGATCAAGATTGTCAGCGATAACCGTATTCCCTAGAAGATGTTGCGCAACCACATCGTACTTAGAATCATAATTGATTAATTCGGTTGCCCGACCAACATACCCAGGTAGCGACTGTAACTGGTTAAAAATCGGTGAAGTCTGATGATGCTTTAACGTATCAAGGGGCAAGATGGTTACGCGTCCCGCACGATGACGGACCAAATAATTAATGATCTGCTTAGCAGTTGACTGGTGATCAACTACTAGTTGTTGCAATTGGCTGCCAAGGACTGTCTCAATCGCCGTTGTATATTTTTCTGGAACATCTAACAACTCGTTCACGGCGCCGTTAAGACCCGAAAACTGTTGCCGTTGCTTCAAAACATTTTGAACCCCCTGATAGTATCCAGAGTATTCTTCCTGCATTGAATGATAATTTTTCAGACGTGATTGAAGCGAATGAACATCCCCAAGTGATTGGTACCAAGAACGCTGGGCTTCTTGATACTGTCGCTGTATGCGTTCCTGCTTCTCCTGCTGGCCTTTTAACTGACCTTGGAGATCGGTAACGTGAACTTGCTGGGCCGTTGCTTCTTGTTTAGCCGTTGCTTCTTGAGCCTTAATTTTAGCTAACCGTTCCCG
>OIUY01000191.1_pt1 | contig 13535 bp, 10 predicted proteins | sample 1587171 | NCBI WGS metagenome assembly OIUY01 (sample SAMN02675046, study PRJEB24791) | human gut metagenome, SKBSTL021 | isolation source: stool | host: Homo sapiens | place: USA
GTGTGTCATGTGAACCCATATACCATTTAACAGGACACTTTCTGGTGTCTTTTTTAAATGGGTAATGTTTTTGGCGGAATATCCGCGGTGTCTTAAGTTTTGCTCAATGGTAAATCCGGCATCTTTGTCGGAAATCAAATATGTGATCGTTCGGTTCATAAAGATTCTCACATTCTTTTGTTTTTTCTTTTATGATAGCAGAGAACAGAAGAAGCGTAAATATTTTTTATGGTTTCCAAATACAGACCTGTGTTATAATAGCACCAGTTATTCTATTTTTCATGAGGGCAAGGGAAAAAATAATAACAGAAGTGAGGAAAATAATATGGATATCAATCAGAAATTGACAGAAGAACTGGAAGTAAAGCGCTGGCAGGTGGATGCAGCGGTAAAATTGATCGATGAAGGGAACACGATTCCGTTTATTTCAAGATATCGAAAAGAAGTGACAGGCTCATTAAACGATGAGCAGCTTCGAAAGCTGCATGAGCGTCTGGTCTATCTGAGAAATCTGGAGGAGAAAAAAGAGCAGGTTCTTTCCAGTATTGAAGAGCAGGGCAAGCTGACAGAGGAGCTTCGAAGTCAGATTCTGGCAGCAGAGACGCTCGTAGTAGTAGAGGATCTGTACCGCCCGTATCGTCCAAAGCGAAGAACAAGAGCTACGATCGCCAAAGAAAAAGGTCTGGAGCCTCTGGCAGCGGTTATCACACTGCAGCAGCTGAAGCGACCGCTTAGAGAAGAGGCAGAGCAGTATCTGTCAGAAGAAAAGGGTGTGACATCCGTGGAGGATGCGATCTCAGGAGCGAAAGATATCATTGCAGAAGCTATTTCTGATGAGGCAGATTACAGAAGCTGGATCCGTAAGATTACGATGAAAAAGGGAAAATTGATTTCCACTGCAAAGGATCCGGAGGCAGAATCTGTCTATGAAATGTATTATGAGTTTGAGGAGCCATTATCAAAACTTGCAGGACACCGTATTCTTGCATTGAACCGTGGGGAGAAAGAGAAGATCCTGACGGTCAAGATTGAAGCACCCGAGGATGAGATTCTCGGATATCTGGAAAAGCAGACCATTCATGGAAAAAACGGTGCTACGGAGCAGGCGCTGAAAGAAGCGGTGGAAGACAGCTATAAGCGTCTGATCGGTCCGGCGATCGAGCGGGAGATCCGCAGTGATCTGACAGAAAAGGCAGAGGACGGAGCCATTGAAGTCTTCGGTAAAAATCTGCACCAGCTTCTGATGCAGCCTCCAATCACCGGTCAGGTCGTGCTGGGATGGGACCCGGCATTCCGTACAGGATGTAAGCTTGCTGTGGTAGATCCGACCGGAAAAGTATTGGGAACGACTGTCATTTATCCGACTGCTCCGACGACTCCTGCAAAGATCAAAGCATCGAAGGATTTATTGAAAAAGATTATTCCGAAATATCACATTACATTGATTTCGCTTGGAAACGGAACAGCATCCAGAGAGTCCGAGCAGTTTATTGTAGAGCTGTTAAAAGAGATTCCGGAGAAAGTGCAGTATGTGATCGTCAATGAGGCGGGAGCATCCGTGTATTCAGCCAGCAAACTGGCAAGTGAAGAATTTCCGAAATTTGACGTAGGACAGAGAAGCGCGGCATCCATTGCAAGACGTCTCCAGGATCCCCTTGCGGAACTGGTCAAGATCGAACCGCAGTCCATCGGCGTTGGGCAGTACCAGCATGATATGAATCAGAAAAAGCTGGGTGAATCACTGAGCGGAGTTGTGGAAGACTGTGTAAATAAGGTAGGTGTTGATCTGAATACCGCATCAGCGCCTCTGCTTTCCTATATTTCCGGGATTTCCGGTGCAATCGCCAAAAATATTGTGGCATACCGGGAGGAAAACGGAAAGTTCCAGGATCGGAAAGAGTTGCTGAAGGTTGCAAAACTGGGACCGAAAGCATTTGAACAATGTGCCGGATTCATGCGCATTCAGGGCGGGAAAAATCCGCTGGATGCCACAGGGGTTCATCCGGAGTCTTATGGAGCGACAGAAAAACTACTGGAGAGACAGGGATTTACGCTGGAGGATGTGGCAGGAGGGAATCTGTCCGGTCTGTCCAAAACAGTTAAAGATTACAAAAAGCTGTCTCAAGAGCTGGAAATCGGAGAAATCACACTCCGTGATATTGTAAAAGAGCTGGAAAAACCTGCAAGAGATCCGAGAGATGAGATGCCAAAACCGATCCTTCGTACGGATGTGCTGGATATGAAAGATCTGAAAGAAGGGATGATCCTAAAAGGAACTGTTCGAAATGTCATTGATTTTGGAGTCTTTGTGGACATCGGGGTACATCAGGATGGACTGGTACACATTTCCCAGATTACAGACAAGTATATCAAGCATCCGCTGGAGGCTGTCAGTGTGGGGGATATCGTTGATGTGAAAGTGATGAGTGTGGATCTGAAGAAGAAACGAATTCAGCTGACCATGCGTGGAATTTCTTAAAAAGGCGGGAGTTGACGTTTAAGAATTGCAATTTGCAGAATAATCCCATATAATGGAACAGAAACTGAGTATACCCGAATCTCGGGATGCTACAAAACAGGAAAAGGGGGATTTTTATGCTGAAAGGCAAAACAGTAGTACTTGCGGTGTCCGGAAGTATTGCTGCGTACAAGATCGCATCGCTTGCCAGTGCACTGAAAAAGCTGCATGCCAATGTGCAGGTACTGATGACCAAAAACGCGGTTAATTTTATCAATCCGATCACATTTGAGTCTTTGACAGGGAACAAATGTCTGGTGGATACGTTTGACCGGAATTTTCAGTACAGTGTAGAGCACGTGGCACTTGCCAAGCAGGCGGATGTGGTTTTAGTGGCACCGGCCAGTGCCAATGTGATCGGAAAGATCGCGCACGGGATCGCAGATGATATGCTGACGACGACAGTTATGGCATGTAAGTGTAAAAAGATCATTGCACCGGCAATGAACACAAACATGTTCGATAATCCGATCCTGCAGGACAATCTTAAAATTCTGGAACACTATGGATATGAGGTGATCAGTCCGGCAGTGGGATACCTCGCATGCGGGGATACCGGAGCCGGGAAGATGCCCGAGCCGGAGCTGCTGTTACAGTACATTTTAAGAGAAATCGCATATGAAAAAGATATGCAGGGTAAACGGGTGCTGGTGACGGCAGGTCCGACACAGGAATCGATCGATCCGGTCAGATTTATTACCAATCATTCCACCGGAAAGATGGGATATGCGATTGCAAAAATGTGTATGCTGCGCGGAGCAGAGGTGACGCTGGTAAGTGGTCCGACATCCATTGCAAAACCGGAATTTGTTCACGTGGTGGACGTGGTAACAGCAAAAGAGATGTACGAAGAGGTCACAAAGAGGGCCAAAGATCAGGACATTATCATCAAAGCAGCTGCAGTGGCAGATTACCGGCCAAAATCAGTGAGCAGTGAAAAGATGAAAAAGAAGGACGATGATCTGGCGATTCCAATGGAGCGTACAGATGATATCCTGAAGTTTCTGGGAGAGCATAAAAAAGAGCATCAGTTTTTATGCGGTTTTTCCATGGAGACGGAGAATATGCTGGAGAATTCCAGAAAAAAACTGGAAAAGAAGCATCTTGACATGATCGTGGCAAACAATCTGAAGGTAGAAGGGGCAGGATTTGCCGGAGATACCAATGTGGTGACGATCATTACCGGGCAGGAGGAAGTTTCACTCGGAAAAATGACGAAAGAGGAGACAGCCTTAAGGATCCTGGATGAAATTTTAAAAGCAACAAATTAATATGGAGACAGAATAAAAATTCTGTGCCAATCAGTATTGTATCTCGAAAGAGAATGATAACAAGGAGGCAATTTATGAATCAGACAACAAACAAAACACAGACAACAGGCAGCAGTGTGCGCACACGGCATATGGTACAGACGGCAATTTTTGGAGTTATTATTGTAATCATGGCGTTCACCCCTTTTCTCGGATATATCCCGCTGGGATTTACAAGAGCAACGATTATCCATATTCCGGTGATTCTGGCATCCCTTTTGATGGGACCAAAGACGGGAGCTCTGCTGGGACTGCTGTTTGGACTGACCAGCTTTATTAATAATACAGTGAATCCGACCGTGACTTCTTTTGTATTTACCCCATTTTACAGTATGGGAGAATTCAGCGGAGGGATCGGCAGCGTGATCATCTGTTTTGTTCCGCGTATTCTGACAGGAGTCGTTCCGCATTATATTTACAAATTGGTGAAAAAATGCAGCAAATCAACAGGTGTTTCCAAAATCGGACTGATTTTGGCAGGAGTAGGCGGTTCACTGACAAATACATTGTTGGTTATGAATTTGATTTATCTGTTTTTTAAAGATGCATATGCGGCAGCAAACGGAGTGGCTGTGAAAGCGGTTTATGGATTTATTCTGTCGATCATCGGAATCAACGGAGTTCCGGAGGCGATTGTTGCAGGAGTGCTCACGGCATTGATCGGAAGAACGCTGATGAAGAAAAATATGAAAGAAAGACTGGGATTTACACATGGTTTTAGCGATTGATATTGGAAATACAAATATAGTGATCGGATGTATTCAGAACAAGGAGTGTCTGTTTGTAGAAAGGCTCTCAACCGTTCATCAGAAAACAGAAATCGAGTATGCGATCGACATTAAGACAGTTCTGGATATTTATCATATTCATGTGGAGCAGATCGAGGGGGGAATTATTTCCTCGGTTGTACCGCAGGTGACCAATGCAGCGAAACTGGCGCTGGAAAAAATTTTGAAAAAAAATGTAATGGTCGTGGGAGCCGGAGTAAAGACAGGACTGAATATCCGGATGGACAACCCCTCTTCAGTGGGAAGCGATCTCATCGTGGGAGCTGTTGCAGGTGTGGCACAGTATCCGGTACCGTTGATCATTTTTGATTTGGGTACGGCTAATACAGTCTGTGTGATCGATAAAAACAAAGACTATATCGGCGGGATGATCTATCCGGGAATTCAGGTGTCCGTGGATTCTCTGACTGCAAATGCATCTCAGTTGAGCGGGATCAGTCTGGAAGCACCGAAACAGATCATCGGAAAAAATACGGTAGACTGTATGAAGAGCGGCGTGATCTACAGTAGTGCATCGGCAATGGACGGCATTATTGATCGTATGGAAGAAGCTCTCGGAGAAAAAGCAACTGTAGTGGCAACCGGTGGACTTGCGAAAAAAATAGTACCTCATTGTAAACGGGAAATTACATTGGATGATGACCTTCTGTTAAAAGGGCTGGCGATCATATACGATAAAAACGTGAGTACGAACAGAAAATAATCAAATTTACAGAAATTACTTGAATTGCATGCCAGAAAGCACTATAATGGGGTGCAGATAAGAAATAAATCTTCAGGGTCGGGTGTAAGTCCCAACTGGCGGTAAAGTCCGCGACCTGTCTTCTGCTAAGAGTGGAGGATGGCTGAACCGGTGATCTGCAGATCAGAAATTCCGGTACCAACAGTAAAGTCTGGATGAAAGAAGATGTATGTGCAAAAAGGCAAGAGAGAGACCCTGGATTTTTTGATCCGGGGTCTGTTTTTGTCTTGGCACACAATCCGGAAGGTTTTCTTTCTTTATCAAAATTTTGATGTATTTTGAAGGAGAGAAAAAACATGAGTACACAAACAAACACAGCAGAGAAGAGTACACAGAAAATAGGTGCAAGAACACTGGCGCTTGTCGGAATGCTTTCCGCAGTTGCAGTGGTGTTGATGACATTTGACATTCCGCTTCCGTTTGCACCCACATTTTATAAGATTGATTTCAGTGAAGTACCGGTTCTGATTGGATGTTTTACAATGGGACCGCTTGCGGGTGTGGGAATTGAGCTGATCAAAAATCTGCTGCATATTGTTATCAGCGGAACTCAGACAGCGGGAGTTGGAGAGGTAGCCAACTTTCTGATCGGATGTGCATTTATTGTGCCGGCAGGATTGATCTACCATAAAAAGCATACAAGAACAGGTGCGTTGATCGGCATGGCATCAGGTACGGTATTGATGACGGTGATAGGAGGACTGATGAATGCATATGTATTGCTTCCGGTGTATGCCAAAGCATTTGGAATGCCGCTGAATGCCCTGGTAGAGATGGGAACAGCAATCAATGCAAAGATTACAAGCGTCTCAACATTGATCCTGTTTGCAGTGACACCGTTTAATCTTCTGAAAGGCGTGCTGGTGTCATTGATCGTATTTTTAATCTATAAGAAGATCAGTCCGATTTTTCGGATGAAGTAGAAAAATCAGGAAAACTTTTTCTGTTTATACAGATAATACCCAATAAAAAACAGTGCTGTCAAAAGCCAGGTGACCGGATAGCTGAAGATGATCGCAGAAATTGTCGGAGAAATCTTCAGCACGCCGATCAGCCAGGCGATTCGCATCACGCAGATACCAAGCAGCGTGATGATCACCGGCACGATGACATCACCGACTCCGCGCAGTGCACCGGCAAGTACTTCGATGAATACATATACAATGTACCAAGGAGTAATCAGGACAAGCATCTCACATCCGATCCGGAGGACGGTCTCATCATTTGTAAACAGGCTGAACAAAACTTTTCTGGCTGCGATCAGGAAGATAACCAATACGGCGGATATCAGTGCATCCATGATCAGACAGACACGGGTACTTTTGCGGATCCGGTCCAGTTTTCCGGCGCCGTAGTTCTGGCCCACAAAAGTAGTGATGGAGATTCCAAAGGCAGTGCTTACCATCCAGAAGATCGCATCCAGTTTTCCGTAGGCAGACCAGGCGGCAGAAGTATCTGTTCCAAAGGTATTGACTGCGGACTGAATGGCGATATTGGTAATAGCAAACAGGATTGCCTCGAATCCGGTAGGAAGTCCAAGCTTTAACTGATTTTTCAGAACTGATCCGTGAAACCGGATGCGGGAGAAGGAAAGCTTTAACATTCCATCCGAGCGAAGAAGCTTGCGTGTTACGAGCAGGGCGCTGAATGCCTGAGAGATCAAGGTTGCAACGGCAACTCCCAGTACGCCCATGTGGAAAGCGACTACAAACAATACATCAAGTATGATGTTCAGCAGGCAGCAGGCAACCAGATAATAAAGCGGATGTTTGGAATCTCCTACGGCGCGCAGAATACTAGAACCCATATTATATAGGAAAACAAAAATAATACCTGCAAAATAAATTCGGAGATAGATCACGGAATCTTGCATGATCTCATCGGGGGTGTTCATCAGTCGGAGCATGGATGGTGTAGCGAAAGATCCGATGATTCCGAGCAGGATTCCTCCCATGATGGAGATTGCATAGGCATTGTGAAGTCCGTTACTGGCAGCATGTTCATTTCTCGCACCGAAGTACTGGGCGATCAAAACAGAAGCACCCGAAGACAGACCGGTAAAAAAGCCCACGATCAGAGCCACGATCTGTGCAGAGGAACCGCCCACACTGGCAAGGGCTGCTTTTCCGACAAATTGTCCGACAATGACAGTATCAATAGTGTTGTATAGTTGTTGAAAAAAGGTTCCGAGCAAAATCGGAAAGAAGAACAATAGAAGTTGTTTCCAGATCACACCCTCGGTAATCTGATTTATCGGTTGTTTTTGCGTCATAATAATCCCCTTACTCTTAAAATAATCAAGTTGATAAACTCTCTCTTATGTAAAGAATATCAGATTTTACAAACATTTAACAGAGAAAAATAGAAGTTCTGGGATAAAATAAAAGAAGGCAAAACAAAAAGAGGCAGAAAGAAAGAGCCTTTGATTTTGTAGTATTTTTACAAGGGGTGAAAACATGGAACAATCCGTGGAATTTTTGATCAAGAGTCATTACGCACAGCTTCGTGCTTCCGAAAAAAAGGTGGCAGATTATGTATTGGAACATGGGATGAACTGTAAAAAAATGACCATCGATGCATTGGCAGAAGAAAGCAAGGTAAGCCAGCCTACAGTTATGCGTTTTGTCAAAGCAGCAGGATTTCAAAATTATAAGGAATTTCAGTATGCGCTGATGTGTCAGGATATGCAGGCAAAGATTTTTTCAGAAAAAAAAGATACAGAACAGGTACTTTATGGATACCAGCTGCATCCACAGGATAAAATGGAGAGTGTTCCGGAAAAAGTCGTGTCAGGAACCATTGCTATGCTGGAAGAGATGTTAAAAAGTATTGCAGCGAATGATCTGGAAGAGGCTGTAAATTTGATTGCAAATGCAAGAAAAGTACATTTGTTTTGTGTAGAAAATTCGGCGGCAACAGCAGCAGATCTGATGACAAAGCTTTTATATTTAGGAGTTGACTGTCAATATTATGCCGACTATTATCTGCAGAAAATATCGGCATCCAGTCTGGGGTCAGAGGATGTGGTCATTGCTGTTTCCTATTCGGGACAGTCGAAAGATGTTGTGGATACTGTAAAGACAGCGAAAAAAACAGGGGCTAAAATTATAGTGATCACCAATTTTGAGCAGACACTTTTGGAAAAATGGGGAGATGTGGTATTGAAAAGTTCTCAGAAACAGTTATTGTACGGCGATGCAATTTTTTCCAGAGCAACGCAGATGGCATTGATCGATATGATCTATATGGGATTGATTTTGAGTGATTATGAGAAATATACAAAGCAACTGGATCGGAGCAGCGCAATTGTGAGAGACAAGGCATACAGATAATCGTATAGGACACTGTGAAAATCTTGTAGGAAATCTACAGAATTTTTGCAGTGTTTTTTTGCGCCATTTTACATTTCTCTAACATGATTTTGAAATGGATTTGATTGAGTCTGAAAAATCGCATTGCTATAATTTCCAGTGTCAGCAGGGCAAACGCCCACTAGGAAAGAAAGGAAGAATTCAGATGCTGAAATTAGAACAGATAAAAAAATCCTATGACGGAGTTGAAATTTTAAAAGAAATGAACCTGGAGATTGAGGATGGTGAGATTGTTTCGATATTGGGACCATCCGGATGCGGAAAGACAACACTGCTGAATCTGATTTTAGGGATTACGGAAGCAGACAGCGGAAAGATCTGGTTTAACGGAGAAGATATTACGAATCTTGCAATGGAAAAAAGAGGATTCAATATCGTGTTTCAGGACTACGCATTATTTCCGAATCTGAATGTATATAAGAATATTGTTTACGGACTGAAAAACAGACCGGGGATCTCCACGGAGAAAGAAGTGGAAGAACTGATCGAGCTGCTAGGACTGAAGGAACATTTGAATAAGAAGATCGACCAGCTCTCAGGCGGGCAGAAGCAAAGAGCGGCACTTGCCAGAACATTGGTCATGAAGCCGAAAATCCTGCTCCTGGATGAGCCGCTTAGTGCGCTGGACGGCGTGATCAAAGAATCCATAAAAGAGAAGATCAAGACGATCGCAAAAGAATTTCATCTGACAACGATCATTGTGACACATGATCCGGAAGAAGCGCTGACATTATCTGATCACGTACTGATCATTCAGGAAGGAAAAATCGCACAGTACGATACACCGGAAGAAATTATTAAAAATCCGGGAAATGGATTTGTCAGAGAGTTTATTTTAAAACAGCTGGAGATCAAGAAAAATAATATCTACTCTCTGTTTACAGTGCCAAAAAATATTCCGGGCGTTGCAGCCGGAAAGGTACAGGAGATACTGACAGGGCGGGAAGAACTGGTACAGGTGTCATAGGAGAACGAGATGAAAACGAAAAATCGGGAATTAAAGATTATTTTTATGGTGACAGGAGCACTGTTTGCACTGTTCCTTGTGTATCCGACAGTAAGACTTTTGTTAAAATCCATTTTTTCAGAGAACGGAATGACAATGGAATTTTATCATTCGGTGCTGACGCAGAAAGGGTTTTTAAAGGCGCTGGGAAACAGTTTTCTGATCGCGGGAGTCAGCGCGCTTCTGACAACAGGACTGGCATTTTTTCTGGCCTACACCATTCATTATACAAATATCAATGCAAAATTCAAAAAAGGAATTGAGAAAGCGGCTGTGCTTCCGATGTTCCTTCCCACATTGACATATGGATTTGCGATTATTTATTCCTTTGGAAAGCAGGGGTTTCTGACAAAGCTATTTGGCAGACAGTTGTTTGATATCTATGGATTTAACGGACTGCTAATCGGCTATATCATCTATACGCTGCCAGTGTCTTTTCTGCTGATCCATAACACAATGGGATATATTGATAAAAAATTCATGATCGTTTCCAGGATCATGGGAGACAATCGAGTTTCTACTTTTATGATGACAATTTTCCGCCCTTTGGCAGGAACGCTGATGGCCTCGTTCATCCAGTCGTTTTTTCTTTGCTTCACAGATTTTGGTATTCCTGCATCTGTGGGCGGAAAATTCGAGGTCATTGCGAGTGTTTTATATAGTCAGATGCTGGGGAGTGTCCCGGACTTTCATAAAGGAAGCGTGGTTGCAGTGATGATGCTGCTTCCGTCCATCGTCAGTATCGCACTGCTTCGTTATCTGGAAAAATACAATGTGCGCTATCAGAAAATATCCGTGATGGAGCTTCCGAAAAATCGTGGAAGAGACTGGCTGTGCGGGATTGGAAGCGGGCTGATCATCCTCGGTGTGTTATCCATATTCGCAGTCATCTTTATTGTGCCGTTTGTGCAGGACTGGCCGTATCAGACTGGATTTTCCATGGAGCATTTCCGGGCTGTATTTCAGGATGCAGGTTTGATGGGAGTATACAAAAACTCACTGTATGTGGCACTTTTGACAGCTGTTTTCGGAACACTGGCCACATATGGAAGTGCACTGATCACTGCAAGAAGCTCCCTTGGAGCTGTATGGAAGCGGATCATCGACGGAATTGCACTGGTGACAAATACGATCCCCGGAATGGTACTGGGACTTGCCTTTTTGTTCTGCTTTTCCGGAACAGGGCTGCAGAGCACATTTGCAATCCTGGTTTTGTGTAATGTGGTGCATTTCTTTTCCACACCATATCTGATGATGAAAAATTCACTGGAAAAAATGAATGCTTCCTGGGAGACCACTGCTATGCTGATGGGAGACAGCTGGTCAAAAACGATCCTTCGGGTTGTGACGCCGAACGCCATGTCCACAATTTTGGAAGTATTCAGCTACTACTTTGTCAATGCAATGGTAACAGTCAGTGCAGTGGTCTTTCTTGCAGGAGCACGGACTATGGTATTGACGACAAAGATCAAGGAATTACAGTATTACAATAAATTTAATGAAGTGTTTGTATTGTCACTTTTGATTTTGGTTACAAATCTGGTGGCAAAGGCAATTCCGGCGCTGGCAGCAGCCTGGAAACGTATGAAGGAGGAAAACAGAAAGATGGGAACTGCAAAGAAACAGATCTTCAAACGGGCAGGAGCAGTGATGGCAGCAGGTGTGCTGGTATTTTCGGCAGTATCTGCAGCAGGATGCTCTTCGAAAGAAAGCGAGCAGGTTGTGATTTATTCCAATGCGGATGATGAAGCAGTGGCAGCAATGAAGGCGGCACTCGATTCCAATGGATACGAAGGGCAGTATATTTTTCAGACATTCGGAACATCAGAGCTGGGTGGAAAGCTATTGGCAGAAGGGAAAAATCTGGAGGCAGATCTGGTGACGATGAGCACGTTTTATCTGGAAAGTGCACAAAAAGAACAGGAGATGTTTACAGATCTGACATTTGAGTCTGGCACACTGGAAGAGTATCCGTCTTATTGCGCGCCGATCACCGCGCAGGAAGGTACGCTGATCGTGAATACCGAACAGATGGAGGCAGAAAATCTTGATATGCCAAAGGCCATCAAAGATCTGGCAAATCCGGAATATAAGGGCAAGATTGCTGTTACAGATATTACGTCCTCTTCCACTGCATGGCTTTTGATCCAGGGATTGATTTCAGAATATGGAGAAGAGGAAGCAAAAGAAATTCTCACAGATATTTATGCAAATGCAGGAGATCATCTGGAAGAATCTGGTTCCGGCCCTTTAAAACTGGTGCGTGCAGGTGAGGTTGCCATTGGATTCGGACTTCGTCAGCAGGCAGTGGCAGATAAAGAAAAAGGCCTTCCGGTGGACTATATTGATCCGGAAGAAGGAAATTTCACACTGACAGAATCTGTAGTGGTTGTCAATAAAAGTGAAGAAAAGAATGCAAAAGCAATGGAAATGGCAGAGTGTATCATCAAAAACGGAAGGGAAGAACTGCTGAAAAGTTATCCGATTCCGTTGTATGAGGGAGAGTCTGTGCCGGAAACAGAAAAATCCGGTAATCCAAAGACATTCCCGGAAAAACTGACCGTTGATCTTTTGAAAAAACACCAGGAATTATCAGAAAGCTGTAAAAAATAGAAAGAAGAAATGAGGAAAAGAAAAATGAAAAATTTAGGAACTGCAGGATATAAATTACTGACACCGGGCCCATTGACTACAACAGAGACAGTAAAAGAGGTGATGTTGTTTGATCACTGTACATGGGACGATGATTACAAAGAAATCACGCAGAAGATCCGCAGAGATCTTCTGAAGCTGGCGCAGGTGGAGGAGACTGAATATACGACAGTCCTCATGCAGGGATCGGGTTCATTCGGTGTGGAGAGCGTACTTGGAAGTGTAGTTCCAAAAGACGGATGTGTCCTGCTTTTGAGCAATGGAGCATATGGAGAACGTGCTGCAAAAATGTGCAGCTATTATGAAATCCCGTGTATCCATGTGAAACAGGATTACAATAAGACACCGGATGCAAACGAGGCGGAAGAACTGTTGAAAACACATCCGGAGATCACCCACATTATGATGATCCACAGTGAGACGACAAGCGGAATTTTAAATGATATCGAGAGTATTGGAAAGCTGGCAGAGGCATATGGGAAAGTATTCATCGTGGATGCCATGTCCAGCTTTGCGGGAGTGGAGATTCCGGTAAAAGACTGGTACATTGATTTCCTGATTAGTTCCGCAAACAAATGTATTCAGGGTGTTCCGGGATTTTCAAATGACGAACCAGGTGACAGACCATGGTTTGTTGGAAAGCACCATGGAGGAAGTGAAGAAAGCTGAACCAAAAAAAATCGTAGAGGTAGTGGCTGATAAAGGCTATGAAGATACGGAAGATATGGTCAGCTGCCTGGAAAATGGTATTATTCCCCATGTAATAACAGATGACGGAAAAGATGGTTACGAAATCGAAATACCTTATGAAAAAGCGGAAGCTGATCTTACCAGCACAGATCCAGAGGAATTAAAGAAAGCACTGCATGCAGGACAGATACCGGAAGCTTATGCGTCAGTGATACAGGACATGAAAGTAGAGACCGTGCGCCGGAAAGTGCAAGATGAAAAACCGGAAAAAAGCAGTGTATATGGCAGTCAGGAAGAAATGCTGGAAAAGGCAAGAAAGGGATATTTTGTCAGAGATCCTGAACGAAATCTGGTATATTGTTCAGCAGGAGAAATCCTGAGACAGAAATGCATAAAGAAAAATGGAAATATCCGTTATGCAAATAAAAATGCCTGTAAGCATTGCCCGAACCGTAACA
>OIUY01000223.1_pt1 | contig 12363 bp, 8 predicted proteins | sample 1587171 | NCBI WGS metagenome assembly OIUY01 (sample SAMN02675046, study PRJEB24791) | human gut metagenome, SKBSTL021 | isolation source: stool | host: Homo sapiens | place: USA
TCTAGAAGGATATGTGATCAGTGATGTCCTCGTAAATGGACAGTCTGTTGGTGCAGTAGCAGAGTATACATTCTGTGATGTGAATGCAGATGCCAACATTACGGCGCTCTTCCAGAAAGCAGCTGTTTCTGCAGATAAATCACAGCTTACAGCTGTTATAAAAGAAGCAGAGGAACGTCTGGAACAGGCAGATAAGTACACAGAAGAGACTGTAAAAGCACTTCAGAAAGAAGTGGAGGCAGCACAGGCTGTTCTCTCAGACAAAGAGGCAACTCAGGCAGACATTGATGCAGCAGTACAGAAAGTAAGAACTGCCATCGATGCACTGGAGGAAAAAGCACAGACTGAGAAACCAGAAAATCCAGACAACAATAAACCGGACAATAAACCAGACAACAAGCCGGGAAATGGAAACAATGGCGGACAAAACAACAGTGGAAACAATAATCAGTCTTCTACACAGAAACCGTCAGCCGGCACTCTAAACAAAGCAGTGAAGACAGGGGACGCGACTCCGATCGCCGGAGCAGTATCTGGACTTCTTGCAGGAGGAGCAGCGCTTCTGGCATTCCTGAAAAGACGCAGATAAATAAAAACTAAAAATTCTTCCTAAACACACAGCAGTGCTCCGTGCCAAAAGGCATGGGGCACTGTTTTGCATCCGGAAACATTGTTTTTAGTGTGAACCAGTAACGGAATGAACGAACCGCCGGCAGAACCTGTCCTGACAGATTTACAGAAAATTTTCGGTATGCTACAATATAAAAAGAGAACAAAGAGAAAAACAAGAAAGATACCTGGGAGGAAGTAACATGGAAAAGTGGTTTGTGTCCATGAAAAAGGCAGATTTTTTGCAGATCGCAGAGAAATATCATATTTCGCCGATTATTGCCCGTCTGATCCGAAACAGAGAGATTATAGGGAATCAGGATATTGACTATTATTTGAATGGAACCATTGCAGACCTGCACGATGGAATGTTGATGAAAAATATGGATACCGCGGTGGAGATCCTGGCTGAGAAGATCCGCGAGCAAAAAAAGATCCGTGTGATCGGGGATTATGATATTGACGGCGTCAATGCGACCTATATCTTAAAAACCGGGCTGGAGAGTCTGGATGCGGTTGTGGACACAGATATTCCGGATCGAATGAAGGATGGATATGGGCTGAATCAGATGCTAATCGACCGTGCGCTGGCAGATGGAGTAGACACCATCATTACCTGTGACAATGGGATTGCGGCGGCGGCTGAGATTGCCTATGGAAAAGAAAAGGGGCTGACGATCCTTGTAACAGACCACCATGAGATTCCTTATCTGGAGGCGGGGGGAGAGAAGGAGTACCTGATCCCGCTGGCAGATGCTGTGGTGAACCCACATTTACCGGAGGATCCATATCCGTTTAAAGGATTATGTGGAGCGGCAGTTGCCTATAAGGTGATCGAAGCGCTGTACAATGTGATGGGGCAGGATGCGGACGATGTGGATTTTCTGATGGAAAACGTGGCCATTGCGACGGTGGGAGATGTCATGGATCTGGTAGATGAGAACCGGATTTTTGTAAAGCAGGGGCTGGAGATGCTCAAGTATACACAAAATGAAGGGTTAAAAGCGCTGATGGAATGCACAAATGTGCCGACAGACCGGCTGTCCGCCTATCACATCGGATTTGTGATCGGACCATGTATCAATGCCAGCGGGCGTCTGGATACGGCAAAGCGGGCGCTGGAGCTTCTGGAAACAAAGAGCCGAAGAGAAGCCGTGATGATGGCGGAAGATCTCAAGGCGTTAAATGACAGCCGCAAGGAAATGACAGAAAAAGGGGTAGAGCAGGCTGTGGAGCAGATCGAAACAACAGAGCTGAAAAGCGACCGGGTGCTGGTGGTATATCTGCCGGACTGTCATGAAAGTATTGCCGGGATCATCGCGGGACGTCTGAAAGAAAAGTATTATAAGCCGGTATTCGTCCTGACCCAGGGAGAACATGGAGTGAAAGGCTCCGGACGCTCCATTGAAAGCTACCATATGTTTGAGGAAATGTGCAAATGCAGGGCGTTATTCACAAAATTCGGAGGCCATAAGCTGGCGGCAGGGCTATCTCTGGAAGAGAAGAATGTGGAACGTTTCCGCAGAACGATCAATGAACTCTGTGAGCTGACCAGTCAGGATCTGATGCCGAAAGTATCCATTGACATGCAGCTTCCTCTTGCGTATGTAACAGAAGAGCTGATTGAAGAACTGGAACTTCTGGAGCCTTTCGGGAAAGGAAATACAAAGCCGTTGTTTGCGGAAAAAAACTTAAAAGTACAGAATCTCCGGATCATCGGGAAGAATCAGAACGTCCTGAAATTTCAGGTTTTGGATCAGGCCGGGCGGAAAATGGAAGCCATTTATTTTGGAGAGGTACAGGAGTGTATGGAGTATCTGCAGACAAAAGAAAAGGTATCTCTGACATTTTACCCATCGGTCAATGAATACAGAGGCAACAAAAGCATACAGATTACAGTGGTAAATTATCAATAATGATGATATACTAATCCATATGGAATTTTTACGATGGAAAAGAAAAAGGGGGATTTGATATGGCAGGTACGCTGGAATATGAACTTCTGAACAAAAATCTGGAGATGGTGGATGGGCACGCCGTGAAAGCACCTGAAGATTATCAAAACCCTGAGCAGTTATATGACGCATTGATTGCAAGGGTGAGAAAATATCATCCGTCTGCGGATATTTCTCTGATCGAGAAAGCTTATCAGCTTTCCAGAGAAGCTCACAAGGAGCAGGTGCGAAAGTCCGGAGAGCCCTATATCATCCATCCGCTCTGGGTGGGGATCATTCTGGCAGATCTGGAGATGGATAAGGAGACGATCGTGGCAGGAATGCTCCATGATACGGTGGAAGATACAGAGATGACAGTGGAGGATATCACCAGAGAGTTTGGCGGAGAGGTTGCGCTGCTTGTAGATGGAGTCACAAAGCTGGGACAGTTATCTTATTCTAAGGATAAATTGGAAGTACAGGCAGAAAATCTGCGCAAGATGTTTCTCGCCATGGCAAAAGATATCCGTGTGATCATTATCAAGCTGGCAGACCGCCTGCACAATATGAGAACGTTGGAGTTTATGATTCCGGCAAAACAGAAGGAAAAAGCCAGAGAGACGATGGATATTTACGCTCCGATCGCTCAGAGACTTGGAATCTCCAAGATTAAGACGGAGCTGGATGATCTCTCTTTGAAATATTATCAGCCGGAAGTGTATTTCCAGCTGGTGAAAGATTTGAATGAGCGAAAGACCGAGCGGGAAGAGTTTGTACAGCAGATCGTGGCAGAAGTTTCTCATCATATGGAGAACGCCCATATCCAGGCCAAGGTGTACGGAAGAGTGAAGCATTTCTTCAGTATTTATAAGAAGATGGTGAACCAGAACAAGACGTTGGATCAGGTATACGACCTGTTTGCAGTACGGATCATCGTGGATTCTGTGAAGGACTGCTATGCAGCTCTGGGCGTGATCCATGAGATGTACACTCCGATTCCGGGGCGGTTTAAAGACTATATCGCCATGCCAAAAGCCAATATGTATCAGTCACTGCATACCACGCTGATGGGACCGGCAGGGCAGCCGTTTGAGATCCAGATCCGTACGGAAGAGATGCACAAGACTGCGGAGTATGGTATTGCCGCTCACTGGAAATATAAAGAAAGCGGTGGTCCGGCGAAGAATAATAAGAGCCGGGAAGAAGAAAAGTTAAGCTGGCTTCGTCAGATTCTGGAGTGGCAGAGAGACATGTCAGATAATCGGGAGTTTTTAAGTCTCTTAAAAGGCGATCTGGATCTGTTTGCAGAAGATGTGTATTGTTTTACTCCAAACGGAGATGTGAAGAACCTGCCAAATGGTTCTACTCCGGTGGATTTTGCCTATGCGATCCACAGTGCGGTGGGCAACAAGATGGTAGGAGCCCGTGTCAACGGCAAGCTGGTCAATATTGATTACAAGATCCAGAACGGAGACCGGATTGAGATTCTGACTTCTCAGAATTCCAAAGGACCGAGCCGTGACTGGCTGAATATTGTAAAGAGTACGCAGGCAAAGAACAAGATCAATCAGTGGTTTAAGCATGAGTTTAAGGAAGAAAATATCATCCGCGGAAAAGAACTGATCGCCGCATATTGCAAGTCCAAGTCTCTGACCCAGGCAGATCTGATGAAGCCCAAGTATCTGCAGATCGTCCAGAGAAAGTACGGATTCCGTGACTGGGATGCGGTTCTGGCGGCTATCGGGCACGGCGGTTTAAAAGAAGGTCAGGTGGTCAACCGTCTGGTGGAAGAGTATGGAAAAGATCACAAAAAAGAGATTACGGATGCGACGATCCTGGAGAAGATTTCTGAGGCAAACAATCAGAAGGTGCATATTGCAAAATCAAAGAGCGGGATCGTGGTCAAAGGAATTGATGACATGGCGGTGCGCTTCTCCAAGTGCTGCAATCCGGTTCCGGGTGATGAAATCGTAGGATTTGTGACCAGAGGAAGAGGTATGACGATCCACCGTACAGATTGTGTGAATATGCTGCATCTGTCTGCTGCGGAGCGGGAGCGTCTGATCGATGCAGAGTGGGAGAATAACGCGGAGACGGAAGGCGGCGGACAGTATCTGGCAGAGCTGAAGATGTATGCAAACGACAGGCAGGGACTGCTTCTGGATGTAACGAAGGTATTTACAGAAGAAAAAATCGATGTCAGATCTATGAATACACGAACCAGCAAAAAAGGAACCGCTACACTGGAAATGGGATTTATTGTAAAGGGCAGAGAACAGCTGAATCTTATTATAAAAAAACTGCGCAACGTAGAAGGGGTTCTGGATATTGAACGGACAGCGGGGTAGAGAAAAATGAGAATCAAAAAATTTGTGATAGGAATGGTCGGCACCAACTGCTATGTGGTGTACAATGAAAATACAAAAGAATGTTTTGTTGTGGATCCGGCGGCACCATCTGCGCCGCTTGTCGAATTCATCCGGACAGAAGGTCTTCAGTTGCAGGGAATCCTTCTGACACATGGTCATTTTGATCATATTATGGGAATTGACACACTGCGCAGAGAATGGTCAGTTCCTGTTTATGCCAGTGCACTGGAGCAGAAGGTTCTGACAGATGCCAATGTGAATCTGTCTGTTGCATATGGAGCGGGGTATGTGTTTGCGGACGCCAAGTTTCTGGAAGATGGGGCATCTCTCGCACTTGCAGGATATCAGATCCGTATGATCTCCACTCCGGGGCATACGGCGGGAGGATGCTGTTATTATATAGAAGAAGAGAAGGTTCTTTTCAGCGGAGATACACTGTTTGCAGGCTCTGTTGGAAGAACAGATTTTCCGACAGGCAGTATGAGTACACTGGTGCGTTCGGTAAAAGAGCGATTGCTGAGCCTTCCGGAAGATACGCAGGTGTATCCGGGACATATGGAGGCAACAACGATTGGATTTGAAAAGGAGAATAATCCGTTTTTGTAAGAAAACGGAAGAGAAATATGATGATACAGATCAGCAGTAAAGATACGTTATATATGTATAATTTATATCATATTGTGAAGGCTTTTTTCCCGAATGAGGAGATCAGCCAGAATCTGGACGAAAAGCAGGAATCTCTGGTTTCAGTGAAACTGGAAGAGAATTCTTGCTTTTATGTTCCTGTTTCAGAAATTGCAGACTGTCCGGATTGCCAGGATGGAAAGAAGAAAGTGACAAAGCTTGTCTATGACTGGTTGTCAAAAGTGACCGGACGAACACTTGCCTGGGGGATGCTGACAGGTGTCAGACCGACAAAGCTGGCTATGCAGAAACTGGAAGCCGGTATGAGCCGAAAAGAAGTCTGCACATTTTTAGAGCAGGAGTACGGAGTCAGTCACCAGAAGGCAGAACTTGGCATTGCGATTGCAGAGCGGGAAAAAGAGCTGCTTGGCAGACTTGACTATGAACAGGGATTCAGTCTCTATGTAGGGATTCCGTTTTGTCCAAGCATCTGTTCGTACTGTTCTTTCAGTTCGTCCCCTCTGGCGGAGTGGAAAGACCGGGTAGATGATTATTTAAAGGCGCTCTGTCAGGAAATCCGGGCACTGGGAGAGCGGGCAGAAGAAAGAAAGCTTAATACGATCTATATCGGAGGAGGGACTCCGACAACACTGGAGGCAGAGCAGCTCTTTGTGCTTTTGGATACGATACAGAAGTCGTTTTCATTTGAGGATCTGCAGGAGTTTACGATCGAAGCGGGAAGACCGGACAGCATTACAAGAGAAAAGCTGGAAGTGATGCGAAGATTTCCGGTGACCAGGATTTCTGTCAATCCCCAGACCATGCAGCAGAAAACGCTGGATCTGGTGGGAAGAAAGCATACCGTTCAGGATGTAAAAGACATTTTCCATGCAGCCAGAGAGCTTGGATTTGACAATATCAACATGGATCTGATCGCAGGACTTCCGGGAGAGACGGCGGAGGATATGAGGGATACGCTTTGTCAGATTGAAGAGCTTTCGCCGGACAGTCTGACGGTTCATGCGCTGGCGATCAAGCGGGCGGCGAAGTTCGGCCAGGAGCAGCGCAAGATTGATCTGCATTCTGAAATCGAACAGATGGTAGAAGAGAGTGCAAGGGCGGCAGAACGCATGGGACTTGTGCCGTATTATCTGTACCGGCAGAAAAATATTGCGGGAAATTTTGAAAATGTTGGATATGCAAAGGTTGACAAAGCCGGAATATACAATATACTTATTATGGAAGAAAAACAGACGATCCTTGCAGCAGGGGCAGGTGCCTCCACAAAGATCGTGCTTCCGGAGAAGATCCGTCTGGACAATGGACGGGAGACGAATCTGATCCGCATAGAAAATGTGAAAAATATTACGGAGTATGAAAGCCGTATTGATGAGATGATAGAGAGAAAAGGAGAATGGTTATGGCGCTGAAAAAGAAACCGGTAACCGGAATGAAAGATATGATGCCGGCGGAGATGGAGATCCGCGATTATGTGATCGGACAGATCAAAGAGACATACCGTGCATTTGGGTTCTCATCCATTGAGACTCCATGTGTAGAGCACATTGAAAATCTCTGCAGCAAACAGGGCGGAGACAATGAAAAACTGATCTTCAAGATTTTAAAAAGAGGAGAAAAGCTGAAGATCGAAGAAGCAAAAGAAGAAAAAGATGTTGTGGACGGAGGCCTTCGTTACGATCTGACAGTACCGCTGTCCAGATACTATGCGAACAATGCAAATGAACTGCCGTCTCCGTTTAAAGCACTTCAGATGGGAAATGTCTGGAGAGCGGACAGACCGCAGAGAGGACGATTCCGTCAGTTTATGCAGTGTGATATCGATATTCTGGGAGAGCCAGGTAATCTGGCAGAGATCGAGCTGATCCTGGCAACGACGACGCTGCTTGGAAAACTGGATTTTAAAAACTTTACGATCCGTATCAATGACAGAAGAATTTTAAAAGCAATGGCAGCATACAGCGGATTTGCAGAGAGTGATTATGAAAATGTATTCATCATCCTGGACAAGATGGACAAGATCGGTCTGGATGGTGTGGCAGCAGAATTAGAGGAAAACGGATATGCAAAAGAGTCTGTGGAAAAATATTTGCAGTTATTCAAAGAGATTACGAATGACGTGGAAGGCGTACGTTACTGTAAAGAAAAACTGGAAGGCTTTCTTGCGGATGACGCGGCGGCTTCGCTCGAGATGATTATTACAAGTGTGGAAAGTGCCAAGGAAGCGGATTTTTGCATGAAATTTGATCCGACATTGGTTCGGGGAATGTCTTACTATACAGGGACGATCTTTGAGATTTCCATGGACGAGTTCGGCGGTTCGGTAGGCGGCGGCGGACGTTATGATGAAATGATCGGAAAATTCACCGGACAGAATACACCTGCAGTCGGATTTTCCATCGGATTTGAACGGATTGTCATGCTGCTTTTAGAACGAGGATATCAGGTACCGACAGCCGCACAGAAGAAAGCATTTCTGATCGACAAGAAGATGCCGAAGGAAGGTATGCTCAAGATCCTAAATCTGGCAAAAGCAGAGCGCGCACTTGGAAAACAGGTGATGATCGTCAACATGAAGAAAAATAAAAAGTTCCAGAAAGAACAGCTGATGGAACAGGGATATACAGAGATTGTAGACTGCTATGCTGACAATGTGGAGCAGTTGTAGAGAAGAAGGGAGAAACAGAGAAATGGCAGAATCAATGCAGGGACTCAAAAGAACACACCGATGCGGGGAACTGTCCAGTGCAAACATTGGAGAGAAAGTAACCGTCATGGGATGGGTACAGAAGAACAGAAATAAAGGCGGAATCGTATTTATGGATCTGCGTGACCGCTCCGGAATCCTTCAGATTGTATTTGAGGGAGAAGAGCAGGCAGAGCTGATGGAAAAAGCTGCAAAATTAAGAAGTGAGTTTGTAGTTGCGGTTGTAGGAGATGTGGAGAAGAGAAGCGGTGCAGTCAATGAAAACCTGGCAACAGGAGAGATTGAAGTGCGTGCTGAAGAACTTCGCATCCTCTCAGAATCCGAGGTACCGCCGTTCCAGGTGGAAGAAAACAGCAAGACAAAGGAAGAACTTCGTCTGAAATATCGTTATCTGGATTTAAGAAGACCGGATCTTCAGAGAAACCTGCGTATGAGAAGTCAGGTCACAACACTGGCACGTCAGTTTTTCGCAGAAGAAGGCTTCCTTGAGATCGAGACTCCGATCCTCGGAAAGACAACACCGGAAGGGGCAAGAGATTATCTGGTGCCTAGCCGTGTACATCCGGGAAGTTTTTACGGACTTCCACAGTCACCACAGCTTTACAAACAGCTTCTGATGTGTTCCGGATGTGACCGCTATATCCAGATCGCAAAATGTTTCCGCGATGAGGATCTTCGTGCCGACAGACAGCCGGAATTTACGCAGATCGATATGGAACTTTCTTTCGTGGATGTAGATGATGTGATCGAAGTCAACGAGCGTTTCCTTGCAAAACTGTTCAAGGAAGTTCTGGATGTGGATGTACAGCTTCCGATCCAGAGAATGACATGGCAGGAAGCGATGGACCGCTACGGTTCTGACAAACCGGATACCCGTTTCGGTATGGAACTAGTGAATGTGACAGACGTTGTCAAAGACAGCGAGTTTGTGGTATTCAAAGGCGCCATTGAAAACGGCGGAACTGTCCGTGGTATCAACGCCAAAGGACAGGGGGCAATGCCGCGTAAAAAGATTGACAAGCTGGTGGCATTTGCAAAAGATTTCGGTGCTAAGGGGCTTGCTTATATTGCAATCCAGGAAGATGGTACGGTGAAGTCCTCCTTCTCTAAATTTATGACAGAAGAAGAGATGAACAATCTGATTGCAGCAATGAACGGAGAAGCAGGAGATTTACTGCTCTTTGCGGCAGATAAGAACAAAGTTGTATGGGATGTTCTTGGAAATCTGCGTCTGGAACTGGCGAAACAGATGGAACTTCTGGACAAGAATCAGTACAATTTCTTGTGGGTTACAGAATTCCCGCTGCTTGAGTGGAGCGATGAGCAGAATCGTTATCTGGCAATGCATCACCCATTCACGATGCCGATGGAAGAAGATCTGCAGTATATTGATTCCGAGCCGGGCAGAGTCCGTGCAAAAGCGTACGATATCGTCTTAAATGGAAATGAGATCGGTGGAGGAAGTGTAAGAATCTTCCAGAACGACGTACAGGAGAAGATGTTTGAGGTGCTTGGATTTACAAAAGAGCAGGCATATGAGCAGTTTGGCTTTCTTCTGGATGCGTTCAAATACGGAGTACCGCCTCACGCAGGACTGGCATATGGTCTGGACAGAATGGTCATGCTGATGGCAAAAGAAGACAGCATCCGTGATGTGATGGCATTCCCGAAGATCAAAGACGCATCCTGCCTGATGACACAGGCTCCAAGTATGGCAGACAACAAGCAGTTGGAAGAACTGGGGCTGAAGTTGGATATTCAGGAAGAAACAGAAGAATAAAAGAGAAACTTGTCCGAAAAGGGCAGCAGAAAATGAGGGGCTGTGAGTAGATCGCAGCTTCTCTTATTTTATGAGGAAAACAGAGGCTGCGGAAAAAATGGAATTTAAACAAGAAAAAGGACTGTGAATCTTTCGATTCACAGTCCTATAAGAGCGATAGACGGGGTTCGAACCCGCGACCCCGACCTTGGCAAGGTCGTGCTCTACCAACTGAGCTATTCCCGCGTACTACTTAATTTTGCTTTCGTAATTTTCGCATTTCTGCGTCGTTACGGGAGGCGCATTATACGAGAAATCTTTCCCTCTGCAACCCCCCTAAAAAATTTTTTTTGAGTTTTTATCTCAAGTGCTGAAATTATCAGCAAGACGTTCAATTTAGCGTCAAAATCACGCCGCCGCAAGTGGATTCCGGCGCTTACGTGACCAGGAAAAATTTTACAGCTTGATAAAATGCTCGCGGTAGTAAGCCAGCTCCGCCACCGATTCACGGATATCATCCATCGCCTGATGCGTCCCCTGCTTGGTAAAACCATCAAGAATTTCCGGCTTCCAGCGGCGCGCCAGCTCTTTCAGGGTGCTGACATCGAGATAACGGTAGTGGAAGTAGGCTTCCAGCTCCGGCATATATTTAAACAGGAAGCGACGATCCTGGCCGATGCTGTTACCGCAAATCGGCGATTTTCCCGCAGGCACCCACTGTTTTAAGAATTCGAGCGTTGCCAGTTCAGCTTCCCGATCGCCCATCGTGCTCGCTTTCACGCGCTCCACCAGCCCGCTGGCGGTATGGGTGCGCACGTTCCAGTCATCCATCAGCGCCAGCTGTTCATCAGACTGGTGTACTGCAATGGTCGGCCCTTCTGCCAGAATATTCAGGTTGGCATCGGTCACCAGCGTGGCAATCTCAATAATGCGATCGCGCTCGGGATCCAGACCGGTCATCTCAAGATCGATCCAAATCAGGTTGTTTTCATTGGCACTCATGCTATTTTCCACCCATTCACAGTGACTATATTGATCCACAATTGCGTGTATCATAGATGTTTTGCCCATCAGGGGCGACCAGGAGTCTGTACGATTGAGTAAAAATAAACTCTCCAAAGGCCAGCAGCGCCGCGTGAACGCCAATCACCAGCGTCGTCTTAAAACGTCTAAGGAGAAGCCCGACTACGACGACAATCTGTTTGGCGAGCCTGATGAAGGTATCGTCATCAGCCGCTTTGGTATGCACGCTGATGTGGAATCCGCCGATGGCGACGTTCACCGCTGCAATATTCGCCGTACCATCCGTTCGTTGGTGACCGGCGACCGCGTAGTCTGGCGTCCGGGTAAACCAGCGGCGGAAGGCGTAAATGTCAAAGGGATCGTGGAAGCGGTGCATGAGCGCACCTCAGTGTTGACGCGCCCGGATTTTTACGACGGTGTGAAACCTATTGCTGCCAACATCGACCAGATTGTCATTGTCTCCGCCATTTTGCCGGAGCTGTCGCTCAATATTATCGACCGTTACCTGGTGGCCTGCGAAACCTTGCAGATTGAGCCGATTATTGTGCTCAACAAGATAGACCTGCTGGACGACGAAGGCATGGCATTCGTCAACGAGCAGATGGATATCTACCGCAATATCGGTTATCGCGTATTGATGGTTTCCAGTCATACTCAGGATGGGCTGAAACCGCTGGAAGAGGCGTTGACCGGGCGCATCAGCATTTTTGCCGGGCAGTCTGGCGTTGGCAAATCCAGCCTGCTGAACGCATTGCTGGGTCTGCAAAAAGAGATCCTGACCAACGATGTCTCTGACAACTCGGGTCTCGGTCAGCACACCACGACCGCCGCTCGGCTGTATCACTTCCCGCACGGCGGTGATGTGATTGACTCCCCAGGAGTGCGTGAGTTCGGCCTCTGGCACCTGGAGCCGGAACAAATCACTCAGGGCTTTGTCGAATTCCATGACTACTTAGGTCTGTGTAAATATCGCGATTGCAAACACGATACCGATCCGGGCTGCGCTATCCGGGAAGCGGTTGAGGAAGGAAAAATCGCGGAAACCCGTTTCGAAAACTATCACCGTATTCTGGAAAGCATGGCGCAGGTAAAAACGCGTAAAAACTTTTCTGATACGGATGACTGACAATTAAGCTAACCGTCGTTAGAATCGTCCCCTTTTTTTCAGGATCCGGCATGTAGGCCGGATCAGGAACGACAAAACAATGGCCTGGAGGCTACCTTGTTAAATTCATTTAAACTTTCGCTACAGTACATTCTGCCGAAACTATGGCTTACTCGCCTGGCGGGTTGGGGCGCAAGCAAGCGGGCAGGATGGCT
>OIUY01000248.1_pt1 | contig 11907 bp, 10 predicted proteins | sample 1587171 | NCBI WGS metagenome assembly OIUY01 (sample SAMN02675046, study PRJEB24791) | human gut metagenome, SKBSTL021 | isolation source: stool | host: Homo sapiens | place: USA
TATTTCCCGACAGCCCCCTATGTTGTTTTTTAGGAACTCCTGTATGGAAGCTGGAGAAGTGAAATACTGTCGTCCAACTTTTGTGACAGGAAGAATTCCACTATCCAAAAGTTCCCTGGTTTTTGTTTTTCCTATGCCGAGCATAGCGGCTATTTCCTGAACGGAATAAGCCTTAAAAATATTGTCTGTTTCACTCAATATAATCACCTCAGATAATAAAATAATGAAGCAAAAAACTTATCAGGAAACCGTTTCCTATGCCATGTTTCATGCACGTATGAGGTGTTACTATGTAATCATCAAGCTGCAGGCGTGCATTTATGCGACACTATCTGCAGCACCTATATACATTTCCTGATAAGGTATAAAATTATCAAGGTACAATAGCGTAAGACTTGGTTTTGTCTTAACAATTTCATTAAGTAATTAACGGAGATTTTCCCAGATTGAACAGATTATGTGTTTTTTATTAAAAATTTTTCTATAAACTTGAAAAAAGAAGGATGGGATACGTGATATTTCAATATTTTAATTGAAGTCATATATGCCATAGCATTTAAGAAAGCACAATATATTGTGTATGAAGATTGACATATACTATATCATGTGTTACTATACTGCTATAGTTAATTTTGTGCACACCCATAGGGGGGAGTTTTGGATTTGTATAAATCCCAAGACTCAAGGAGAGCAGTAAGGCTGCTTATTCCGCATAAGTTGTTTATGATTGTATAAAGTGTCACTATCTGTCCTTATGGGGCAATAGCGGCACTTTTGTTTTTTCGGTAATCTTATCAGGGATATGAGAATGGATAGTGAAGGAAAACTTCTCTTTTCATTCTTTTTTTATGCCCAAATGAAAGGATGGATTGCCACAATCAGCTTTGGCTGTTTATGGATAAATAAATTTAAGAAAGGTGGTACACACACATGAAAGAAACAAAGATTTACGCAGATGAGTTTTGCACTACATTTGCAAGCACAACGGAGATGCTGGAATTTCTGGCTGAGAGGGCAAAGCAGTCCAGGTGGATTCGTAAACCCACCAGGATGCTGAAACTGGTTCCATTGGAAAAGGAGGCAGAAACCATTGAAGAAGCTTGTGAAAAAGGACTGGAAGGAATTGTAGAGGATACAGAAAAGAATACCCAGTTGGTATTAAAAGTGAACAAGGATTTTTATCCGGTTCGTGACTGTGCTATCCATACAATTCTGAAACGAGCAGGTATTAATGGAACAGGATTAAAGAAACTGGAGAAAGCTACTTATGCAAAGGTAGTAAACTACTGTCTTCAGGTAGCGAAAGGAGATGCCTTAATCAAGGTGGCAGATGGAAAGGTATCTGCAGTACATGGTGGTGATGATCATGATTATTGTGTACTGGACATGCAGACGATCTTCAATATGACAAGTGATTATCTGAAAGCACATTTTAAGGGAAGTACTTATCTGGAGGGCTCTGGAAGTTTTGATCATTCCATTGTGTCCGCTATGTGGACTTTAGGAGGAAATCAGGAACTTTTGGATACTTATCACCAGGCTTTGGAGGATCATGGAATTGAGGATAAGAGCCTTGCTCCTGCACTGCGCCTGACTACTTCTGATGTAGCAGTAAGTGGTGTGAATCTGTATCCCATGATGCTCTCACAAACCAGTAACCGTGTCATTAACCTGGGCAGTCCTATCAAATTGTCACATGATAGAGGGGCAACCTTACAAGATTTTCGGAATAATCTGGACAAAATTTTCTCACGTTATCAGGAAGCAGTTAAAGGAATTGTTGGTTTGATGGATATAGAAATCCAAAACCCTGTAAACTGCCTGCACCTGATTATGAAGGAACTCAAAATTAACCAGAAAATCCGAAATGAAGTAGTAGATCTTTTTGTGGGACAATATGGGGAAGAACCATGTACAGCCCATGATCTTTATTTTGCCATGCACGAAGCTGCTTTCTTTGCTGCTTGTGAAGGGTTTTCTGCACCACGGATTTTAAAATTGGAAGAAGATATTGCAAAAACTCTGGTCTTTGACTGGAAAGGGTTTGATGTATATGGAGCAATTAAATTATAAGGAGGACATGAGATGAATACAGCATTAAATTATCAGCCGGAAGTTCTGGTAGATACAGCAGATTTGAGCCGAGAAGATTGGTTGGAATACCGACGTCTTGGTATTGGCGGAAGCGATGCAGCGGCAATCATGGGCTTATCCCCATTTGCAACAATCAGGGATTTGTATTTCGATAAAATTGGTGTTATGCCAGTAATCGAAGAAGAGGAAGAAAACTGGGTAGCGAAAGAAGTGGGACACCGCCTGGAAGATCTGGTTGCCATGATTTTTGCCAAGAAGACTGGACTTGAAGTTTTCCCTGTACGAAAAATGTTCCGGCATCCGCTATATCCGTTTATGTTAGCGGATGTGGATTATTTCATCCGTTTTCCAGATGGCAGCATTGGGATTTTGGAATGCAAAACCTGTAATTACAATGCAAAAGACAAATGGGCAGATGATGGGATTCCTGAAAACTATGTTTTGCAGGTCCGTCATTATCTTGCAGTCATGAATATGAATAAAGCATATATTGCCTGTCTTTATGGAAATAATGAAAACGAATTTGTTTATCGGTGTCTGGAACGGGATGGAAGGGAGGAAGAAGAACTCATTGACCAGGAGAAATACTTCTGGGAAGAATATGTGCAGAAGAAAATAGAACCACCGTATTCGGGAAAGCCAGATCTTATTTTGGCCAGTATCCGGAAATATAGTGGTTACGCAGACAAATCAATTCCTGAAATCAGCATATCTAGCTTGGAATCACGCAGTCTTGAAAAATATCTCAAATTATCTGAAGAAAAATCCCAATTGGAAAAAAGAAAAAAGGAGATTGAAGCGGAACAACGTGCATTGAGCGTACCGTTTGTCGAGCTTCTTGGACAAGGGTGTAAAGCAGTAGTCGAGGATGGGAGTTTCCGTTACCGGATTACTTATAATCCTACGATACGCACCCAGATTGGAAAAGAAAATATGGAGAAACTGAAAAATCAACATCCGGATATTTACGAAGAGTACACAAGCACGACAGAAAGCAGAATTTTCCGGATTAAAAAGGAGGTTGCATAATGTTACAAGGAAAAAAGGCATATATCTGTTCTCCGCTGTCTGCGCCGGATCCAGAAGGCGTGCAGCATAATATGGAACTGGCAAAATACTATCTCATGCAGATGAAAAGGCTGTATCATTGCCGTACATTTGCTTCACACGCTCATCTACCACTTATGTTGGATGACCGTATCCCGGAAGAGCGTGAGACTGCAATGCAGATTGGAGCTTTGATGCTGGATTTATGTGAAGTATTGATTATTTGTGGTTCATGTATCAGTGAGGGAATGAGAAGAGAGGTTCAGACAGCATTTGAAAAGGGAAAAGACGTTTATTGGTATGATTCCAAGATGAAACCAGGCGAATTGATGAAGGTAGAGAACTGGAGGAGTATAGACGATGAGGTGCAAATATATACGTAAGATTTTTCAAAATGAAGAAAACGGATATACGGTTGCATTATTTTCTACGCTGGATCATGAGGTTCCTCTTTCTGCCAGAGATAAATTTTGGGCAGATAAAAAAATCATTGCATTTACTGCCAAAGGATATGATTTGCCTCTTACGGATGAAATCGAAATCGAGATGGAAGGGGAGTGGGAAACAAGTTCCTATGGAACACAATACAAGGTGGAAACTTTTTTAGAAGTTGTACCTAGAACAAGGGAAGGTATCTTAGGATACCTTTCTTGTGGTTCTTTAAAAGGAATTGGTCCCAAAACAGCAGAACGGATTGTCAATCGCTTTGGTTTGGACACCCTGGAGGTAATGGAAAAGTATCCACAGGAATTATTAAAGATTCAGGGGATATCTCAAAAAAAACTGGACCGTATTGTGGATTCTTTTGGAAAAAACAAAGTATTCCGGGAACTGATGACGTTTTTATCACCGTTTCATGTTACGCCTAAAAAAGTAAATATGATTCTTCAGAAGTTTCGGGATCAATCCGTAGAAATTATTCGGAAGCAGCCTTATATACTCAGTTCAGTCAAAGGGTTTGGTTTTCTCACCGTGGATGCCATTGCAAGGCAGTGTTGTGCTGCAACCAATGATCCTATGCGTATTTCCGGATGTGTCAGTTATGTACTGCGGGAAGCTATGAAGCAGAACAGACATTTATATCTGGAGCAGGAAATTCTGGTGAAAGATGCCTTGAAGGTTCTGAATAAAGAACCGGATCTTCAGCCGGTGACGGAAACAGAGATTTTAAAAGTGTTATATCGTCTGGTCATGCAGGACAGTATCGTGGTAGAAGAAAACAGGGTTTACATTACCAAACAGCATCAGGAAGAAGAGGATACAGCCTCTATGATTGCAAGAAAATTGCATGAGCGAATTCCAGTTCTTACGATTGAAAAGGAACTGGAGCAAGCACAGGAGGATTTAAACATAACATTATCCGAACAGCAAAAAGAAGCAGTGCGTATGGTTTTTGCAAACCCAATCTCCATTATTACTGGAGGACCTGGAACCGGAAAAACAACGGTTTTGAAGGTTATCTTGTATATCTATCAGAAAAAATGTGGGAATGAAGTGAAACTGATGGCACCGACTGGACGGGCTGCAAGGAGAATGGCAGAAAGTACCGGAAGTGGAGATGCAACTACGATGCACATGGCATTGGGGCTTTTTAGTGATGATGAGTATGAAGCACTTATAGATGAATTGTCCGCAGATTTTATTAATGTGGATGAGGTCTCTATGGTAGATATGCACCTTGCCTATGAATTTTTTTACAAGGTAAAAGCAGGAGCCAGAGTGCTTTTGGTCGGGGATGTCCACCAGCTTCCATCTGTAGGAGCAGGAGATGTGTTCCGGCAGCTTATCTTGTGTGGGAAAATACCGGTTACTGTTTTAAATCTGGTATATCGTCAGGGTAAGGACAGCAATATCCCCATAAATGCTCAACTTATCAATGAAGGAAAGACAACCCTGCAATGGGGGGAGGATTTTCAGATGATTGAATGTTCAGGAGCAGATGCGGCAGCACAAATCGTTAAAAATATCTATCTCAAGGAAATTCAGACGTACGGTATGGAGCAGGTCCAGATACTCTCTCCATACAAAGTGAGAAGTGCAGCCGGTGTCTTGGAACTGAACCGCAGTCTGCAGGACGAGGTAAATCCCCCTACATCAGGGAAAAGGGAGCTTCATCTTGGCGGTGAGATATTTCGGGAAGGCGACAGGATCCTTCAAAACAAGAATACAGAAGTTGCCAGTAACGGAGATTTGGGTACATTGGTACAGATTGCGGAAGATGAGGACAATAACCCTCTGGTTCAAATCGTATTAACAGATGGTCGCAGGGTGAAGTATGAGGCAGAGCAGGTGGAAATGATTGAACATGCAAATGCCATAACTATACACAAAAGCCAAGGAAGCGAGTGCCAGGTGGTCATCATTCCGTGGTTAAAAGCTTTTTATCCCATGCTGAAGCGGAACATTTTTTATACAGGAATCACCAGGGCAAAACAGCGTGTTTATATTGTTGGAGAATGGAAAGCTGTTTGTCAGGCAATCCACACAGATGATACAGGAACCAGAAAGACGATGCTGGCAGTAAAAATACAACAGTATTATGAACGGTATCAGAGAGAGGAAAATAGAACAATTTCTGCAGCAATTTGCAATCAGGCTGTGTAAAAAATAGAAAAATAGTTCAATGTTAAGAATTGGCAGGTTATTACTCTATAAAGGGATGTCCTGCCGGTTCCAAAGAAAGGAGCAGGCAATGAGCGAATTATTATATAACAAGTCAAAAGCAGTAGAAGAACTGAATAAAGTGGAAGGATTTTATCCGCTGGAACTTGCCAGAGTCATTTCGAATGAGGGGCAGGAAGAACAACGGTATCTGGATGTGAAATACCGGAAGTTGTGGTTTCGCCTAGTAAATCCCACAGGCAAAATTATCAGCCGGATTGTTCATTTTACGGAAAATATGGCAGTGGTAGAAGCCAGAATTTATCTGGATAAGTGTGATCAGGAAGATAATTACATTGCAAATTCTTTTTCACAGAAGTTTCGTACAGCAGATGCACAGTTTGGGGATAAATTTCTTGAAATGGCAGAAACAGCAGCAATTGGGAGAGCTTTGTCAGATGCAGGATATGGTCTGCAATTTGCCGACGTAGGGGAAGGAAATGATCCAATGCAGGTAGATGCAGGAATTTCTATAAATCAGGGAACACGGATGCAGACTGCAGTGCCGGTACAAACTCCTGCACCTGGAATGCAGCAGCCCCCCAATCAGTCAGCAGGGACCATGCCATCATTTCCACCTCAAGCAACTCCGGGACAGCAGATGATGGAACAGTTTTATAAAGAAGCACAAGCCAATGGAAATACGATTGGTGGGGGAACAGGTATAGGACAGATGACAAATCCGGTAATGTGTCCGGCAGCTGGAACTGTACCAGTTATGCAGCAGATGCCTTCTAATCCGCAATCTCTGGATCCAAATATGCCAGTGGAAGAACTGGTGAAATGGATGAGTTATGAGCAGGCAATACAAGTAGCCGTAACAGGACAGGGAAAATTCAGTGGTAAAACTATGGGACAGGTTGCAATGGAAAGTCCTTCCAGCTTGCAATGGTTCGCAGAACAATATCATGGACAGAACCATTTTATACCGGCAGCAGCCAGAGTAATTCTTGCAAAGGCATAGCAAATAGCCGGTTTAACATTCTTTCCACAGCCTTTATTGGCTGTGGAAGAAAGGAGGAACCATAGAGTGTATGATATGTCAGGCTTTAACTACGATATCACAGATGTTGTGCATTTACTGCAGCTTAGAGTGCGGCATAAAAATTCTTCATCAATGGATGTGAATTGTCCATTTTGCGGAGAAACAAAAGGGAAAATGAATGTTAATCTTCAGAAAAATGTGTTTCGTTGTAATCGGTGTGATGCTTCCGGCGGAATGCTGGAATTATACGGAAGACTGCATGGTGTTTCCAGTGCAGAGGCAAACCGACAGATCCGGGAGGCTCTGGGAAAGGGGGAATACCGGGCGGATTATCAGGTGGTTCATAAAGAAGAACCTGAAGAAATTTTCAATGCCGAGTTGGCGGATGCAGATGTCATTGACCGAACATATCAAGAAATGTTGTCGTTATTGACTTTAAATGATAAACATCAGGAAGATCTTAAAAAGAGAGGGTTGACAGAAGAACAGATTAAGATACAGAGGTATCGTAGTGTACCATTGTTTGGAATTAAAAATATGGTACAAAAACTGTTGGAATCCGGACAGACGGTAAAAGGCGTGCCTGGATTTTATGAAGATCAAGATGGAAAATGGACCATTAATTTTACTTCTAAAAATTCTGGGATTTTGATACCGATTCGATCCATGGAAGGAAAAATACAAGGATTTCAGATACGGTTGGATCAGGTAATGGAGGGGCGGAAGTATATCTGGCTTTCCAGTGTAAAATTCCAAAACGGAGTATCATCAGGAAGTCCGGTGCATGTCATAGGAAATCTAGATGCAGAACAAATCTATTTAACAGAAGGTGCATTAAAAGGTACGATAGCCCACTACTTATCCGGAGATACGTTCATTTGTGTTGCTGGTGTTAATCAGTACAGAAATTTAAAACCCGTTTTGGAGATGCTGAAAAGTAGGAAGCTGCAGCACCTATATGAAGCTTATGATATGGATAAAAAAATGAAGGTATATTGTGATGGGGATTCTGAGAAATGTAAAGCCTGTCAACGGAAACCAGCCACTTTTTACTGTCCGCATAAGATGCAGAAACGGCAGATTCTGCAGAACGCTTGTAGAAAGGTGTATGAAATCTGTAGTGGATTGTCTATTTCCATGAGCCGTATGGTTTGGGATATGGATTCTTATGGTGAGTGGAATGGGCAGATCAAAGGAATTGATGATTATTATTATGTATTGAAGAAGACAGAGTGAATATGGACCGGGCAAGTTGTCCGGTCTTATGGAAGAGGAGGATTCGATGAAACGAAAGAAAATTTACGGTATATTTATGCTTGTAGCCATTGCTGTTTTTTTATTTACAGGAGGAAGGATACTGCAAATTTATTTGAATTATCAGGAAAGTCAAAAAGTCTATGAGCAGATGGAAGGGTTTACACAAAAGATAGAGGATCAAGACCTGTCACCAGAAGCTGTTCCAGGGGAAACACCAGAGGAGGTCGCAGAGCAGGGATTCCTACAGGTGGATTTTAACAAGCTGGAAGAAATCAATCCAGATGTCATTGCATGGATTGAGATTCCTGGTTTGGAAATTAGTTATCCGGTAGTCCAGGGGAGGGATAATGACTATTATCTGCATCACCTGATTACGGGAGAAAATCATAAAAGTGGCAGTATTTTTATGGACTTTCACAACCAGGAGGATTTATCAGACAGAAATTCCATTATCTATGGGCATAATATGAAGGATGGGAGCATGTTTGGAACCCTGGATCAGTATCAGTCACAGGCACTTTATCGAAACTATCCCTATTTTTATATGTATGTGCCAGGATATATTTATGAGTATCAGATTTTTTCCTGTTATGCAGCACCGACGGATCATCCAGCATATACTTATGATTTTCCTACTTCTGAGGACTATGAAGTTTTTCTGGAAACACTACAAAGAAGTGCTGAGTATAACACAGGGATGACAGTTACCAAGGAGGACCAGGTAGTGACCTTATCAACTTGTGTAAATACCCGAAAGGATTATCGCTATTTAGTACATGGAAAACTGAAACAGAAAATAAAAATGGAGGAATAACAGATGTTAGATTTTGAATATGCAAAGGCATTGGCAGAGGTTGTGCTGGATACAACTTGCAGCGAAAAAGAAAGAGAAGTACGGCTGGAGTGTTTAACCCAAATATTTGGCAGAGCAAATGCTTATTTAAAGAAAGGCTTCTTACCCGATGTGGTAGAGGCTTTTTTTGTGCGAAAAATGGAAGGTTTGCCACTGGTATCGACAAAGCAGGATATGCAGGATTTTTTGAAAGTCAGTACACCCCATTATTTTGGCGGGAAATTTACAGTTAGTAATATTCCGTATTATTCTGAGGAAGAAGAACTGCTACTTTGGTCAGAAACATCACTTCGTGGTCCATTGATTTCAGCCGGATACGAACGCTATATGGAACTGTTTAAAAAGATTTTGCCTCAAAAGGCAGAACAGATTAATTTTTTATAAAAGAATAATTTGAATGGGGACAGGATATTTTTTGGAAAATAGTTGCTCTGTACGGAAGTTCTGCGTACAGGAGAAGTATAAAGAAAAAAGGAGAGATGCATTATGATAAAAAGAGTTCGGATTGCAGTAGATCATGGCAATAGAAACATGAAAACCTGTTCTCAGGTATTTACGACAGGGCTTACCATTCAAGATAAAAAGCCTGCCAGGGGAGAAAAGTTCCTGTTCTACGAGGGAAAGTATTACGTGCTGAGTGAAAATAGGATTCCTTATCAAAGAGATAAAACGCAGGATGATCGATTTTTTATCCTTACTCTATTTGCAATCGTAAAAGAACTGGAGGAAAACCCTCAAATTCAACCAGAGGATGTCATTCAGGTGGATCTTCCGATTGGGCTGCCACCCAAGCATTATGCAGAACTTTGCGAACGGTATGAAGCATACTTTAAAAGACAGGGAAAAATCCATGATGTCATTTACTGCGGGAATACATACCATATTACCATTGGAGAAGTAATGGCATTTCCACAGGACTATGCAGCTATGATGACTATGATTGAAAAGCTGCAGCAGATTCCCAAAGTAGTAGGAATTGATATAGGAGGATTTACCACCGATTATCTTCTGATGCGGAAAGGCAATCCGGATATGGAAGCCTGTGATTCCATGGAAAAAGGCGTGATTACCATGTATAACAAGATTATTTCCGGGATTAACAGTGAATATGATATTTTGTTAGAGGAAAGTGATATTGACAGTATCCTTCAGGGAAACACAGAGTTTTATGAAGAGGCAGTAGTCCGTATGACAGAAAGTATGGTGCAGGATTTTGTAAAGGATCTGCTGAACAGTATTCGAGAAAGAGGCATAGATACCAAAGCAGCATATACGGTATTTATTGGAGGCGGGGCAAAGCTATTGTACCACTTTTTGGAACAATCAGACCGTCTGGGGAAATATACCTTTATTGAGGATATTTCTGCCAATGCCAAAGGATATGACAGACTATTTCAGATTATGTAGGGAGTGTGATTAATGTGGAGAAAAAGAATCCTTATAAATTCACACTTGGGTTTGACAAAACGAAACCAACGCATGTACGTGCGGCAGAGATTTTAAACGCCGTAAGGGATAAAGCCGACTTAATTGCATCAGCAGTGGTTGCTCATATAGATGATGGAAAAACAGAAGAAGGGGCTGTATTGAACCAAGAAGCTTTGCAGATTATGATGTTGGAATTGGTAAAGCAAGAAGTGGAAAAAGCGATGCAGAACTATTCTTCAAAACAGGAGAATGTTCAAGTGGAAGAAGAAACAGAAGAAGAGAAGGTATCTGAATTTGTTCTTGCACCTGAAGTTGCAAAAAGCGTTAGAGATGCAATGAGTGCATTTAGAAATAGATAGAAAAGAAAAAAGAAGCATATCAGGTTTTGAGTGCTTCTTTTTTGTTGCACATTTATGCCGATTCACAGGAATTCTACAGATTCCGCACAGGTTTCTCACAGATTTCATCCGTATAATCAAAAATCAGATATTGTCAGAAAAAAGCTTAATTGAGTGTATCCTTTTCTTTCAATGCAGAAAGAAGCCCACGCAAGGTGCGTAGGGCAATTTGCCGCTCGTCTTCAGAGCAGTTTTGCAGTTCTTTCATAATCTGATAGGTAGTAGTGTCCGGCTCCTTTCGTTCATCCTGAACAGCTGCATCAATTGAAATATTCAGATATTGAGCGATTGGGATTAAAGTTGCAAGTTCCGGATTGCCATTACAGGTTTCAATATCAGAAATGGTCCGGGTGGACACACCGGCCTCTTCTGCAAGTTTTGATTGTGACAGACCACGCCTTTCTCTTTCACTTCTTACCATATAGCCTAATTTTTTCTTGACGGTATCCATCAGCATCCGCATCACCTCACTTATTGTTTTATTTTATCGTAGATTGATAGTAAGAGAAACGCATTATAGTACATGAAGATACGCAATATAATGTGAATTGCGGGGCGAACCTACAAAGGAGGAGTATCCATGCTGCAAGGAAAGACAAGGCATTTGTGTAATGATTCGTCAAAAAAATCTTGTGTTTGCAGGGGTGCCAAAAGGGTTATTTATATGTAGTATATGCGTTAATCTATGAAGTTACTGTGCAGGATGATGCATGGGATAAGCAGGATGTCGAGCCGGAAGAAATGTGGTTCGGCGTTTTCTTTTGCCAAAATAAAAATATCCTTCGCAGATGCAGATCTCCACCTCTGAAGTTTGGAAACTTATTGATTTCAAATTTCGGAGGTAGAAAATGAAAGAAGAACAAAAATATAATGGATCTAAGACAAGAAACTATTTCACTGCTTACTTGCTGGCATCTATAAGGGGAAAAAGACTTCGGTATCTGGAAAAGCAGCAGAAAATATTATTTGCAGAGGAAAATCTAGAAGATAAAGAATTTACAGATACGGATATTTCGCCAGAGGAAAGGCTGGAATTGGAGCAGAAAGAACGACTGCTCATGGAGGAAGCACAGGGGATTTATCCAGAATGGAATGAGATGACGGACATAAACCTTATGGAAGCCATGTTTTCTTTGCATGAGGAAGAACGAAAGCTTATCTATCAGCATGTATTTGAGGAATGT
>OIUY01000255.1_pt1 | contig 11767 bp, 4 predicted proteins | sample 1587171 | NCBI WGS metagenome assembly OIUY01 (sample SAMN02675046, study PRJEB24791) | human gut metagenome, SKBSTL021 | isolation source: stool | host: Homo sapiens | place: USA
GGTCATAAATTATTCGGTATTGTATTCTTTTGCGCTGCGTTGACATCTGTTGTGGGTGCTGCCTATACATCGGTATCCTTCCTTAAAACCTTGTTCAAGGTGGTGGAACGGTATGAAAAATTGACCATCATGGCATTCATTTTCGTGTCCACATGCATTCTTATCTTTATCGGTAAACCAGCTACGCTGTTAATCGTGGCGGGCTCTGTGAATGGTTTGATCTTGCCTGTTACCTTGGCTGTAATGTTATTGGCAACGCGTAAGACGAATATTGTAGGGGACTATAAGCATAATCCGGTTTTATTCTATACCGGCTGGATTGTCGTGCTTGTGACCGCTTATATCGGTGTTACATCCTTGCAAGGTATTGCAAAATTATTAGGTTAGGGGGCACGTATGAATCCCACAATTTCTCCAGTTGGGGATAGTGCTATCTCCATCGAATTTGGTCAAGTCATTGACCCTAAGATTAATCAGCGTATCCGTCAGACTGTGGCGGGTATTGAAAGCCTCCATTTAGAGGGAATTATTGAGATGGTGCCTACCTATTGTGCGCTTCTCATTCAGTATGATGCGATGCGCTACACCTATGCTGAACTGTGCCGCATTCTTGAACCTATCTGTACGCAGCCTATGAGTGCTGATGAAAGTGAACTCGTGACGGTCGTAGAGATACCGACCGTCTATGGTGGTGAATTTGGTCCAGACCTTGGATTTGTAGCATCTCATAATCACCTTACAGAGGCCGACGTGGTGAGCATTCATAGCGGTACGGATTATCTCGTGTACATGATGGGTTTTATCCCCGGTTTTACCTATTTAGGTGGCATGGATCCGCGCATCACTACACCTCGCTTGTCCTCGCCGCGCACGCATATTCCGGCAGGATCTGTAGGCATCGCGGGTGAGCAGACCGGCACCTATCCATCGGATTCCCCTGGTGGCTGGCAAATCATAGGATGTACGCCTCTGTCCATGTACGATGCATCCCGTGAAGAGGCGGCCCTTCTTAAGGCGGGCGATTATGTGCGCTATGTTCCTATTGATGAAAGTGAGTTCCACTGTATTAAGAAATTGGGCTCTTCTTTTAAGCCCGTTGTACATCATGTAAAGGTAGGTGACCTCCGTGGCGGTAAGTGAATATAAGAATGCGTCATTTGAGGTGGTTGCGCCTGGTATGATGACCACCGTGCAAGACGGAGGGCGCATAGGCTTTCAACAATATGGTATGCCCGTGGCCGGTCCTATGGATGGTGAAAGCTATGCTATCGGACAAGCCCTCGTAGGAAATACGACACCAGTAGGTGCTTTGGAGTGTACCGTACTCAGCCCTACGCTCAAGGTGAAAGGTACGTGCATTGTTGCTTTCACAGGTGCCGATATGAGACCTACCATTAATAATGTTGAGGTGCCGCGGTACATTCCCTTTGTCTGTCATGACGGCGATGTCATCTCTGGCAGCTTTAGCCAATGTGGGGTACGCATGTATATTTCCTTCGCCGGCGGTATCGATGTGCCCGAAATCAACGGCAGCGTGGCGACACATACAAAAGCGAATATTGGCGGATTTGAGGGACGTCCCTTAGTGGCGGGCGATGAAGTGCGTTTAAAGGACTGTATGCGTGATACTATCATCTGCGACTATACTAGAGAATCAAATCATCTATTTAATACGGTTCTATTTAATCGGGGCGGCCGTGAATGCCATGAACCGCTGCGCGTTGTACTGGGCTCGCAAGCTAAGTACTTTACAGAAACAGGTATTCGCAATTTTAGCAGTGAACTCTATACATTAACCATCCAATGCGACCGCATGGGGTTTAGGTTAGATGGGGCCCCTGTTGAGCACATCGATGGCGCCGATATCATATCTGATGGCGCTGTGTTTGGATCAATTCAAGTTCCATCCGATGGCAATCCTATCATCCTCATGGCGGATCGACAAACGACGGGGGGCTATACTAAAATCGGTACTGTTATTACTGCCGATTTGCCTAGACTGAGCCAGTTGCCTATTGGGGATGGAATTACCTTCGATATTGTATCTGTGGAAGAGGCACAAGAGATGTATAGGGCCTATGCAAAACGTTTGCATGAACGGATTCAACTGGCTGAACAGCAAAGTCACTATGTGTTTAACGTAGTAAAATAGAGCTAAAATCATTCAAAATGTTGTTATAAATATAAGGTAGTTATGCATAATTTATTGATTGTGCATGACTACCTTATTTTGTTATATATATTATTCTATTATAAATAACCTCTTATTTAGTGCCTTAAATTAATAGATTCTATCTAAATATTAAAAAGTTTAAATTAACTATTTGTAGAGCGTAGTATTTTTATAAAAACATCGAAAATGCTCGAAATAGAATTGTCAATGTAATATCTATTTGATACAATGGGTTAGATGAAATTTAGATGAGGGGAACTTTTGATTATAGATATAGATGAGGAGTGATTATGATTAATATAGGGATTACCTTTTTTTGGGGCGAATCTTATAATCATATCTGGTCGAATGGGGCCGGACAAAACATGTACTTCTTAAAACAATGCTTGGAACAGATTGACGGTGTCGAATCTGTTTATTTTGTTTATTGGAGAAATGATAAATCTAGCATATCTGATAATATGCGGTTAGATTTGATGGATATCGATATTTATGACAGCGATGAAGTCATCGATAAGACTGATGTTTTGATTGAGGGAACATTAACATTAGAACCACAAATCGAAGCAGAATACCGTAAACGTGGTGCCAAAATTGTGTCATACCGCATGGGTAATGATTTCATTGCCGATATGGAAAAGATGGTTCACGATAAACCTGGTGCCCGTGCTTTCAACGGTACGAAATATGATGCTGTATGGATGATTCCACAGCATATGAATACAAATCGTTGCTATTTAGAAATTATGACAAAAGCACCTGTATATGAGGCTCCTCATTTATGGGATCCATTGTTTTTAGACCATATGACTACATCTATTGAAGAGCCATATACATTTGGTTATGAACGAGGTCAAATGGAATCAAATGGAGCTCGTGTTTCCGTCTTAGAACCCAATATATCGGTACTAAAAAACTGTATGATTCCAATTTTGATTGGGGAAGCGGCTTATCGGAACCATCCAGAATTGGTAAAGCATATATATTTATGTAATACCTATGACATCAAAGATAATGATGCCATTTTTAATTTTATTGGATATACATCGGCTGTTAAAGCTAATGTAATGACCGTTGAAACGCGTCATATTACGCCGCAATTTCTTGCAAAATACACGGACATTGTGCTTTCCTTCCAATGGGAAAATGCATTGAACTATGTATATTACGAGGCATTATATGGCGGTTATCCACTAGTACATAACTCACCAATGTTAAAAGCACAACATGTAGGCTTTTACTATGATGGATTTGATGCCTATGACGGTGAACGTCAATTGATTAGTGCTATTAAATCCTATGATGATGATTTTGAAAACCATAAAAAATGGAATGATAAGCTCATTGATTCGGTGTCGCCATTAAATAAAGAAAATATACTTAAATATCAAATATTATTAGAAAAATTAGGAGTAAAGCAATAAATGAATAAAATATTCAAGGTTATTTGGTCCAAGTCTAAACAATGTTACGTAGTTGTATCTGAAATGGCTAAAAATACAACAGGTAAAAAGAAAATCGTTGTGGCTGGTATTTTGGCTTCTTTAGCTGTAACTACGAATGTTATTGAAGTTGATGCAGCTGGTCGCTTCTGGGGAACTGCACCTGCTAAAGGTATTGCGATTTCTACAACTGATGCAGGCAGTGTAGCAAGTGCAAATGGTAATAATGCTATTGCGATTGGTCGAGCTAATGCTGATTATAATGGTGCTGTTGCAATTGGTAGTGATGCAGTAAGTGTTAGTAATGGTGTGTCTATGGGCTGGGGAGCTACAGCTTCTGGGAGTAATGGTACTTCTTTAGGTATGCAAACTACAGCATCAGGTTCTAATGCGACAGCAGTAGGTGCATATGCACAAGCCACTAAAGTTAGCGCTACAGCAGTTGGTAATAATGCAGCAGCTACTGGAAATAATGCAAACGCAATAGGTTACACTGCACTTGCTGATCAAGAAAATGATAATGCATTTGGCTCTACTGTTCATGCAAATGGCGGTGGTGCTACTGCAGTTGGTTATTTAGTAAATACTACTGGTAACCAAGCCTTTGGTGCTGGCTCTAAAACTAATGTATCTGGTACGGCAGCTGTAGGTATCGGTTATATGTCTGAAGTTAGTGGTAACCGTGCTGTAGGTCTCGGTAGTGAATTAAGTGGTACAAACAACAAAGCATCTGGTGATTACTCAGTAGCTATTGGCGCAGCTGCTCAAGGTACAGCAGAAGGTGCTACTGCTATTGGTAAACAAGCGGCTGCAAGTAAATCCGATGCAATCGCAGTTGGTACAGGTGCAGCCGCTTCCGAAAGCAGTGCTATTGCATTAGGTAAGAGCACTCAAGCTAAGTCTAGTAAATCTATTGCTGTTGGTGAAGGCGCAATTGCTGATGGCACTGCAACCATTGCGATTGGTGCTGGTAACAATGCAACTGGTTGGGGCGCAACAGCAGTAGGTAAAAATGTACAAGTTACAAGAGAAAGATCTACTGGTATTGGTTGGGATTTAACTGTTGATCAATCTGCAGCTACACTCGTTGGTTATAACTCTCAAGTACATGCTAACCAAGGTACTGGTCTTGGTTCTACTATTAATATTACAAGTGCTGCTCAATATGGTACTGGTATTGGTTATCAAGTAGATGTAAGTGGTAAAAATGCAGTAGCTATCGGTTCCAGTGGTGATACTGGTACTCACACTGCAGCTAGTGCTACAGATGCTGTATCTATTGGTACCGCTACTGTAGCTTCTGGTGAAGCCGGTACAGCTATTGGTAAACAAGCAGCTGCAAGTAAAGCAAATGCCATTGCATTTGGTACAAGTGCAGCTGCTTCTGAAAGCTCTGCTACCGCTATTGGTAAGGATGCAACTGCAAGTAAAGCGAATACAATTGCAATGGGTACAAGTGCAACTGCTTCTGAAACTAGTGCTACAGCAATTGGTAATGGTGCAAATGCAAGTAAAGATAATGCAATTGCAATAGGTACAAATGCAGCTGCATCTGACTCCGCTGCTACTGCGCTTGGTTATGGTGCTAGTGCAGGTAACACAGGGACTGTAGCTATTGGTTATGGTGCTAATTCTGCTGGCTATACATCTATAGCCATTGGTAACTCTGCTAGCGCAACAGGTAGTACAAGCGTAGTTATTGGTGATGGTGCTTCCTCTACTGTATCTTTAGGTACTGCATTAGGTAAAGGCGCAAAGGCAAATCATCAAGATAGTGTTGCTTTAGGCGCTGCTTCTGAAACTGGTGCGGCAACAAGCACAAGTACAATGACTATTGCTGGCAAAAGCTATACATTAGCTGGAGGTACGGCTGGTGGTACTGTTTCTATTGGCTCTTCTTCTAAAAAACGTACTTTAACTAACTTAGCAGCTGGCACTGTATCTGCTACATCTACAGATGCAGTTAACGGATCTCAATTATATGCTGTAGTTCAAGCGGCTGAAAGTACAGCTACAGCTCTTACAAGCGTATCTACAGCAGCAAGTTCTGCACTTGTAAAAGCAGCTAGTGCTGAAACTAAAGCTGATGCAGCGGTGTCTACAGCTAACTCTACAGCAGCAGGGTACAATGCAGCTAAAGCAGCAATCTCTAGCTCTGCAGCAGCGGCAGAAGCTGCAGCTACTCAAGCAAGTACGGCGGCCTCTACTGCTAAAAGCTCTGCGACACTAGCATCTACATCAGCATCGAATGCAAAGGTAAGTGAAACAAATGCAGCAGCATCTGCAACAGCAGCAGCTAAATCTGCACAATCTTCAGCAAGCTCTGCTACAAAGGCTGCCGACTCTGCAACAGCAGCGGACAAATCGGCTCAATCCTCTGCATCATCTGCAACTCGTGCTGAAGCAGCAGTTACAAAGGCAGAATCATCTGCTACAAAAGCAGCTGCTAGTGCTACGGCAGCATCAACATCTGCATCTAGCTCTGAAAGCTCTGCTATCCGTGCGGAAGCAGCCGCTAATAAAGCAAATTCCTCTGCCACAAAAGCAGCTGACTCTGCAACAGCAGCGGATAAATCTGCACAATCCTCTGCAAGCTCTGCTACAAAGGCATCTACAGCGGCATCTAGCGCTGATAGCTCTGCAACCAAAGCATCTACAGCAGCATCTTCTGCAGATTCTTCTGCTACGAAAGCAAGTACATCTGCATCCAGTGCTGATAGTTCCGCTATAAAAGCAAGTACTGCAGCATCTTCCGCAGATTCTTCAGCAACAAAAGCAAGCACATCCGCATCCAGTGCTGATAGCTCTGCAACCAAAGCATCTACAGCAGCATCTTCCGCTGATTCTTCTGCCACAAAAGCAAGTACATCCGCATCCAGTGCTGATAGCTCTGCAACAAAGGCATCTACAGCAGCATCTTCCGCAGATTCTTCTGCTACAAAAGCAAGCACATCTGCATCCAGTGCTGATAGTTCCGCTACAGTAGCAAGTACAGCAGCCACTAAAGCAGATAGTTCTGCTACAAAAGCAAGCACATCCGCATCTAGTGCCGATAGCTCTGCAGATCGAGCAGAAGCGGCAGCTAATAAAGCAGATTCTTCTGCATCGAGTGCGAGCACAAGCGCATCGAGTGCGTCTACATCTGCATCTAGTGCAAGTACAAGTGCATCAAGTGCCTCTACATCTGCATCGAGTGCAAGTACATCTGCAAGTTCTGCATCAACAAGCGCGTCTAGTGCATCCACAAGTGCATCAAGCGCCTCCACAGCAGCATCTAGCGCAAGTACATCTGCAAGCTCCGCATCTACGTCTGCGTCTAGTGCATCTACAAGTGCATCGAGTGCGTCTACATCAGCATCTAGCGCAAGTACATCGGCAAGTTCTGCGTCTACAAGCGCATCCAGTGCATCTACGAGTGCATCAAGTGCCTCTACATCAGCATCTAGTGCAAGTACATCTGCAAGTTCTGCTTCAACAAGCGCGTCTAGTGCATCCACAAGTGCATCAAGCGCCTCCACATCAGCATCTAGCGCAAGTACATCAGCAAGCTCTGCTTCAACAAGCGCGTCTAGTGCATCCACAAGTGCTTCCTCTGCAGATAGCTCTGCAACACGAGCAGAAACAGCAGCCAATAAAGCAGATTCTTCAGCATCTAGTGCAAGTACAGCTGCTTCCTCAGCAAGTACTAGTGCATCTAGTGCATCTACATCCGCAAGTGCAGCATCTACAAGTGCGTCTAGCGCTGATAGTTCAGCGACAAAAGCAGCAAATGCAGCAACGGCGGCAAGCACAAGTGCCTCTTCTGCAGATAGCTCTGCTACGGTAGCAAGTACGGCAGCGAATAAAGCTGACAGCTCAGCAACAAAAGCATCTACAGCAGCATCTTCTGCAGATTCTTCAGCAACAAAAGCAAGTACAAGTGCGTCTAGTGCTGATAGCTCTGCAACAAAGGCATCTACAGCGGCATCTTCTGCTGATTCTTCCGCAACAGTGGCTTCTAATGCAGCAAATGCAGCAAATTCTAGTGCATCCAGTGCAAGTACATCGGCATCATCTGCAGCTTCTAGTGCTACAAGAGCTGAAAGTGCTGCATCTACAGCGGCATCTACAGCTGCAAACTTTGCAAACTCTGGCATTGTGGCTGGTAGCACCGCTCAAAGTAATGATATGGCTGTAGGTAAAAATTCAAAAGCTGATGGTGATTATGCGACTGCTCTTGGCACAAATGCAAAAGCAATTGGACCTAATGCAACAGCTCTAGGTGCTAATTCTGATGTTGGTGCTGCCAATGGTCTCGCTCTAGGTGCAAATTCCGTTGTACAAGCTGGTGCTACTAACTCTGTAGCTCTTGGTCAAGGATCCATTGCATCAGCTCCAAATACTGTAAGTGTAGGTGCGCCTGGTGCAGAACGTAAAATCACGAATGTTGCACCTGGTGATATTTCACCAACGTCTACAGATGCAGTTAATGGTAGCCAAGTTTATGGTTTAGTACAAAACCAATCTAATGTAGCGCTTTCACAAATCAACAATACGAATGTACGTTTAAATCGTGTTGGTGCTATGAGTGCTGCATTGTCATCATTGAAACCTTACTATGTTGACGGCACTGAAAAAGGCCAAGTTATGGCTGGTGTTGGTTCCTATCATGGTGAGAAAGCACTTGCCCTTGGTTATGGTTATGCTCCTAATGACCGTGTATTCTTGAACGCATCCGTAGGTATCTCTAAATCAGAGCAAATGTACGGTATGGGTGCTACATGGCGTATTGGCGCTGGTGAAAGTTTGATTAAAAAGAATAATCAAGATATGGATTCTTTAAAATCGGAAAATAAAGAATTACAATCTCGTGTAGATAAATTAGAACAACTAGTGCAACAATTATTGGCCTCTAAATCGTAAGGAATAAATATTTGTTATATATTATTGTTAAATAATAATATATATGCAAAATGTAAAAAGCAACCACTCAATTGAGTGGTTGTTTTTTTAGCTTAAATAAAACATAAGTATCAAAAATATTAAATATTTAATGATACAAAATTAGATAAATAATAATAATATATAAATATATAAAATTATCAACTTAAAATATAATTATAATGAAAAATAAATGAAAATAAACAAACTTAGAAATAATATATTTATAGTTTGATCAATTGATAATCATATTTATGATGATAAATATTTATATTAAATGAAAGTTTATACATAAAAATGTAGAAAATACATTGTAAAGTGCCATTAATACTAAATATCGAAAAAAATAACATGCAAGTAAATATTCTGATATAGTACTAAATGTAATTGCCTATTAATATATAAATATGATAAAATCATGAAGATAAATCATAAAAGTGTTTTATGATTTTTTTTTAGATTATATGAAACTACCTGATTGAGAGATAGTATTTATAGTTTTTAGAGTCGTTAGTGAAATAAGGGAATAACATGAATAAGATATTTAAAGTTATTTGGTCTAAATCCAAACAATGCTATGTAGTCGTATCAGAAATTGCTAAAAATACAACAGGGAAAAAGAAAATTATTGTAGCGAGTATTTTGGCTACATTAGCAATGCAAACGGTTAGTATTACAAATGTACAAGCTATTAATGAATCGGGTACGGGGACACAAGGGTCAGTAGCGTTAGGCTATGGTAGCCAATCAAAAGGTACTACCGTTGGAACAACAGTTAACCCATCTGTTGCAGTAGGTACTGGATCTTATGCAGAAGGAAATTCGGCACTTGCACTAGGTACTAGATCTTGGGCTAAAGGTTCATATAATGTGTCCGTGGGGCGTGAAGCAACTTCAAGCCAGGACTATGGAATTGCAATGGGCTATCAAGCTAATGTCTCGGCAATTCATGGAATGGCGTTAGGCGAACGAGCCGCTGCCTCAGGTCAAATAGCTGTAGCTGTTGGTGCTAATGCTAAAGCTACAGGGGCTAACTCCTTTGCGGGAGGATTTAACTCCGAATCTGGTGGGACTAGTTCTGTGGCCTTAGGCGAGTCCGCTACATCTAGTGGAGATACCTCTGTCGCAATAGGTAAAAATACTGTTGCAAGTGGTGGTGATGGGGTGTCTATAGGTACATCATCTCAAGCAACTGGTGGGGATTCTATTGCATTAGGTAAAAATGCCAAAGCAAGTAACGGTGATACTATTGCCATTGGTCAAGATTCAGTAGCTAATTTACTTAATGGTGTAGCATTAGGTAAAACAAGTAAGGCTACAGGGGCATCTGCAACAGCCTTAGGTCCACAAAGTACTGCTTCAGCTACATATGCTACTGCTATTGGCATGAATTCCGTTGCGAATAAAGACTATGCAATAGCCATTGGTGGCGGTTCAGAAGCTACTGTAGAAAGAGGTGTTGCATTAGGTACATATTCTAAAGCAGATAGGGCTTCGGGGGTAGCCGGATATAATGCTAATGCAAATCGTACAAATAAATATGCTGGGTTAACGGGAAATACGTTGACAAGTACTTGGGGCGCTGTTTCTATTGGCGATGGTACTAATACACGTCAAATTACAGGTCTTGCAGCTGGTACAAATGATACAGATGCTGTTAACGTAGCTCAACTTAAGAGTGTTAATTTAGCTTTTACTGGCGATAACAGTTCCAGTGGCGATGTTAATTTAGCAAATAGTAAGCTAGCTGTTACCGGTGATACAACATATATTACAACAACTGCAGCAGGCCAAGGCATAACTGTTAAGGGCGTTAAAAAAGATATTACTGTTTCAAACGGTACTGCAAGTGCAAGTGTTGGTATGGCTGATGCTAAAAATGTAGCAGAAGCAATTAATCAAGCCAATGCGGATCAAACAATTACTTATAAAGCTAATGGTGGTACAGCTAATAGTGTTAAATTATCCGATGGACTTAATTTTACGAATGGCACATCCACAGTAGCTACAGTAGGGACCAATGGACAAGTTACTTATGATTTAAATGCGGCGACTAAAACATCAATTTCTGATTCTGAAGCGGCTGTAAAACGTACTATTTCATTAGGTGCAGATAGTGGCAATCGTTCTAGCCAGTCTTTGAATAGTAATAATGTAGCATTTAATGTTAAGGGGTATGCTGGTTCTTATATTACTACTGCTATGGTTGGTGATACTCTTACTGTTAATACAACAAGAGGCACTATTCAAAGTGATGCGGCAGGAACGGCATCTATTTCTGGTGCTGATGGATTGGCAACAGCACAAAACGTTGTTACAGCTATTAATAAAGCTAGAGAAGGTGCTGCATGGGATCTTGCTGTTAATTCAGGAGCAGCTCAAAAAGTTTCAGGTGGTAATAAGGTTACATTCAAAGATGGTAAAAATATCAGCCTTACACAATCTGGCACAACTATTACTGTAGGTACGACTAGTCAGCTTACAGCTGATAATGTAACTGTTGGTACTGGCTCTAATCAGATTGTTTTAAATGGTACAACTGGTGAGGTTTCTGGTAAAAGTATCAAGGTTGGCAATACAACTTTGAATACAAATGGTTTGACTATTTCTGGTGGACCATCTGTAACGACTATAGGTATCAATGCGGGGAACACAGCTATTACCAATGTGGCTAGTGGATTAAGTAGTGATTCTAATGCTGCTACGGTAGGTGATGTGAAGAGCCTTGTGAATGGCCTAGGTAGTAATTCATTTAAGTTAACGGCTGATTCCACATCGACAGCAACACAAGCACTTAATAAGTCTGGCGGATTATCCTTTAAAGTGGCTGGTGATAGTGATTTAATATCAACAAGTGCGACCGGTGACACGGTGAAAGTATCGATTAGCAAAGGCTCTCTAACGAATAATACAGATGGGACCGTTAATGCCAACAAAGCAGGTGTGGCTACGACTGGTGATGTAGCCACTGCAGTCAATGATGCTGTTGCAAAGGCTACGGGGGCGCAAGGTCTTACTATTACAGATGGGACACATAATGGTAAGATTAATCTTAAAACACAGTCATTAGCTATAACTGGTACTAATGGTGTAGACGCAACTGTTAATAATCAAAATCTTACCATAGGATTAAATACAGCAACAAAAACTGCTATTGATAATGCACAAACAGCCGTGAATCGTACCATTTCTCTTGGTGCGGATAGCGGTACTGCTTCGAGTCAATCCTTAA
>OIUY01000265.1_pt1 | contig 11448 bp, 6 predicted proteins | sample 1587171 | NCBI WGS metagenome assembly OIUY01 (sample SAMN02675046, study PRJEB24791) | human gut metagenome, SKBSTL021 | isolation source: stool | host: Homo sapiens | place: USA
ATCACGGCGAGAATCACATACTTCCAAGCGGCGTCCCTGAAGCTGGAGTCGGACTTGAACACCCACTTCATCTGTACGAAGAAGTTCACCACCTGCGCGAGCACCTCAGCGAGCAGGAAGGTCAAAAATCCGCCCAAACCGTTGCCTTTGGTGTCGTAGTTGAAAATCAGGAAGTGGAACGGCTGCGTGAGTCCCATGCCGGAAATGAAGATGGCGGTACCGATCCACGTCACCACAAAACGAGTGATGGTGGAGATGTTCGACAACACGTTGAACAGGATGAACTCCCAGATGTTCGGATGATCCTTGATCCACCGGCGGATCGGGCCGACCTTTTCGGCAGGCTGCATCGCGTTGTTGTCAGTCATTGTTCAGCTCCTTTGCGGTGCGCTTGTTGGCGGATTGGTTGCGGAAGTAGCCGGCGATCACGCCACCCAATCCGCGGAAAGTATGGCCGTTGGCGATTTTTACGATGGCGTCGACCATCGCCGAGTCGATTCTGCCCTGGGTCATCTTGCTCATGGCACGCGGTGGCATGTTCAGCACGAACAAGGTGTTGAGATCCGGAGAACCGGTCTTCTGCCTGATTTTTGCTTCCTGCTTGGTGAGCGTTTTGGCGATGGTGCGCGCGACGAAACCCTTGGAGCCCGCCCAAGACATGATCGGATCATTCACACCGAACGTCATCGGCTTGCCCGGGGCGATTACCTCATGACCGAACAGAACCGCCATCTCCGTATCGGTCACATCCTTGACATGACCGGTCAGATAACCGCCAAGCGCAGGATTTGCCGGGGTGGCCCCCATGTCGCCCACAACGGCATATGCGACGGACAGTGGCAGATGTTCGGCGTTATCGCCGACCAGCAGCGTCCATGTGCCGGATTCCGTCCGCCATACGTTGGCCGCAACGTCGAAATGACGGAAGGTGTAACGGTCGAACGGAATGGTGACCTTCTTGCTTTCATGCGCGTCAAGCCACACTTTGACGAAACCCTTGAGTTCGCGATCCGGACGCAACACGCCTCCCTGCGGTCCGCGCACGTAGAGCTGTGCAACGGTTGCACCGGCGATATCGGAATCGTTGGTGACGGTGAACGTCACACCATTATCGTCCGCGCTGAGATCGGAGAACGTGAAATCGCTGTAGCTCAGACCATAACCGAACGGGAAACGCACTGGAACATCGGCGGTCTCGTAATAGCGGTAACCGACAAACGGACCCTCGCGGTAGATTGCATCACGTCCGATCGCCGGATACCAGCCGGCGCTCGGGCAATCCCCGTATACGAGCGGCCATGTTTCGGCCAGGTGACCGGAAGGATTGACCTCGCCGGTAAGTGCACGCACGGTCGCAGAGGCTCCTGCCTGTCCGGAAAGGCCGACATACAGTACGGCGACAACGTCATCCATCCAGGGCAATTCGACCGGAGAACCGGCGACGAGCACCACCACAATCGGCTTACCCGTTCCCTTTAGGGCGGCAATCAAGTCGTTCTGCACCTGCGGAATCGCCATGGTGGAACGGTCGAGACCTTCGGATTCACTACGCTCGTCGAGACCGATCACGGCAAGCACCACATCCACACTGTCTTTGCCGGCGAGCGCGATGGCATCTTCAATGAGTCCTCGATCAATCGCACCTTGGCGGTCATAGCCTGGTTCATAGCCGGCAAGATGCAGACCCTCTGCGTTCTTGACTTCCTCAAGAATGTTTTCTTCCCTAGTGGCGTTCACCTTGGAGGAGCCGGAGCCTTGATAGCGCGCCGTGGCGGCCATATCGCCGATGACGGCCACGCGGGTGCCCGGTTTGAACGGAAGGGCCGCATTGTCGTTCTTGAGCAGCACGCTTGCGTTTTCGGCGACTTTGCGGGCCACTTCGTGATGTGCGGCGGCGATATCGTCTTTGAGCAGGTCATCACGCCCAACGCCGAGCAGTTTGGTGGCAACCGCGATTTTGGCGACTTCCGCCGCACGGGCGTTAAGATCCGCTTCGGACAGTGTTCCGGCTCTGACGGCACCTTCCAGCTCTCGCACGGAAGTGAAGCCCGGAGACGGCATTTCCAGCGACCCACCGGCCTTGACTGCTGCGACCGCGGAGTTGGAACCGCCCCAGTCGGAAACGACCATACCGTCGAATCCCCATTCGTCGCGTAGAATCTCCTGTAGCAGATGCTTGTTTTCGTGCGCATAGATGCCATTGATCTCGTTGTAGGAGGTCATGATGGTCATCGGCCTGGCTTCGCGCACTGCGATTTCGAAGCCGGTCAGGTACAGTTCACGCATGGTACGCTCGTCGATTACGGAATTGCTGGCCTGGCGGCGGAGTTCCTGACTATTGACGGCGAAGTGCTTCGGACATGCGGAAACGCCGTTACTTTGGATGCCTCGAATCAGGCCCGCCGCCATACGACCGGCGACGACCGGATCTTCGGAGTAATACTCGAAATTACGACCGCACAACGGGTTGCGTTTAATGTTCATGCCCGGACCGAGCAGTACGTTTACGTCAAGATCGTGCGCTTCCTTGCCGAGCGCTTCGCCCATTTCCTCGGCGAGTGCCGGATCCCAGGAATTGGCCACGGTGCCAGCGGTCGGGAAGCAGGTGGCCGGCTTGGATGCCCCGATGCCGAGATGATCGCCTTCACCGAGTTGTCGACGTACACCGTGAGGGCCATCGCTCATTACAAAGCTGGGGATGCCGGCCCTGCTGTTGCCTCGTGAATCCCATTCCGACCCACCGGAAAGCATCGCAGCCTTTTCGACAACCGAAAGTTCTTCGAGTTCCATTGGTTCTCCCTTGCACTAACTCGTACGCAAACCGCCTGGCTCTCTCCCGAGCCATGCCGCTCTTCGCGAATCCTTTCTGCTGCACCGCATACGAAATCCGCCGCTAGTTTGATTGAACCAGCCGCCGGCAGCCTGCGAAGCCCGTATTACACAACCTGTCGTTTTACCCGCACAATCAGTCTGCGGACTGCACCCATTGCCCTGGAACGCCGTTGTCGAGGACGTGCCTTTCACGTGCAATCACAAAGGCGACGCCCACGTTTGTCGTGAAGCGTCGCCATGGGGCAGTTGGTTGTAAGTCTTGGCTAGGGGGATGGCGATGGCTACTTGGCCACTGCCGCCTTACGTCGGCTGAGGAAACGCTTGATAGCAAGTGTTTCGAGACCTACCAGAGTGACGCCCAGCACCACGTCGACCACGATCATGGTCACCTTCCAACCCGGCATCGGATTGGCTGGCTCGCCGTCCGCGTAGCGCCAGCTGTTGACCGCCGTGTAGAGGATGTTGTGCGTAGCCGCACGCATGGCCTTAACGGAGGTGGCGCTGTGGTCGGTGATGTGATTGGTGGTTTCGGTGGTGGCCAGCATTGCGTCGGTGCCGCCACGGATCGCCTGATCGGCTGTCTGATAGGAGTAGTTGGAGCCGGAGAAGTAGTCGGTTTCCACGAAGCCCCTGAAACCCCACTCGCCGCGTAGGACGGTCTGGTTGAGTCCGGTGTGGGCGCTGGAATATGTGTTGCCGATGTAGTTGAACGATCCCATCACGGCCTGGGCGTCGCCGTCGGCCTTGATTACGGTTTCGAACGGCTTCAGGTACAGTTCGCGGATGGACTGCTCGTTGGCCCAAGTGCATAGCTGGCCGTTGCGTTGGGTTTCCTGCTCGTTCAGCGCGAAGTGCTTGATGAACGCGTATACGCCACGGTCGGCGGCACCGAGCACCTGCTCGCCGGACAGGTCGCCCGACAGGGTCGGATCCTCGGAGAAGTATTCGAAGTTGCGGCCTGCAAACGGTGAGCGATGCAGGTTCACGGATGGCGCATACCAACCGGAGACTTGCATTTCGTGAGCCATGTCGCCGATGGTTTCACCATATTCACGGGCCAGGTCCTTGTTCCAGGAGCAGGCAAGCACGATATTGGACGGCAGGCCGATGGAGCTCACGCCGGTGAAGTTGTCTTTCAGGGCTGCCGGACCATCCACATCGGACAGACGCACCTTGCCGATCGACTTGATGGCCGCATTCTGATAGCCAGCGTTGGCGATGAGGTTGTCCATGTCATCGAAGGTGAGCTGATCGAGCAACCGGTCCCACTTGGCGTCGTTGTAGTCGACGCCACGCAAGTCGACAAGTCGCAGACCGTTCCTTGCACCGGTAGTTGGCATGTCGTCGGAGTCATTGTCGAACTTGGTCGGATCGTAGTTGCCGACATTGTAGAAGGTGGACTTATCCTTATCCGACATGGAGTAGTTGACCGGGCCTGCCAGCGCCTCCTTCGCGTTGGCGAAGTGGTCGGCGCGGCTCAGATAGTTGAGCCCGCCGTTCGCATCGTCGAACACGTTGGTGGCTACGATGGCATCGCCGTTGTGAGTGTTGTCTTCGCTGTTGTAGGTGATGGTCGAAGCCACGTTCACGGTCTTTTCGTCAACGATGCTGTGCGAGTCGGTACGTACGGAGATTCGGTAATCTCCTGATTCCAGCACATAGGATTTGGCGTTCCGGTAATCGTATGACGCCATATCGTCATCGTCGAATTCGATGGAGACGGTTTCGGATTCACCAGGTTCGAGTTCCTTGGTTTTTTCGAAGGAAACCAGGTTCGCGCTGGCTTTTTCGATGCCGCCATTGGTGTATGGAGGATTGTAGTAGACTTCAACCACGTCTTTGCCGGCAACATCACCGGTATTGGTAACCGTCACATCGAAACTGATCGTGCCGGATTCCGTATCGTACGCGACGCTCCCCATCTTCTCATCAAAGCTGGTGTAGCTCAGCCCGTAGCCAAACGGATACTGTACCACGGAATCGTAGTCGATCAGGCCTTCGTCCGCTGCGGTCTCGTAGTACCGGTAGCCGACATAGATGCCTTCGTTGTAATTCACGAAGTGCGGAAAACGCACGCCGCGAGCGGAGTCGACCTCGAATTCCTTGACGTTGTCATATTCGAAATTGCCGAAGTTGTTCCACGTCGGATTGGCGGTCAGGTCGGTCAGGAACGTGTCCGCGGTACGTCCGGATGGATTGGTCTTGCCGGCAAGCACTTCACCGAGTGCCTCGAATCCGGCCTGTCCGGGATGCGGCACCCAAAGCACGGACTTGATTTGCGGATAGTCCTTCGCGAAGTTCAACTCGAAGGCGTTGGCGCCGTTGTATACCAGCACAACCTTCTCGAAGTTCTTCGTAACCAAGTCGATCATGTCTTTCTCGGACTGACTGAGTTCCAAATAATGCGTACCCTTTGGAAAGTCCTCGTAATCCTTGGAATTGTCGTTGTAGGTTACGCCATCGGCCTTCATATCGGTCGGCAGGTCGAGCCCTTCGCCTCCCACACGTCCGATAACTACCATTGCGGTGTCGGAGAAGTTCTTCGCATTGCCGATGAGTTCGTCGGCATAGGTGCCAGCCGCCGGTTCGGGGAGGGTCCAGTCGGCTGAGGTCACGGCGATGACGCCGCGGGTGGTGGAATAGTCGGTATAGAACTTGGTCAGTTCTTCGTTGGTCTTGAAGCCGGCATCATGCAGACCATCAAGCAACGTCGTGGTGTCGTAGGCGTCGGACAGCGCACCGGAACCCGTGCCGCCATAGATCGGGTTGGTGGACGCCCAGCCGAATACATTGATGTTGCCGGCATCGTTCATCGGCAGCATGCCATCATTGTTCTGCAGTAGGGTGATGCCCTCTCGTTCGATGTCTACGGCGAGCTTGTTGGTTTTGTCGATGGTTTCCTGCGTCAGCTCATGCTTGGTAGCGGTGGCCATGGTCAACATGTTGTTAAGCGGACCGGTCAGGGCCATGGAGATCGATACGATTGCCGCAGTCGCTACAACGACCCAGCTGGTCGAACGCACCAGCTTACGCATGCCTTGATTCGTTACGGTTTTCTTGTTGATCGCGATGGTCACGATGATGCCGAGCATCAGCGCCACGGCAACAGCTATGAGTTGCGGTGTGATGGATTGAATTACCGCGATGACGTCATCCATGTTGATTTCCAGCATGGCGATTCCTTCCTAGGTTTCTCTGTTCCCACGCCTTCCGCCACAGTGCGGACGGCTTGATGGCTCCATTGTCTGGAAAATGGAAATCGCAAACCAATCTGAAAATCATACGAATCATCATGCAAAAATCAGATACATTTTCTCGCAAGTCCATCTAACTCAATATTTTCAAGCGTTGCCAGCTTTTCTTGATCGGCCACGGTTCAGGCATTTCAACAAAAAGCCCGGATAACCTGTCGTTATCCGGGCATAATCTGCAATGCTTCTCAATCTTCCTCATGCAGTCATCTCATCCCATACGCACCAAACCGCGTATGAGATCAGCGGACAGATCACCGCCGAAGTAATCACATCGGTCGGAAAATGCAAGCCGAGAAGGAGTCGCGAGCAGGCGACCACGAAAACAAGCGCTACGGCACCGATTGCCGATCTGCGATGGAATACTCTCACCCGATCCCATTCAGCGTCTGAGAAGCGTTTACGGGCCCAATTGCGTACTGTCAGAATCATCATGACGGATACGATGACCGCCGCGGCCGTATGTCCACTTGGAAAGCTGGGATCGCCCGGCAATAGGCCTGATCCGATAGAGGTCACGGGACGAGGTCTTTCGACAACCCACTTGATGCCGGTCACATACAGTATTGGCGTGGCCGATACCACGATGTCTCTGATGACGATTCTTTTGTTGCCGGTGATGCGCATATCGATGGTTGCCAGAATGGCCAACAACATGATGCACCCTATGGTGGAAAACATGTACGCCAGTACCGTCGAGCAATCATGTAAATATTCCGGCCATGTGGACAGTGCCTGCAGCACGCGTGTTTCACGCGTGGTTACGATTGCCGAATTCCGCAGTGTAATGCCGATCATCGGTACGAGGCCACACAGTATGGCCGTTGCGATCACTACAGCGGCGGTCCTATTCTTCGTATGCATACCACGAATGGTAACCGCGTATCTGCCCTCCGTTTACCTTGGATGGCGGATTCCACCAATTCTCCCACGCCAATGTAGCAGGGGTGCCTGTTGGTGGTGGATACGAAAAATCCCCGGCGGGCGAAAGCCCGCCGGGGATCTAACAAGAATGTTTGCGGCGGCGTGTTACTCTCCCACACCCTGCCGGGTGCAGTACCATCACCGTGCCAGGCCTTAGCTTCCGGGTTCGGAAAGGGACCGGGCGTCACACCTGGGCCATGGCCACCGCAAAAACCACCACCGACGGCCCGGACCCCCAAAACAGGGACCCCGACCGGCCAAAGAAAACCACCCACGCGCCGCCACCGGCGCGTGCCGTGACGGTCCGGGAACCGGACAGCGGACGCGAACACCGTTTCGTGACCACAGGAACAACGCTCCTTGTCGCCAACAATCCCGCAGCAGCAAAGACGCGGACCCACCCCCACACACAGGAGGGGGAATGGGCTGCTATGTCGCCGTCGCCCGTTAGTACCGGTCGGCTCCACCCCTCGCGGGGCTTCCACCTCCGGCCTATCAAACACGTGTTCCACATGCGGGCTTCAACGGTTCAAGACCGTAAGGAATCCTAATCTCGGAGCAGGCTTCCCGCTTAGATGCTTTCAGCGGTTATCCCTCCCGAACGTAGCCAACCGGCCGTGCCGCTGGCGCGACAACCGGCATACCAGAGGTTCGTCCACCCAGGTCCTCTCGTACTATGGGCAGGCCTCCCCAGGATTCCAACGAGCGCAGAGGATAGAGACCAAACTGTCTCACGACGTTCTGAACCCAGCTCGCGTGCCGCTTTAATCGGCGAACAGCCGAACCCTTGGGACCTGCTCCAGCCCCAGGATGCGACGAGCCGACATCGAGGTGCCAAACCATCCCGTCGATATGGACTCTTGGGAATGATCAGCCTGTTATCCCCGGGGTACCTTTTATCCGTTGAGCGATGCCGCGCCCGTGCGCCGGCACCGGATCACTATCTCCGACTTTCGTCCCTGCTCGGACCGCCGTCCTCGCAGTCAAGCCCGCTTGTGCGATTGCACTCGACACCCGATTGCCAACCGGGCTGAGCGGACCTTTGAGCGCCTCCGTTACTCTTTGGGAGGCAACCGCCCCAGTTAAACTACCCGCCAGGCACTGTCCCTGAACAGGATGACCGTTCGAGGTGAGACGTCAAACGAGAACAGAGCGGTATTTCACCTTGCGGCTCCGCGCGGGCTGGCGCCCGCGCCTCGAAGCCTCCCGCCTATGCTACACAATCCGCGACTGACGCCAATACCAAGGTATAGTAAAGGTCCCGGGGTCTTTTCGTCCTTCTGCGCTTAACGAGCATCTTTACTCGTACTGCAATTTCGCCGAGCTCCTGGTCGAGACAGCGGGGAAGTCGTTACGCCATTCGTGCAGGTCGGAACTTACCCGACAAGGAATTTCGCTACCTTAGGATGGTTATAGTTACCACCGCCGTTTACCGGGGCTTGAATTCACCGCTTCACCCCCAAGGGGCTGACGGATCCTCTTAACCTTCCGGCACCGGGCAGGCGTCAGTGCATATACAGCGGCTTACGCCTTCGCATGCACCTGTGTTTTTGGTAAACAGTCGCTACCCCCTGGTCTGTGCCACCCCCACACGCTCCCGGAGCATGTCCGTTCACCCGCGGGGGTCTCCCTTATGCCGAAGGCACGGGAGCGGTTTGCCGAGTTCCTTGACCAGGATTCGCTCGATCGCCTTGGTATTCTCTACCTGACCACCAGTGTCGGTTTGGGGTACGGGCGGCAACGCGCCTGACGCCGGGGCTTTTCTCGACGGCCTGGACCACCGGATATCGAGCCGAAACGGCTCCCATCATCGCACCTCGCCATACACGCCGCACGGATTTGCCTATGCGACTGGCTGCGTGCTTGACCACGGAAAACCACCTCCGCGGCCGGCTCCCATTCCGTGTCACCCCTGCGCTCACCTACCACGGCTACGCTCCCAACGCCACGCGCCGGACCCCACCCGAAGGAGGGGAACGGCCCGCGACGGAGGTTAGTACTCACCGCCTCGGTCCTGTCGGTTCGCTGCCGGTACGGGAATATCCACCCGTTCATCCATTCGACTACGCCTGTCGGCCTCGCCTTAGGACCCGACTCACCCGGGGACGACGAACGTGGCCCCGGAACCCTTGGTCATCCGGCGGACGGGATCCTCACCCGTCTCTCGCTACTCATGTCTGCATTCTCACTCCCGCAAAGTCCACGGCACGGTCACCCGGCCGCTTCGCCCCTTGCAGGACGCTCTCCTACCCGGCGCGCATACACGCGCCGCCGCGTCTTCGGTGGTGTGCTTGAGCCCCGCTACATTGTCGGCGCGGGACCACTAGACCAGTGAGCTGTTACGCACTCTTTCAAGGATGGCTGCTTCTGAGCCAACCTCCTGGCTGTCTATGCGGCCCCACATCCTTTCCCACTTAGCACACGCTTGGGGACCTCGGACGACGGTCTGGGCTGTCTCCCTCTCGACGACGGAGCTTATCCCCCGCCGACTCACTGCCGGCATACACATCAACGGTATTCGGAGTTCGGCTGCTGTTGGTACCCCACAAGGGCCCGCAAGCATCCGGTAGCTCTACCCCCGCGATGCAATAAGCCGACGCTGCACCTAAATGCATTTCGGAGAGAACCAGCTATCACGGAATTTGATTGGCCTTTCACCCCTAGCCCCAGGTCATCCCCCCGGTTTTCAACCCAGGTGGGTTCGGTCCTCCACGCGGTCTTACCCGCGCTTCAACCTGCCCAGGGCTAGATCATCCCGCTTCGGGTCCAGGACACGCGACTCTAAAAACGCCCTGTTCGGACTCGCCTTCGCTACGGCTGCCCCACGACGGGTTAGCCTCGCCACGCATCACTGACTCGCAGACTCATTTTTCGATAGGCACGCCGTCACCCCACAAGGAGGCTCCGACGGATCGTAGGCGCACGGTTTCAGGAACTCTTTCACTCCCCTCCCGGGGTGCTTTTCACCTTTCCCTCACGGTACTGGTACGCTATCGGTCAGACAGGTATGCTTAGACTTACACCACGGTCGGTGCGGATTCACGCGGGATTCCACGAGGCCCGCGCTACTTGGGACACGCGATCGGAAGACGGCAAGCGTCCAGGTACGGGGCTGGCACCCTCTGCGGCCAGGCCTTCAAGCCTGTTCCCCTGGCAAGCCGTTTTATGACTCCCGCCCGGTCCGTCGGAACCGGGACACGCGCTCCCTCAACACCGCGCACGCAACCCCCGACGGGTATCACGCGCACGCGGTTTGGTCTGATCCGCTTTCGCTCGCCACTACTCACGGAGTATCCCTTCCTGCAGGTACTGAGATGTTTCACTTCCCTGCGTACCCCCCGCAGAAGCCTGCGGTGCCGGCCCATGACGGCCGGCGGGTTGCCCCATTCGGAAATCCTCGGATCGAAGCCATGCTGGAGGCTCCCCGAGGCTTATCGCATCCTCAAACGTCCTTCGTCGGTACTGTCTGCCAAGGCATCCACCATGCGCCCTTGCGGGCGACACAGCCAACGGCCGTGCCATCCCGCGGCTTTCCTGATAGCAAGATTGCCAGACGACAAATCATCGCACTGTTCAAATGATCACAAAACGATCGATCTCGAAACCAAACTCAAAAAGAAGAGTTTGGCGAAATCGCGATAAGCAAAAAGAAACACCATGTTTCCCTTGCTCGCGTCCACTATCCAGTTCTCAAACCGCCACGCGCCACACGTTCCGCCACGCGTCCAACGGACGCCGGCCACCCCGCATGGGCATCGGAACCGCGCCACAATGGAAACCACTGTGGGGTGGCGGTCCGGGAACCCAAAAGCACACCCATACCACTCCCGGACGGGACAGGCCCATCCAAGCCACCGATCTCTTCCACACCAGCATCCCCACACGGGACCGTGGAACCGTTCCACGCGCATGGGGCACACACCGGACACGAACCGCGTCCTGAACTCTCCGTAGAAAGGAGGTGATCCAGCCGCACCTTCCGGTACGGCTACCTTGTTACGACTTAGTCCCAATCACGAGCCTCACCTTAGACGGCTCCATCCCACAAGGGGTTAGGCCACCGGCTTCGGGTGCTGCCCACTTTCATGACTTGACGGGCGGTGTGTACAAGGCCCGGGAACGCATTCACCGCGGCGTTGCTGATCCGCGATTACTAGCGACTCCGCCTTCATGGAGTCGGGTTGCAGACTCCAATCCGAACTGAGACCGGTTTTCAGGGATCCGCTCCATGTCGCCATGTCGCATCCCGCTGTACCGGCCATTGTAGCATGCGTGAAGCCCTGGACGTAAGGGGCATGATGATCTGACGTCATCCCCACCTTCCTCCGAGTTGACCCCGGCGGTCCCCCGTGAGTTCCCACCATGACGTGCTGGCAACACAGGGCGAGGGTTGCGCTCGTTGCGGGACTTAACCCAACATCTCACGACACGAGCTGACGAC
>OIUY01000280.1_pt1 | contig 11162 bp, 10 predicted proteins | sample 1587171 | NCBI WGS metagenome assembly OIUY01 (sample SAMN02675046, study PRJEB24791) | human gut metagenome, SKBSTL021 | isolation source: stool | host: Homo sapiens | place: USA
CGTCAGTCCGTCCCGAATACCGAAATTCAGCAGCATGAACGCTGTTGTCGAGCAGATGAGGATCGTATCTATAAAAACGGATATTGTCTGTACAAGCCCCTGTTTAACCGGATGGGACACATCTGCTGTTGCTCCGGCATTCGGTGCAGACCCCATACCCGCTTCATTGGAAAACAGTCCGCGCTTGATGCCATACATAACACAGGAGCCTGCAAAGCCTCCGAAGATAGCCTGCAGATCAAAGGCTTCCTGAAATATCTGTGCGAATATTGCCGGCAGTCCGCTGATATTGGCTATCGTTATGTAAAGTCCCAGCAGAATATACAACACTGCCATGATGGGAACAATCGTAGAGCTGATGATACCGATGCGATGAACACCTCCGAAGATGACCGCTGCGGTAGCACCCGCAAGAACAAGACCTACCAGCATGGAGGCAGTCTGTGTATCCGTTACATAATACTCCAGAGCACTGCTTACATTATATGCCTGCAAGCCGTTGAAGCCGAAGATGAAGCAGGCAATCAGCAATACCGCAAACAGAATACCGAGCCATCTCTTATGCAATGCCTTCTCTATATAATATGCAGGACCTCCGCGAAACTGATCACCATCACGCTCCTTGTAGATCTGTGCCAGCGTGGATTCCACAAAGGCACTGGCACCTCCAATGAGTGCAATCACCCACATCCAGAAGATAGAGCCTGCTCCTCCTGCAGCAAGAGCGGTTGCGACACCGGCGATATTACCGGTTCCTACACGGGAGGCCGTTGATATCATAAGTGCCTGAAAAGAGGATACACCGTCATGGTGATGTGCCTTCTCCCCAAGCAGACGAAGTCCCTCCCCCAGCATGCGAAACTGTACAAAGCCTGTTCGTAAACTGAAATACAGTCCTGCTGCGACCAGCAGAATGATCAATATATTACTGTATAAAAATGTGTTTAGATTTCCTAATAGTTCCTGAATGAAATTCACGCATTCACTTCCTTTCTTCTTATCGTACCCCGCATCCATCGCCTCATTCGCTGAAAAGCCCAAATAAAAACACGTTATCGGCGTGTTTAGAATGGAAATACCCGTACAAGTATACCATACTTATATAAAAATTGAAATCCTAGAATTTTAGTGATATATGATTGTATGTCGCAAAACCTTTTCCATCGTGTTATACTTATACATATAAAATAACATTGTAAAAAAGGAGACACACATGAAATATCCGGTATTGCGAACCAGGTTTTTACCTAATTTATATAAGCATTGTAAAAAAGTACAGGTGCTTCATGTCAGCTATGAGGACCGGGGCTTTCTTTCACAGGATGAACAGCGCGGTATCTGGCTGCAGGATACCAGAGAAAAGCTCTACGAACAGATTGAAGGCAACTTTACGACCTGTCAGGCCACAAGAATATTCTCCCTCCATAAGGAAACCTTTATCATTTTCAAGGATAATCTGACAAAGAAGCTCTTAATAGAATTTCTGGAAAATCTACTCACCGAAATCAGCTATTACTGTGAAGATCAGGTGCAGTTCCGTTACCAGCTTCTCACTGCTGTATTGTTTCAGGATGGCTGTGAGCCGAGAATGACCATGGCGAATAAGCTTGGCAGGGATATTGAAGACAGTGACGAAATCAAACAAAGCACCGTCCTTCTCAAGCCGGGCAGGCCGCCAAGAGGCAAGTATTTCAAAAGCTGGAAGGATTATGAAAAGCAGATGAACGAGCGGAAGGCTGTACACAGCCCTATCGAAAAGCCGCAGCCTCAAAAGGAAGCACCCGTTGATACAGGTGACTATATGTATTACATTTAGGAGTCCTTCAGTATATGGTGTCCAGAAAAGCGATGAAAGCATCGCTTTTTTACCATTTGATAAACTATCACTTCTGTCACCTTTTCTAATTTATTCTTTCATCGTGCTATAATAGAACAGGAGGTATGTTCTCATGTCTGTATATCTGATTCCCCTGCAGTCAGCACTGCTGCTGTTTCCATTTCTTGCGGCGATGATCACGCTGCCTTATATCATTATTCAATATCGAAAATACGGATCGATACTACCGATTCGTGTACTGATCGTGTATTCCTTTATATTTTATCTTCTGTGTGCATATTTTCTCGTTCTGCTTCCCCTGCCGCCAATGGAAGAAGTAGCTAGCTATACAAAGCCGATTGTGCAGCTGATTCCATTTGCCTCTTTAAAAGAGTTCACCATGAACAGCTCCCTAATCTGGAATGATCCCGCCACCTATCTGACAGCATTGAATGAGCCGAGTCTGTATCTGATCATCTTCAACATTCTGCTTACCGTTCCCTTCGGTGTTTATCTTCGCTACTATTTTCAATGCAGCTGGAAAAAGACTCTGCTGTTTACCTTTCTTCTGACCTTATCCTTCGAATGTCTGCAGCTGAGTGCACTGTTCGGTTACTATCCACGCCCTTACCGTCTGTTTGATGTTGACGATCTGATTACCAATACACTGGGCGGCATGCTGGGATATGCAATCACACCGGTATTTGCTCATTTCCTCGTTTCACGAAGCCGTATGGATGAAAAAGCATATGACCGCGGTAGAAGCGTATCCCCACTGCGCAGAGCACTGGCATTTTTCTTTGATAACCTCATCATCCTGTTGACAACAGCCATCATCACTGCGCTGATTCTGATATTACGCGATGAGTTCCTGCTGACAAGCCCTGCCATACGCATCTGTCTTTTATATCTGGCAGTCGTATTTCTGTATCTGTTCATTCTTCCGATACTTATGCATGGCAGAACGCTGGGTAAGGCAGCTGTGAAAATCAAGCTTGTGAGCATGGATGGGCATCCACCGCACTGGTATCAGTATCTGCTTCATTTTATGATTCTTTACGGTCTCATCCTGCCTGCACCGTTTTATATTTTTCATTGTGTGCTGGCCTTTCTAACGCAAAGCGCTGCAGCGCACCACTGGATGTACGGAGGAGCCGTACTCATTCTGGCTGTCTTATATATGGTGACCATGTATCAGTGTATCCTATCTTTGTTTGATAAGGATGCCATTCCCTGGTATGACCGATTCCTGCCGATAAAAAATCAATCCGGCATACAAGGGCTTAAAAAGGAAGTGACAGGTTCAGATACTGCCTCGCTCACGGAGGATGATACCAGCACAGCAACCAGCTGACTTGCTTCCTTGAGAATTGACCATAGGATCTAGAGGGAGGAATCCGCATTGGCACACATCAGAATGAATTCGTACGGAATTTGTGCACTTTCGCCAATATACAGGGAGATTCCCTTAGAATGCATACAAAAAATCCTGCATAGAGTCCATACAGATTCTGGTAAAAACATAACACGTAAAAGCAAACAGCGCTGTTTTGACAGATGCTGTTTTTTTCACTGGCTGCCATATGTCTTCGACTTTGCGGCATCCCTATTCTCATGAACAAATTGAAAAATGACCTCAGCTGTGCATAGGCTTGCAGGATTCTTTGCTTCCATATAAAAACAGGCAGACTACATTCGCTATGCTTCCTTTCATCATAAAAGCACAGCAGCCTTCCACAGACTGTCTGCTTTTGCGCCTCGCGAACAGTTTGTCAGCTTACGGTTGAAAAGATGCAGTCTGCTTCATACATCAACTGCATCCATATAGTGTGTCAGCTTCTGAATAAAGGAATCATAATCCTGACAGGTTACCAGCTCATTGAGAAAGGAGGGCTCACTTAAAATCTCAATCAGATGATCGAATATCTGCGCAAACAGCTTTCTGGAATCATCATGTACCCCCAGCAGTGTGACAATATGAACCTCATGCGTTCCCCATTCCATACCCTGCGGACACAAAACCACACTGATAAAGCTTTTCTTTGCATTGCTTGCCAGTGAATGCGGTACGGCGGCATCCTCAAAAGCTGTCGAAGACATATGCTCACGCGCAAAGACATCCGTTGTAAAAGAAGCATCGGCATAGTCTAGACGGATGGCATCATTGCACAGCGTCTGAATCAGCCGGGTGCGATCCATGTTCATATTTGTATAAAACAGTCTGGGATCAAACAGATCAAATAAAAACTCCTTCAGCTTATTCTTATTTTTTTCAGCCAGCATTTTGGTAATTGTGTTTTCAAGCTGATTCATATCCTTTTCAATTAAAAAGGGATGAATGATGATGGATGGCTGAGGGAATGGTGTTTCTACAGTCGATATAATCAAATCCGCATGCAGAAGACTTGGCTGATATGAATGGATGGACATCGCATACTTGATCGTCACCTTGTCCTCAAAGCGGCGACTGATCTTTTCCAGCGTGTTTTGATGAAGACTATAGTAATCCGCATAGAGAAACAATACGGTCAGCTTATTTTTTGATTGTACATTATTTTCAAAATAGCTGCCGATATGGAAGGAGATAAAAGCAATTTCATCCTCATTCAAAATGATGTCATACATATCCTTAAACTGCTGTGCGATATAAACGGCAATATCATAGATCAGGGGATAGGTCGATTTTATCTTTGCCGTCAGCGGATTTTTAGCATAGTAATTATGCTCTACGCGATTAAACAGATTCTTGACATGAATCGTAAACTTCGCGATAAATTCCTCATCAAAGGGGTCCAGAAGATAGCATTCCTCCACATTGTGTATAACGGTATGGGCGATATCTATATACCTCTGTTCAATGAAGGAGGAAATGTTGGAGCCGTTAATGAAGGAATAATCGATCATCGTGGTGTTATTCATAATAATCAGGGTAAGATTATATAATTCCGCATCATTGATCTGTATCGCATATGCCTCTTCAATATATTCCCGGATTTCTCTTGCCACCGTATACTGCGGCGTTTCGAAAAACGGTGTGAGGTCCACCTGCTCATGCAGGATACAGCTGCTGCGGATGCGATCGATCATCACAATCAAATGCAGGGCTGTATTGTTCAGCGTATAGTCATTCGCAAACAGATTGTTGCGTGAAAAAATATCGGAAAGATTCTTCCGGAAATCCCAGAAGTGATAATGATAGGTCAGCAGCCGCACCTCATCTTTTAAAACAAAATTATCATAGGAATCACTGGTAATCAGCCGGCTCATCAGCTGGCGCTTTTCTTTTTCACTGCCGTCGATAAACAGCACATCCTTTTCCTTGCGAATACCGATCTGATACGCGGATATCATTTTGCGAATACTGCGGATATCGTTATCCACTGTAGATTCACTGACATAAAGCTCCTGTGCCAGATCAAAGATATCAATGCCGTTCTTGGAGGAAATCAGCTTCTGTATTATCAGATTCTGCCGTGTCTGCGGGGTTTCCAGATTATGCTTTCCGCTCTCCCGATAACGCAGATACTGCTCCGTGCTGCTTAGCTTATAGCCCTTGTTTGTGGAAATGACCAGTGGTTCTTCGACATGCTCTTCATTCAGGATACTGATGTATTTGCGAATCTGGCGGGTGGAAACGTGAAGCAGTTGGGAAAGCTCAGCTGCGGAAATCCAGCTTTCATAGTGATGCCATAAATAATCCAGCAATGTCGATATATTATCTTTCATGTTCAATCACTCTCCTGCCTTATCCCCCTGTAAACAATGATAGTATTACATGATAAGTATACGTGAATTCGAAAATCCGCTCAACTTAAAAAAGTTCCGTGCACTAGGAACTTTTAAAATTTGTCTGTTTCGGCTGCATTCGTTATACTGAGGGTGTCGATAAGAAAGGAGGGCAGTCACACTGATTGGTATAAGAAAAAGAGACATATCACACGCTGAATCGCTTCAGCCAAGTACGGGAATACTTTGATACATCTCTTCTATATTCTAACACCAATCCAGAAAAATTTCATTCATTATTAAAAAAAGTCCGTGGAATGTTAAAAAGCTTACGGACACAAAGGAGATCATTATGAAAAACATTTTATTAGTTTGCGGTACAGGAGCCAGCAGCGGCTTTATGGCGAAGAACATCCGACAGGCCGCAAAAGCACGCAACATCGAAATCGGAGTAAAGGCACGAAGTGATTCTGTTGTAGAGGACTACATCGAGGATATCGACCTGCTGCTGGTAGGTCCGCATCTGAGCTATATGCTGCAGGATCTGGAGGACATCGCAGAGCCCCATGGCGTAGCTGTACAAATCATACCGAAGGATGCCTACGGCGAGTTAGACGGGGATGCCGTTCTTGATTTCGCATTACCCTTCCTTGAAGACTAATGCATCAAAAGCTTTCGCTTTTAAAGTAACTTAAACAAAATGAAAAAATGAGGAGAAACATATGAAAAAATTCATGGATTGGATGACGAACAAATTTGCTCCGAAAATGAACAAGCTTGCGCGTAATCCCTGGATTGCGTCTGTACAGGAAGCGATCCTAACTGCAATGCCAATGATCTTTATCGGATCATTTACAACAATACTAACAGCCTTTGGAGGTCTGATTGACGGGTTCCCGGATTTCAGTCCATTGTCAACCTTCTCTTTGGGTCTGCTGTCCCTGTACCTTGCCTATCTGGTGCCTTACCTGCTTATGGAAAAGAAACGGCACAATAAGACAAAGAAGGAAGCAGGTCTGGCAGGTATCGGTTTTTTCCTGATGCTGGTAGGTCCCACCTTTGATGAAGCGGGTAACATTCTGTTTCAAAGCTCCACGCTTGGTAACGGCGGTATGATTGCGGCCTTAATGGCAGGCTTGTTTGTAGGCTTTGTGATGAACGCATTCTCTACACATTCCTTCTTTAAAGAAGACAGCGCTATTCCGGATTTCATCACAGTCTGGTTTGATACACTGATTCCGATTCTCATTATCCTGTTCGTCGGATGGCTGTTTATCTTCCAGCTGCACATCAATATCTTTGACTGTATCTATACCTTATTCTCTCCGATCTTGAGTGCGGGTGACAGCTTTCTCGGCTTTGTGGTACTGTATTTCTTCGGCTATACCTTTTTGTACACCTTCGGTATTTCCACATGGGTCATCTATCCAATTGAATCAGCTTTGATTTTACAGGGGATTGCCGCAAATCAGGCGGCTGTCGCTGCCGGAAACGCAGCATCTGTCATAAATGCAGACGGAGTTTCCTATTATTTCACCCTCGGCGGAGGCGGCTGTACCTTGGCGCTTGGACTCATGATGCTGTTTATGGCAAAATCAAAGAAATGCAAGGTCATTGGCAAGGCTTCCCTGGTACCGAATTTATGCAATATCAATGAACCCTTGTATTTGGTGCACCAATCGCATTTAATCCGATTCTAATGGTTCCTATGTGGATAGTCGGATTGCTTGCCCCTGCATTGACCTGGCTTGCCTTATACTTTGATATCCTGCCGAAAATAACGACCTTATTCTCCTTCTGGTATCTGCCTGGACCAATCTGCTCCTATGCAGTTGGCGGCATGATCGGTCTGTTGTTTACCTTCTTCATATTCGTCTTATCCTGGATTATTTATTATCCGTTCTTCAAGGTATATGACAGACAGTGTATGCAAAAGGAAGAAGAGGATGAAAAGAAAAAGGATCAGCTGGCAAAGCGCAAAGCAATGCGTGAGCGTACAGAAGAAGCATAGAAAGGAAGGGTGTTATGAAAAAAACTACGATCGAACAGCTTAACAGTGCCGCTATGCAAATCATCTTACATGCAGGTGATTGTCGCAATCTGTTGAATGAGGCAGTCAATGCCCTCCTGGAAGATAAAAGTGAGGAGGATATAAAGGCTAAAATAACCGCTGCAAAAAAAGAAATAACGAAGGCTCATGTGATTCAGACCGAAATGATACAAAGCTCCATCAATGAGGATGAACTGCAAACAACATTGCTTTTCACACATGCACAGGATACACTGATGACCATCAACAGCGAGGTCAACTTAACACAGAATATGATACGTCTGTATAGAAAGCTGGAGAAATAATATGTGGAAAACAGCAACCGGATTTCCGAAGGGCTTTTTATGGGGTGGTGCTATTGCCGCAAATCAGGCGGAGGGCGCATGGAATATCGATGGAAAAGGGCCGTCCATGGCTGATATCGAAATTCTTCCGGAACACTATGACCGCAAGCATGTCGTTGGATTTACACATACCGCTCAGCAAATCAAAGAAGCACTGCAGGATAAGGATGGCTATTATCCAAGAAGGCACGGCATTGATTTCTATCATACCTATAAGGAAGATCTTGCACTGATGAAGGAAATGGGATTCAGCTGCTTTCGTACATCCTTCAACTGGACCCGCATTTTCCCAAACGGGGATGAGGATCTGCCGAATGAAGAAGGACTGAAATATTACGATGCACTCCTTGATGAAATGTTGAAAAACGGGATTGAGCCTGTCATGACCGTTTCTCATTATGAAATGCCGGTTCATCTTATTACAAAATACAAGGGCTGGTATGCGCCTGAAATGATTGATTTCTTTGTCCGCTTCTGTGAGGTACTGTTTAAACGGTATCATAAAAAAGTAAAATACTGGATACTATTGAATCAGATCAATTCCCTTGGCGGCTGGGGAGAATTCGCCAGTCTGGGTATGGTGGAAGACGGATATGAGAATTGGGAGAGCACAAAATATCAGGCTACGCATCATCAGTTTGTCGCATGTGCAAAAGCCACAAAGCTGGCGCATGAAATCGATGCGGGAATGCAGATTGGTATGATGCTGGGAGATGATGCATTATATCCTGCCACCTGTCGCCCGGAGGATGTTTTTGCTAATACGCAGCGGATGCAGATGAGCATCTATTTCTACAGTGATGTTTTACTGCGCGGGGAATATCCCGGTTATGCTCTTCGTTATTTCAAGGATCATCAGATACAGATCCATGCAAAGGAGGAAGAACTGAAGCTGTTAAAGGAACACCCTGCAGATTTTCTCTCCTTCTCTTATTACTTCACCCGAATCGTAGATGCGTCGCAGCCTCAGCCTAAAGAAAATCCGTATTTGGAAACCTCTATCTGGGGCTGGGCTACCGATCCTCTCGGATTCCGAAACTCTTTGAATCAGTACTGGGACCGTTATCATGTTCCTATCTTCATTGCGGAGAACGGACTTGGTGCGATTGATACGGTCATTGACGGACACATTCATGATGAGTACCGTATTGCTTATCTGCGTGAGCATATCAAGGCCATGAGGGAAGCCATCCTCGACGGGGTTCAGGTATTTGGGTATGCATCCTGGGGACCAATCGATATCGTCAGCTGCTCACAGGGAGAAATGAGCAAGCGCTATGGCTATATTTACGTGGATCGTGATGATCGCGGTAACGGCAGCAATGCACGAATTCGAAAGGATTCCTTTACCTGGTATCAGCATGTAATTCAAACAAACGGTGAAGAACTGTAAAGCAAAAAGGGATGCCGTATGCATCCCTTTATCATAAATGGAAAGGAGAAATTCTGCAAGAAACGCAGAATCAGACAGATATATGAAGCAATTAAAAAAAGGATTTCCAGCAGATTTTTTATGGGGAGGTGCCATTGCAGCGAATCAGGCAGAGGGTGCTTTTCTGGAAGGCGGGAGAGGATGGAGTGTTGCGGATATTCTCAAGGTGCAGGATAAGGGTGATCTTAAAAAGAAATCAAACAAGGAGACATCCATGAAGGATATCGAAGCTGCTCTGCAGGATACAAAAGGTTATTATCCTAAGCGCTATGGAATTGATTTTTATCACACCTACAAGGAAGATCTAAAGCTGCTGGCAGGCACCGGAATGAACTCCTTCCGCACCTCGATCAGCTGGTCAAGAATCTTTCCCAACGGAGATGAGACTACTCCAAACGAAGAAGGTCTACGCTTTTATGATAATCTGATCGATGAAATTATTAAAAACGGCATGGAGCCATTGATTACCTTATCACATTATGAAATGCCGCTGCATCTGGCAACTGCTTATAATGGATGGAATCATCGCAAAACCATCGATTTCTTTGTAAAATATGCTGATACGGTTATGCGAAGATATAAAGATAAGGTAAAGTACTGGATTGTCGTCAATCAGATCAACCTGATTCATCACGAATCCTTCAATCATCTGGGAATCCCCAGTGATCGCGTTTCTAACCTTATGGAAGCGAAATATCAGGGAATACACAATGAATGCACAGCAAGTGCTATCGTAACAAAAATAGGACATGAAATAAATCCGGATTTTCAGATTGGGATGATGGTATACGATGGTCTAAGCGAACCGCTGACATGTAAACCGGAGGATGTATTTGCGAATATGCAGCGTAATCAGCGTGAATATTTCTTCTCTGATCTTCTGCTGCGCGGAGAGTATCCGGGATATATGCTTCGCTATTTTCAGGAGCACGATATACGGCTGGATATCCGGGAGGAGGATGAGCGCATGTTAAAGGAAAACCCTGCAGATTTTCTGGCGATTTCCTATTATTACACGTGTGCATCTTCCAGCGAAAGCAATTCCTGTGCTGATGTAAATGATGATGGGGCGGTATCCAATCCTTATATAGAGGCTAGTGAATGGGGCTGGGGAATCGATCCGCTTGGTCTGCGAACGGTGTTGAATTATTATTATGATCGTTATCAAAAGCCGATTATCATTGCAGAAAATGGATTTGGGACCTTTGATGAAATCAGTTCGGACGGATGCATTCATGATGAGCGTAGAATTGCTTACCTTCGAGAACATATCCGAAACATGAAGGAAGCAATCATGGATGGAGTAGAGGTCATCGGCTATTATCCATGGGGTCCCATAGATATTATCAGCTGTTCCTCCTCCGAGATGAGTAAGCGTTACGGATTCATTTATGTCGATCAGGATGATTATGGAAACGGAACAAAGCGTCGGCTAAAAAAAGACAGCTACGACTGGTATCGAAGTGTGATTGATTCAAATGGTGAAAATCTGTGATAGGTGAAGAAGCATTTGTTCAATACGAGCAGCTGAGCTTAAAATATCGTCCGTTTTTACATGTATAAGGCGTTACGTTCATAGCTTCAGTGTATAAAAGAGACCTCCTGGTATAATATAAGCAAAAAAGAGAATTTAAACTACGAATAACGCGTAGGATTTCATTCTCTTTTCTTATTTTTCTTGCCAAACTCGGCTTAATTGAGGTTATTTAAAATCCGGAAATATCCATGTCAGGATATCTATGATTTTACCTATAACCCTACCTTAGATCGGAAGAGCGTCGTGTAGGGAAAGAG
>OIUY01000284.1_pt1 | contig 11010 bp, 10 predicted proteins | sample 1587171 | NCBI WGS metagenome assembly OIUY01 (sample SAMN02675046, study PRJEB24791) | human gut metagenome, SKBSTL021 | isolation source: stool | host: Homo sapiens | place: USA
TGCTGAAAGCATCTGGGAGGGAGTTTGTTGTCTATAGGGGCTTCCCTGCGAACACATTTCGGCTCTGTTGCCTAGAACATCAGCTAGGCGGAAGTTGCGGTCACGGTGAGCATGTTTCGGCTCGGTTGCCCAACCACTCAAACTTTTGAATAGAAAATTAACTAACAGACTGACGAAATTAAGCTTCGTCAGTCTGTTTTTTTGTATTCAGAGATAATTAATTACGCTTGTCGTTATTATCTGCTTGCTGCTCTATTTGGTTATGGCGTAAGATATGATTATGTATCGAAAAAAGGAAGGAACAAAAATGAATACCCGCGATTTACAGTATTTTGTTGCGTTAGTTAAATATAAAAATTACACACGGGTTGCTAAAGAATTTAAGGTTTTCCAGCCGAGCATTACTCAAGCAATTCAACGATTAGAAAGGGAATTTAATACCCAATTAGTTCGTAAGGATCGCTTTCACCGAGATGAAATGATTACGCGAAGTGGGTTGCTTCTTTATGAAAATGCTGTTCTGATTAATGACAAGATTGATTTAACCCGAAAGGAAATTGATCGTGCTAACAAAAAGCAGATCAGGTTTGGCTTGCCACCGATTATTGGGAAACTATATATTTCTAAAATTGTTGAGGAGTTTTCTGGTGACTTGCTTTCCCGTCTCCGAATAACCTCGGTTGGTTCCCATGATCTGCTTAATCAGTTGCGGAAGGGAAAAATTGATATTGCAATTTTAGGTTCGACTGCGCCGATTAATGAGGAAGATATTTTTGCCGAGCTAGTGGCAACACGCCCGTTCGGAATAATTGTTAGTGAGCAAAATCAATTGGCCCAAAAGGATGCCGTTCATTTTAATGAATTAGCAGAGCAAAAGTTTATCAACTATGATCAGCAATACGTTCATCAATCTGCATTTCAAGCATATTGTACTTATGCCCAGATTAAGCCTCAGATTGTTGTTTATCGGTTACCGAATGTTTCTTGGATTAAGGAACTTGTCCGGCAGAATAAGGGAATCAGTCTAATGGTTAAGGATGCCGCGATAAATGAGCCAGGAATCAAAGCATTGGATATTCTTGATCCAATTCCAGAAAAATTTTATATTTCGATCGTAATTCGGGAAGGGTATGTTCTTAGTGATGACGAACAAGACTTTATTCAACGAGTAAAACAAATTCGGCTTGATAATTAGTGGTTGACAAGGTCGGTATAATTATTTATGTGAATTTAAATTGAATGGAATTGATGGAGGAAAGCAGTCATGAAAAAAAGTGACGCAGAAGATACTGAAGGAGTCATGGGATTCGAACCAGCAGAACATATTTCGACACATCACCATATGGCAATCCCGTGGCAAGACTTTTTTACTAATGATAATTTCACCCCAGCAGGTGAAGCTAATTTAGTAGAACGGGCCGCAATTGCTGGACGAATTGGGTTAATGATGCTGTCGTACGGAACGGGGGCTTGGCGAGTTCGTGACTCAATGAATATCGTTGCTCGTGAATTAAAAATGACCTGTTCAGCTGATATTGGACTGGTTTCACTAGAATACACCTGCATGGATGCTCACCATAGCTATACTCAAGCATTATCATTACCAAGCACCGGGATTAATACAAGTAAATTATCCCAGATGGAACGGTTTATTGACGAATTTCATGAGCATGGCAGTGAAATGACAATTGGTGAAATACATAATCGACTCGAGAAAATTGCCCATAGTCGGGGGAATTATACGCCAATTCAGGTTGGGTTGGCGGCCGCGTTAGCTTGTAGCTGCTTCGTTTTCTTGCTTGGTGGCGGACCTGTTGAAATGGCCTGTTGCTTTCTTGGTGCAGGCTTAGGAAACTATGTCCGGCGGAAGTTAATTGATCGGCATATTACGTTGCTGGCTTGTGTTTCCGTCGGGGTTGCCATTGCTTGCCTCTTTTATCTTTTTGCTTTTATCGGAATGCAATGGCTGGTTCATATTAGTCCACGCCATGAAACTGGGTATATTGGTGCAATGCTCTTCATTATTCCTGGTTTTCCATTCATTACTAGTGGCCTAGACATTTCTAAGTTAGATATGCGCTCGGGTCTTGAACGACTTGCCTACGCAGTGACCATTATTGTGGTAGCAACGCTGGTAGGGTGGATTGTGGCGATGGCCGTCCGTCTGCGCCCGGGAACTTTAGCAGCTATGCCTCTGCCACCACTGGTATTAATATTGTTGCGGATTGTGACGAGCTTTGGTGGTGTCTTTGGTTTCTCAATTATGTTTAACAGTACGCCAAAGATGGCGGCAGTTGCTGGATTGATTGGTGCGGTTGCCAACACTACTCGGTTGGAATTAGTTGATTATAGTAGTATTCCTGCGGGTGCCTGTGCGTTTATTGGTGCATTGATTGCTGGATTATTAGCTTCAATTGTTAAACGGAAAATTCATTATCCACAGATTTCAATTACTGTTCCTTCAATCGTGATTATGATTCCTGGATTGTACATGTATCAAGCAATGTACAATATGGGATTAACATCAATCAGTGTCGGTGCCCTCTGGATTACTAAGGCCCTCTTGATTGTTGTCTTCTTGCCATTAGGGTTAATCGCTGCCCGAATTATCACTGATCCAAAGTGGCGGCATAATGGTTAACATGGGAGTGATTAAATGATCATTCAGTATCCAGAAAATCTTTTAGCTAAAGTGCGCCAACGAGTTGCTGGACGAAATCTTGCGGGCTTTACTCCTGGACAAGGAAAACTAAAGCCTGATTTGATGCTAGTTGGCGAGGCACCTGGTCGTCATGAGGAAGTTCATAATATTCCCTTTTCGGGTGCCTCTGGTAAGGAGCTAATGAAAATGTTAGCAACGATTGGTTATGATCGGGATAGCGTTTATATCACTAGTGTTGTTCGTCAGCGCCCGTATTCTATTAAAGAGGTTGTCGATAAGAAAACGGGTGCTAAGGTGGTGAAGAAGCCAAACCGGACCCCAACGAAGAAGGAAGTATTAGCGTTTGCTAACCTTTTTGACTGGGAACTTGCTCAGGTGCAACCCAAAATAATCGTTCCACTGGGCAATACTGCGTTACAACGGTTGCTTGGGCCACAAGCTAACATTGGCAAACTTCATGGCCGACTGTTGGATCAACCAATTCAGCACGCCAAAAAAGATGGTAGTGGCTACGAACTAGCAACAACTAATTCTTTATTAGTGCCGATGTATCATCCGGCTGCAGTTCTGTACAGCCGAAAACTAGAGCCGACCATTTTGCGTGATTGGCAAAGGTTAGGGGAATTTATTCAGAATACTAACTAATTGTTGATTTAAAATTGAAAAGAGGTTGAGTTAGCATTCAACCCTTTGTATAATACATGACTAGTTATTAACTTAAAAAACATTCGATAGAGAGCGGGTGAAGCGGAATACTGCGGACCCGCTATCTTTATTCTGGGGAGGGGACGAGAACTTGGAATTAAAACAACGACGAACGATCGTTACGGGCGCCTTACTGCTATCTAATATCATGGCAGGAATGGACGGGACGATTGTTAATACGGCATTACCAGCAATTACCAGTGACTTGCACGCTCTTCAGTATATGGGGTGGATAGTAGCAATTTTCCTGTTTGGGATGGCTGTCGCAACCCCGTTGTGGAGTAAATTTGGTGAGCATAAGGGAAATAAGATTGCTTACATTAGTGCAACCTCTCTTTTTGCGATTGGGGCGATTTTTCAGGGACTTGCTCCAAATATCACCTGGTTTATTATTGCCCGGGCAATAATGGGAATTGGTGCAGGTGGAATGAACACGATTCCATTCATTGTCTTTGCTGAAATTTATACCAACCTTAAAAAGCGAGCCACAGTGCTTGGCCTATCAAGTGCCTGCTTCGGGACTGCTTCAATTATCGGGCCCCTTCTTGGTGGGTGGATTGTTGATGCGCTTAGTTGGCACTGGGTGTTCTACGTTAATGTTCCAATTGCGCTGATTGCGATTACGATCATTGCGATCTTTTATAAGAACGTTAATAAACAGGCAGCCGGTAAACCAATTGATTACTTGGGAGCGACGTTGTTAGTTAGTAGCTTAATGTTGATCTTGATTGCCGTCCAGTTAATCGGGGTTGCCTCGCTTCCCGTTATCCTCGGCCTAATGATTATTGGCGGGGCATTATTATGGTGGATGGTAAAAGTTGATCAGCAAGCTGCTGACCCAATTGTCCCGAACCGGTTATTTACTAATCATGAATTGGTAATCGACTTTATGCTCTTTGTGATTATTTGGGGCTCCTTTATCGCCTTTGTTATTTATATCCCAATGTGGGCCCAGGGACTTCTTGGGTTATCGGCGTTACTTGGTGGAATGACCCAAATTCCAGGAGCGGTGACGGATTTTCTTGGCTCCGAACTGGTCCCGTTTATTCAGGATCGGTGGTCGAAGTATGAAATTGTTGGCTTAGGTGCTTTAACGATTTTTATTTCATTCCTTGGCCTGTTGCTTGGTGGTCAGAAATCACCGTTCTGGTTAATTATGATTCTTGGAGCATTTGAAGGATTCGGTGTTGGTTTAGTCTTTAACATTCTTCAGATTAATGTTCAGACTGATGCTGAATTACGGGATGTCCCAATTGCAACATCAATGGGGTACTTGATGCGGATCCTTAGTCAAACTTTCATGTCCGCTATTTATGGGGTAATCCTTAACAACGCTCTGCTGCGAGGAATTAAACACCATCATGAAATTACGATGGGAATGTTAAATAAATTATCTAACGCTAAAACGGCAAGTAGTTTACCGGCATCGTTGTTACCCGAGATGCGTCATATTTTATACAGTGGGTATAGAAACATTGTAATTACTGCATTGACCCTCATTACTATTTCGTTAGTAATGGTTATTGTGATGTGGGTCCGAAATAGAAAACAGTCTGTAAAAATAAACTAAAAGAGTGAGCGTAAAGACTAAGCCGGTTGTGGCTATGCTTTTACGCTCGCTCTTTTATTAGCTATTGATCATCGTGTTCTTGATGCCACTCTTTAATTTGCTCCATTCGGGCCTTAAAGCGTCCTTCACGTCCTTGAGTTGTTGGCTTATAAAACTGTTGCTCCGCCAATTCTGGTGGCATTGTTTTCATTGAGGTTAACTTGTCCTTAGTATCGTGGGCATATTGATATTGAGCACCGTAATGAAGATCCTTCATTAATTTTGTTGGTGCATTCCGAATCTGAAGCGGAACAGGCAGATTACCAGTCTTCTTAATTACTTTCTTGGCAGTCATTCGGGCTTTATAGACCGCATTTGACTTGGGCGCCAGCGATAGGTAGATAACACATTCTGTTAGGTGAACGTCACATTCTGGAACACCGAGAAATTTGCAAGCTTGAAAAGTATTAATGGCAACATTTAAAGCATTAGTATCTGCGAGACCAATATCTTCGCTGGCGAATCGGACCAACCGCCGGGCAATATAGAGCGGATCTTCACCGCCATCGATCATTCGTGAACACCAGTAAATTGCTGCGTCAACGTCGCTATTACGCATTGATTTGTGGAGGGCGGAAATAACGTTGTAGTGTTCTTCTCCGTGCTGATCGTAGCGTAATGATTTAGTATTGATTAGTTGCTTCAAACTGTCGATTGTTAGATTTACTTTATGGTCGTGGTGATTAGCATTTAATACGGCCATTTCCAGGGTGTTAAGGGCAACTCGGGCATCACCGTTGGCAAATTCTGCAATCATTGTTAAAACGTCATCATTATAACTAATCTTAATTCCGGGGAAACCATCTGGGTGGTTGATTGCTCTTTTAAGGATCGCAATAATGTCATTTACTGTTAATGATTTAAGGACGAAAACCTTGCACCGACTAAGCAAGGCAGAGTTGATTTCAAAAGAGGGATTTTCCGTTGTTGCCCCAATTAAAATAATACTTCCCCGTTCAACAAAGGGGAGAAAAGCGTCTTGCTGCGCTTTATTGAAACGGTGAATTTCGTCGATGAAGCAAATTGTTCGTTCACCAAATTCACGATTTTTCTCCGCCTCTTCCATAATCTTTCTGATATCACGAATACTGCTTGTAACAGCACTAAAGGTGATAAAATGGGACTTCGTTTGCTGGGCAATTATTTCCGCTAACGTGGTTTTGCCGACACCAGGCGGTCCCCATAAAATAAGCGAGGATACCTGGTCGTGTTCAATTAGATCACGAAGAACCTTGCCGTTACCAATTAATTGCTGTTGTCCCATAAATTCTTCAAGATTTCGGGGACGAATACGGTTAGCTAGCGGAGTATTATTATTTGATTGAGCGAAAAGAGATTCCTGGTGCATTAAGATTACTTCCTTTTTAATTAATTTTAAGACAAAACTTAATAAAATTGAATGGAGCTGGGTGCTGAAATCGTGTTACGATGAGAGTAACTATTTATAGTGAGGTCGGGAAAACTCGACTAGTTTATTAAGAGGAGCCCAACAACTCATGAGAAAATTACCAAAATTTCAACACCAGGTTGCATCTGAACTTGCTAGTAATTTTGGCCAGAGTATCCGTGAATTAGTATGCTGTGGTCAACACCGTTCACAGCGAGCAACATTTGTTGAATTGCAAATTCAGGTGAGTGGCTTTAAGCAACGGATGACTGATGAACAAAAATTTCACCAGATGCTTACGGAAGCGCAACAAGAAAGTGAAGAAGACTTTGTGATGCCAGCGGTCCCATTTAGCGTCAGTTTGCGTAAATTATCCAACACTTTGGCAAGAACCTATGTTTTAAATGAACAGTCAGGCTCGCAAAAGGCAATTATCTATCTGCCGGGGGGTGCGTATGTTGAGTCACCTGTAAAGGAGCAGTGGTTATTTGCTGACCGGTTAGCTCAAGAAACAGGGGCACGCGTTTACGTTATCCTATATTCTCATCTTCCACAGCACCAGTTTAAAACGGCATATCGAGAAATTACCCAGTTATATCAACAAGTTTATGATCAAATTCCGGTAAGTAACATTACGTTGTTGGGTGACTCTGCTGGTGGCGGGTTGGCCGCTGGCTTCTGTGAATATTGTGCAGCAACTGACTTGCCACAACCAGGACTCTTAGTTTTAATATCTCCCTGGTTGGATCTCGACTTGAATAACCCGACAATCACCAAGTATGAAGCTCATGATGTGACCTTATCAGTTAAGGGATTACGGCGAGTAGCTAAACTGTGGGCTGCAGGTGAAAAGCATGATGATTACAGGCTAAGTCCAATAAATGGTGATGTTAGTCAGATGCGGGATGTTTTTGTTTGTGTAGGTACTCGGGAGATTATGTACCCAGATAGTGCCTTATTCGTCAAAAAACTCCGTGATGCAAAAGTGCCAGTTAAGTTTGTCGTTGGGCGTGATTTACCGCATATTTTTCCGGTATACCGGATGCCAGAGGCTGATCAGGTAATGACAGAGTTAATAACTAGAATGAAGAATTAGAGAAGGAGATCTTAAGTTATGCCAAAAGTTGCAGTCGTATTTGCACCAGGTTGCGAAGAAGTTGAAGGATTAACGGTGATTGATGTATTGCGTCGCCTTGGTATTGATGCCAAAATGGTTGGCCTTGAAGATCGGGAAGTTCTTGGTGCTCATAATATTAAATTAACTTGTGATGAGTTGATGGGCGATCAGCTGTTGAAGTATGATCTTGTTGCCTTCCCAGGTGGTATGGGCGGCTCAAAACGACTTCGTGATAACGAACAATTAAAGCAATTAATGGTTCAGCGTAACCGGGAAGGCAAGTGGGATGCCGCCATGTGTGCTGCACCAATCGCACTTGCTCGTTATGGCTTGTTAGATAATCATGATTACACTTGCTATCCGGGGATGAATGAAGAAATTCAAAAGGAAGTACCGAGTGCCCGTTTCCACAAAGATATTACTGTAGTCGATGAAGAGGCTAAGATCCTTACTAGTCGTGGTCCAGCAACCGCGCTTGCCTATGCCTTTAAGATTGCAGAAGTCTTGGGAGTTGACACAAAGCAAATTAAGAAGGACATGCTATACGATTACCTTGCCCAAAATATCTAAATTTTATCTAAAATTCCTCTTTACAGATGAATGCGAATATTATAAGATATCATTTGTTGCTTTATTCGTAATTACTGTTTGGAGGATTTTTTATTGAACACAATTAGCAATTATTTTAAGCTTAATGAATTAAATACGAACATTCGCACAGAAATTCTAGCGGGGTTCACAACTTTTATTTCGATGTCATACATCTTGTTCGTTAACCCTAATGTTTTAGGAGCAGCGGGGATGAATCAGGGGGCGGTATTCACGGCAACTGCTCTTTCCACAGCATTCGGGACGTTAATGATGGGGCTTTACGCAAAGTACCCGATTGCTACTGCGCCAGCTCTTGGAATTAACGCTTTCTTCTCATATTCAGTTGTTATTGGGATGGGAGTTAACTGGCAGACTGCTTTAGCTGCTGTTTTTGTTGCTTCGTTGATCTTTATCCTCATTACAATTTTTAAGTTACGTGAAGTAATTATTGACGCAATCCCAAGTGATTTGAAGTTTGCAATTTCTAGTGGAATTGGTTTATTTATTGCCTTTTTAGGACTTCATCAGGGTGGCTTAATTGTTGCTAACAAGTCGACCGTTGTTGGTCTTGGTTCATTCACTACACCAACCACCTGGTTAACGATTATCGGCCTGATTGTTACCTCAATTTTGATGGTTAAAAAAGTTCCGGGAGCAATCTTTATTGGAATGGCGGTAACCGCAATTGTGGGATTAATTACCGGGCTAATTCCAATGCCACACCTCGTTATTTCGGGAGCACCAAGCTTAAAGCCAACATTTGGCGTCGGTGTTGAATACTTTTCCCATATTAATACCGTCCAGCTTTGGGTTGTTGTTTTAACTTTCTTGCTAGTAACTTTTTTCGATACCGCAGGAACATTAGTTGGTCTTGCTCAACAAGCGGGCTTTATGAAGGATAATAAAATGCCACGGGTTGGGAAAGCCTTAATGTCCGACTCTAGTGCGATGTTAGTTGGTTCTATCTTGGGGACTTCACCAGTTGGCGCCTATGTTGAATCATCAGCGGGAATCGCAGTTGGTGGCCGCTCTGGTTTGACTTCAGTGGTAACGGCGATTTGCTTTATTTTGGGGATGTTTTTCTCACCATTGTTACCGGTAGTTACTAACCAGGTAACCGCACCAGCCTTAATTATCGTTGGGGTATTGATGGCTCAGTCAATGAAACGGGTTCACTGGGAAAAACTTGAAGTTGCGATTCCAGCGTTCCTAATTGTTATCGGGATGCCGTTAACCTACAGTATTTCAGATGGGATGGCTCTTGGGTTAATTATGTATCCACTTACCATGATTGCTGCCAGGCGAGGTAAGGAAGTGCATCCGATTATGTATGCACTCTTCTTTATCTTTATTGTATTTATTGCAATTTTGAACGTGAAGTAATAATTATTTAATTAAAAAGCGGGGACCGCTTGCGGATTAGAAATATCTGCCAGCGGTCCTCGCTTCTTTTAGTGGGAATTTTTATAGAGCCTATTTATTAACAATATATTTAGCAGTTTCTCCATTTAAAACGTTGACGGCATTAGTAGCAACGATTTCAGCCATTGCATCCCGAGCTTCAAATGAGGCGTTGCCAATATGTGGTGTCAAGATAACGTTATCGAGTTTCTTGAAGCCGTCAGCAACATTTGGTTCAGCTTCATAAACATCAAGGGCTGCACCAGCAAGTTTATGTTCCTGAAGTGCCTGAAGCAAAGCAGCCTCATTAATTACGGGTCCACGAGCACAATTAATCAGGAATGCTGAATCCTTCATCATTGCGAATTGAGGAGCATCAATTAAATGGTGTGTTTCTGGGGTTAGTGGGCAGTGAAGAGTAACTACGTCAGAACGTTTTAGTAATTCATCAAGTGTAACGTATTCAGCGGAATATTGAGCTTCGGTTGCTGAATCAGCTTGGTGACGTTGGGTGTAAATAATCTTCATGTTAAATGCGTGGAGACGTTGCGCAACTCCACGACCAATACTTCCTAAACCAACAATTCCTAAAGTCTTGCCAGCTAATTCGTGACCAAGGAAGAAGAGTGGTGCCCAGCCGTCAAAACCAACAGAACGCATCACACGATCCCCTTCAACAATTCTTCGCATTAGGGCAATAAGTAATCCGCTAGCAACCTCGGCAGTAGCAGTTGAGGAAACAAATGGCGTATTAGTAACATCGATCCCTTACTCCGGGCGTATTTTACATCAATGTTATTAAACCCAGCACCAAAGTTGGCAATTAGCTTAAGCTTTGGGGCAGCATCAATTACTTCTTGATCAACTTGGGTAGATAGCGGAGTAATCAATACTTTGCAGTCTTTAACATGCTTAATCAGTTCATCTTTTGAAATTAAGCCTGTTCCATCAAAAACTTCATAGTGGATTGCTGCTTTATTTAATATTTCAGTAGCCGCTTTTGGTAATTTTGCTGATAGGTAAACGGTAGCCATAATATTCGCCTTCCTAATAAAAAATAATGACCGTGTAAACGATTACACGATCATTATAGTTCATTCCTAAATTAGCGGCAAATTAACGGGTAATCCAGAAAAAGAAAACATGCTTTTCTGGTTTATCTGCACGTTGGTTAATGACACTAACAAGGGCCAGCATTGAGTTAATAATTGAACTCCACTTCCGGAATGCGGTGTATCGGGACTCCCAAACGTCAGCATACTTATTTTTATACCGGCGAAGTCCTTGGAACCCATACAGGTGGTAGCCGTATTCGTAGATAAAGTGGGCGACCTTTTCACCAAGAAAACTAAATTGTGATTCACCCACATTTGATAATGGGGCCATTCCGAGGTCAAAATATTCGTAACCGTGTTCTTGACCATACAGGAACATACTAATGAATATTTTATCCATAATTCCCGAAGGAGCACTATGGGTATGCCGCATTAAATCAATGGTCAGGTACTTCTTTCCCCCGGTTGGCATGAAGGTATTTT
>OIUY01000303.1_pt1 | contig 10634 bp, 10 predicted proteins | sample 1587171 | NCBI WGS metagenome assembly OIUY01 (sample SAMN02675046, study PRJEB24791) | human gut metagenome, SKBSTL021 | isolation source: stool | host: Homo sapiens | place: USA
GCCTGTGTAGGACCGATGCTGTCGCGGGCTATGATTCGGGATTTATATGGTCGGACTGAGGCGGCTAAAATGTTATCTACATTAGCCATTGTCATGGCCATAGCTCCTATAGCAGGGCCAATGTTAGCAGGGCATTTACTCGTATGGTATACATGGCATTCCATATTTTGGTTGCTTGTTGCTATCGGTATTTTAATGCTCGTTGCCGTATTGGTGATTCCTGAGACACATCCCTTAGAAAAGCGTAGTAAAAAGTCTATAGGTCATACCTATAATAATTATTGGATTTTATTGCGCAACAAAGGTTTTATGAAATATACCCTATGTGTTAGCTCATTTTATATTGCCATTTATGCGTTTTTAACGGGATCGCCTTATGTATATATAGATGTGTATGAAGTGCCTAAAGAATATTTTGGTTATCTCTTTTCTGTCAATATTATTGGTGTTATGTTGTTAAGTGCTATTAATCGTCGTATTGTTAGTGCTATACGCCTCGATAGACTATTGAAATATGCCACACTATTTGCTGCTATTTGTGTATCCATTGTTATGGGCTTGATGTTCTTAGGTTACCATTCATTGTGGTTAATTGTTATTGGCTGTTTTCTATTCTTCTCCATGAATGGTATCATTGCCGCTGTAACTAATGCATTAGCTTTAGATAGAGCAGGTAGAATGGCTGGATCTGGGGCGGCACTATTAGGTGCCATGCAATATGGTAGTGGTATTGTGTCATCGTTGATACTTACCTTCTTACCAAATGATACGGCCTATCCTATGATGGGGGTAATAGCCATATTTGTAATTATCTGTGCTATTATTGCCTTTCCTGAGGATGAAAAATATAATCGTATATAATATTGGTGAAAGCAAGGACTTAAACTGAGCCCTTGCTTTCATCATTTTTTTAGGTTATAATAGTAAGGCTTATTGATGGTAAGCACTTCCTACCCCTATGTGTCGATAGGGGCATTAGTCCGAAAGAGGAGGTGATTTTGTATGAACAAATACGAAGTCATGGTTATTGTGAAACCAGCTGAAGAAGAAGCAACTAACGCTGTCATTGAAAAAGTGGAAGCTTTAATTGCTCGTGTAGGCGGCACAGTAGAAAAGGTAGATCGTTGGGGCAAGCGTCGTCTTGCTTACGCAGTGAAAAAATTCACTGACGGTTTCTACGTATTGGTTAATTTCGAAGCTGATCCAGCTGAAATTAAAGAAATCGACCGTGTGTTGAAAATCAACGATGATGTCTTAAGACACCTGATTGTTAAACACGATGCATAATTAAAGCCTGGAGGAGAAAAGATGAACTCTGTACAAATTCTAGGTAATTTAGCTCGTGATCCTGAAGTACGTTTTACTAAAACTGGTAGAGCAGTGGCAACTTTCACAGTAGCTGCTACTAATACTTATGTTGACTCTACGACCAATGAAACGAAAGAACAAACTGCTTTCATTAATTGTGTTGCATGGGGTAAACTTGGTGAAGCGGCAGGTAATCTTCGTAAAGGCAGTCGCTGCTTTGTAGAAGGTCGCTTGCAAACTCGTTCCTACGAGACTCAGGATGGTCAAAAACGTTACGTTACTGAAGTGGTAGCGAACTTTGTGGGCCAATCCCTTGATATGAATACTAATTCTTTCGATGGTGGGTCCAATTTTGATAGTTTCAGTACAGGCGGCGATGACGAACACATCCCGTTCTAGTGTCCGAGACTCCTACTAATTCGAAAAGGAGGATTCGCAATGAGAAGAGATAGAGGCAGAAAGCCAAGAAGAAAAGTATGCGTTTTCTGTGCAGACCATATCGATCAAATCGACTATAAAGATGTTGCAAAACTTCGTCGTTTCACGACTGAACGCGGCAAAATCTTACCTCGTCGTATTTCCGGTACTTGCGCAAAACATCAACGCAAATTGACTACATCTATCAAACGTGCACGTGCAATCGCTTTATTGCCATTCACTGCAGAATAATTGATGAATCAAGGCGGTATAACCATTTGGTTGTACCGCCTTTTTGCTACATAAAGAGCTGGTTCTGTATGGACTGGCTCTTTTTCTTAGATTGTGGTATGTTTTGCAGGAATACGGTGTTTCTATAGAACAAATTGTAGCTGATGTAAAAGCATTACTAAGTTAAAATCGCTACAGAATATAACTTATATAAATATTGTTTATGAATGAATTAAAAAGTAGTAGTCCTTGCTAATTAGCATAGAAACTACTGCTTTTTGAATATATGAATATGAGTTATAAATAGTATTTATAAATAAAATATTTTATAGTTTTTTATCAATATGACTATAAATAATAGATGAAGTAGTATATAATAAAAATAGACTGACCCATTTGGATGTATGATACAGTTTTACTAATTTATAAATCTGTATTGGTTAGTATATGAACGTAAATGTGCTTTTGTTGGTGTGTAAAGGGAGATTTGGAAACATTGAAAAAGGTTTTAACTTTGGCCGTGGCTTTGGCTGTAGTCAGCAGTGGTTATCTGTGTGAGGTAAATGGTGCCGCAGAACCGATAACCAAAAAAGCGCCTTCCATCTCAGAATTTAATATATATGTGCCAAAAGAGCTCAATGAACGTCAAAAAGATCTTGTTGAAATCGGACGTTATACAGCTAGCGGAGATCTTGACTCCTTGAGAGAAACGATTATTTCTGCTATTGAACGTGGTACTTTGACACCTCAAGAGGTAAGTATTGCTATTCGTCAGTTGTACTCTGCAGCGGGTTTAAAGCAAATGAATGCGGCTCTTGCTACATTTGAGCAACTTCGTGAAGAACGCCCTGAGTTTGGTGTAGATTATGATAAACTTGTGCCAAAGCGAGTGGGCTTAAGTGCTCTACTAGGTAATGGCTCAAATAGTACAAATATGGCTGCCAAAATTAAAGCTGATGAAGCATCAACAGCTGTAAAATATAATACATTCCGTATTAAAAAGCCAAAACCACAAAATAGAAACAGATCACGTCTAGGTAAACTTGATCGTGAACTCGTAGCAGCAGCGGCATTAGGTACTCGTGTTGGTAAATCAAATGCGGTGTTTGCTACATCTAAGAAAAGTTTAACAGAGCTTGGTTTGAGCCCACAACAAATTGAATACTTAGAAAATATGCTTTCTAATTAATGATGAGCCCTTGTCTTTTCATAATGACAGGGGCTTTTTTATATTACTAATTGACGTAAAGTAAAGCATTTTTCTATAATAATAAGGATAGGTAACAATTAGTTATGTAATATAGTACTTTCAGAATAGACATATAAGGAGTAACGATGCGTCTTCGTAGAAAACCGTGGATTGATGAGGCTATCCACGAGTATGATTCACACATTATTTTATCAGGACAAGAGGCTTATAAAGGCAAATGGAGAGAGGCTTTTTCGCATCCAGAAAGACCATTATACATGGAACTAGGCACTGGTAAGGGACGATTCATTGCGGGTATGTCTGAAGCATATCCAGATGCAAATTTTGTTGGTTTTGAGGTTCAAATCGGTGTAATTTACTATGCAGCACAAAAGATTTTTGAAGCTCAACGGGACAATGCAAAAGTATCTTTGTTTGATATTGCAGGAATTGAAGAAATTGTAGCCCCTGAAGAAGTAGATCGATTCTATATCAATTTCTGTGATCCATGGCCTAAGGCTAAACATGCTAAGCGTCGCTTAACATATCATACATTCCTTGACCGCTATGCACGTTTGTTAAAAGATAATGGCGAAGTGCACTTTAAAACCGATAATGAAGACTTGTTTATGTTCTCTCTAGAGGAGTTCAAAAATTGTGGGTGGGAACTCAAGAATGTCACCTATGATTTACATAGTACAGATTTACCGAATGTAAAAACGGAATATGAAGAGAAATTTAGCGCAAAGGGACAACCTATTTTCCGATTAGAAGCAGTAAAACCGACTGTTACTAAGGAGGCATAATATGGTGCAAAAAGGGGAAAAGAAGGGGCACTTTTGGGAGAAAGTGTTTAAGAACGACCTACAAGGCATGTTATTGCCTATAGCGCTTATGGCCTTGATTGGTAGCATTAATATCTTTAGTGCCACCTATGTTGGGTCGATTACAACAGATACTGGATTGTTGGGCTATGCACCGAGACATTTAGGTTATTTATTGGCTTCTGCTATTTTGGGTGTCCTTTTGTATCGATTTGATTATCGTCGATTACAAAATGCTAAATTACTGACTTGGATAATGGGATTGACCGCAGTATCCTTAGTGGCTATATATTTGGTTGGTGTAGAGGTCAATGGTGCGCGCCGGTGGATTTCTCTTGGCCTATTCTCGTTCCAGCCATCAGAGTTTGCTAAATTGGCTGCACTCATGTGGACAGCAGCTAAATTGGCGGATAAACCGTGGGTAAAACCCAGATTTACATCTATGATTAAACCTAAGAAGGGTTTGTCTCAAAAAGAGGTAGCATTAGGTTATATTTTTGAACGCGTAAGATATATGTGCTATATGTTGCTTTGGCCAATCATATTTGCTTTGCTCACTATTAAACAGCCGGATATGGGGACTGCCGTATTGATTATAGGTTTCTCCTACCTGTTAATATTCTTATCTGGCTTTGAGAAAAGTATATTTGGCTTATCCTTGATGGGGGCTATTGTCGTAGGTATTTATGCTGCTCGTAGTAGTTCGTATCGGTGGGAACGCGTTGTATCTTGGTTTGATCCCTGGTCCTATGCACAGGATAAAGGCTATCAAACTGTACAAGGTTTGTTAGCCGTAGGCTCAGGTGGATTCTTTGGACAAGGCCTTCTGAATGGTACGTCAAAGTATTTCTATCTACCTGAAGCACATACGGACTTTGCTTTCGCTGTTTGGGCACAGGAAATGGGATTTTTAGGCGGTATTCTGGTCGTATTCTTAATGGCCATGTTTACGTATTTTGGATTCCGTATTGCTAATAGAGCACGCGATGCTTTTGGTAGATGGTTAGCCATTGGGATTACGATTCTCATCAGTGGTCAAGCATTCTTTAATATCGCCATGGTTTGTGGTATGTTGCCTGTAACAGGTGTGCCATTGCCATTCGTTAGCTATGGTGGTTCTTCTCTAATGATGAATTGTTTAGCTATCGGTATTTTAGCAAGTATTGCGAGACGTGGTGTAGAAGGTGTTAAACCAGTAGGTAATAAGGAAACGTTGCCGTCGTTGCGCGAGGAAACGCAGAGTCGGTTTAGACCGAATAGAACGGTTAAATCTAAATTACCGGGACGTTTTGTACCACCAAATAAACGATAATATATGTGTTGTGTATGAGGGGAAATTATGAACGATTTTATTGATATTCAAGAACGCCCATCATTGGGTAAATTATTGCCACTTAGCTTTCAACATTTATTTGCCATGTTTGGCTCTACCGTACTTGTACCGTATTTGTTGAAAGTCGATCCAGCAACGGCATTATTTATGAATGGTATTGGTACATTGCTGTACTTATTCGTATGTAAAGGCAAGATTCCAGCCTATTTAGGCTCTAGTTTTGCTTTTATTGCTCCTGTCAGTGCGGTATTGGCTGCAGGATTTGGGTATGAAGCAGCCAAAGGTGCCTTCGTCGTATTTGGCTTATCCTTTGTTATTTTATCGTTCTTAGTTCGCTATATTGGTATCGGTTGGATTGATAAATTATTCCCACCAGCTGCGATGGGGGCTATCGTTGCTATCATCGGTCTTGAACTAGCCCCAGTCGCTATGGGTATGGCTGGACTCATCGGTGATCAAAATCTTGGCATGTCTCATGAGCAGGCTATCATAGTATCTATGTTCTCTTTGATTGTGACCTTGTTAGGAACCGTCGTATTCCGAGGATTCCTTGCTGTAATTCCTGTGCTTATAGGCGTAGTGGCAGGTTATATCTTATCTGCTATCATGGGCGTTGTCGATTTCTCCGCTGTTGAAGCGGCACCATGGTTCTCGCTACCACAGTTTTATGGTATGCCTGAATTTGATATCAATGCCATCGTCATGATTATGCCAGCACTCTTTGTAGTATTTGCTGAGCACGTAGGTCACTTAGTTGTAACGAGCAACATTGTATCAAAAGATTTGATGAAAGAACCAGGTTTACAACGTTCCTTGCTAGGTGATGGCCTTGCGAACATCCTTTCTGGTTTCTTCGGTGCTACACCAAATACGACATACGGTGAAAATATCGGTGTCCTCGCTATCACTCGTTGCTTCAGCGTATGGGTAATCGGTGGTGCTGCAGTTCTAGCGATGATCGTTTCCTTCGTAGGTAAGGTTGCAGCTCTGATTCATGCTATTCCAGTACCAGTTATGGGTGGCGTATCCATTCTCTTGTTCGGTATCATCGCAGCATCTGGTTTGCGTATGTTAGTAGAACGTAAAGTAGATTACACAAACCCTGTTAACATGATTCTTACATCCGTTATCCTCGTTGTAGGCCTTAGCGGTGCAGAACTTGCTGTAGGTCCTGTTGTATTGAAAGGCATGGGTCTTGCTACTGTAGTAGGCATGGCCATGAGTATTATCTTATTAATCCTTCAAAAAACAGGCGTTGGTAATGACCAATTGAAAAAAACAGAAGTATAATTCAAGTTGCTGTGAGGCTACCATATAAATCGTTGCGTTTATAAGCCCAATTTGTTTTTTACTCCTTATAATAAACGACTACTAGATCAGATGTATATCTGTGAAAGTAGTCGTTTTTAGTTTAGGAAAAACTATGAAAATTATTATGGGATAGAAGTGGAGAGATAAAAATCTATAAGCGTTGCTTACATTTATTAAAAAGACTTGACATAATTCGTTTACAATAGTAGACTTGTCTTAAAGATATTTGTTTACATTTGTAAACGACTAGGAGGAAAGGAAAATGAGCACAATAGAACTTAATACTTATATCACAGATGCTGAATGGGAAGTCATGCGTGTAGTTTGGGCAAATGATCGAGTAACTAGTAAAAAAGTCATTTCCGTATTGCAAGAAAAAATGGGTTGGACACAATCCACTATCAAAACGATCTTAGGTCGATTAGTTGGAAAAGGCGTACTAAATACAGAGCAAGAAGGTAGAAATTTTATTTACACTGCCAATATTGAAGAGAAAGAAGCCGTAAGGGATTATGTAGAAGATATTTTTAACCGTATTTGCAATAAGAAAGTCGGAAATGTAATAGGAAGCATCATTGAAAATCATGTTTTAAGTTTCGATGATATAGATCGACTAGAAAAAATATTAGAGATGAAAAAATCTTTCGCAGTAGAAGAAGTGGATTGCAATTGTCCAGAAGGACAATGCGAATGTCACTTACATCATCATTAAGCATAAGGAGGAATTTAAAATGAATAATGACAACAGATATTCGTCCCATAGTCACCATAATTATGACGACATAGATAAGTTAAAACACGAGCATGGAATCACAGATGAACATGGAGACCATAAGGATCAACATCACGACCATCATGCTGGTCATGATCACAGTGGGCACGGAGGGCATGACCACCATCATCACGGAAGCTTTAAGGAACTTTTCTTAAAGTCATTGCCACTAGGAATCGTTATTATGCTCTTATCCCCTATGTATGGATTTGAACTACCATTCCAGTTTACTTTTCCATATTCTGATATTGTAGTAGCTATTTTATCTACTATATTAATTATTTATGGTGGACGTCCATTCTATCAAGGCGCAGTTGACGAATTTAAACAAAAAGAACCTGGAATGATGACTCTAGTTTCTTTAGGTTTAAGTGCTTCATATTTATACAGTATTTATGCTGTGATCATCACCTACGTAACGGGTGAACACGTGATGGACTTTTTCTTTGAATTTGCTTCATTACTATTAATCATGTTATTAGGTCACTGGATTGAGATGAAAGCTATTGGAGAAGCAGGAGACGCACAAGCAGCATTGGCTAAGTTAGTGCCGAAAGATGCTCACGTTGTATTAGAAGACGATTCAATTGAAACACGACCAGTTGCTGACTTAAAGATAGGTGATTTAATTCGTGTTCAAGCCGGAGAAAATGTGCCAGCAGACGGGATTATCGAGCGTGGCGAATCACGTGTAAATGAAGCTCTTCTAACTGGGGAGTCAAAAGCAGTAAAAAAAGGCCCTGGCGATGAAGTAATCGGAGGCTCAACAAATGGAGAAGGGGTACTTTATATTAAAGTGCTTGAGACAGGTGATCAATCCTTCATCTCTCAAGTTCAGAATTTAATCAGCCAAGCTCAAAGTCAGCCTTCCAGAGCAGAAAATATTGCTCAAAAGGTTGCAGGATGGCTCTTCTATATTGCGGTCATTGTCGCACTAATAGCTTTTGTAGTGTGGATGATTATTGGAGATATCCCAACGGCAGTTACCTTTGCTATCACTACCTTAGTTATAGCTTGTCCACATGCATTAGGTCTGGCTATTCCATTGGTCACCGCCCGTAGCACAAGCTTAGGAGCTAGTCGTGGGTTACTGGTGAAAGACCGCCAAGCCTTAGAAATAGCTCAAGATGCAGATGTGATGATTTTAGATAAAACAGGTACTTTAACAACTGGTGAGTTTAAAGTATTAGACGTTGAACTTTTTAATAACAAATATAAGAAAGAGGAAATCATTGCCTTATTGGCAGGTATTGAAGGAGGATCTAGTCACCCAATTGCTCAATCAATTATAAGTTTCGCCGAGCAGCAAGATATACGTCCAGCATCTTTTGATTCTATTGATGTGATTTCCGGTGCTGGAGTAGAGGGTAAAGCAGGCGGACACCGTTACCAATTAATCAGTCAAAAAGCCTACGGACGTAATCTGGATATTGATATTCCAAAAGGAGCAACTCTCAGTGTCTTAGTAGAAAACGATGATGCTATTGGTGCTGTAGCTTTAGGGGATGAATTAAAACCAACGAGCAAAGAGTTAATTAAAGTTCTTAAAAAGAACAATATTCAACCAATTATGGCAACAGGTGATAATGAAAAAGCAGCTCAAGGCGTGGCAGAATATTTAGAGATTGAATATAGATCAAATCAATCTCCACAAGACAAATATGAGTTAGTAAAAACACTTAAAGAAGAAGGAAAAAAAGTTATCATGGTAGGTGACGGTATCAATGATGCTCCTTCTCTTGCCTTGGCAGATGTTGGAATAGCGGTCGGTGCAGGAACTCAAGTGGCGTTGGATTCAGCTGATGTCATCTTGACTCAATCTGATCCAGGAGATATTGAATCATTTATTGAATTAGCACACAAAACAACTCGTAAAATGAAACAAAATCTCTTTTGGGGAGCCGGTTATAACTTTATAGCTATCCCTCTAGCTGCAGGAATTTTGGCTCCTATTGGTATCACATTAAGCCCTGCATTAGGAGCAGTCCTAATGTCTGTGTCAACAGTCATCGTCGCCATTAATGCTATGTTATTAAGGTTAGATCCCAAAAATAACGGTTAACAGATTGAATTATTGAAACTCCTTAAAGTATCAAGATACAATAGTTTTACAGGAGAAAAAGAGATGTAAGTACTAGCTCTTTTAATACCATGAAAGTTGGTACTATAGAATCTTTATAAATTATTTTTAATATTGTATAATGAGTATATAAGTTGTATAAAATTAATTATAGAGAGGAGGGCCTATGGAGTTTTTAATTTGGATGGCTATAGGGATCGCCCTGATGGCGGTAGAACTCGTTGTACCGGGCGGTATTTTAGGGCTCATCGGTTATTGTGCATTCCTTTGGGGCGTTTTTGTAGCTCTTGGAGAAGGAACGGTAGCGCTGTATGCAGTACTAGGATTAACGGCCTTACTAATTGTCCTTATCATCGTGTTCTTTAATCACTTTGAAAAGACTTGGATAGGCAAATTGTTTACCTTAGGGCAACGGTCTACGACAAAAGCCGGTTATGTATCTAATGATGTATTAGAAGATTTGGCTGGCAAGGAAGGTGTAGCTCATACAACACTACGCCCTGCAGGTATTGCTAAGATTAATGGTAATTTGGTAGATGTTGTAACCGAAGGGGACTTCATCGATGCCGGTTCACCCATTGTGGTGCTTCGTGTTGTAGGTGGCCGCAATATTGTTAGAAAGCGCGATTAAGCTTTCACCACATCGTCGTAAATAATGGAGGTTATTATGGATGTAGGTATTTTAATTTTGATTCCCATTCTACTGATTGGGATTATGGTATTCTTGTATGTTGTGCCATTAGGCCTTTGGGTATCCGCGTTGGCAGCCGGTGTTAACGTAGGCATTTTTACATTAGTTGGTATGCGTTTACGTCGTGTAAATCCATCTCAAATTGTAATGCCTTTAATTAAGGCGAATAAAGCGGGTCTTGAGGTTAATGTAAATCAATTGGAAGCACATTACCTTGCTGGCGGTGACGTTGACCGCGTTGTAGATGCATTAATCGCTGCTGAACGCGCATCTATTCCGTTGACATTTGAACGTTCTGCTGCTATAGACCTCGCTGGTCGTGATGTATTGGAAGCAGTTCAAATGTCCGTTAATCCTAAGGTGATTGAAACACCAATCATTTCTGCAGTGGCAAAAAATGGTATTGAACTTAAGGTTCGTGCTCGCGTAACGGTACGTGCTAATATTGATCGCCTCGTTGGTGGTGCTGGTGAAGCTA
>OIUY01000308.1_pt1 | contig 10500 bp, 8 predicted proteins | sample 1587171 | NCBI WGS metagenome assembly OIUY01 (sample SAMN02675046, study PRJEB24791) | human gut metagenome, SKBSTL021 | isolation source: stool | host: Homo sapiens | place: USA
GAATTATGGAAATGCATACAGCGTTATCGCAGTGATTTCAAACGATGAGCGCTTCGATGAGTATAATCTGACAGAAAGTAAAGACTTTCGCATTGCGCTGGATAAGGATGCGGAAAATCGTAATATAGCATTTGAGCAGTTTGCGGAATTGAATGGTATGAAATACAAGACGGTATGGTGTGAAAATGCGAAGGAACAGCAAAAGGCCGTTGAGTCTGGAAAAGCCGATGCTCTGATAACCGTCGATCTTTCCATTGATGATAATTTTCGTTCCATTGCAAAATTTTCTCCAACACCATTTTATTTTGCGACCACAAAAGGCAACAGCGCATTGATCTCCGAACTGAATCGGGCCATTGTCAGCATAAGTGAAGTCAATCCGACGCTGCAGTCTACGCTGTACAATAAATATTTCACGAAATCAAGCAATCAGCTGCTCTTAAACAGCAGGGAAAAAGCCTATATCAACGAGCATCCTGCGTTGAAGGTGCTGGTACAGGACGGGTTTGGACCGCTGCAATATTATAACGGCAATCGGGAAATACAAGGTGTGGCAAATGATCTTTTGAAAAGCATCAGCAAAAAGGCGGGCTGGAGGCTGGAATATATATACCGACAGCTATGATGATTTTGCAAAGAAAATTGCAGATAAAGAAGCAGATATCGTATTGAACATACAGTATGATTATGATTTGGTGAGTCACAGTACCCTGCTGCTGAGTACACCATATCTGGAAACGGAGCGTGTGCTTGTCGCAGGGAATGATGTCGATGTAACGACATTGAAAGAGAAAAAGGCCGCAATCTACAAGGGGAATGTGACAGAAAAGTATGAGAATACAAAAAATGCAGTCTATTATGATTCCATCGAGGAAGCACTGCGTGCAGTCGATGAGGGCATATGTGATTACACGTATACGGACAGCTATGCTGCATCCTTCTATCAGTACCGGGATGATTTCACGCATTACATTATTTATCCCCAGGCGAATTCCTCCTCGATGAAATACAGCATGGGTATTATCAACAGCAGTGAGAACACACTTGCGACAATTTTGAATAAGGGTATCCGTACCATTGATACCAGTGAGCTGGAAAGCTATATCTATGAAAATGCACAGCAGCAAAAGCCGTTTACCTTCATGACATATATTCAGGAAAACCCGCTGAAATTCATGATGCTGATCGTGGCAGCAGCCTCGGTTCTGTTGATGCTTGGATATGTGTACTATCGTAATCAAATGAAAATGAAAAAGCAGATCGAGCTGGAAAACACGCGTTACCGCTATCTCTCGGAAATTATGAAGGAAGTAATTTTTGAGTATGATTACAGGAGTGATATGCTGCGTCTTACCAGTGAGGCTGTGGAGATTTTCAAGGTACCTGAAGTGATTGAGCATTTTTCTTCCTATCAATCCGAGATTCTGGTTGTGGATGGTAAGGGGAACAATCCGCTTTATGAACAGCTGATGAAGAAGGTGGATACGGATGCGGACGTAAATCTGATTTTTCACGGGTCTTCCTTATGGTATCATATATATATCAAGGTGATTTATGATGGGGCACAGGCTGTTTCCGCAATCGGACGTGTGCAGAACATCCATGCTGAAAAGATGGAAAAGGAGCAGCTGCGTAAAATAAGCATGCTGGATTCTCTGACGGATATTCTGAATGCAGCATCTGTGAAGAAGCAGATTCAGGGGGTACTGAATGCAAAGAGTACACCGCATGCGCTGTACATTATGGACTTGGATGATTTCAAGGAGGTAAATGATGTACACGGCCATTATATGGGAGATCAGGTGCTGATTCAGACAGCAACCGCCTTGCAGGAGGTCTTCCGTGATTCCGCAATTGTAGGACGGCTTGGGGGAGATGAGTTTGTCGTCTTTATGAAGCATATCAGTGGCAGAGAACAGGTGAAGGAGAAGTGTCAGCTTCTGACAGAGAATCTGCGTTATAAAAGAGAAACCACCAAACTGCCGATTCCAACCATCAGCATCGGGGTATCGCTGAGTCGCACCGGTGATGATTTTGTCAGTCTGTATCAGCGTGCGGATATTGCGTTATATGATGTTAAACATCAGGGCAAGGATAATTATGTCATTGATAAAGAATAAAACAGCAGGCAGAATCATTATGGTGGTTCTGCTTTCTCTTCCGCTGCAGGGGTGCAGGAAGGGACAGGATGAAGTGAAAATACCCTGGAAGGTGGAGCAGCTGGCAGAGCAGATCGATCAGACTCGAAAAACGGAAGCCTACAAACTGCCGGCAATGCCTAAAGAGAAATCCAGCCTGCAGAAGTACTGGAAGGCACTGGACTATGCTTTGGAAAATCAGCATGCCTCCTCACCCTCCCGCACACTGACGAAGAAAGAGGCGCGCGAGGATACAACGGCATTGTTTGCAATGCTGAAGGAGCTGTATGGCTGCTATGCCTATTTTAATCAGAGTGATGCATTTGCGCAGGCAGAGGAGGCAATCCTGCAGGACATCGAGAGAATTCGGGAGCTGGATTATACGGCCTATCGTTCCTGTATTCGAACACATCTGCGCTTTCTTGAGGATCAGCACTTTCTGATTGACCAGATGCCGCTGAAACGTCCCATGGTAACCTTTACGATGCAGGATACGTTTGAAAAGAGAAAAGACGGATTTTATTTCAAAGATAAAAGGGTAACGGCAATAGATGAAGAAACAAAGCTGGAGACTGTTCTGAAGGAGGATGCTCTGCATGCGGGACGCTATGTATATTATCAAAAAACAAACGAGCAGAAAACAGAAGTTACCCTGCATTTTGCCAAGGAAACGGTACAGCGGCAGAAGGTGCTGCCTCTTACCGCACATCCTTCGGATAAAGCCATTCTTGAAAAGGAGATTCAGGGTGTTCCCTATGTTCATACGGCACGGATGTTTTATGCAAAACGTGAACAGGAGAAGGCGGATGCATTTTTTAAAACGGCAGAGAAGTTCAAAGACAGCAAAGCAGCGATTCTGGATTTGCGGGGAAACAGCGGTGGTGATCTGCTGGTGGCAGAAAGCTGGTATCGCAGCTTCTCGGGGACTGCAAAGGGCGGTCATATGCAGACACTGTTGAAGCTTCCTCTGGAAAACCCCTTGCTGGAGGAGAAATTTCATGCAGAAGACTTCGCACAGTCCTTATCGGATTTGCGAAAGAAAGAAGCCTGGAAGCAGCTGGATGAGCTGCATGCTGTGGTGGAGCGCAGAAGCGAGAAACAAATAAAGAATGATACACTGCTGTTCGTCTTACAGGATGATCAGACCGCATCCGCAGCGGAGCATTTGATCGATCGGCTGCACAGCCTTGATCATGTTGTGTTCATCGGTACACCGACGGCAGGCATGCTGCGTGGTTCTTCCTTTCTGACAGTGTATCTGAAGCATTCCAGTCTGGAGGTCAGCTTTGGCAATATGCTGACGCAGTTTTCGGACTCCTATGCTAAAGAATATTACGGTATAGAGCCGGATATCTGGACAAACGATGCCTCCGCTCTTGTAGAGCAGCTGCTGACACAATAGGTCTGTGATCTTATGGAAAAATGATATTGCAATGAAAAGAAGCCTGCGCATATCCGTGGTTCTTCCTCAATTGCGGGTGAAAAAAATAGGGAGAATTCCATTTGAATTCTCCTTTATGCAGGCACCTCTATGTAGGAAAGAATGGTATCTGCAGGTTTTTTATGATATGAAAGAGAGCGCAAAGCTTCCGGAAGAAAGCGGCAGGATATCCCGTTTATGTTTTCAGACCGGAGCGTCCGGATAAATAATTGATGAGCTGCTGTGCGGCACGCCCGCTGTTTCCGCCATGACCAAGCCCCCATTTTCTGGCCTCTGCCTGCAGCTCCTCCTCACTGAGCGTGATTTCCGGATACTGCTTGGCAAGCTCCGTAACGATTTCAAAGTAGTTCTTCTGATTTGGGCGCTCATAGCAGATGCTGAGACCGAAGCGTGCCACAAGCGAGAGCTTCTCCTGCATGGTATCGGAATGATGCAGCTCGTCATCGTCATTGATATCGTTGCGGTCCTTCCATGTTTCCCGTACCAGATGGCGCCGGTTGCTGGTGGCATAGATCAGGACATTATCCGGCTTTGTTTCCACGCCGCCCTCAATGACCGCCTTTAAAAATTTATATTCGATTTCAAATTCCTCAAAGGACAAATCATCCATATAAATGATAAAGCGGTAATTGCGATTTTTGATATGCGATATAATGGTTGAAAGATCCTTGAATTGATGCTTATAAATTTCAATCATGCGCAGGCCATCCTTATAGTACTCATTGACGATGGCCTTGATGCTGGTGGACTTTCCGGTTCCGCTGTCTCCGTACAAAAGAGCATTGTTGGCGTTGCGTCCCTCAACAAAGGCCTGTGTGTTTTCCCGCAGCATATCCTTTTGCATCTGATAGCCGATGAGATCATCAAGAACCACGCTGTCCATATTGTTGATGGGAAGAAATTCCACATCCCCGTTTTCACAGGAGCGGATGCGAAACGCCTTGTTTAAGCCAAACATCCCAACACCGTACTCCTGATAGAAGGTGGTGATGATTTGGAAGATTTCCTCCTCATCGGCGGCAGTCTCAATGCTGCGGGAGATACGTTGTACCATTGCGGAGACATTCCTGTTGTACATGCGCTCCTTTTTGGCAACGGCTTTATAATTGCTGATCGTTGAGAAGCAGTCGATGCCGAGTGCTTTTTCAATCGGGTGAAAGTCAAAATCAAAGAGACGCTTCACTACCCTGAAATCATTTTTGGCGAAATGATGCACACTGCCATCCTGTACCGGACTCTTTTCACTGACGAGGCTGAATGAATTTTCATTCATCAGAAGCAGAAAGGTCAGATAATTGTGCCAGAGATTTTCATCAAAGCCATAGCTGGTCGCCAGATCAAGCAGTGCCTTGATCTGTGTGTATATACGTTCAATCAGCTCTGCGTCCTCTGCCGTTTTTGCATCAAAGTCATGAAATATCTTGGAAAGCTCTGATAAAATGCTGTGATCACCAAAGCTGCGGTATAAAATAAGTTTTGCTGTTTCCTTATACATGGGGATACCTCCGTTGTCTATGCCTTTTATTATAAAGAAGGAATGGCGGAATGAAAAGGGTTTTGTGAAAATAAATATTCGTTTTCCACAGCGTATGTAACAGGATTGTAAAATAAATGAAAATATGACTGAAAACTATTGACAAAAGTGTGAAAAAGTTTTATTCTAATACCATCACAGTTGGAAAGGAAGTGGACAAGTGATGGCACTATACATTATCGTCATTATTATTATTCTCATAGTCCTAAGCAAGTCTGTTTTTCTTTCTAGTGAGTCTCATACGTGAGATTTCCATAACAGAACACTTTCGTTGTATAAACACTAAGGCGTGAGGATAGAAAGAAAAGCAGCTTATCGTTGGATATGCTGCTTTTTTACGAAACAGGAGGAAGAGGAATGGAATGTAAAGATGTAGAGCAGGCGGCCGCCAGACTGCAGGGGCAGATTCACAATGTGAAGGTGACCAGCTCGCGGACATTTTCGGAAATGAGCAGCTGTCAGCTGTTTCTGAAATGTGAGAACCGCCAGAAAACCGGATCTTTCAAGGTTCGCGGCGCCTTCAACAAGCTGGCGAAGCTGAAGGAAGAGGGGAAAACGAGCGAGGTTATTGCCAGCAGTGCCGGTAACCATGCACAGGGCGTCAGCTATGCCGCAAGCAAGCTGGGCATGCATGCGACCATCGTGATGCCGAAGAGCACACCGATCGCCAAGGTGCTGGCAACCAAGGGCTATGGTGCCGATGTGGTGCTGGCAGGGGATAATTATGATGAGTGCTATCAGGAAGCGCTTCGTCTGCAGGAGGAAAAAGGGGCAACCTTTATTCATCCCTTTGATGATGAGGATGTCATAGCCGGTCAGGGAACAATCGCCTATGAGATCTGTCATGATCTGCCCAATGTGGATATGATCGTCGTACCGGCCGGGGGAGGCGGACTGCTTTCCGGAATCAGCTTTTATGCCAAGCAGATCAATCCGCGTATCAAAATCGTTGGGGTTCAGGCGGAGGGAGCCAATGCCATCGTGCAGAGCTTTCAGAAGCAGAAGCACTGTGCGATTAAACATGTAAATACGATCGCGGATGGAATCGCGGTGATGAATCCGGGAAAAACCACGGTAAAGCTTATTCAGGAAAATGTGGATGAGATGGTAAGTGTCAGTGACAGTGAAATCGCAGCGACGATTCTGCTGCTGCTGGAAAGAGAAAAGCAGGTCGTGGAGCCGGCGGGGGCAGCGAGTCTGGCAGCTGTGCTCAACGGAAAAATCAATGTTGCGGGAAAACGTGTTGTCTGTGTTCTGTCCGGAGGAAATATCGATGTTTCCTTTATACACAAGGTTGTTGAAAAGGGACTGGTAAGCCGCGGCAGAAACATGAAATTCAAAACACTGATGCTGGATGTACCGGGTGCTCTGGAGCATTTCACGCATATCCTGTGTGAACAGAATGCGAATATTATTGAAATACAGTATGACCGTATCCAGGCTGATTTGAATCTGAATGAAACCATACTCCATCTGGCTGTTGAGGTCAGCAGCAAGGAACATGGGGAGGCACTGATTAAGGTGTTAAAGCAAAAGGGATATGAAATAACGATGGAATAGGGAGGCTGTTTTATGAAAATGAATGGTTCGCAGATACTGATACAGGCATTGATCGACCAGGGTGTGGATACCATCTTCGGATATCCCGGAGGATCGGTGCTGAATATCTATGATGCGTTATATGAACGAAGTGAGGATATCCGTCACATTATCACCTCACATGAGCAGGGGGCAGCCCATGCGGCAGACGGCTATGCGAGAAGCACCGGCAAATGCGGGGTCTGTCTGGCAACCAGCGGACCGGGCGCTACCAATCTGGTTACCGGTATTGCGACAGCCTATATGGACTCCATTCCCATGGTGGCCATTACCGGCAATGTTCCCAATGATCTGCTGGGACGTGATTCCTTTCAGGAGGTTAATATCACGGGGATCACCATGCCGATCACCAAGCATAACTTTATCGTGCAGAATGTCGAGGATTTGGCGGCGGTGGTACGCAAGGCGTTTGTCATCGCCAATTCCGGACGAAAGGGTCCTGTTCTGATCGATATACCGAAGGATGTTACCGCAGCGCACAGCGAATATGTCAAGCTGCCGCGCTATCGCATCCGCAAGCTTCCAAAGGTGGATGATGTCGTATTTGAACAGGCGCTGGAGGTCATCCGCAGGGCCGAGCGTCCGATGATCTATGCCGGAGGAGGGATTATTTCCTCCAATGCGACCAGAGAGCTAATGAATTTTTCCAGGCATATGGATATTCCTATCTGCTGTTCCATGATGGGACTTGGCAGTGTGCCGTATGACTATGATTTATATATGGGTATGCTGGGGATGCATGGGACACCGGTCTCCAATTACGCAACCCTGAATACCGATCTGATTATCGCAATCGGCTCCAGATTTTCCGATCGTGTTGCGGGAAACCGGGAAGAATTCGGCAGAGAGGCGAAAATCATCCATTTCGATATCGATGCCTCTGAAATTTCCAAGAATGTGGCCAGTGACATTTCCATCGTCGGAGATGCCCGCTATATTCTGAAGAAAATGATACAGCGCATGCCGGAAACCAAGCATGATGACTGGACGGGAACACTTAAGGATTTTAAAACCAAGCTAGGGCTGCCAAAGCCGAAGCCGGGAGAAAATGTCGATCCCAGAGATCTTGCCCTGACCCTGCATGAAATCGTCGGAGAGGATGCGATTATCGTTACCGATGTCGGACAGCATCAGATGATCATGGCACAGTATTATCAGTTTTCCCGTCCGCGCAGCTGGATCAGTTCCTGCGGTCTGGGGACGATGGGCTATGGTATGGGAGCGGCGATCGGTGCCAAGGTTGCCAATCCGCACCGTCCGGTTATTCTGGTTACGGGGGATGGAAGCTTCCATATGAATATGAATGAGATGGCAGCGGCTGTCAGTGCCAATATTCCCATCGTCGTGCTTGTCTTCAACAATCATGTTTTAGGCATGGTGCGGCAGTGGCAGACTCTGTTCTATGATCACCGCTATTCTCATACGACGATTGACCGGCAGACGGACTTTGTGAAGCTGGCAGAGGCGTTTGGCGGAAAGGGATTGCGTATCCAAACGAGGCATGATATTAAAGGTGTCATGAAGGAGGCGCTGTCCAGCAGGGTTCCCTGCATTGTAGACTGCTGGATTGACAAGGATGACTGTGTCTATCCGATCATACCTCCGGGAAAAAGCGGTAAGGATATTATTCTATATGGCAACTAGGGAGATGAGAGCATGAATCGAGCGGTATTATCCATTCTGGTATCCAATCACTTCGGGGTACTGACAAGAGTGACGAATCTGTTTTCCCAAAGAGGATTCAACATAGATTCTCTGGCTGTAGGAGAAACGGAAAATGAAAATTATTCCCGTATCACGATTACGACGAGCGGGGATGCAGCGAGTGTCAATCAGATCAAGCTGCAGCTGGATAAGCTGGAGGATGTGAAAATCGTGCAGGAAATACCGGACGAACAGCTGTTTATCCGGGAGGTCATGCTCGTTAAGGTGGCCCCGCGCGTCAATCAGATGGAGGCATTTGAAAAATGTGTGGAGGACTTTAACGGACGGACGCAGATTATCGAGGATGGCTGCTGTATCGTGGAGCTGACGGATACACCGGCTTCTGTAAATTATTTTCTGGAGGAGCTGCGCGAGTATCACATTAAGGAAATCAGCCGCACAGGCGGAGCTGCGCTGCAGCTGAGTACGGAAACTGTTTATTAAACGTAAGCACTTACGTTTTGATAGAACTGGAATTACCAAAAACAAGGAGGAAAACGAAAATGGTAAAAGTTTATTATGATGCAGATTGCAATATGGATCTTCTGAAAGGAAAGACCGTGGCAATCATCGGGTATGGAAGTCAGGGACATGCACATGCACTGAACCTGAAGGACAGCGGAGTGAATGTGGTAGTCGGTCTTCGTCCGGGCTCCAAGAGCCGTGCAAAGGCAGAGGAAGCAGGATTAACGGTATTGGATACGGCAGAGGCTGCAAAAGCAGGTGATGTTATCATGATTCTGACACCGGATCAGGATCAGCCGGATATCTATAAAAAAGATATTGAACCAAATTTGGAAGAAGGAAATATGCTGATGTTTGCACATGGCTTCTCCATCCATTTTAATCAGATCGTGGCACCGGCTGGTGTCGATGTTACAATGTGTGCACCAAAGGGTCCCGGACATACCGTACGCAGTCAGTATCAGGAGGGCAGAGGTGTTCCATCACTGATCGCCGTACATCAGGATGCAAGCGGAAAAGCACATGATTATGCTTTGGCATATGCCGGAGGTATCGGTGCCGGACGTGCCGGAATCATTGAAACAACCTTTAAGGAAGAAACGGAAACCGATCTGTTCGGTGAGCAGGCTGTCTTATGCGGCGGTGTCTGCGAGCTGATGCAGGCTGGCTTTGATACGCTGGTGGAAGCAGGCTATGAGCCGGAAATGGCATATTTCGAATGTATCCATGAAATGAAGCTGATTGTCGATCTGATCAACAGCGGTGGCTTCGCAATGATGCGCTATTCCATCTCCGATACAGCAGAATACGGTGACTATGTGACTGGAAAACGTCTGATTACAGAAGAAACGCGCAAGGAGATGAAGAAGGTTTTAACAGAGATTCAGGATGGAACCTTTGCCGGAAACTGGATTACGGAAAACAAGGCCGCAGGACGCTCCCACTTCCTGGCAATGCGTCGCGTTCATGCAGCACACCCATCGGAAAAGGTTGGCGAGAAGCTGCGTAAAATGATGAGCTGGCTGAAAAAATAAGGAGGCATTCAATATGGGTAGACCAAGTGATTCTGTCGTTCGAGGAGATGCCTGTGCACCGCAGCGTTCGCTGTTCTATGCACTGGGACTGACAGAAGAAGAATTGAATCAGCCGCTGATCGGTGTGGTCAGCGCCTATTCCGAGATTGTTCCGGGGCATCTGCATCTGGATAAAATCACAGAAGCGGTCAAGGCGGGAATCCGCATGGCCGGCGGTACCCCGATTATGGTGCCTTCCATCGGTGTGTGCGATGGTATCGCCATGGGACATATCGGTATGAAATATTCTCTTGCATCCCGTGAGCTGATTGCGGACAGTGTGGAAACAATGGCAAAGGCACATGGCTTTGACGGTCTTGTGCTGGTGCCAAACTGTGATAAAATCGTTCCGGGAATGCTGATGGGAGCCTTGCGTGTCAATGTGCCGAGTGTTGTCATGAGCGGCGGTGCCATGCTGCCGGGAAATGACAGAGGAAAGGCGATGAGTCTTTCCACCATGTTTGAGGCGGTCGGTGCAAAGAAAGCAGGTCTGATCGATCAGGCGGAGCTGAAGATCGGAAGAGCACACGTCTGAACTCCAGTCAC
>OIUY01000310.1_pt1 | contig 10496 bp, 9 predicted proteins | sample 1587171 | NCBI WGS metagenome assembly OIUY01 (sample SAMN02675046, study PRJEB24791) | human gut metagenome, SKBSTL021 | isolation source: stool | host: Homo sapiens | place: USA
TTCCATGTCACGTCCCCGCTCCTTGACATCTCGAATGATTCTTCGGAGGATCCGCTCATCTGCATCCGCCTCCACATACACTTTGATATCCAGAAGATCTCGTAAACGCTCATCCGCCAGAACAAGAATCCCTTCCAGCAAGATAACCTTCTTCGGTTCTACCCTCACAACCTGATCCGATCTTGTATGCTGTGTATAATCGTATACCGGACAATCTACTGCCTTTCCTGCTTTCAGGTCCATCAACTGCCGGATCAAAAGCTCTGTCTCCATTGCATCCGGATGATCATAATTTGTCTTTCTTCGCTCTTCTAACGGGATGTCACTCTGATCCCTGTAATAATTGTCATGATATAAAACTGCTACATCCTCTTTAAATTCTTTTTTTAATTTTCTTGTAAATGTAGATTTTCCCGAACCGGTTCCACCTGCAATTCCTATGATAATCGTTTTCATATTTTCTCTCCATGTATCCGTTTTTCTTTTTACTATACCATATTTTCTTTCAGGAGAGTTACTCTATTTTGCAAACTCTTTTATCTCTGCTTCTGTTCTTGCAAACTGACCGACTGCTTTTTCTATTTTTCCTCCATGCCTATAATACTTTGCTTCCGTTTGCGGTTAATTTAAACCTGGCTCCCAGTACTTCTGCCGCTTTCCTACACATCATCATCCTGCCGAGAAAAATTTCAAAATATTCATACATTGTACAAATCTCCTCGTCAATCTGTAAATTCAATGCGATCAGATGCTTCTGCGCATTCACTTTTACAGCCGCACTTGTCACTGCATAATTCACACGATCGTGCTTATCAAAACTTGCTTTTTCTTTATTTCTTACACGATTTCTCCTGACATCTGTCTTATCCGCAAGAATCAACGCAGCTGATATTGCATCGATGGCCTCCCCTGTAGATTCATCATGATTTCCAATCGCTGACATAACAAGGATTCTGTCTCTCAGCGGCATTTTCAACTTTTCCAAGATTGAACATGCCAGAATTGCCCCATATTCCCCATGATTCTTTCGATTGATCACATTCCCAATGTCATGCATAGCCCCTGCAATCTCTGCAAGTTCAATCTCATGTTCTGTATATCCAAATTTTGACAAAATCATCCCTGCACGTTTTGCAACTATTGCACAATGTTTTTCGGAATGATCGGTATACCCAAGAATTCCGAGATTTTCGTTGCCCTTCTCCAAATACGCTTTTACTTCCTCATTTTGTAATATCTCTTTGTAATTCAATTCTTTCGCCTTCTCCAATTCCATTTTTCCGTCTGAAAATTTTTCTGCTATTTCTGTCTTTTTTCCGCATTTGCATAAGCAGCCTCATAAAAGCACTCCTGGGAATTCAATTTCTGTACATGAAGATTTCGATCCACATAGATTCCTTTTTCCGTCAGACATTTTCCTTTTTCATCATCCTTCATCATCGTTTCAAACATCCAGTCCAGCTGATTTTTTAATCGTTCATCCAGAACCGGGGCAGCCACCTCCACACGACGAAGCGTATTTCGTGTCATAAAATCTGCTGAGGCAATATACACATTCTCTCTTTCTTTCGTTCCAAATCGATAAATTCGAGAATGTTCCAGGAAACGCCCTACAATACTTATCACAGTTATGTTTTCTGTATACCCTTTGACACCTGGAATCAGACAGCAGATTCCTCTGACAATCATTTCAATCTTTACGCCTGCCTGAGACGCTTCGACTAATTTGCTAATGATCACCTTGTCTGTCAAAGAATTGATTTTAATTCCGATGTATCCTTCTTCTCCATTTTTCACATGTTGAATTTCTTCTTCTATCATATCCAACACTTTATTCTGCAAACATTTTGGTGCTACTAATAAAAGATGGGTTTCTTCCACTGTTTCTCCTCTTAACAGTGCTGCAAACACTTCAGCAGCCTCTTTTCCGATTTCTTGATTTCCTGTAATCAATGACAGATCCGTATACAGCGCAGATGTTTTTTCATTATAATTTCCAGTTCCGATCTGTGTCACATAGGACACTCCTTGCTCTGTTTTTCTGGAAATCAGGCATAATTTTGAATGTACTTTATATCCGTTTAATCCATAAATCACACGACAGCCGGCCTCCTCCAATTTTCTGGAATATTCAATATTATTTTCTTCATCAAAGCGGGCGCGAAGTTCTACCAGTACAACAACTTCTTTTCCATTTTCTGCGGCTTCCACCAGTGCATCTACAATCTGGCTTTTATTTGCCAAACGGTACAACGTCATTTTAATCGATACAACCGACTCATCCTCCGCTGCTTCATATAGCAGATTGATAAAGGATTTCATACTTTCAAACGGATAAGATAAAAGCACATCTTTTTCCAGAATCTGCGGAATCAAAGATTCCTTATCATTCAACTGAGGGGTTGGCCTTGGGGTTCGTCTTGGATAAAACAACTCCCCTGCATTTGTATTTTTCAGATAGCTCTGAATAGCAAAGACAAATGACAGATCCAATGGGACTTCCGACCTAAATACATGTTCCTTTTCCACGTGGATCGTTTTGCATAACGCATGCATCATTTTTTTATTCAGAGTTCCGGTAAATTCCATCCTGACCGGGTTCATCCGCTTTCTCTCTTTGATTAAATTTTCCATCGCATCTCTGTAATCCAGATCCTCGTCATAAATCATCTCTGTGTCAATATCTGCATTTCTTGTGACACGAATCAAAGATTTTTCTTTCACACTATAATTTTTAAAGAATTTCGGAAGAAATTGCAGAATTAATTCTTCTGAAAGCAGAAAGGTTCCCTTTCGAGTTGGAATATCGATCAATCTGCGGAACACATTGTTGCTGCATGGAATGATTGCAGTTCTCGTCTTCCCACCCTTCGACTCCAAAAGAGCAACAGCATAGATATCCTTATTCTTTAAAAAAGGAAAGGGCTGCTGTTTACTTACGATATTCGCTGATAAGTAGGGTGCAATTTCCCTGTCAAAATATTCCTCCAGAATTTTTCCTTCTTCTGCAGACAGCTTATTAAAATTGATCAAACGAATTCCTTTCGGCTCCAGTTCCCCCATCAATTGTTCATAAATAACCGTCTTTTTCTCCTCTAGCTCTCGTGTTGCCCTTATAATTGCTTTCACTTGCTCTTCACTTGTCATATTGGTTTTATTCTCACGAACAACTTCTGATACATCCATTTGATCCATCAGCGTTCCTACTCGAACTCGATAGAATTCGTCTAAATTTGACTGGTATATCGATACAAAAGTCAACCTCTCTGCAAGTGGGACTTTCGGATTTCCCGCCTCATTCAATACTCTCTCATTAAACTTCAACCAGGATAATTCCCGATTCATCATATATGGACTTTTCTTTATTTTTTTCTCTGCTTCTTTCATCTAAACAGTTCCTTTCTATGTTTTTTACTCGCTTTTCTTCTACAAACGGCGGATAGCATCCGTTGCCAACACGGATCTTTCACATTCTTCCGGCAACAAAGTAACCTGCCAGCATAACGGACTTCCCTTCATATGCTCTGCAGCATAACTCAATCCATTGGTTCTTTCATCCAAATAAGGTCTGTCTATCTGATTTGGATCTCCCAATAAAATTATTTTTGTTTCTTTTCCGGCACGCGTAATAATTCCCTTAATCTGTGCCGGTGTCATATTTTGCGCTTCGTCTATGATCAAATATGTTTTCATAATGGATCTTCCTCTGATAAAGGTCAGAGCCTCTGTCTGGATGATTCCTCTGTCAAAAATTTCCTGTATTTTATCATTCAATTCCTGCTCATTTGAATATCGCTCACGATCACTGGAATCTACCAATTGTTCCAGATTATCCATAATCGGACGCATCAAAGGAGAAATCTTTTCCTGCTCATCACCTGGAAGAAATCCAATGTCAGAATCAAATAAAGCATTCGGACGACAGATCAGGATCCTCCGATATTCTCCAGATGGATTGTTTAACAATTTTTCCAGTCCCACTGCCAGTGAATAAAAAGTTTTGCTCGTCCCTGCCATTCCTTTTACAATGACAAGCGGAGCTTTCTCTGCAGACTGCATCAATGCTTCCTGTAAAAAATACTGTCCTACATTCCTTGGACTAACTCCATATGGAGCAGCTTTTCTATAATCAAGCTTTCGGATCATCCCTTTCTCAACCCGCCCCAACTGAGTCTTTTTCGAAGACTGATCCGCTTTTAACACAATAAATTCGTTTTCAAACAATTCCGGACAAGTGTGATTCCCGCTCATATCACAGCAATATACACATTCTACAGGAACTCCCTTTTTCTTAAACTCTTTAAACAATTCTTCTGGTACAAACACCTCTCTCCTCCCCAAATACTGCTCCTCATGTACCGCAACCTGCTCTGTCCCAAAGTCCTCTGCCTGAATTCCAAGCAACTGTGCTTTGATACGCAAAAGAATATCTTTTGTTACCAGAATCACCTGTTCTTTCAGATCATTTGACAGCCCTACACAAACTTTCAGAATGCGATTATCAGATTTATGTTCCGGAAGATCCGGAGGCAATTCAACGTTCCGGTAATTTTTTTCTACACGCAGAATCCCTCCCCATTCCATACGCACCCCTTTCAGCAAATTTCCTTTTTCTCTGTGTGCGTCCAAAATCCGAATCACTTTGCGTACATTGGCACCTTTTTCTCCCTCTTCTTTTTTCATGTTATCCAACTCTTCTAACACTGTCATCGGAAGTACCACTGTATTTTCCTCAAAACATTCGACCGCATAGGGTGCCTGAATCAGCACATTTGTATCAAGTACATACGTTTTTTTCATAAAAGACCTCTTCACATCTTTGTTTTTATTCCATCGCACAAACAATCTGTGCAATGTTCTTTTATAGATTACCTCTGCCTCGTATAATCCAATATCACATTTATATAAAATTTGCGTTAAAAATAAAAAAAGATTTCACTTTTTATGTCTTCAAAAGTGAAATCTTAATACTTCGGCTATCCTTTTTTATTTATTCTTCTGTTTTCCTTTTCTCTCTATACCCTTTTATCCCCCCAAATATAATCACAAAACCGCTCATTATCAACATACATACTAATTGGTCTTTTGTCTTCTCCGGCATAGGGCATTGTCTATCAGTGCCCGCATCCAAATCATAAATGTCTCCGACTTCACTGGCCTGTCCCCTTCCAGAACAATTTCAACCGGAAGTTGAAAGCTTGTTCCCATTGCAAAACTCTGCATAGATGCCATATAAGCATCCTCTTTCCTCATTCTTCTATTTCTAATTCTTTCACAAAATTTTAACTCCACTTTTTCGATTTGTACAGCAGTAATCGCTTTACATCAATAAATCGGTATTGTTATCGACGTTGAATCAGCGAATATTCGAACCGGCTGGTCAAATAATAGTTTTGAAACAACTCAATCGGTACTTCCCGATCTTTCTGAATCCCATACGTAATACCATCAGAATATAGCAGCGGCGTATCTTCTTCTACATTCAAAAATCGGGAGATATTTCCGTATGCAGAGACAGCTTTTAATTTCAAAGAAGTCGTGGTAATCTGAATATGATATTGCTCCTCCAAAACCTGATACAGGGAATTTTGTTCAAAATCATATGTTTCAATCTCTCTGAATAATTGATAAGGCAACACTGTGCTCGTCAGACATAATGGCGATCCGTCCGCAAAATAAATTCGCTCCATAAAAAAAACCGGATCTGCTTTTTTTAATCCGAGTTGTTCTGCCTCTTCCTTCGTACAAACACGAAGTCCGAATGACAATAATTTACGAGATGGTGTCATCCCCTGTCGGATGATTTCTTCCGTATAGCTTGAAATCGAAGTCAATTCCTGAAGTTTTACTTTTTCTTTCACACATGCTCTTTTTCCCTGCATTTTTTCAACATATCCTTGATGATACAGCTCATCAATCGCACGTCGGACTGTTACACGACTTACACCATAACATTCGATTAAATCAGATTCACTGGGAAGCTCTGCTCCTGGAGCAAGTTGGCCTGATTCTATCTGTGCAATCAGTTCTGCTTCTATCTGTGCATATTTTGGTGTTTTTTTCATACAAATTCCTCCTGCCTTGTATCATCATTATACTCCAAAAAGTACAGCTTTTCAAACCACTTATTATAACAAGTTAACAAATTTTCTCCTGATTTTTTGTGGATTTTATGAATTGTATTTTTCATTACTTTAACTTATTATAACAAGTAGAAAGGAGATGTAGTAACATGAAGAATCATATATTAGGTACCTTATATGGAATGGCAATCGGCGATGCGATGGGAATGCCTCCAGAATTGTGGAGTCGAAAACGTTGCCTGGAATATTACGGTAAAATCACAGATTTTTTAGACGGCTGTCCGGAAAATATCATTTCTTATCAATACAAAGCAGGTCAGTTTACTGATGATACAAGCCAGGCATTGACTATTTTAGACAGCCTAATAGAAACAGATTTTATTCCGAATAGTCAAAACATTGCCACACACATTTTAGAATGGGCCGAAAAGGAACATGCTTTTGAAAATAATATTTTAGGTCCAACATCAAAAGTTGCTTTGAAACTCTTCCAGGAAGGAAAAAGCGCCAAGGAATTCTCAGATGAATCCGTATCCAATGGGGCTGCAATGCGGATTGCACCAATTGGGACATTATTTTCCACAACACAAAAAGAAGAGCTATGCCGCTATGTTGCAGCAGTATCCAGTGTAACACATACAAGTGATATTACGCTAGCTGGTGCTTCTATGATCGCGATGGCAGTTGCCTCTGCGCTGGAATACCATGACCGCGAAAAAATGATCGAAGATGCACTTTCTGTAGAAGAATACGCAATGAATCTTGGCGCTTCTACTCCAAGTCCGTCTCTGGGCGCAAGAACAAAACTTGGTATCCTTCTGGCACAAACTTACGCAAATGATGAAACTGCGTTTTTAGAAAATATCTACAATGTCATCGGAGCAGGTGTAAATACTTCGGAATCTGTTCCCGCTGCTTTAGCAATTGCTTATTACAGCTTTGATGTTCGAAAATGCGCGTTACTCTGTGCAAACTTAGGTGGCGATACTGATACGATTGGGGCAATGGCTGCTGCCATTTGCGGTGCAGCTCAGGGACTCTCCGAAATTCCTGAAAAAGATATTGCTTTGATCCAAAAGTCAAATCAGATTGATTTTACAAAATATGCAGATGCAATCATCAAAAAAAGGGGGCAAATCAAATGGGAAAAGGATGTATCGTAATCGGTGCAGCTATGCTAGATATCGTGATGGAAATTGATCGAATTCCAAAATCCGGAACGGATGTCTATGCCAAAGGACAATCCATGATGGTTGGCGGCTGCGCATATAACGTAGCAGACATTTTAAAACATTTCGGTGTAAACTACACATTGTTTGCACCAATCGGAACTGGAATGTATGCAGATTTCATTCGCAAAGAACTAAAAAAGGCCGGACACGAAAGCCCTGTCCACTGCGAAAATTCTGATAACGGATACTGTCTCTGTATGGTAGAAGCAGACGGCGAACGCACATTCTTAACTGTCCCCGGAATCGAATGTCATTTTCAAGAGGAATGGTTTTCTTCCCTTGCTGTAGATTCTTATGACTCTGTTTATGTGAGTGGATATGAATTAGAAGGAGACGGCGGTGATGCCATTTTAAATTTTCTGGAGTCCAATCAAGAATTGACCGTTTATTATGCCCCAGGCCCACGAATCACTTATATTGATCCAAAAAAATTGAAACGTCTGTATGCACTTCATCCAGTCATGCATCTGAATGAATTAGAAGCTTTAACTTCTACAAATACCGACGATATCACTCAGGCAGCAGAAATTCTTTCGAAATCAACTGGAAACACTGTGTTAATCACATTGGGGAAACAAGGGGTACACCTTTTTGAAAATGGAACTCACGCCTTAGTTTCTTCCAAACAGGCAACTGTTGTCGATACGATTGGTGCTGGTGATTCCCACATCGGTTCTGTCATTGCCATGCGAACAATGGGGCACTCTTTTCTGGAAGCAATCTCCACGGCAAATCGGATTGCCGCGAAAGTAGTCAGTGTCAAAGGTCCTATCATTACAACAGAAGAATTTGAAAATGCAAAACAAGATGAAACTTAAAAACCATTCTTAGAAAGGAAACAAATCATGAGTAAAGTAAAAGACTTTTTTAAAGGCTGGAGCAAATTTGAATTATGCTGGCTGGTTTTATCAACCGTTATTATGATTGTACTAAGCATCATCTGGGGCGATAATACACTAGCTCTGATCAGTGGAATCACCGGAATTCTAGGAGTTGTTCTCGCCGCAAAAGGAAAAGTAAGCACTTATTTCTTTGCAACGATCAATGTCGCTATTTACGCTTATCTAACATTTAATAATCACTTATATGGGGAATTCATGTTAAATGCCTTTTACTACATTCCGATGAACTTTATCGGTTTCTATCTTTGGTCGAGGCATAAAGATGAAAAGAGCGGTGAAGTAGAGGGGAAAGCTCTGACGCCAAAACAAATCGTAATTCTTTTGGCTGCCACAGCCGTGATTGTTATCATTTACTGGCAAATTCTGACTCATCTTGGCGGACAACTTGCCTTGATCGATGCCATGTCAACCGTCTTTTCTGTCATTGCCTTGATTATGCAGGTTGCACGTTACGCAGAACAATGGCTGTTATGGATTATTGTAAATATCGTATCCGTCATTATGTGGATTCTCCTGATTGGAAAAGATTCTTCTGCAGTTACCATGGTTGTAATGTGGATTGCTTACTTATTCAACTCCATATATGGATATTACAACTGGAAAAAACTTGCTGCGAAAAACAGCAAACATCATTAACCCCTCTTGTTTTCAGAATTTTTACGAATTTTCCTTCTCCAAAAATACTCCAGTTGCCCAAAAGCAGCCGGAGTATTTTTCAGTCAAACAGACTGTGATTCGATATAAAAATAGTTCAAAATACTGTAACTAGCTTCTTGCAGCTCCATCCACAGATAAAATTTCACCAGTTACATAGCTTGCCATATCACTTGCAAGAAAAAGGAATGCATTTGCAATGTCTTCCGGTTCTCCAACTCTTCCAAGAGGAATCGTTGCGATCAGCGGTTTGATCACAGCTTCCGGAAGTGCCGCAACCATATCTGTTCTTGTAATACCAGGCGCTACTGCATTTACACGGATATTATCACAGCCAAGTTCTCTTGCCAGAGACTTTGTCAATCCATTTACAGCAAATTTCGATGCAGGATATCCACATCCGGATGGTTGCCCATAAATACTCACCATAGAGCTTGTATTCAAGATTACGCCTCCGCCCTGCTCTTTCATAATCTTTGCCGCTGCCTGAGAACAATTGAATACTGCTGTAACATTCAGATCCACAATTTTCTGGAATTCTTCTGGCTGATAATTATAAAACGATGTGCTCTGAGAGATTCCTGCATTATTTACAAGAATATCAACAGCTCCAAATTCTTCTTTTACCTGATTTATCATCGCTGTTACCTGTGCTGTATCTTTCAAACTTGGATATTTTCCACTTATCTTCGCATCTGGATATAACTCTTTCAACTGCTCCAATGCTTGATCAACCGTTTCCTGACGTGACCCCCATAGAGAAACAGCCGCACCGTTTTCAATAAATTTCTTTACAACTGCAAAACCAATTCCACGAGTCCCTCCCGTAACAATTGCTACTTTATTTTTTAACATCATAAACATCCTTTCTCTTTAATATAGAAATAGTAATTATTATTGTTTTATGTTACTATTCTTTTTTGGTTCTGTCAATAATATCAAGAGATTTTCTGTGTGTAATCAAAAGAAATATCAACAAATATCCTCGTTTTTTTTCATAAATCGCTTTTCATATGCAGATGCTGCAGTATCAAGGATCCACTGGAGGTCCTTCATCCCCCATTCTCTCCTTCTGCAAATACCATAACGGACAATATTGATAAAATCACCTTTTATAAGACACCGTAAAAATAATTTGCACCTGAAAAAGCGGTTGTATGAATAATCCGGGGTGAAATCCATCACCTGTCCGGCGTATGGAAATCAATATTCCGCTTTTTTGCATTTGCGACCGCCGGAGAGCGCAAAATGCAACCCGATTATCTTGCATTTAACAGTATGTCATTCAGCAATGGGGCTAATCGTGATACTGAACTACAAGTTATTGTATATCAATACTGGAATGCTGATGAAGTGGTAGCGGAAATCGAAGCAGAAACCCTACAAGCCAGAAGAGAGTGGGGGCCAATATCATTCCGTATATTCTGTCAATGGCGGCATTAGTCATTATTCAGAAGGTCGCTAATGTGCCCCCCTCAAAAGCGAAAGTTGCAAACTTTGTTGCTTTTGTTGGCGCGATGTACAGCTTTTATGCGCTGTACTCATCCGGGGAAGAAGCCATGCTATACGGTTCCATCGTGACCTTCCTCGGTTGGACACTGTATGGTCTGGTCTCACCACGCTTT